>ENA-ORBV01017488-ORBV01017488.1-microbial-mat-metagenome-genome-assembly--contig:-NODE-17488-length-10241-cov-10.404664_pt1 | contig 10241 bp, 6 predicted proteins | sample MGYA00237777_ERZ505514 | MGnify/ENA primary metagenome ERZ505514 (study PRJEB26160, sample SAMN06269048) | microbial mat metagenome | isolation source: Oligotrophic lake microbial mat | place...
GGTGATGCCCTCGCTGAGCACGATCTGGCGCACTGCGCTGTCCGAGGCGCCGATGGCGCGCATCACGCCGATCTCGCGGGTGCGCTCCAGTACGTTGATGCTCATGGTGCCGGCGAGCCCGAGCCCGCCCACGGCGCCGATCAGCAGCGACATTACCGCGAGCACCGTGGTGAGGATGGTGAAGCGCTCGCTGAGGATGGCGCGATCCTCCGAGCGGCTGCGGATCAGCCGTAAGTCGAAGCCATCCGCCTCGAGCTGCTGCTCTAGGGCCGCCGAAATCGCCGCGTGTGTGGCGCTGTCGTGGCCCACAGTGGCGATGCGCAGCGTGTCGGTGCGGCCCGCGCCGCCAACAACGCGGGTGAAGGCGTCGAGCGGCACGTAGGCCAGGGCGGGGCTCACAGGCGGGATGAGTTCCTCGATGAAGCCCACGATCTGCCAGCTGCTCTGCTCGCCGCCGATCTCAAGCGTAAACAGATCGCCAAGGCGCGTGGCGGGCGCCTTGGTGAGGTAGTTCGTGGTAAGCACCACGGCGCGCTCGTCCTCGGGCATCAGCCAGCGCCCGTCGGCCATGTTGGGCGCGAACATCGCCGTGTTAGCGGGCAGGGCGCGCAGCGACAGCGCCTCGGCGGTGGAGCCGTCGGCGCGCACGGGGAAGGCGCTGGCGCGCAGCAGGCTCTCTACTCGTGCCACGCCCGGCACGGAGGCGGCAGCCGCGGCAACCTGCTGCTCGCGGTAGCCGCGGCTTAGTTGCACCTCCACGTCGTACTGCTGCGAGGCGATGCTGTCGTCCAGCGTGGTGTAGAGCGAGGCGTTCAGGGTCATCACGGAGATAAACACGGCGCCGCCAAGGGCCAGGGCTACCAGGGTGCGGGCGAGGCGGCCGCGACGGCGGAAGGTGTTGCGCAGCGCCAGGCGGGTGGGGCGGCTCAGGCCGTGGATCATGCCGATCAGACGGTCGATGCGGGTCGCGACGGTGGGCGCATCGGTGCTACCGGCCAGGGCCTCGCGGGCCGGGCGCGCCACCACGCTGCGGATGGGCACGGCGGCGGCCACAAGCGGCACGAGCAGGGCGGCGGCGGCCTGCATCGCAACCACCGAGGGCGGCAAACCGAAGCCGACAATATCGACGTTGAGCTGGCTGCCTATAAAGCGGGTGAGAAAATAGGCGGCCACGGCGGCGAGCGGCACCGCCACCAGCAGGGCCAGCATGCCGAAGGTGGCGGCAAGCACAAAGTAGAGCCCCGCGATCTGGCTGGCGCGGGCGCCAATCGCCTTCATAATCCCGATCTGGCGCGTCTGCTGCGTAAGGATGGCGCTGATCGTGTTGATGATCAAAAAGATGCTGACCAGCAGGGCCAACACGCCCAGGGTGGTGAGGATGGAGAGCACCGTTGGCAGCACGATCTCGGCGGGATGCTGGAGTGGCGTGGGCACATCGGTGTTGAGCAGCTCGCGGCCGCCGCGCTCGATCAGCCGCTCCACCTCGGCTGCCACAGCGCGGATATGCTCGGCGTCGTCGCGGCCCTCGCGCACCACGATCTGAAGCTGGTTGTAGTCGGCGGGGCCGCCCAGCCACTCCAGCGTGTCGAAGGTAATGTAGCCAAAAGCCTGGCCGGCAATAGGGGCCGGGAGCAGGCTCAGGTCGTGGGTGAGGCCGACAATCGGCAGGTCGCGGGCCGTCTGGCCGGCGATCAGCACGCGGATGCTGTCGCCCACGTCCGCCTTGGTTTTGGGCAGCGAGGAGCGCTCGATCAGCACGGCGTGTTTGGGTGGGGGCCACATACCCTGCCAGGGGCGCACGATCCCAATGCTGCGCACGCCGTCGTCAGGCAGCACGTAGAAGACTGCGTCCTGCCAGGTGCGCGGGCCGGTCTGGATGCGCAGAGCCACAGCGCGGCGGCCTTGGGCCTCGGCCACGCCAGGGACACGCTTCGCCGCATCTACGAGCACGTCGTCGAAGGGCTCGGTGGTAAGCACGGCGCTGGCCGGGTTGGTGGCAAGAAAGCTGCTGCGCAGCTGGCTGGAGAGGATCACGCGTGAGGCGATGATCGTGCCGAAGGCGAATACGCCGACCGCGATCGAGAGCACCACCAGCGCGGTGCGCGAGCGGCTCTGGGCGAGGTCGCGAAAGACTTTCTTCCAGCGCGGTGCCATACTACGCTCCATTATTGCATTATTGATTGACCAGTCAATCAAGATTGTAGCATCGCTGTCAATGGTGCAGGGTGCGGCGTGCCACCCCTATCGTGTATAATGCCGCTACACAGATTTTCTGATCAGCAGGGGGCGAGGCGCTATGTCCAGTGGGGCGCAGGTGGTGATCATTGGCGCGGGCGTGATCGGGGCGAGCATCGCCTATCACCTGGCCCTGCGCGGCTGCTCCGACGTGCTGATCCTGGAGAAGGAGGAGGCCGAGGTGAGCGGCAGCACCGCCCGCTCCGCCGCCGGCGTGCGCCACCAGTTCTCCAGCGCCACCAATATCCTGCTCTCCCGCTACAGCATCGAGCGCCTGCGCGCCTTCGACCAGGAGGTCGGCGGCCACGCCGAGCTGCACCAGATCGGCTACCTCTTCCTCGTGAACGACGAGCCTACCTGGGCTCAGTATCAGCGCAACGTCGCACTCCAGCGCCAGCTCGGCGTGCGCGTCGAGCTGCTCACCCCCGAGGAGGCCGCCCGCTTCGTGCCCGGCATGCGCCGCGACGATCTGCTCGGCGCTACCTTTGGCCCCGACGACGGCTACTGCGATCCCTATGGCATCGCGCTCGGCTACCTGCGCGCCGCCCAGGCGATGGGCGTGCGCCTCCAGCGCGCCAGCCCCGTCACTGCCTTCGCCCACGCCGACGGTGTGATCCGGGGCGTCGAGACAACCCAGGGCTCGGTGAGCTGCGAGACAGTCGTGAACAGCGCTGGCCCCGCCGCCGGCGCCGTGGCCGCCCTCGTCGGCCTCGACCTGCCCGTGCTCCCCTATCGCCGCAACATCTATATGACCACGCCCTTCCCTCAGATCCCCGGCCCCATCCCGCTTACGATCGATGTGGCCAGCGGCTTCTTTATGCGCAAAGAGGGCGCCAGCATCCTGATGGGCAAGTCGAACTCCGCTGAGCCCAGCAGCTACAACCAGACGGTGGATTGGGAGTGGCTCGACGCGGTGCTCGAATCCGGCCTCCACCGCTTCCCCATCCTAGAGCAGGCCGGCCTCGCCGAGAGCCAGTGCTGGGCCGGGCTCTACGAGATCACCCCCGACCATAACCCGATCCTTGGGCGCCACCCCGCACTCTCCGGCTACATCGACGCCAGCGGCTTCAGCGGGCACGGCATTATGCACGCCCCCGCCACCGGCCTCCTGATCGCCGAGGAGATCCTCGACGGCCGCGCCCACAGCATCAACATCGACGAGCTGCGCATCACGCGCTTCGCCGCCGGCAACGCTCCAACCGAGAAGAATATCATCTAGCAGAAGTATGGGCGCCCCTCGTGGGCGCCTCGCCCATCTTTACTTAGTACCCACATGACTACCCGCTCGCTCCAAGCGCTCTTCGTGGACAGGCTAAAACAACTGGAGCGCTTCCGCAAGAGCCTTGAGGGGGCGAGCGGTCGGAGGATCATCCTCATCACCGCCGGCCCCGGCATGGGGAAGTCCTGGTTACTCCGCCGCTTCGCCCAGGAGGCCATTAGCCGCAACGCTCGCTCCGTGCTGGTGGATTTTAGCGACGGCCAGGCCTACGATGTGCTCACGCTTGTGCGCCGCTTCCGCGATGTCCTTGGCCCCGAGCAGTTTAATCGCCTCACCGCCGCCATCAACGAGGCTACCTCGCCCCGCCTCGTGCTCAGCGACGGCGGCGCCCCGGCCTCCGCCAGCGTCGATCTTAGCGGCGCCCAGGCCGGCGATGTGACGATTGGCGATGTCGCTGGCCGCAGTATCATCAAAGACAATTTCTTTATCGTTCAGACCGATAACCCCCTGCTGCTCCAGGCCATCGAGGATCGGGTGACGCAGGCCTTCTTCGAGTGTCTGGCCGCCCTGGTGGCCGCCACGACAGTCCTGTTTCTCTTCGATAGCTACGAGCGCAGCTCCCAGGAGGGCGAGCGCTGGGTGCCGAATGCCGCCGACCGCTGGATCCAGCGCGAGCTGCTCGCCCGTATCCGCGACGGCAAGCTGCCTAACAGCGTGGTGGTGCTCGCCGGCCGTCGCCTCCCCACGTTCGACGCCGAGTGGGCCGAGGTGGTCGGCAAGCTCGATCTGGAATTCTTTACGGTCGCAGATGTGGCACAATATCTGCGTGAGAACCGTGGCCTCACCACGCTCACCGACACCGAGCTCCAGACGCTCTTCACCGCCATCCAGGGCAACCCGCAGCTGCTCGGTATTATCGGCGACAATCTGGAGCAGGCCCAGCGCCCCGCCACCGACGACGACTGGTAGGGTGACACGGTGACACGCCCTCGCTCTCGCTCGGGCTGACAAGGTGACACCTGACGGCGGAGATGGGTCGGCCAATAACAAACGTTTGCCCCGGTGACAGCTTTGTTTTACCGTTAGGTGTCACCCTGTCACCCTGTCACCTGGTCATCTGGTCACTGGAGCGAGCGCAGCGAGCAACAGCATGCCCAACGATCTACATAGCTACATCACAAGCATGGCCGGCGCCGCCCGCAGCAAAAGCGGCGATGAGCTGCTGGTCTTCACTGTCGAGCAGGTGCTGGCTGGGGTTGGCCCGCGCCAGGCCGACGTGCTGCGCAAGGTGGCCGTGCCCCGCTGGGTGGACGCCAGCGTCCTGCGCGCGCTGCGCGAGAGCGATGAGGGCAACCAGCGCGTGCTCGATCTGCTGCGCGAGTATAGCTTTGTGCGTGATCTCGGCGATGGCCGCCTCGCCTACCACGACGAGGTGCGCAAGACCTTTCTCGACGAGTGGAATCGCGAGCGCCCCGACGAGCTGCTGCAGCTCCATCGCCGTCTCTACCAGCACTTCAGCCAGCGCACCACGCCCCCCGGCTCTGCCGCCAAGGCCATGCCGCTCATGCTCGACAGCAGCCTGCTGAGCGTGGTGCCCCTGAGCACGCAGTCCGACCTGCTGCGCCGCGAGGCGATCTACCACCTGCTGTTTGTGGATGCCGGGCGCGGCCTCGTCGAGCTGCGCGCCAGCTTCGACTTTCTGGAGGACGGCCACCGCCTCGCCGAGGCCGAGCTGCTGCTCCAGATGGCCGGCGAGACGCCGCTAGGCCCGCGTGAGCGCCGCTGGGTGCAGTACATGCGCGCCCGCGCGCTCCAGGCCTCGTTAAACCTGGAGTCCGCCAACGAGCAGCTCGAGGCCCTGCGCACGCGCGGCGATATCGAGCCCGACCTGCTGGCTGAGGTGAACCGTACCCAGGCCGAGATCTTTGCCGAGATCGGCCAGTGGGCCAGGGCTACCGAGCTCTACCGCCAAAGCATCGCCCACTTCGCCCGCAACGGCAACCAGCGCGCCGCCGCCGAGACCATGCTGCTGCTCGGCGAGGCCTACCAGGGCCTTGGCGTCAGCACCGGTAGCTGGCAGACGCCGATCAGCTTCGGTAACCCGCTGCTGCGCGCCGCCCACCAGCTCTGGATCTGGCTGATCGGCCTGCCCTTCCTGATCGCCATCCTGCTGCTCGGGCCGCAGAACCGCCTGCTCCCGCGCGCCGAGCACTGCGCCCGCTACCAGAACTGGCTGCTGATCCGGCTCTACAATACCTCGCGCACCTGGTACATCCAGGCCCGCGACGCCTTCCGCCACCTTGGCGATCTCGCCGGTACGCTGCGCGCCGAGCAGCGCCTCGCCGATATCCTGCTGCTCTACGGCTACCATCAGGAGGCCCGCGCCGCCATCGAGGGCCTGCTGCGCCGCCCCGAGGCCCGTGATCCCTACCGCAAAGCCTGGCTCCAGCGCTCGCTCGCCGAGTGCCACCTGGCCGCCGACGATGTGGGCAGCGCCCAGCTTCAGCTCAAAGAGGCGCTCGAGGTCTTCAAGCAGCTTGGCGATGTGCGCCGCGAGGCCTCGGTGCGCTACCTTCAGGGCCGCGCCGCCATGCAGGCGGGCGATGTCGACGCTGCCATCCATAACTACACCATCGGCCTGGAGCGCTTCCGCGCCCTGCGCTACGCCGCCGCCCGCGAGCGCATCCTCCACGAGCTGCGCGCCTGGAAGCGCGATCCCGGTACCAGCCAGATCGTACGGGCACGGGTGGACGCACTGATCGACGCCGAGCCCGAGAAGCGCTATGTGGGCCGCTTCATCCGCAGCTACCTTGGCCTGCTCCAGGTAACCTCACTCGTGGCTATGCCGCTCGCAATGCTGCTTATGGCCGTGGCCTCGCCCACCGCAACGCTCACCCTGAACGAGAACGGCGTCTTCAGCCTGGGCATCTTCTTCGATCCCCTGCGCGTGCTCGGCGTGGCCGCCACCATCATACCGATCTACATGGCTGTCTACGCCGCCATCGCCACCGCCGTGATCTACTGGCTGCCGATCAGCCGGATCGAGCGCGAGCAGCCCGATGTGATTATCACCAGCCCTCAAGGCATCGCCCGCTATAACAGCAAGGGCAGCCTGGAGCTTGCCATGCCCTGGCCCGAGGCCCACCGCTGGATCGCCCTCGACCGCTGCCTCTGGGATCGGCCGCTCGCGCTCTACTCGCGTACCTACCTGGAGGATAGCGCCGGGCGCGATCTGCCGATCGATGGGATTATCGGCTGGTACAGCGAGCTTCAGCACGACATCGCCCAGCGCCTCGCCGCCGCCGGTCAGTCCCTCCAGCGTGCGAACCTCGGCTACAGCCTGCTGCGCAGCTGGGCGGGCGTCTCATTCGTCCTCGGCCTCGTGCTCCTGGTGATCGTTACCTCCTCGAACAACGGCTGGCTCAACCTCGGCGGCCTCGTGCCCCCGCCAATCGCGGCCGTGATCTGGTTTGTGGCCCTCAGCGGCGCCCTTATGCTGGTGCCGCTCGCCTACTGGATCGCCGGGCGGCCGCTTCAGGTGCAGCGCACCCTGCTGCTCAACGAGCGCTGGCCCCTGGTGCTGGCAGCCATCGGCGCGCTGCCCGTGCTCGCCTACCTGCTCACCGGCGGCCAGATTATTCGCGTCGATGCCCTCAACTACGCTATCTTTGTCTGGGGCGCCTACGTGCTGGCCGAGGCGCTCACCGCGATGGCGGCGCCGCGCAGCCGCGCCATCCGTGTGGGATTCGTGGCCCTCGCCACAATCCTTGCGCTTGCCTTCGTGGCCCGCCCTGCGCTCGCACACTACCGCTGGCTGGAGGGCTACGTGGCCCGCAAGCAGGTGCAGTCCGGCGCGATGGCCTCCGCCAGCAGCTGCTCCGCCGCCGGCCAGGCCCGCGACCTCGGCGCCGATAGCTTCGAGACCTACATGATCCAGGGCGACTGCGCCTCCGAGCTCGCCAACTGGGGCCGGGCCGCCGAGTATTATTTCCAGGCTGTAAATAGCGCGGCCCAGGGCTCCGCTGAGCAAGCCATCGCCCTCTATAACTTGTCCGTCGCCCTCTCCTACACCGATAATGATCGGGCCTTCCAGCAGGCTGTCGCCGCCTTTAACCAGCTCTGCGCCAGCTCTCCCCCCCAGCCGATCTGCAGCCAGCTCTCCGGCCAGGGCATCCCCAAGCGTAGGTAACGTGCTACAATAGCGGGGATACGCGGCAGAATCGTACAGAAACGAGTGCCTAATAATGTTTGAGAGTCTCTCCGACCGCCTCCAGGCGGTCTTTCAAAAACTTGGCAGCAAAGGTCGCCTCGACGAGGCCGACGTCCGCGAGGCCATGAAGCAGGTGCGCCTGGCGCTGCTCGAAGCCGACGTGAACTTCAAGGTGGTCAAAGATTTTGTCGCCAAAGTCACCGAGCAGGCCATTGGCGAGCAGGTCACCAAAAGCCTTTCGCCCCATCAGCAGGTGGTCAAGATCGTCCACCAGGAGCTGATCAGCCTGCTTGGCACGGAGAATGCGCCGCTTGAGGAGTCCCGCCCCGGCCCCACGGTGATTATGCTGGTTGGTCTCCAGGGCACCGGTAAGACTACGCTCGCCGCCAAGCTGGCGCTCCACCTGCGCAAAAAGGGCCGCCGCGTTATGCTCGCCGCCTGCGATGTCTATCGCCCCGCGGCCATCGCCCAGCTCCAGACGCTCGGCAAGCAGCTGAATGTCCCCGTCTACAGCGAGGGCACCGGCTCCCTGCCGCCCGACATCGCCGCCAACGCGCTGGAGCAGGCCAAAAAGGACATGATGCATGTCCTGATCGTGGATACTGCCGGCCGCCTTCAGATCGACGAGCCGCTCATGCAGGAGCTCGCCGAGATCGAGGAGCGCGTCCAGCCCATCGAGCGCCTGCTTGTGGTGGATGCGATGACCGGCCAGGAGGCCGTGCGCGTTGCCGAGAGCTTCAACCAGCGCGTGAAGATCACCGGCCTGGTGATGACCAAGATGGACGGCGACTCGCGCGGTGGCGCTGCGCTCTCGGTGCGCGCCGTCACCGGCGTGCCGATCAAGTTCATGTCCACCGGCGAGAAGATCGACACCAATACGCTGGAGCCGTTCTACCCCGACCGGCTGGCCTCGCGCATCCTCGGCATGGGCGACATGATCTCGCTGATCGAGAAGGCCGAGCAGCTCTACGACGCAGATCAGGCCAAGGCGATGGAGAAGAAGCTGCGCAAGGGCAAGTTCGACTTCGAGGATTTCCTCGCGTCGATGCAGCAGATGCGCAAGCTCGGCCCGCTCCAGGATATCCTCAAGATGATCCCCGGCATGGGCCAGCTCGCCAAGCAGGAAGAGCTGCTGGACGAAAGCCAGATCAAGCGCGTCGAGGCGATGATCTTCTCGATGACGCCCCTGGAGCGCCGCAACCCCGAGATCATTAAGGTCAGTCGTCGCTCCCGCATCGCCAAAGGCAGCGGCACCAGCGAGGGCGATGTCTCGGCGCTGATCAAGCAGTTCACCCAGATGCAGCGCATGATGAAGCAGATGGCCGGCGGCCAGAGCAACGGTAAGGGTGGCAAGGGCGGTCGCGGCGGCGGTCGTGGCGGTCGCGGCGGCGGCGGCGGCGGCGGTGGGATCGACCCGCGCGACCTGATGAAGCTGTTAAAGTAGTGGCGAGGCGTGCTTCGCCGCTATAGAGTTATGGTATAATCCGCCGTTAGTTGTGTAACATGGCAAAGGAACTCTGCACTCATGGTTAAGATCCGTCTACGCCGCACCGGCAAGACAAAGCAGCCCAGCTACCGCCTGGTGGTGGCCGACTCGCGCTCGCCCCGCGACGGTAAGTTTATCGAGATTATCGGGCACTACAACCCGATCCGCCAGCCCAAAGTGCTGGAGGTTAAGGCTGATCGCGCCCGCTACTGGCTTGGCGTCGGCGCCCAGCCCAGCGAGATTGCGGCCAAGCTGCTCCAGCGCGTCAATGTGCTCGACGAGAGCGGCAAGCTCACCGCCATCCCCGAGCCCGTCGAGGCGTAACGGAAGTCCTGAGCTACACAGTGCCGAGCTGCACAGTGCTGAGCTGCACAGTGCTGAGTGCTGAGTCCTGTCGGCGCACACAGTCGCCGTTCGGTACTCAGCACTCAGCACTCAGCACTCAGCACTTAAGCACTCAGCACTTAGCACTCAGCACTTAGCACCTATGAAAGCGCTGCTCGAATACATCGCCCTTAACCTGGTCGACAACCACGAGGCCGTCCAGATCAAAGAGCGGGTCGGTCGCTTCACCGTCACCTACGAGCTCTCCGTCGCCTCCGAGGAGACGGGCAAGGTGATCGGGCGCAGCGGGCGCGTCGCTAAGGCCATCCGCGACCTGATGGGCGTGGCCGCCGCACGCCAGAACAAGCGGGTCCACATTGACATCGAGTAGCACAGAAGAGCTACTTCTGATCGGCCAGATCGTGGCGCCCTTCGGCGTGCGCGGCCAGCTGAAGCTTAAGGGCTTCACCGACCGGCCCGATCATATCGCGCGCCACGTGCGTACGCTCTACGTGGGCAAGGGCCGCACCGAGCTCACGCTGCGCCGCCTTGCCGAGCATAAGCCCGGCGTCTTTATCCTCGAGATCCAGGGCGTCACCACCCGCGAATTGGCCGACGAGCTACGCGGCTCCGAGGTCTACATCCGCGCCAGCGACGCTGCCCCCCTCGCCGCCGACGAGTACTTCATCCACGACCTTGTCGGCCTCGTCGTAGAGACAGCCGAGGGCCAGTTGGTAGGCAAGGCTGTCTCTTATACACATCTGACG
>ENA-ORBV01017489-ORBV01017489.1-microbial-mat-metagenome-genome-assembly--contig:-NODE-17489-length-10241-cov-5.015742_pt1 | contig 10241 bp, 7 predicted proteins | sample MGYA00237777_ERZ505514 | MGnify/ENA primary metagenome ERZ505514 (study PRJEB26160, sample SAMN06269048) | microbial mat metagenome | isolation source: Oligotrophic lake microbial mat | place...
TTTTCAAGCAGAAGACGGCATACGAGATTCGCCTTAGTCTCGTGGGCTCGGAGATGTGTATAAGAGACAGGTGGCGGTGGGAGCATCGCCAAAGGCATAAAAATATGACCAATATTCGTCATACCATAGCATTTCGTCAAAATACTGAAACCCCGCCCACCATACAAATAATAACAGGGGCAACATGAGCCATTGGGTGATATATAGACGGGAATAATGTAGCATGGGATAAATTGAACTCCGATGAGCGCGGACACGATATATCGTGTCCCTACAATCTCATAATTGGCTAATAGGGACGGCATATATGCCGCCCGCACAAAATATATATTTACATTCTAGCGTGGCTGATAATCGGTGTAAAATGAATATCAATATTCGTTTATAAAGCTACTTGCTCACGACACCCAACACCGCCCGTTCTAGCGATGTTTCTGCGCCCGATACGGGCAGGCGTTCCCCTGTTTGTTGGCTATACACCGTCACCAACACGGTATACTCACCCGCATTAAGTCGGCTCATGTCAATGCGTACCCATTCGCATTTTTGACCATCACGGGGCAACGAAAAATCGAGTTGTTCCATCGCGGGATTCACCCCATCCACATGCACCGCCACCGAATACGACACATCCGCGTCATCTGCCACTTGTATCGCCAATGGGAAGGTCAATAAATCGTCCTGCACCGCTAATTGTGCCATTGGCGTGATACGAATATCCTCACCAAAACCAATCCCCGCATCGGGCATGGCGATATACGCGCTCACGGTCAATTTTTCTTCACGGTGAACAACCCCACATGCCTCAAAGCCGTTTTCTTGGATGACATAATCGAATAATTCCCCAAACCGTGAAGCAGGCCGGCTCATCCCCACCCAGAGCATCGTATGTCCTGCGATGATGCGTTCTGCCTGTTCGATATATTGTGCTTGCGTGGGTAATTGCCATGTATCCACCAATGACGGCACACCCGCCACGCCATAGTCTGCCAGATAAAACGGAAACACATTTGCCACTTGGCTCATATCGCGTGGGTGAAAAATCAGCGCATCGGTGGGTGTTGTGCGACCATCTAATACGCGCACAAATTCACGGGTTGGCTCACGCCAATGCACATCACGAAACATGAGCGATTCGTAGGGGGGATATAGCGCAAAAAATATGCCCGCTAGTGCCATTCCGCCGATAAAAATCCCTATCAGCGCATTTTTTTGCGTGGGCAATTTTTCGGTGATGAACGCCACCCCATACCCAAACACCAACGCCAATGCGGGGAGTATGATAAGCGTATAACGGTTGGTGGGGATGCCAGACCACACCACCACCCCTGTGAGCGCGATGCTACCGATGCCGAGCCATGCCCATATCAGCGCGGGCATTTTTCCGCGCATGAAAAACATCATTGCGCCCATCATCAATACGACACCACCTAATTGATTGGTGAAAAAATTGAGGCTGTCTATCCATAACTGGATGAGAGTCTCAATGCCGATAGATTGTGCTTCTTGTCCGCGCTTATGTAGAGATGATTCGATAGTCATCGTCACCCATGGGATGAATGTCGCTGTTCCCAGCCCCATGATGCCTGTCATAACCACCCATCGGTGGGTGAACCCATGCGTGACAAGCCGATAGAGGTGGGTGATACCCAACACGGCTATCATCGCCACGCCCAAATTTTGGGTATAGAGCAATCCCGCGCACGCCAAGAATAGGCTCACCCCATAAAATGGCTTGCCACGCGGGGCATGGACTAATCCCCAATAACTATCGGCGCACCAAATGGTCATCAGCACCAATGGGGTATAGTGACGGATTTCGTGCAGATAAAACAGAAAATAGGCATTGCTCCCCAGCGCGACCATCGCCCCTAGCGCGATAACCCGATTGTGTGATACGCGCCACGCCAGCCGATAGGTGAGGGCAACCGCCAAAATCCCACACAAAAAGGCGAGAAAGCGTGTCGCAAATTCGCTCCAACCCGCCACCTGCGCCCATCCCCACATCACCATATAAAATCCGGGTGAGAGGATATTATCGCGTGTGGCGATACGCTCCCATACCTGAAAGGGCGATGTGAACGCGCCATATTGGGGATGTCCCGTATTGAATAGCGACCACCATTCATCAAACCAATAGCCATCGGCATTGAGTCGTGAAAGTGCGAATAGGGAGAGTATCAGTAGCAGGGGAACAATCCAGAGCCATGTGAGGTATTTGGGGTGGGTCATGTCGGTTGCCTTATACGAGATTGAACCCCAGCCCCAACATAAAATCAGAGGATGTAAGGGCGCAACATGTTGCGCCCTTACACGTTTCTCCCGTTTGGATATGAGATAAATTTATACGTCATTACCCGCAGACCATGAATCCATGTATTCGGGCTTCTCTAATTCTAGCGCATCTACGGCGATATGAAGCGGGTGAAAGGTGTCTACCATCACCGCGAGTTCCGATGTTTTTTCCACACCGATAGAGGCTTCTGTCGCCCCTGGTTGTGGACCGTGTGGTAACCCAAACGGGTGTAGGGTAACATCGTATTTATCAATTCCCTTGCGCGACATAAAATTGCCATCGCAGTAATAGAGTACCTCATCGCTATTCACATTGCTGTGATTATACGGCGCGGGGATACCTTGTGGATGATAATCGAATAGGCGCGGGACGAATGAGCAAATCACGAAATTCCATCCCTCAAATGTCTGATGAACGGGTGGTGGTTGATGAATACGCCCTGTAATCGGCTCAAAGTCACGCACATTGAATATCCACGGATACAAACAGCCGTCCCACCCAATCACATCAAATGGGTGATGGTCTAAAATATGCTTGCTGATGCTATCGCGCACTTTGATTCGCACCTCAAATTCGCCTGTTTCGGTATGGCAGACCAAATTTTGTGGGGTGCGAATATCCCGTTCACAGTAGGGTGAATTTTCGAGATATTGCCCAAATTTGTTGATATACCGCTTGGGTGGCTCAATTTGTGATGGCGATTCAATTACAAAGAAGCGCGAATGACCGTCATTCACGGTCATTTGCCATGTCGTGCCAAATGGGATGACGATATAATCGCCCGCTTCATAAGGCAATACGCCAAATTGCGAGCGCATTTCGCCCGTGCCTTCATGCACAAACCACACTTCATAAGCCTGTGCATTGCGATAAAAATAAGTCATGTTCTCAGTGGGACGGCTGATGCCGAGTGTCACGTTGGCATTGCCCAATAGCACACGGCGGGCTTGGACGGCATCACCACCTGCGGGGACATCCACCGTCTTAAAGGCGCGGTGACGGATCGCGCCAAAATCGGCATATTCGATTTTGGTACTGCCTAAAAATTCGGTTCTGATGACACGAGGTGGCAAAAAATGATGATAGAGCAGGGATTGAATCCCACTAAAGCCTTCTAGCCCCATGACTTCTTCCCGATATAATCCGCCATCGGGTTTGCGAAATTGGGTGTGGCGCTTTTGGGGGATTTGTCCTAATTTTTGATAAAAAGGCATTGTGTTTTATCTCCTAAAAATAGTTTGATAGGTTATTTGGGTGTGTAAGGGCGCAATAATAGACGATTACGCGATTGTATTCCGCAATATCCCAATCGGCTCAACCTCAAATTCGACCACATCACCTACTGCCAGCCAAGGACCTTGTGCGCGGGTGAGTTCTAAGAGGCATCCTGTCCCGACTGTGCCAGAACCGATGACATCACCCGGATAGAGGGTGACATTTTGCGAGGCACGCGCAAGCAATTCGCCAAAGCTATAATGAATATCGCGCCAATTGCCCCGTGAGCGTTCTATGCCATTTACCCGCGCTATCATCTGGGCATCGTATACGCCTGTGCGCCCCGCATGATAGGGTTTTAGGTCGTGTGGCATGACCACCGTTGCACCTAGTGATGTGGCAAAATCTTTACCTTTGGCGGGTCCAAGACCAACCGTGACCTCTTTCATCTGCAAATCACGCGCAGACCAGTCATTCATGATGGTGTAGCCAAAAATATAATTTTCTGCCTCATCTGCGGGGATGTCGCGCCCCTCTTTGCCGATGATACACGCGATTTCTAGTTCATAATCCAGCGCAGTCACCCCATTGGGGTAGGGCAGATTTTCGTCATGTCCCAAAATTGACCCCGTATTGGAAAAATAAAATACAGGGATTTCATACCACACAGGCGGGACTTCTCGCCCACGATTTTGATTCGCCGTTTTAACATGCGCTTCAAACGCATAAAAATCGCGCAAGGTCGGTGGCTTGCGGATGGGCGGATGCAGTGTCACATCTGCCAAATCGAATGTGCGCCGTTCTTTATCACGCAAAACCGATGTGCCACTCGCTACCATTGCCCGAATATCCGCCACCAAATCGTCTTGATGGGGGTGTTGGATGAGGCTGATGAGCGTGCCTTTATCACTTTCACCAATTTCGATAATGCGTCCATCTGCCACCACCCCCAAACGGGGATAATCTTCATCAGATAATGCTAATGGAGAAAATTCGACCCATTTCATCATGGTCTATAAATTCCCGCGTTTGGCTTGTTCATTTTCGAGTGCCTCGAATAATGCCTTAAAGTTGCCTTTGCCAAACCCGCGTGAGCCATGACGCTCTATCACTTCAATAAACATGGTCGGTTTGTCTTGGAGTGGACGGCTAAAAATTTGGAGCAGATAGCCTTCATCATCATAATCCACCAAAATGCCCAATTCCTTAATTTTATCCAAATCTTCTTTGACACCTACATGCTTAATGCGTTCTGGCAGCAGGTCATAATAGGCATCTGGCACGCGCAAAAATTCCACACCATTGCTTTTTAGGGTGGCAACCGTTTGCAAAATATCCCCCGTAGACATGGCGATGTGTTGCACGCCTGCCGTCATATAATAGTCGAGATATTCTTCGATTTGGCTCTTGCGTTTGCCATCGGCGGGTTCATTGATAGGAAATTTTACCCGTCCATTGCCATTTTGCATGACCTTGCTCATGAGCGCGGAATATTCGGTGCTAATATCCTTGTCATCAAAACTCAACAATTGGCGGAAGCCCATCACCTCATGATAAAACTTCACCCAATGATTCATTTTGCCCAGTTCAACATTGCCGACCATGTGGTCAACGGCGGCGAGTCCCGCGCTGGTGTGTTCCATCGTCAGGGGGACATAACCGGGCATGAATACGCCGTTATAATCGCTACGGTCAACAAACATATGAATGGTATCGCCATAGGTCTTGATAGCAGAGGTGCGGATAATGCCGTGTTCGTCGCGTTCTTCACGGGGCGACCATGCGCTTTCTGCACCGCGTGATGTCGTTTCGTGATGCGCCGATGCCACATCATCCACGCCCAACGCGATATATTTGATGCCATCGCCATGCAACATAAAATGGGCAGAAATTTCGTCACTAAATTTATATGCCGCCGACACCACAAACCGAATTTTGCCACTCTCTAGCACATACGAGGCAAAACGCCGATTGCCTGTCTCTAGCCCAGAATAAGCGACAGGCTTAAACCCAAAACCCTTCCACCAGTAATACATGGCTTGTTTGGCATTGCCCACCCAAAAATGCACATGGTCTACAGAATTAATCTTCAAAAAATCGGCTTCTTCGGTCATGGGGCGGGCGGTTGGCACGGTTGTATCGCTCATCATATCCTCCTTGTATAAGTTGCACATAACTTTATGGTATAAATAGTCTAATTTGCCTCATTATAGCATATACACCGTATTTTCTACCAATAGAGCCAGATGAGATTTATTGGATTTATGCCAAAAATGAAAATGCCGTGTAGCGCACACCAAAGGCTACACGGCATTCCCACAAAGGAGGGGGACTATTGCTTGTTCGTGAGAAAAGTGGCACATGCTTACAACACACACACACATTTTACTTGCACACACACACAGAGGGAGTTCTCACAATAGGGGTGTGCCACTTCTCATTACACGCATCACTTATGTTGTTCATATTGTTCAAAAGTTTGTGAACGCTGTGAACTGTTTATACTATATCGTGTTTTCTTTGGCTTGTAAATAAGTTTACAGCGCCTCTCATGAACTATTGAGTTGCGACTAATCTGAGTTAATCTAAGTGTACCACCCGAAAGCCGATGGTGATATGAAAGGTGTTGGGGTCTATGTCATAAGCAAAGTGTGGGTCTGCCCGTTCTATGGGGCTGGTGAAAGACCCACCCCGAATGATTTTCTTATCGCCATCGGTGCTTATATCGGTTGTCCACTCCCACACGTTGCCCATCATGTCATGAATCCCAAACGGGCTAGTGCCATTTTCGTAGCGTCTTACCACATTGGGCATTTTAATTTCGCTCTCGCGGGTGTTGCAACGGCTTTTATCAAAGCCACTCCCCCACGGATAGGTGCGCTTGTCATCGCCCATAAATGCCCGTACCCACTGCGAATAACTGAACAAACTGACCTCATATCCCAACTTGTCGCTCAACCAGCCACAAAATGCCATCGCCTCGTACCATGTAACCCGTGTGCGCGGGCGTTCATCCCCCTCATATTTGCTATCTTTAGGGTGTGGATGCTTGAGATAGGTCTGATAGGCGAGTGGGTCAAATTGCCACCGCGCTTTGTTATGATAGCCTTTGGGGTCATCCACAAACATCGTAAATTGGGCATTGGTGACAATATATTTGCTCAGGGCAAATGGTGGCACAACCACCGTTTGCCGTTGCCCTTTTTTGCTAGTATCGACAATTTCGGCTTTGCCACTGGGGACTTTGCACCATTCTAAGAGTGGCAACGAAAAACGATACATCTTCTTGATGCGATGTGTCTCGTCTAGCTGATTTTTATTCAGATTATCGGGGTCATAATTGGGATATTGCGCCCGAAAGGTCTCATAGGCTTCCCAGCCAATTTTTTCGGTGATGGGTGTTCGGATGAGTTCAACAATATGCCGATAGTTGCGCTCACGCTCGATATGTTCCATTTGGGCGTTGAGGTGTAACTCGGCTTCCTCTAATACGGCATCAATTTTGATAAACGGCGATTTATAGCCATTGGCTTTTGCCAATTTGAGCAAAAATACGGCATCGTCAAACAAGCCTTTTTTGAGTGCATCCATCCCGCCTGTAAACGCATCCATTGGGTCGGTGGTGGTATCCGATTTTTCTATGATGCCTATGGCACGTTTGGGTATCTTAGATAATTCGGCATGATGAATCGAGGTGAGGAGCATCCGCAGGGTATCGAGATTAATTCCCAATGTGATGTCGATATAGTGTAATTCGGCTAAATCTTTTGGGATGGGGGTATCGCGCACGAGAATGGGAAAAATTACCCGCCCCATATTTTTTGCCATGTCATATTCGCGCTGGCAATAAGATGATTGCAAAGAATCTGGTGAGAGCAAATAAATAAAGCCCTCGCACCATTCTAATTTTTTAAGAATTTCGTGCCACCAATTTTGCCCCACATGCAACCGACTATCAAACCACACATTATGGTCATTGAGCAGTTCCATCAGTTCCATGCAATAGGCTTTATCAATTCTGGCGTAGCTAATAAAAATTTTCATCGTATTAAACCCCCTTACTGGGTTAGATTATTGAGTCATTGATTGAGTAGGGGATAGTTGTTTTTTGTGCCAGTTGGCAATCACTGCTTGGGCTTCTGGCGTATTGATAGATTGAAGCGATTCCAGGGCGATATCGCAGATGGTTTTTTCGTCCCAAACCGGGTGACGCATATCATCCATACAGCCCCGCAAGACAGGGATGGCACGCGCATCGCCCAATCTGCCGAGTGCTTCAATACAGAGCCATTGTATTTTTTCGTTGCCATTCCGTAGCGTACTGATGAGCGCGTCCACCACAGAAACATCGCCAATTTTGCCAAGTGACTCAATGGCATACAGGCGAATCTCTTCTTCTGAATCGCTTAATAAGGGCAAAAGGGCAGAGATAGTGGTAGGATTTTTTAACGCGCCCAATGCCTGAATGACCGCTTCGCGCACCATGCTATTTTTATCGGTGAGCAGAGGTAAAAGGGTCTCTGCATCATCAGAATTTCCCAAAAGTCCAATTGTGCGGACGGCGGTTATCCGCACCGATTGATGCGTATCTTTGAGCAATGGCAAAAGATGTGGCTTGGCATCTTTTGCCCGCAGCCATGCAATCGCTTCTAATGTCGCCCAGCGTACCATCCAATCTTTATCTGATAGCTTGCTGATGAGGCGTTGTAGAATGTGTGTCGAATACACCCCATTGAGTGACTTTGCATAATCGCGCAAATCACGGGTGGCTGTTTGACGGGAATCCCAAGTACCTATGCAAAGCCGATTCAATATGTCGTTGAGGGTCTCTGTAGCTATAGCAGTGGCATCGGCTGTGACAAACGCCACAGGCATAATTTCGGTAATGGGGTCTATAGGCATGAGTAGTTGGGTATCTGTAAGGGTTTTGATTGCCGCTATCTCTGTTTCTGATGTGGTTTTTACCGCATCGCCAAAACGCCTTTGGATGGCTTCTACCAGCTTGTATAATTCTTCTGCATAGCGGGTTTCCGTTTGCCAATCGCTAAAATCGAGATAATGTATCCGTTCCAATTCGAGTGGCAAGTTGAGGGTGTCAACAGGCGACAATAATAACGGAAATATCACGCGGTTTAGGCGGTCTGCCCGATGCAGTTCCCTGCAACAATACGCCGATTTGAGATATTCTGGGCTAACGAGGGCAATCATCGCGGTGCTGTCATCTACCCCTTTTGCTAGGGCATCTGCCCAATCATCCGCAGGGCGAATTTCGAGCGTGTCCATCCATACATAAATGCCTAATGCCTTGAGGTCTGTGGCTAATTTTGTGGCTAATGCGACCTCTAAACGCCGATAACTCAGAAATATATACCCCAACTTAACAACCATATTTAACACTTTCTACACTTTATATAAACACAATTATAACTCTTTTTCCAAATTTTAATAATGGAGTTTTTGTATCAATTTATTCATAAATAAATTGATACTCAACGCATTCTCAATTGTTTTACCCGTTTTGCTATTCTGTGCGTATAATAACAAATACACAGAGGAGCATGGGATATGATGACAGATACACGCCCTACGGGGATGCGAGCATTCACCATTATTTGGGTTGGACAAGTCGTATCGTTGTTGGGTTCTGCAATGACTGGTTTTGCCCTCAGCATTTGGGCATGGACTATCACAGGTGAAGCGACTGCATTGGCGCTGGTCGGATTTTTTAATTTTATGCCAATCGTCTTATTTAGCCCCATCGCAGGCGCATTGGTAGACCGATGGAATCGTAAATTGGTGATGATGATTAGCGACCTCGCGGCAGGACTTTCGACTGTGGCGATATTTTTGCTATTCAACGCCGACCAATTACAGATGTGGCATTTATATGCGGCGGGGTTATTTTCTGGGATGTTTCAGGCATTTCAATTTCCTGCCTATTCCGCCTCTATTTCCTTAATGTTGCCAAAAGAGCAGTATGCGCGTGCCAGTGGTATGTTGTCTTTGGCAGAATCGGCATCGGGCATCTTTGCCCCATCGCTGGCGGCAACCCTGTTGGTGCTGGTTGATATACGCGGTGTGTTGTTGTTTGATATTGTCAGTTTTATCTTTGCCGTCTCTATGCTGTTTTTTGTCCACATCCCCCAACCAAAAACCACAGAGGCGGGTAAAAAAGGGCGTGGCAATTTGCTCAAAGAATCAGTCTATGGATTTCGGTATATTTGGGCGCGTCCTAGCCTATTGGGATTGCAGATGATGTTTTTTATGGCAAATCTGTTTGGCACGATGGCGATGATATTGGTCACACCTATGATTTTGGCACGGACAGATAGCAACGAGCAATTACTTGGCTTGGTGCTATCGGCGGGGGCGGCTGGCGGGGTGATAGGGGCGTTGCTCATCAGTATATGGGGCGGACCAAAACAACGGGTGTTGGGGGTGCTATTGGGCATGTTTGCCACGAGCTTATTTGGGAGTGCGCTCATGGGGTTGGGGCAATTTATAATTATTTGGATGATAGCCAATTTTTGTAATTCGTTCTTCATCAATATTCTCAATGCGTCTAATCAGGCGATATGGCAAGCAAAGGTCGCGCCCGATATTCAGGGAAGGGTGTTTTCGGCACGAAGTTTTATTGCCCGGATTACCAGACCCATAGCCTGTCTCTTATACACATCTGACGCTGCCGACGAATAGAGAGGTGTAGATCTCGGTGGTCGCCGTATCATTA
>ENA-ORBV01017490-ORBV01017490.1-microbial-mat-metagenome-genome-assembly--contig:-NODE-17490-length-10240-cov-6.662993_pt1 | contig 10240 bp, 10 predicted proteins | sample MGYA00237777_ERZ505514 | MGnify/ENA primary metagenome ERZ505514 (study PRJEB26160, sample SAMN06269048) | microbial mat metagenome | isolation source: Oligotrophic lake microbial mat | place...
AATGATACGGCGACCACCGAGATCTACACCTCTCTATTCGTCGGCAGCGTCAGATGTGTATAAGAGACAGGGACCGAACTGGTCAACATCTTCGGGCCGGAATACCGGATGTTGCTGATTGGCGCCGGCCAGTTGACCGAATACCTGGCCACGATGGCCTTGTTCAGCGGTTTTGCGGTCACGGTGTGCGATCCGCGCGAGGAATACCGGGGCGCCTGGTCGGTGCCCGGTGCCACCGTCGTTGGCGACATGCCCGACGACGTCGTGCTGACGTTCCGCCCCGACCGGCGCAGTTGCGTCGTGGCGCTCACGCACGATCCCAAGCTCGACGACCTGGCGCTGCTCGAAGCCCTGGCCTCCGACGCCTTTTATGTCGGCGCCATCGGCTCGCGGCGCAACAACGAGGCGCGCCACCAGCGCATGATCACGCATTTCGGGCAGACCGAGGCCACGCTGGCACGGCTGCGCGGGCCGGTGGGCATCTACATCGGCAGCAAGACCCCCGCCGAGATCGCGGTCAGTGTGATGGCCGAGATCCTGGCGGTCAAGAACGGGGTTCCCCTGCCGCGCGAGATGGCGGTGGCAAGCGCCAAGGACGGTCAGGCCGGCGCCCGGTCCCGGTCTGCGCAAGACCTGACGCAAATGTGATCTTCCTGTGATGTGCCGCGATACCCGTGCGATACGGCACGCGCACAGTGGGGTCATCGACACACCCGCAGCCAGGAGAATCCCATGCAAGTCGCCACCTGCAACCATGAGCCGCACGCGCCCCAGGCCGCGCTGGCCGTCTGCTGGACCGAGATGGTCGCCCACCGCAAGGACCTGATCCGGTTCGCCCAGCGCCGGTTGCAGGACCCGATGCTGGCCGAGGACGTGGTACACGACGTGTTCGAGGCGGTGTTGGCGGGCAAGGCCCGATTCGCCGGCCGCAGTGCGCTGCGCTCCTGGCTCACCGCGATCCTGAAAAACAAGATCGTCGATCTGGTGCGCCAGCGCGCCGGCATCGATAGCCTGGAGGAACAGAACGACGATGACGGCGCGCTGGCCATCGCCTGTCCGCAACCCGGCCCGCACGAGGTGGCCGAGCAACGCGAACGGCTGGCGCAGACGCTCGCGCGCATCGACGGCCTGCCGCCGGCGCTGCGCGACGCCATGCAACTGCGGGTGCTGCAGGAGGAGCCGACCGCCACCGTGTGCCGCAAGCTGTCGATCAGCGCAGATAACCTGTTCGTGCGGCTGCATCGGGCGCGGGCGCAGCTGGCGTGCTGAACATCAGTCCACTTTGGCGCCCGATTCCTTCACCACCCGCTGCCACTTCGCCACATCGCGCTTGACCATGGCGGCATAGTCGGGTTGCGGACCGGAAAACGGTTGGAAACCCGCCTGTTCGATACTGGCGCGTATATCGGGCGATGTCATGGCGCCGAGCGCATCTGCGCGTATCTTGTCGATGCGTTCGGCCGGGGTTCCCGCCGGGACGAACAAGCCGAGCCACGAAGCGGACTCATAACCTGGCAACGTATCGGAGATCGGCGGTACATCCGGCAACAAGGGCGCGCGCGTGGGGGTGGTGACACCCAAGGCGCGCAGCTTTCCACTGCGGATATGCGGCAACAAGGGCGGAAGATTGCCGACGAAAACCTGGGCTACTCCCGCGAGCAGATCGTTGATGGCCGGGTTTGCGCCTTTGTAGGGTACATGCAGCATCTTCACACCGGCCATGGCCCCGAACATTTCCCCGTTCAGGTGGGCCGACGTGCCATTGCCGCCGGAAGAAAACACATAACGCCCGGGTTCGCGTCGCAACAGTGCAATCAGTTCCGTCACGCTGTTCACCGGCAGACTCGCATTGACCACCAGCACGCTGGGCGCCATGGCCAACAGCGCAACCGGCTGCAGGTCGCGCACGACATCGAAGGGTAGTTTGGGGTACAGGGCCTGGTTGATCGCCTGCGCGCTGGCGTTACCCATCAACAAGGTGTACCCGTCGGGGCTGGCCTTGACCGCGACCTCCGTTCCCAAAACACCGCCGGCGCCCGGTTTGTTCTCGATTACCACGGCTTGTTGCCAGCCGACCGACAGACGTTGTCCGACCGCCCGCGCCATGATGTCGGCGCCGTCCCCGGGGCCGGCGGGAACGACAATCCTGACGGTCTTGGACGGAAACACCTGGGCAGTTGCATTGGCACCCGCCGTGGCCAAGACGGCAGCCAGCAGCAAGGACATGGCGGGGGAAACGTATGTGAATCGCATGGTGATAGACCTTTTGAAGGAAAGAAGAAGAATGCGCGCTGCCTGGTCAGCAGCATAAGCAACGCCGTCAGACGAAGGTGACCGTCGCATCGGTCCCCGGCGGGGGTGTTGCGCCAAACGTGCCACGCTGGATCACCGCGTCGCGGCCGCCATGGCGCTCCACCACCGCGGCCTGATCGGCCTTCGCACGCCGATCCACAACCTCGGGATCGCAGATGGTTCTGAGTTCGCCCTGCAGTTGCGCCAGCACCGTCTGCAGCGACGTGTCCTGTGCGCGATCCTGCAACTCCTGCGGATCGTCCTGCAGATCGAACAATTGCGGCTGCATGCCGACGTAGTACACCAGCTTGTAGCGGCCCTTGCGCAGCATGAAGGCGCCGCTGGCGGCACCGGCGGCGTGGTATTCGGAGAAGGCGACCCGGTCGGGCTGCTGCGGCTCCCGCGCCAGCGCGAGCAGGCTGCGTCCCGGCTTGTCGGAGTCTTCCGGTGCGGGTGCCGTTGCCGTGCAATCGAGCACGGTGGGAAACAGATCGACCAGCGTCACCGGCGTGGACACCACGTGGCCCGCTGGCACGTCAGGGCCGGCCATGATCATCGGAATCGCCACCGATTCCTCATAGTGATTGGACTTGCCCCACAGGCCCCGCACGCCCAGGTTGTCGCCGTGGTCGCTCGAGTACACGACCCGGGTCTTGTCAGTCAACCCGGCTGCATCGAGCGTGTCCAGGATCTGTCCCACGTTGTCGTCAAGAAACGAACACAGCGCGAAGTAACTTGCCGTGGCAAGCCGGCGCTTGTCGTCGTCAAAATAATCGTTCCAGACGAAGCATTTGCGTATTGCCTGCAGCCAGGGATGATCTGGCCACTCATCGGGATGGCAGGCCTTTGGCAGGGGCATGCGTGCTGGCGGATACAACGCGAAGAATTCCGCTGGCGCGATGAGCGGAAAATGCGGGGCGACCAATCCGACATACAGGGTCCAGGGCTCGCGCACGCTCGGTGCGACATCTTGCAGCCACTGCTTCGCGCTACGGGTGATCGCGCGGTCATATCGTGTGTAACTCGACTCACCCGGACCGAGCTCCTCGGACAAGGTGCGTGTCTTGTGCCGTACCGGCATCGGGTCGCGTACCGAGCCCAGCAGGTCACCAAGACCACCGATGATGTGCATCGGCATGATGGTTTCCGTGAACCCGCCAAGCACCGTGTCGTCGCGGTAGTGCAGTTTGCCGATCGACACCGCAGCACGCCCCGCCTGCGTCAGGCGATGCGCCCAGGAATCGGGCTGGCCTTCGTACGCGATCGCGTTGTCCCAGGTGCCAAGTTCGTGCACATACCGACCCGTGGCCATCGACGCACGGGCCGGGACGCAAATCGGGCAATTGGTGTAAGCCTGGGAAAAGCGGGTGCCCCGGGCGGCGAGTCGATCCAGGTTCGGTGTCAGCACGATCGGGTGACCGCTGCAGCCCATGTATTGGGCCGCCTGTTCGTCGGACACGATGACCAGCAGATTGTGTGCTTCGGTTGTCAAGGAAGAACTCCTGTCAGGAAGAGGAAATGCGATAGACCCTGCGTGCCGCCCTGCTCGACCTATCCGCGGGCGCGGCAGGCGGCATGTCGCGCGCGATGGTGTGCTGCGGCGTCAAAGTCGATCATGGACGCTCGTTCTGCCCGCCAACGGGCCGGCCGGGCAGAAACCGGCGCGCCAACATCGGCCAGGTCACGAACAGCACCGAGCCGAGCAAAATCGCCGCGGCCGCGGGTCGGGTCAGGAACGGCAGGAAGCTGCCGTCCGACTCCATCAAGGCAGAACGCAGCGAGGTCTCGAACAATGGCGCCAGCACCAGGCCGATCACGAACGGCGCCGTGGGGATGCCGGCAGCAATCATGCACAGGCCGACCGCTCCGAACGTCAGCATCACCCACACGTCGGACAACTGGTTGTTCAGCGAATAGGTGCCGATGGTCGAGCAGACGAGGATGATGGGCACCAGATAGTGCCGCGGCACGTTGATCAGTTTTGCCAGCGGCACGCACGCCAGGATCAGGATCACGAACATCAGGATCGTTGCCACGAGGTAGGTGGCAATGATGCCGAAGAACACCTGCGGGGACTCGCGCACCAGCAGCGGACCGAGATTGATGTTGTGAAATATCAGGGCCGCCATCAGGAACACATCGGCCGGGGCACCGGGAATACCGAGCGCAATCATCGGCACCAACGACCCGCCCACCGTGGCGTTGTTGCCGGCCTCGGAGGCCACGACACCTTCCTCGCGTCCCTTGCCGAAACTGCCTGGATCCTTGTCCAGATTCTGGGTTGCGACATAGGCAATCACCGCGCCGATATTCGCACCTGCGCCGGGCAGGATCCCGATCCAGGTCCCGATCAAACCTGAACGCAGGGCATTCCACTTGTGCCGGCCGATCGAGCCCACCGCGCGCAGGACATCGCGCATGCGCGTGCGGATCTGCCGGGTGTGCGGCTTGTCGGGCACGGTCTCCGCGAGCAGCCCGCCGATGGCAAACACACCCATCAGCACCGGAAACAGGTCCAGGCCCTTGTCGAGCGTGCCAAACCCGAAGGTGAACCGTGCGTCGGAGGTGACCGGATCGAGCCCGACCAGCGCAACCAGGATTCCCAGCAACCCAGACACAAATCCCTTCACCGTGTCTTGCTGGCTGGCCGCTGCAATCAGCATCAGGCCGCCGATCACCATGGCGGCGATCTCGAATTGTCCGAACCGCACTGCAACCCGCGCGATCGGCACCGACACGGTGGCCAGGATCAGCCACGAGATCAGGCCACCGATCAACGACGCGGTGATGCCCAGCGCCAGCGCGCGCGCGGCCTTGCCCTGCCTGGCCAGCGCATGGCCGTCGAACGTGGTCATCACCGACGCCGGCGTGCCGGGGATGCCGAGCAGGATGCCCGAGACCAGGCCACCGCTGACGCCACCAACATACATCCCGATCAACAGGTATTGCGCCAGCAGGCTGTCCATGGAAACCGTCAAGGGCAAGGTCAACGCCATCAGCACGCCCTGATTCAGGCCAGGAATGGCGCCAAACACCAAACCGAGAGACACGCCCACGACCGAATACAACAACCCCTGGGTTGTCATATGGGCGCTGAATGCGCCCAGCAACAGGTCGAACTCACTCACTGCGCGGCGCCTGTGCGCAGCACCGCGGCATCTTGATGGGTCGCCGATGCCAGCCGAAAGGCCCGTCGCGCCATGGCCACCGCCTGGCGTTCGCAGCCCTCCTGGGCAACCGCGCTGATCAGGGTTTCAGCAGTGCGCGCCAGCAACGGCGCCGCCGCAGGATGTGGCGCCACGGCCTCGGCCAGCGCTTTGGCATCCTTGACCGACAGCCGCGCCGGGCCCGGCCCGTCTTGGTCGGCCGCCATGGCGCGTCCATGTCGTTCCAGCACGACCGAGTATCCGGCGCCGTGGCCGACGATCATGGAGTTGACCAGTTGCACCGGGTCCAACCCAGCCAGCCGGGCGACCGTCACGGCCTCGGCTGCAGCGGCCAAAGTGGCCTGCCCTACTCCATTGTTCAAGATCTTGGCCAGATTGGCGTGGCCGATCTGGCCAAAACGGGCATATCCCTTGCCGGCGACCCGCAATAACGGTTCGAGCGAGGCGAACGCCGCGTCGTCACCCGCGAGCAACAAATGCAGGTCACCGCGTTCGGCATCATGACCGACGCCGATCAAGGCCCCCTCCACATGCTGCCCACCTGCCGCCAACCTGGCTGCATGCAGCTGGCGGGCGAGCGAGATCGATACCGTCGACAAGTCGCAACTCACGATGTCCGCGCCAACATCGACCAGGCCACCTGCATGCAGATAAACCTGCCGCACCGCGTGTTCGCTGGGCAAGGAGCTGACGATCAGCGGCGCAGCCGCGACCGCCTCCGACAACTCCGTGAATACCTGCACGCCTGCAGCAGCCGCGCGCGACAGGGCCGCGGCATCGAGGTCGTGGCCAGCGCAGCGCAGGCCGGACGCGGCCAGAAATCGTGCAATGCCGCCTCCGATCTCGCCCAGGCCAATGACGCAAATGTCAGCGACAAAAGACGGCTCAGGGGAGGATGACATCAAGGTAACTCCGGAACACAAAGTCAACGCCAAACGACAGCACCAGGGCAACCGCCAGCAGCATCACCAGGCTGGCGAGCCGCAGAGGAACGCCCAGGGCCAGTGCGCTGGCGATGATGAACGGGGCGGTGGCCCAGCGAAACGTCGTCTCGCCTTGCATCACACCGACCCAGACCGCCATCAATACCAGCATCGACAGGATGCGCAGGCCGGCCAGCCGACTGCCGTGCGAAAGCCCGAATGCGGGAGGATTTCGCCTCAGCCCCAAGGCACCGCGCACCAGCAGAAACACGGACAGGAGCAGCGTCAACGCAGGTACCGCCAGCGCCAGAAAAATCGCGCCCAGCGGCTCGTAACGGGGCTCTGGCAGGCCTTGGGCCGAGAGCAGCAACACCACCATGGCACCCGCCAACACCAATCCGGCCACTACATCCTTCACGGTTACCCCTGTGCGATGTCCAGCCCCGGGGTCGCGCTAGTTGCGTTTTTCCAGTCCGTGCGCTTTCGTCAGGCGCGCGTAAACCTGGTAGTTGGCATCGACTTCCGCGCGCAACGCGTCACCCTTGGCAAAACGCATGTCCTCGATGAAGGCGGCAAGTTCGGTGCGCAGCGCAGGATCCGCCATCGTCTCCTCCAGCTTGGCGATGAGCAGTTCGCGCTGCGCCTGGGGCACATCCTTGTGGGACCACCAGTAATTGGTGACATTGAAGGTCAGCTTGGGAAATCCCTGCTCTGCCGAGGTCGCCGTGTTGGGCAGATCCTTCGAACGGTACCCGGCCAGGAACGCCAATGGCACGAAATCACCGGCAGCCAGGTACGAACGCGAAGTCGACGGCGTCGCCAGCATCACGTCGATATGCTCACCGAGCAGGGCGGCGCGCAGGGGCGCGTCGCCGCCCGGAACATTGATCATCTTGAAGTCGACGCCGAGTTGTTCCATGAACTCCAGCGCCACGTAATGGCTGTGTGCGGTCAGGAAGACACCCATGCGCACCTTGCCGGGATTGGCCTTGGCATAAGCCTGCAAAGACTTCAGGTCGGCATAGGGCATGCCCTTGCGGGTCACGAAAGCGACGTCGTTGCCACCGGTACGCGCCAGCGGCACCAGGTCGGTGAACGTACGCCCCAGGATGCCTTGCGCGGACGTGCCGAACAAGGCTTGATGGTGAACCAGCAACGTGTAACCATCCGGTTTGGCGTCGTACACCGCCCGCGAGCCTGTCGTGGTGCCGGCACCAACGATGTTTTGCACGACCAGCCGTTGCCCCAGTCGCTTCTCCATGTGCTTGGAGATGATGCGCGCATAGACGTCCAGCGCGCCACCCGCGGCGTTGGGAACGACAACGGTGATGGTGCGATCGGGGTAACTCTGCGCTGCAACTGGAGTTGCCGTCCAGGCGAGCACGGACGCCGCCAACGTGGCGCCGACGAGTCTGCAAAGGGAGTTCAAAACAGTCATCTCCTGTGAGCGCCCCCAGCCCTGGCTTCGCCAGGCCCCCGAGGCGTTGCGAGGAAACTTGGGAGCGGCCCGGCATTTCCTCAGGCAGTAATCGATGGGGCCGAATTGCCCCGTCTCTTTTGATCAATTATTTGCAGTAAATATCGAAGTGTCAATCAAATTGGCGACTATTTGATCTAAAGAAGCGGGCCGCGGTCCAGGGCTGGGGACAGCACGAGGCCTGATCGATGCCCGGGCACGGGCGCGCATGCTGACCCATGCGGTGCCGATCCCTGCAACAACGCATTCAGGCACCAGCAACCACCAACCCACTAGGCTGCCGGGGCTTGCTGGCGCGCCGTCGCCGCACCGGCTCGGCCCTGCCGTAACGCTGCTTGATCAGCCTGAGCAAGACCTGCTTGGCCTTGAGCCCATGGGCCTGCATCAGGATTGCCGCCGCTTCGGCATCACCATCGCTGATCGCCTCGATCATGTGCCGGTGGTCGTTGATCACGCCGTCATATCGCTCCGGGCTGTACTTGTTTTCGCGCCACAACCCGGCCAGCAGCAACCAGTGCCGGTCGATCAGCAATTGCGCATCGGGATTCGCGGCCATCTCGCCGATGAGCTGGTGCAGATGCCGATTGGCCAACAAGGCGCCGGCATAGTCCTGCCGCTGCACGCTGACCTCGAGCTCCAGCTCGATCGCCCGCATGCGTGCGACCTGCTCCGGGGTCCGCAGCCGCGCGGCCCGGCGCACCATCATCACCTCCAGGGCGTTGCGGATGTCGAAGATGTTGCCAACGAAGTCCGGGTCGATGGCGCGAACCCGCGCGCCGCGGTTGGGCTCCATCGTCACCAGGCCTTCGCCGCGCAACTCGCGCAAGGCCTCGCGGATCGGCATCTGGCTTACGCCATAACGCTGCGCCAGCTCGGCGGTGGTGATCCGCGTCCCGAAGGCCAGTTCACCCGCCAGGATATCGTCTCGGATGCGTTGCTGGATATCGGGGACTCGGGCCATGGGCAGATCGATGCTGAAGGATCGCAGCATTGTGCCGCACGCATGGCTGCCAACCACGGCGGCGCGATCCACGCCCCGATGGACGCGCTGGTGACCCGCGTGTGGTTCGGCCACGGGGCTGCACACTGACCGCACGAGGCACACGCAGGCCTCTGCCAGAATGGGATGCTGGCGTCGCACCCTGCGCGCCGCCAACAAATGCAGGAACGCACGCCATGGCCACTGCCGATCCTTCCCTCCGCGCCGCAGGCCTCCTGCCCGCCGGCATCCGCGTGCGTCTGAACGGCTACGCGCCGTTCCAGCAGATGCGGCCGGAACACCTGGACCAGGTCGTGGCCAAGGCCGTGCCCCGGCGTCATTCGGCTGGAGAAACCATCCTGTCGCCGGCCCACGGCGTGGTGCCCCATCTGCTGGTGTTGCTCGAAGGCCGTGTGAACGGCCACGGGGCCGACCAGGACGGCGACACCCGTTTCGCATTCGAGCCTGGCGACCTGTTCCCGGTCGGTGCGGTGATCGATGCGCGCGCCGTCAGTTCGACCTATACCGCGCACGACGAGGTGGTATGCCTGCAACTGCCGGTGGCCGACGTGCACGCGCTGATGGCCAGCAGCACGGCGTTCGCCGAATTCATGCGCGGCCGGGTGCGTACGCAGCTGGAGCTCTCGCGCAAGGCGAGGCAGGCCAGCTATGCGACACAATCCCTGGCCGAACAATCGCTGGAAACCCCGCTCGGCCAGCTGGCGCTCAAGGCGCCGGTCGGCGTGTTGCCCGGGACGCCGCTGTCGCAGGCCCTGCAGACCATGCAACACGACAAGATCGGCTCCATGCTGATCGTCGATGCGGGCGGCGCGGCGCTGGGCATCCTGACGCGCCACGACATCCTGGACCGGGTGGTGCTGGCACGCACGCCGCTGGAGTCGCCGATCGGCAGCGTGATGACGGCGCCCATCCACACCTTGAGCACGCAGCACACCGCGCAGGATGCGGCCTTGCTGATGTCGCGCCACGGCATCCGCCATGTGCCGGTGACGCAGGATGGCAAGGTCGTGGGCGTGGTGTCGGAGCGCGACCTGTTCGCGATGCAGCGCATGTCGATCCGCCATGTCAGCTCGGGCATACGGGCGGCGCAGGACGAGGCGGCGCTGGTGCAATCGGCCCAGACGATACGCGCGTTCGCGCGCCATTTGATCGGCCAGGGCGTGGCTGCGCGCCAGCTCACGCAGCTGATCAGCCACCTGAACGACCTGCTGACCGAACGGCTGGTGGCCCTGCAGGCCCGGGTCCACGGCGTGGACATGCAGCAGGCCTGCTGGCTGGCCTTCGGCTCCGAGGGCCGTGCCGAACAGACCCTGTCTCTTATACACATCTGACGCTGCCGACGAATAGAGAGGTGTAGATCTCGGTGGTCGCCGTATCATTA
>ENA-ORBV01017491-ORBV01017491.1-microbial-mat-metagenome-genome-assembly--contig:-NODE-17491-length-10240-cov-5.253567_pt1 | contig 10240 bp, 5 predicted proteins | sample MGYA00237777_ERZ505514 | MGnify/ENA primary metagenome ERZ505514 (study PRJEB26160, sample SAMN06269048) | microbial mat metagenome | isolation source: Oligotrophic lake microbial mat | place...
TAGACTAGTGGTTAACTACAGTAGGTTGATATCGTGTAGTTAACGCGAAGAACGTGCTATGACGTCATAGTTTTAATCCACGAATGACGCACCCCATTTGACCGTTAGAATCGAGGCCTACAATGAATGATTAATTTGGTCGATGGATGGTTGGTTTTCGTTTGTCGTCGTAAATTGGCGGAAGAGTTAAAAATTAAAGGAAGGAGCAAGTGTGCTTCTTGAAATAAGAATAAGTGTGCGCTCGAATCTATAAATGAATCCTTTTTTTTAACATGGACGACGACGACGACGACGACCTCATCACAGAAAAATTAATCAAAATAGTGACACTCACTGACTTGACTATTTGATGCCGAAATGATTTGGAGCAGGATAACTCACAACTACCTAGAGTAGCCGAACATAATAGTAGTCTAGCTAGCTGGCTATCTATTGATTCCTTTCACTTCCAGCATTCACTTCCAGCTCGCTCCAACCGCCGTGTCACGGTATACAGAAACATGTTCCAACGAGTGGCAGGATTGCCTCGACAAGTTGCCATTGTTGGAGCCAAGGCCTTGGTCCAAAAAGGATCCAAAGCAGCAGCACCTTCTACGACAGAAATGATTGGACGCGTTCTAAATTCTGCCTTGCAAGAAGCCCAACTCCAAGTTTCCGATTTGGATGGACTCATTGCCGTTCCGTCTCTCACAGAAAATCATTTCATGGAGAGTCACTATCAAGCCACGCTTTTGGGGTTGTTTGATACTCGCCCAGCACGTCCCTTGCGATGTCGGACCATTGATACGGGAGGGGCAGGACCCGTGTCGGCACTGCTACAAGCCGAGCAAATGATTCAGAATGAAGAATTGGAATGTGTTGCGGTGGTAGCAGCCGATTCCGTAGGAAGTATGCCGTCGCACGAGTTTTTGGAAAAAGCCAATTCCATATTTTTTAAATTGCAACAGCAACAACAACAACAAGCAGGCAACGGTACCAGCACAACAACGACTACTTCCTTCCCATCGCCCGCCATTCCACATGGATATGACAAGATTACACGCTATCAAATGCAACATTATGGCATAACACGAGATCAATTACGAATGGCCGTGTGTTTGGAATCCTTTCACGCTGGTATGCACACGGAGAGTCTCTATTATCGTAAAAATCATCCCCTCGGTCGACAATATACATCCTTGCAAGACGTGCAGACTGCAACGGAAGTGACACCCAACATAAGTATTTTGGAATGTGCCCGACGAGCCGATGGAGCGGCCTGTTTGATTTTGGCCAGCAATCGATTCTTGGCAAGAAAGGAATTGTATCACAAGGGAACACCCGTCATTGTAGGACGAGGAGAATCCTCGGGACCTTTGTATCCTCCCGACCAAATTCAGGAATCGACGTACTCGTCGTGCAATGAAGCCATGGCCGGGGCATATGCTTCGGCGGGCAATATGAATGTACAGGATATCGACTTTTTTGGGTTGTACGATTGCTTTCCCATTTGTTTGGTGCGGGCATTGGAAGCTTGTGGGTTGGCAGAAACGGGACGGGGAGGAGACTATCTGCAGCAACAATACGACAGGCTTGTGGACGCCATGAAAAACAAAAACACTGCACCCCTTGAAGCGGATCATCCATTGCTCAAGGATCCATCCTTCTTTCCCGTCAATACACACGGCGGGTTGCTGTGTTATGGAGCCCCCTGGGAGGTTCCTGCCATGTATAACATTATTGAAGCAGTACATCAGCTTCGGGGGGTTGCCAGTGGACGGCAAATCGACAATTGTCGTCGAGCCTTGGTGTTTGGTAATGGCGGTGTCCTGTCCGCCTCGGCGGTCGCAATTTTGGCCAACTCGTCCTAGCTGAGTTACTACTAGTACTTCATCTTCTGTGATGGAAAAACAAATAGACGAACTATGACACCGTTGTACTGTGCAAAAGTGACACTGCCCCTTTCACAAACAAAATTCCGGGATCGGTTCCAAGATTATTTAATGTGCTAATAAAACTACAATACACTTATAAAAAACATCTAAAGGGCTTTAGATCTAGATATATAAACTGTCATTGGTGAAATTGCGGGCCAAACCACTTGGTGTCAGTTCCATTGGTGCTGTCTTCTCAGTCTGCGGAGTGCTCCCATGTCCCTGATCCACGCCCTGTAAAATGCTACATTTTTCCGCTTCGTAATCATTTCTCTCCCTTGCTGCCGTTTCTGTGTCCTCGTGGTGGGCTACGATTGTGTTCCCTTCAACCTCCACTCTATCCCTCGTTTTGAATCCCGCCAGAAAAAGAAAAGCATAATCTGTTTCCTCCACAGTAGCAAACTGGGGTTCAGCTTCTTCAGCACCCTGGCTAGGAGCCAAGCTAGATGCTTTTGCAGACGAACATTTATCATTGATTTCTTCTAGTAATCCTGCATTTTTGTTCTGGCTAGGAGCTGTGCCTGGTGCTTTTGCTGCTGGAGATCTGTAAATGATTTCTTCTAGTGATCCTCCACTCGTCTCTGCACTAGAATATTCCTGCTCCAACACCAACGCCTGGCTAGGAGCTGAACCTGATGCTTTTGCTGCAGCAGATCTCTCATATACTTCTTCTAGTGATCCTGAATTCTTTTCTGCAATGGCACTTCCCTGCTCCAGAACCAAGGCCTGGCTAGGAGCTGAGACAGATGCTTTTGTTGCAGGAGATCTCTCCCTTGCTTCTTCTAGTGATCCTGCATTCTTGTCTGCACTAGCACATTCCTTCTCCAGAACCAAGCCCTGGCTAGGAGCTGAGCATGATGCTTTTGCTGCTGTGGATCTCTCCCTTGCTTCTTCTAGCGTTCCTGAATTCTTGTCTGCTCTAGCATATTCCCTCTCCAGAACCAAGGCCTGGCTAGGAGCTGAGCCTGATGCTTTTGCTGCTGGAGATCTCTCCCTTGCTTCTTCATTCTTGACTGCACTAGCACAAGGCTGCTCCAGAAGCAAGGCATGGCTAGGAGATGGGCCTGATGCATTTGCTGCTGGAGATCTCTCACTGACTTCTTCTGGTGATCTTTTATTCTTGCTTACACTAGCACATGGCTGCTCCAGAACCAAGGCCAGGCTAGAAGCTGAGCCTGATGCATTTGATGCTGGAGATCTCTCACTGACCACTTCTAGTGATCCTGCGTTCTTGTCTGTACGAGTACATTCCTGCTCCAGAACTAAGGCCTCACTGTTGTCAAAGGAAAAACCCAAACCAAGGACTGACTCTGTCTGCTCGTCCTCCATCATATCGAGTACCGGTCTTTCGTACTCATTTCTGGCATGTATCATAGCATTGGCAACAATAGCCAGACTTGGATTTTCCCCGACAGGCATCGCAACTTGCGTAGTCGCAGTAGCAGAATGCGAATCCATCGATTTCTTGGCGCTTTTATTTTTGTTTTTTTCATTGGAAAAGGCACGCCTGATCTTTTTGTGTATCAGCACTGAGTCGTTGTCAAGGGAGAGTACCTGGTACTTCTTTCCCTGTTTCAAAAGGAAGCGGCCGCCAGCCTTTAAAATGGCATCGATAATCTTGGTCTCAACAAAGGGCGCTCTCTCCTCCACTCTCAAGGAGTGATACTCAAGAAAATTCTTGGCAATGAGCTCTCTGTAAAGCGGCCCAGCCCGCATACCTCCTCCTGTTAGAAAAAAAGAAGGAAATCGCAGTGTGAGTTTAGCCAGTAAACTTACAATATGAAAATTTCCCTGAACCCCAGTATTTCTTACCCCCAAAAATCGCGTCGTTCGCCTTGGGAATGACACGGAATGTACAAAGATCGGTGGCGGTAATCTCTTCCGTTGCTGTTCCTTGAGATGGCATCGCTTTGTTTGCTTTTACAATTTCTGTCGTTGTCTGGGGTCGAGGCGCCGATTGGACTTGCTTCTCATTGGTTACTCCGGGGGAAGCGGACGTGGCCAGCATCAGCTTCTTCGTTTGCGGTGCCCCAGGTGCCAGCTCTGTGGGATTGTTCGCTATCGTCACCGTTGCCAAGGTTGTAAGGTATGTGGGATTGTTGAAAGAAGAAGGATTGACGTGCCCACTGGTTTGGTCCGCTGCCCAAGGTGTCGAGCCCGAGGGATTGTCAGTAGAAGCAGGCTTGAGGTAATCATCTATCGTCGACAACAGTGATGTTGCCGAGGCGTCAAGAGCTATTGCACCTTGTTGCACCCTTCCCCGCTCGGTGGTATCTAGCAGCTGCTGCGCTGCTTCCTTCAATTTTGCCAATTCCTTTTGGTCTTCTAGGAACTGCCTGTCTCTTTTGTCAAGAGTCGACTCGAATTCAACTAATGAGGCCTCTTTTTTCTCCAAGGCCGTCTTCTTGAGAATGTACTTTCTGTCGAGCTTTTTTATATGAAGCTTCTCAAGCTCCGACACCTGCCGGCTGACAAGGGCTTCAATCTCTTTCCGGTGTTTCACTTGCAGTGCTCGACGTTCATCGCAGTTATTGCCCTTTGCACCATTTGTGGTCTTTTTGTTGGAAGTTCCGGAGTTACGCTTTCGCTTCTTGTTTCCTGGGCAAGATGGAGCAGGAGATGGAGCAAGCGAAAGCTTTCCTTTTTCGGTCAGTCGTTTGGATCGACGCTTTGCCTTGCTTGTGTCATTTTGCGCAGTGCAAGTTCCCGCGACGGAGGGCTCGTCGACTTTTGGTCGACCTATTGAGGAGGGCTCGTCGTCTTTTGGTGGTTCACATGTGGATGATTCGCGCACCTCAGCTTCACTATAAGACTCCGTGGCAGCCATGCTGTCAACTTTCTTTACATGTGACGCCACAATGGTCACGGACCCTTTGAAACCCCTCGTCAAGCTGGCAGCTTGTACCGCGGACTCGACGGGGACACCATTGATGGAGTAGATTCCCATTCCCAATTTCAATTGGGTATCCGCTAGCGGACTACCCGCCTCGATATGATGGACAACGACCTTGTCATCGCCACCTTCCCCTCGCACCTGTAAACCAAGGGAGGTGGTAGCTTCTGTCTTTTCCACGGTCACGGAAATGAATTGAGTGCCGTTCTCCTTGTAATTCATTTGGGATGCTTGGATGGTTGCAGCAGATCTGTTGTCATTGCTCAGTCTTGGCTTCTTGCTTGGCGATTCCGGTTGTGCTTCATTGTCATCGTTGTCTTCTTGTTCTGCTGTCCCTTTTGGATTGCGATGTTTAGCTGTATTGTTTTCCTCCTCGTGCGCTGTCGTTGGATCCCGGTGGTGATCCATCGGATGGTCGCTTTCATTGTGCGCCTGGGTTTCATTGTTTTGGGGAGGATTGTATTCGTTGACAACGGGATCGGGCGACTTCTTCTCAGCCATGGTACCGGTATCATCCTTGTCAGCCATGAGGACGTCATCGTCCGCAATGATGGTTTTGTTGCTGCTGCTTGTGCTACCGCCACCACCGCTGGTGTCACTCGCGGGAGAATGGCTCGCGTCATTCTTTATGTTGCAATCCATTGTAATGTCGTGGGACGAAGAATCCGGAGACTGGTCAAGTGCCGTTGTTGCGCCGATTGGGTCATCCCCGACGGCGACTTTCCAAGACAGTGGCGCTTCTTCCTTTGAATCCGTCACAGCTGACGCAGTGTTGCCTTGAGGCATTTTAGGATTTTGCTCATCTTGGTAGGCATTGACTTGACCCGTATAATTTACGCTTCCTTCAACAACCATAGATACATTGGCGCATTCAGCCTTTGCCTCTGTAGGTTGCTTTTTTACTGTAGAAGAAGGATCAATGGCTGGTTGTTGCCTTGCTTTTGTTTCCCCCGAAGAGACGCAACTATTTGATTCAAGAGGGGCAATATTGCTTGACGAAGTCTCCCGAAGAACGCATTGATTCTCGACAGTATCATGCTTGCGATTATCGATTGTGGAAGACCCGGATTCGAACACTGCTGCGGGATCATCACCACGAGTTGCAGAAATATTGCCATTGATAAGATCGGACAATCTGGATCGGATTTTTGTTTTTGTTGTGGCATTTAAGGGGACTTCATATCTTCCTTGAACCATGGCTATGATTTGCTTTATTGTAATCCCACCATAATTGCCTTTTAATTCTCGGAATGCGTGATCGGTGGCAAGTTTGATTTCCTCATGATCGGGCTGGGATGGCCTAGGTTTGCGTTTACGTTTGGGTTTTTGTGCATTGGACACTGGTGTAGGAAAAGTAGTAGCTGCTTCCACAACAATGCCACCAAAAGCTTCGGTGGTGGTGGTGGTGGTAGAAGGCTGGCTGCTCGATATGGTAGTCTTGGATTCAGAGGTATCCGAGTCAATCGTCGAGGAGGGTGCTGCAATTGTTTTAGTAGCCACATTTCTTATTATTGTTGTTGTTGTTTCTTCTGGTAGCAGCGCATTCATCTCATAAGGAGGAGCAGCAGCAGGAGCAACAGCAGGAGCAGCCGCAAAAGCAACTTTTTTATTGGTATTGTTGCATCCGACAACTCGACCACCATGAACAACACAAGACGGTTTCAGAATGAAACCCGGGCATGCTTCCTCCTTTGATGGTGGCTGTCTTTGTGCTCCCTGCAATGACAAAGACGCCAAAAAGCGCTGTTCTAATTCATAAAATTCGGTCAGTCTTCGTTGAATCTGTTCTTGCGTCAAGGGAGGATTGTAGTCAGCATTTCTTTTACTAAAACCATAATTTCCAACTTGGTGACTACTCCCAAACTTGTCACTGACGCGCTTTGGTTTACATATCAAGAGTTTGCTCAAAAATGTGCGCAGTCTTGTACCTTGCCTTAGGGGCAACATTCCGGCCTTGAATTCGTGCATAGCTCGCACGGCATACGCTTCCTCTTCGGTAGTCCATGTTCCACCACGCGTGAAAGGCTCGTCAACTCCTTCAGAGGCTACAGAAATGACAAGTCTATCTGCTTGAGCTGCACTCTGGGCTGCTTGGAGTAGATGGGACGAGAATCGAAGAGGTGATGCTGTCTCGTTCGCAGTAGTAGTTGGAGGAGCGGGAGGGGCTGCGTGAGAGGTAGCAGCGGGAGAGGTGACCAAGGGAGCGACACTCATGATTGGAGGAAGAGAATTGGTTCCGTTGTCTACCGTTGGTGTAAATACTTCAGTCCTCATTTTCTTTGGAAGAATATTGGTAGTTGCCTTTGATACTTTGTCATCAACAGAGGCGGTCGTCCACGTGTTTTGATCGCCGTTGGTGTTGTTGTAGGGGCGTTTTTTCAAAGGAGGTCGTGGCTGTTGCTGTCCCGCTGCTGCTGCTGCTGCTGCTGCTGTCGTTTGTTGTTGTTCTGGATTTTCCTTGCTGCTTTGTATTGCAGGAACTTCTGGTGCATGGGAGGCATTCGAAGCTAATAAATTCCAACCAATGGCTGCTGGTCCCACTGTTGTTGTTGGAGAACCATTTTGTTGTTCGTGGTTTGTTGTTGCGGTGTTCGTCTTTGGGTTGGCACGATTCAAGATCGATGACGAAGCGTACGGTTGTTGCTGTGCTTGTTGCTGTGGTTGTTCTTGCTGCTGTTGTCGATTCCAACCAAATGTTGTAGGCCACAGGGACGAGGGCAGGATGGATTGCGAGTTTCCATTCGTGTAATTGCCGAACAGCCCTCTTGTCCAACTATGACCGTGAAGAAAACCACGATCAACTGCTGCTGCTGCTGCTGCTGTTCCAGCTGTGGTCGTATCCGTTGCATTGGAATTATTTTTCTTTTCTTTTGTCGCCACAGACGCATCTGCTGTGTTTTTCGTGGTGATGAGAGTTGCTGTTGTTCCGCCACCATCTTTGTTGGAATCATTCTTGCTGCGCAAGTTTGGATCCCGAATGTCCTGAAGGATGTTTGTGGCTTTCTTATTCTTCTCGTCCATGTTGTCGTCGTCGACGTCGTTCTCTTGTTGCGGAACGTCCATCATCGGCCCAATGACGACAGCAGCCTTGTTGTCTGCTGTATCAATTCGTAGATCGGGTTTGTTCATGGCTAGAAAGAAGCTTGTCGTATTGTATAGATCTCGTTACTCCCGTAAATGAATCAATCAGAATGACTGTTGCTCCTTTCGTTTGCTACTCCAGAGCTTCTCAGTAGTTATCGTTGTTTTCTGTTCTTTCGGTTCTGTTGAAAGTAACCGCGTTTGTATATTAATAATAACGTAAGAAACAAGAAAGGATGTCATCAGGGTTTAGGTTAACTGAACAGAAACACTTGGACGCTCACTGTACGCTACAACTCGAGTTGAGTGCTATCTGTTCAGTAGCAGAACCAAAGCACATGATGAAGGTCATATTTCTTCTTGAGCAGACTCACTGAAGATGCGCTAGATAGCTAGCTGGAGTTAGCACCTAGCTAGCTAGCTAGCAGGACTTCCACTCGGAGATGGAGGGCAAACGTTGGATGCAGACTTCGGTGGGCGTTGGTGATTTTGTCGTTACAATGTGCTGTCCGCCTATTTGTCCTAGCTATCTTGGTAGATAGAAATGGTAGAACATGGGTGGTTATTCTTGAGGCGCGACAGCTAGATTTCCTTCCAGCACTCATGTGCACAACCCATTCCTACAATGACATTCCAAGCATGGGAAGCGACAGCTCCCAGCCGGGCTGGGTTTGAAAACAGAATCAACCCGTTTCAAACTCACAGTGGGGTTGCATCGCAAGGGTATTTCCTGATTCTTCAAATGGTTCCACAAGTTCAAAATCATCGGCGTACACTTTTTGAATCAGGTCACGGGTTTTCTTGGTGAGATCCTTTCGTGTGAGATGTTTGTGTTGGGCCCTTCGAATCTTTTCGCTCCCAAATGGCGGCAATTTTATCTGCGAATCTAACTGAAACCAGTTCATCAATACCTCAAACGAGTTGGCAAGGTTGTCGAAATGGAGGAGACAGTGCACGATTCGTTGGTTACCATTGTAGATAAAGTGAGATTGTGGAATCAAGTGTCCATCCAGGTTGTAAAAGGATGCGTCAGGCCAAGTACTCCTAGTGCTGTTATTGTTTGTTGTGCATCAGCACTGTTTCATCATCGCCATTGTCCTGTTGCTGACTCTTCAACTTTTTCTGCGTAGCAATATTTACATTTCGTGTAGTTGCATTTGGCGACTCATTTAGAGGTTGGAGAACTTGCTGGATCCATTGATTGAGTTGCACTTGGTTGTGAAGGCCGCCTTCCTTGGTGTGGCTAGCGATATTGTGGTTGTGTTGAGGCCCCAGAGCCCCAAACTCGGCCCTCATGTTGTACTCACTAATAATCCTATCGTAGGGATTTCGAATCACAGCAAATAAAATTGTCCTAGAATCCTCCTCCTGAGCAGCAGTAGAAGTATTGCTGAAGTAGTACGGATTGGACAAGACGCCATCGTCATGCTCAAAGTCCAAAGCATCATAGTAATAGGATGGAACATGCCATTGTGCAAACATGCTTTTGCGAAGATGAACTGGCAAGGGAAGGCCTTCGGACCAGTCGACAGCTCGCTTTGCCTCTTCAGAAGGACAATCCACAAATATCGTCCCATCATAGGCATCGATTCGGTTTTGGAAATGGCACAAAGCCCAGGATATGTTGGCGCGAGCTGCGGCAATTTCCAAGGCTGTACCAGCACACTTTGGGATGTGAATCAATTCGAGGTGATAGGGTCCTTTCGACAATGCAGGAGGGGCGACAATGAATTCTTTACTCGAAATAATAGTTGTAGTGTCATTGCCGTCATTGGTGGTTACTTTTACGCCGTTGCTTCTGTTAAAGGCCCAAAGGAGCAAGGCCAACGACATTGACACCCACGAAACAAAGCGGAAGGGGATCAGGCGCTGCCTTCTCTTTCTCGCGGTGTATACTAATAACGGTGCTTCTGTCATTCTTTATTCTACCATATTGGAGTGGATCACGTAGACATCATCGTCATGGTGAAGTTTTACTTTTATTTTCATTGCTCTTCAGATATCTTGCATTTTTGGCGATCAACTCTGCGGCACGTTTTGAGTCTTGGCTGTAATTCAGTCACGCGGATGGTAGTCACGAAGCCCAAAACCAGTTGAGTACGGTACCACTGACTGTGCTACAGCTACTACTAGTAGCTAGTAGTACCGGTAGCTAGCTAGTACTCTGGAGTAGTAGACTAGCTACTGGTATACCTGGTACTATTAACACCAGGTCCAACTTGTTGGCCAGTGTCTCTCACATGCTTCAATTGTCTGTCTGTCTGTCTGTGTGTCTGTCGCAAAAATATGGGTTCGGCAATGGTAAGGTTAGGGACATTGACAGCTGTAGAGCACCTTGTAGCCAGTCCTACTA
>ENA-ORBV01017497-ORBV01017497.1-microbial-mat-metagenome-genome-assembly--contig:-NODE-17497-length-10235-cov-11.349183_pt1 | contig 10235 bp, 10 predicted proteins | sample MGYA00237777_ERZ505514 | MGnify/ENA primary metagenome ERZ505514 (study PRJEB26160, sample SAMN06269048) | microbial mat metagenome | isolation source: Oligotrophic lake microbial mat | place...
GATTCGCCTTAGTCTCGTGGGCTCGGAGATGTGTATAAGAGACAGGCCCCCGCCCCCGGCCGAACCACCGCCGCCTCCGGAGGTTTCGCTTGGCGATCTCCTTCAGGAGATGCAGGCGGATCCGCGGGTACAGTTTGCCAGCGATGTGCGCGTGACCGACGAGAGCTTTGCCCGCGCCGTGGTGCAGTTGGCCGATGCCTTTGCAAAGGGCAACGACCAGAAGCTTGAGGGCCTGCTCGATGCGAACGCCAACAACCAGCTCTCCGGTCTCGTGGAGACTGGGGAGTGGACTGATTCCACAAAGCCGATTGAAGCGGTGCGGATCGTGTACGCGGGCTCGTTCGACGCATCGATGGCGATGAGTTCTGGTGGACTTGGCAGCATATCGCCTTCCCAGCTTGCCGAGCAGGTGAAGGAAGCGATGGCCGCGGGTGTCGGACCGGGCATCGTCGACATGCTTGAAAAGCAGGGCACGATGACCGCCGAACAGATCTCCATGATGCGCACGCAGATGGAGAAGTTCGCATCCATGACGCCCGAGCAGATCGCGGAGGAAATGAAGACCGCGCTCTCGGCCATGTCGAATGCTGACGGCGGCATTCCGGCTCTGGAAGCATCGGGCGGCATCCCCACACGCGGCGTGCTGATCGCCATCCAGGATCCGCGCGGCGCGTATCTCCTTGGTTGGGGCGCTCTGCAGGCTGGCGAGCAGTGGCGCTTCACCAACGCACCCGCCGCCGCGGGAGACCGGTCCCGCGCATCGGCATGGGACGGGGTCGGCCCACTGGGCTTTGTCTACACCTCCGTCGCTTCCGGCTCGTTCATGGACACGCTGCCCGAGGGAGTGGAGGGTCTGGATACGGACGCGGGTTCGGATGCTTCACCATCCGACGAGCCCGGTGGCCCAACCCGCAAGAACACGCCCGCCGGCCCGGTCACGATTCCCGGCGGCTGAGAACTTGGACCTGGTGGGAAGGGCATTGCCTCAACGGCGCGGCACGCGCCCCGGAGTCGTTCATGAGCACAGAGTCGTTGCCCCGCCGTGTCGCCATCGTGACCGGCGCAAGCCGCGGCATCGGCAGGGCGATTGCAACTCGCCTCGCGCGCGATGGTCGCCATGTTGTTCTCGTAAGCCGCACCGCGGCCCCACTCTCCGATCTGGCTGAGCAGATCAAAGCGCAGGGCGGGTCTGCTTCGTTCAAGGCTGTCGATGTCGGCGACCCCGCCGGGCTGGCCAAGGCGATCGACGAGGTCGTCGCCGAGCAGGGGCGGCTCGATATCCTCATCAACAACGCGGGAATCACCCGCGACAACCTCGTCCTGCGGATGAGTGACGAAGAGTGGGATGAAGTGATCAACGTCGACCTCAAGTCCGCGTTCGTCGCGATCCGTGCCGCGGCGCGCCCCATGATGAAGAACCGGTTTGGTCGAATCGTCAACATCGCCAGCACCTCCGGCGTTGTGGGGAACGCGGGCCAGGCCAACTACGCGGCGGCGAAAGCAGGGCTTCTGGGCCTGAGCAAGACGATCGCCCGCGAGTTGGGCTCCAAGGGCATCACCTGCAACGTGGTCGCGCCGGGGTATGTCGAGACGGATATGACCCAGAACCTGCCGGCCGAGATCAAAGCGAAGTTGCAGGAGATGGTCGCGGTTCGCCGGCTAGGAACTCCCGAAGATATCGCCGCGGCAGTCGCCTATGCCTCATCTGACGAGTCCGGGTATCTCACCGGCCAGACCATTGTTGTCGATGGCGGCATGACGATGTGCTGACACGACATTTGTCTGGCACGATGGAACGTATGAAGGACATGCCTGGAACCCCGCACAAAGATCACGATCACAGCACACTGCTGCGAGCTGCCAAGCTCCGCGTCACTCCCGTGCGGCTGGGCGTGCTCCGAGCGCTTTGCCAGACTCACGAGGCCCTGAGCGCGGACCAGATCATCGAGAATCTCACCGAGTCCCGGGGCGGCAAGGCCAAGGGCCGCAGGCCGGACCGGGTCACTGTCTATCGCACGCTGAACGCTCTTGTGGAAGCCGGTATCGCTCACAAGCTCGATCCCGGGGACCGAATCTTCCGCTTCGGCCTCGCGGGCGACCACGCGTCTCATGCTCCAGTTCCGGGTGTATCTTGCGGCTGCGGGCCGTCCGAGAACTGCGCCCATTCTGCCGCCCCCGCCACGATTCCCAATCTTGCTGAGCAGTCCCATGGCCATCCGCACTTTCTGTGCGAAAGTTGCGGGAAGGTCGAGTGTCTGGATGACACCGAAGTGGTTCTGCAGACCAAGCCGGGCGGCTCCCGGAGCAAGAGTGCCCTGAACATTCGGCAGCAGGAAGTGCTCCTGAAGGGCACTTGTGAGGAATGTGACCCCGCCGACGCTCCCAAGCCGTAACGCGGGATGGGCCGCGTCGCGTATGAGCTTGAGCCTCCCGCTGCGTCCGCCAACGGCCGCGGAGGTACAAGGAATCGAGCCATGCCTCCAATCACCCATCTCAGAATCGGACGCATCTTCACGGCAGGGGCCGCGACCCTCGCCTTCGGTGTCGGCGCATCCGCCGGACCGGTGAACAAGTCCTGGATCGCGGCCGACGCGACCTGGTACGTGCACGTCGATTCCGAAGCGGCCATCGGCTCTACGCTCGGCCAGTTCGTGGTGAACAACCGCGGGCGGCTCGGGCTGGAGGGCATGGACGGCCTTCGCGACCTGGGCATTGATCCGTTCAAGGACGTCAAGAGCGTCACCATCTACGACACCGACGACAATCCCGAGCATGCGATTGTCATCGCGAGCACAACTTCCGCGGTCGAACAGCTGATCGACCTCCTGAAGAGCGATCCCGCAACCCGCACCATGTCGGTCGACGGCCACACACTTGTCGCCTTTGACGATAAGGGCAAGACGCAGTACTGGCACACGCGTCCCGGCGAGGCCCCCGACACACGCATTGTCTTCATCTCCGACGACTGGAAGATCGTGACCGACGCGCTCAAGGTCGTCGACGGCGCAACCTCCAGCCTCTCCCGCTCCGGCCCGGGGTCTCCGCTCGCCGGCGATCCGGGCTCGGGCTCGATCGTCTACATTCGCGCTGCCGAGATCCCTTCGGCGGTGAAGAACAACCCCGACCCCAACGCCAGCGCGCTGCTCGGCCAGGTCGGCGGGGTGCAACTGGATCTCGGTGAACGCGACGGCGAGATCTACGGCCTCGCCCAGCTTTATACAAGTTCCGGCGAGGATGCCGCGAACATCTCGCAGGTGGCCCAGGGGCTGCTCGCTCTGGGCAAGATGCTCGCCAAGAACAACCAAGAGCTTGCGCCGATCAGTAACGTTCTCAATGCGATGAAGATCGAGCCGCAGGATCGTCAGCTCAAGCTCAGCTTCAGCTATCAGAGCAAAAAGGTCATCGAAGCCGTGGAGTCGATGCTCGCATCGAAAGAGAAGGCCGACGCCGCAGATCGCGACAAGGTTCAGAAGGAGACCAGGCCCTGAGCAGGCTCGGCATTCCAGCTTCCAGACCTTCGCCGCAGGCCGCCACAGTTCCGCGCCTTGCCGGTCCATCCTGCGCGCTGCGTTCACCGTCTGACGGCGCGTTGCGGATCCCTACGGATGAAGAGCTCGCCGCCCGCTCACAACTGGGCGAACATGACGCGTACTCGCTCCTGGTCACTCGATACTCCAACCGCTTGTTCAACTTTCTGCGGCGTCGCGCCCCGTGCGATGCCGACGCGGAGGACTTGACCCAGGACACGTTCATCCGCGCTTGGACCAAGATCGCCACCTACAAGACCGGCATGCGGTTCTCGACCTGGCTCTACACCATCGGAACTCATCTTGCCGCCACGCGTGCTCGCACCAAGCGGCTGCCGGTCTCCGGCACGCTCATCGCCGAGCCTGCGGCTCCTTCGGCGAGTCCTGGCCCCGGCCCGAGCGATCTGGCGGTTCGTCTGTGGCAGGCGGCAGATGAGATTCTGCCCCATGACCAGCGCTCCGCGGTCTGGCTGCGATATGCCGAGGACCTCGGCGTTCCCGAAATTGCCCGCGTGCTGGGCAAGAGCCGGGTCAACATTCGCGTGATGCTCTTTCGGGCGAGGCGGACATTGGCCGCGGAACTGACCACGATGCAAAGCAACGAGAAGGATGGTGTACGATGAGTGCCGTGGGAAACACGAAGAACAATGTGGCGCGTGTGGAAGCGGTCCTTCGCTCGCCTGATGCCGCGCCTTGGGTGCAAGCCCCCGAGGGCCTGCACGACCGCGTGATGGCATCCCTGGATGCCGCTCCGTCACGCAGCGCAACGCAAGACTCGCAAGCGTCATGGTCTTCGATGGGCTGGTGGCGGCCGTTGGCCGCGGCTGCGTCGGTCGCGATCATCGCTGGCGGGCTCGGCGTTCTTGCAGGCGCCCTCGCCTGGCGTTCCTCTCCCGCGGATCACATGCTCGCCGAGGCACTTCCCGAGAGCATCAACGAGCCATCCGAACCTCTCCGCGAGATCACAACGCACGAGGCCGACCGGCCGGTGGTGGTGCTCGCCCGCGCGTTTGATGACCTTCGGCCCGCCGGCTCATCGCGGCTCATGGCCTCGGTTGCCGCGCCGATGCGCACCGAAGCGGAAGGGTTGGCATCGGAAACACGCCTCGCCGCGAGAACGGTGCTTTCACGCCTCCCGTTTGTGTCGATGGAGTGAGGCTCGGCTCATTCCGCCGGCGGGCGGGTCAGACGCTCGATCGTGCCGCTCTTGGTCTCGAGGAGCACCTCATCGGCTTCATCGAGAAACAGGCCGTGATCCAGCACCCCGGGGATGTCGTTAATTTCCGCGGCCAGCTCGTCAAGGTCGCGACCGTCTGACAACGTGACGTCGATGATGAGCGAGCCGTTGTCGGTCAGGAACAAGTGCCCATCGAGCGTGCGCCGGACCACGCCATTCAGCCCGAGCCGTCGCAGGCTTGCGCGGGTGCTTGCAAGACCAAAGGCCAGCACCGCGACGGGGAGCGTCGCACGCTCGCCCAGCCGGTGGACCATCTTGTTCTCCTGCACCATGTACACGCGGCGCTTCGCTGCATAGGCCACGATCCGCTCGCGTGTCATCGCACCGCCCGCGCCCTTGATCATCCGCAGCATGGGATCGACCTCATCGGCGCCGTCGAAGAGAAAGTCGACTTCCTCTTCCATCGCAAAGTCGACCAGCGGAAGGCTCTGCGACCGCGCGAGCGTTTCGGTGATGTGACTCGTCGGCACGCAGCGGATGTCGAGCTTCTCTTCCTTCACGCGCTCGGCCAGCGCCACGATCGCTCGCGACGCGGTGCGGCCGGTGCCAAGGCCCACGATCATCCCCGAGGTGATCTCGGCGATGACAGTATCGACAAGCGGATCTGCGGTTCTGGGTCGGCTACTCAAAGCGAATCCCCTGTGCAAGCTCGAACTTCCCGCCGTAGTTTATGGTCGTTGTCTGCCGCCGCATGTACGCCTTCCACGAATCCGAGCCGGATTCGCGCCCGCCGCCCGTGTCCTTCTCGCCGCCGAACGCGCCGCCAATCTCCGCGCCGCTGGTCCCGGCGTTGACATTCGCGATGCCGCAATCACTCCCCGAGCCCGTGGGCGAGAGGAACCGTTCGCTGGCGCGGATGGACTCTGTAAAAATCGCCGACGAAAGGCCCTGATCGACGCCGTTGTGCATCGCCATCGCCTGATCGAGGTCCTTGTACGTGAACACGTACAGAATGGGCGCAAAGGTCTCCTCGAGCGCGATCGGCAGCTTGTTCCCCTTTGGGGCGCGGATCAGCGTCGGCTGGACGAAATGGCCACTCAGCCCGGCGGGCGAGGCCCGCTCGCCGCCGAACAGTACCGTACCCCCCTGCTCCTTGGCGGCCTTCACAGCCGCGAGATAGCCTTCCACGGCCGCCGCGTTGGCGAGCGGCCCGATCAGCGTGCCTTCCTTGAGGGGGTCGCCGATGCGGGTCGCCACCTGCTTGTACGCAGCGGTCAACCGTTCGACGAACTTTTCCGCAATCGATTCATGCAGCAGCAGTCGGCGCGTCGTGGTGCATCGCTGCCCCGCCGTGCCCACCGCGCCGAACACCGTCGAACGCAGAGCGAGCTCCTGGTCAGCATCCGAGTGCACGATCACAGCGTTGTTCCCGCCAAGCTCCAGTAGCGACCGGCCGAGCCGCGCTGCGACGACCTGACCCACCGCCCGGCCCATGCGGCATGAGCCGGTCGCCGAGATCAGCGACAACCGGCGATCGGCAACCATCGGCTTGCCGACGGCATCATCTGTTCCGACGATGAGCTTAAAGATCCCTGGGTGCCCGAGCTTCTTCGCGACACGCTCCGCGACGGCGTTCGTAGCAACCGCGATGATCGGCGTGAACAGGCTCGGCTTCCAAATCGTCGAATCGCCGCAGACCGCGGCCAGCATCGCATTCCAGCCCCACACAGCATTGGGAAAGTTGAACGCCGTGATCACACCGACCGGCCCGAGTGGCAGCCACTGCTCAAACATTCGGTGGCCGGCGCGCTCGCTCGGAAAGACCTGCCCCGGCAACTGCCGCGACAGCCCCACCGCAAAGTCCGCTATGTCGATGGTCTCCTGCACTTCACCCAGGCCTTCGGCCCGGATCTTGCCCATCTCCAGGCTGACAAGCTCACCCAGCGGCTCCTTGACACGCCGAAACTCCTCTCCCAGCTCTCGCACAAGCTGGCCGCGGACGGGGGCTGGCACTTCGCGCCACTTCCTGAACGCATCCACCGACTCGCCAATCGCGCGCTCCAGCGCGGCGGAATCGTCAAGGCGGACTCCACCGAGAATCTCCCCGGTGGCAGGGTTCTCGGAAACGATGAGGCCATCATGAACGCCGGGAGACTTTGCCGCAATGCGCGAGGGCGCGACAAATCGCGGATCGTCCGTCAGACCGAGTGCGCGGATCGGATCAGAGCTCATGCGGCATGGTATGGCAGAAGTGGGAAGTGGGATCGACCGGTACGGCGACATTCGCTGGCACGCACCGACGGCTGTAACACGTCGGCGGATTGAAGTTCCGACCTTCGCGTTCTGACTTCCTACCGTCCTTCATGCCTCCCATCGTCCTCGCCACTGCCAACCCGCACAAGATCGATGAGCTTCGCGCAATCTTCGCCGCGGCCAATATCTCCGTCATCGGTCTCAATGACCTCCCACCGGAGTGCATCCCCGCGGGCGGCCTGCGCGAGCCCGATGAAACCGGCAACACCTTCGAGGCCAACGCAACCATCAAGGCGCTGTCGTATGCCGCGCAGACCGGCCGAACCTGCCTCGCCGACGACTCCGGCATCGAGATCGACGCCCTTGTGCTCGCCGATGGCACGCCGCGGCCGGGAGTCATCTCGTCGCACTACTGCACGGACGGACGCGAGACCGGCATGAGCCGATCGGAGCGCGATGCCGCGAACAACGCGCGCGTGCTACGGGAGCTAAAAGGCTTGCCGCCCGAGCGCTGCGCCGCTCGATTCGTGTGCGTGATGGTGCTGGCCCAGCCCTCTTCCACATCCTCACCGGCGCAAGTGCTCGCAACCTCCCGTGGCACGTTCGAAGGCCGGATCGGCATCCCGCCGCGGGTGCCAGCAGGCAACAACGGCTTTGGTTACGACCCCCTCTTCCTCATCGCGCCGAAGCATGACTGCACCGGCGCGGAACTTGCGAATCAAGTGAAGAACCGGCTCAGTCACCGCGCCAAAGCGGCTCAAATGATGCTCCAATGCCTCGGAGCTTGACTGACCTCCGCGTTTGTGTACTCTGCCTCTGCCCATGGTGCCCTCTCCGACCGGCCTCGCGCTGGCCGGATCGGGCTGAAAAGGGAAGTGCGGTGAGGCGGGTTGCGCAAGCACCCTCCGATTCCGCCGCGGACGCGCCGCCGTAACGGGGCTGCGCGGGCTCGAAACTGCCACTGTTCCCGCCAACCGGGGAATGGGAAGGCCGAGCTCACTCGCTGCTGACCTCACCGTCAGCGGCACAGCCCCGAAGCCGGAAGACCTGCCCTGGGCCGTGTTTCGTGCCCGCCCTCGCGATTGGGGCGCCGGCCGTGTTTCGCCGCGCAGTTCCCCGCGGCCATCCACCCCGGCAATTCCCCGCCCCCGTCGCGAAGGCCCAAAGGTCCCGGGACCGCTCCGCGCGATTCGGAGTGATGAAGGCAGGTGCTTTGATGGTGCAGTCTTGTTCTGCTCGTGCCGCGCTTCTCGCGGCGGGTGGCGCGGCCGTGGTGCTCTCAACCCAGCGTTCCGCATTCGGTGCGCTTCCCCCCTACTCCCTGGTGGGCTCGTTCGCCCTCCCCACGGGCGCACCCGGCGACTTCAATCCTGTCCCGGTTGATGTGCTGCCCGATGGTCGATTGATCGGCATCGCCTCCGACGGTCGCGTCCTCGTGCAGACCGCGGTGAACTCCGGCACGTATGCACAGGCTGGCGGAATCGATGGATCAGTCTTCAACGGGTCTTTCGGAAACTTCGGTGCATCGTTCATCTCCGCCAGCCCCGATGGCTCGCGCCTCGCGATTGGCGACAACGGCGCATTCAACCGAGTTCACTTTGTTGAGACCGGCTCACTGATCCCCTTGTCCACTTCCCCGACGGCCTTCGCGGCCACGCCGAACTTTGACGGCGCGTGGGCCGACGGCTCCACCATGTACGTCTCCGGCTTCGGCGCAACCGCTGGCGTCTGGCGCGTGGATGCAACGAATCTCAGCGCAACACAGGTCGTCAGCAACGCCATCGGTGGTTCCGGCGGCATCGCGATCCACTCCGGCCGCATCTTTACGGGCGACGGCTTCAATACCACTGACGGCGGAGCGCCCACCGGCAACGTCCGGGCATTCGATCTTGCCGCGCTTGCCGGTGCCGCGTTCAGCGTCGGATTCGACACCGGCACACTCGTCGCCGATGCCCTCAGCGCATCGCCGGTACGATTCGATTCCGGCGGCAACATGCTCATCGGCGGCGGCGACTTCTTCGCCGGCTCAAACGACTTCGGGTACGCCGCGGTCGTTGACAACGAGGCCATCCTCACCGCGATCGGCGGCGGACCGCTCGCTCCGGATTCCTCCGAGCTTCGCCTCTCGCCCGCCGGCGGTCTCGCGTTTTATGGCGTGGAGTTCAATGGGTTCACCGGCGAGGTGCTGATCTTCGCCGATGGCATCGCCTATCGCTACGCCGTGCCCGCGCCGGCCGCGTTCTCGCTGCTCGCACTCTCAGGCATTGTCGCCACGCGGCGGCGGAGGCAGGTCTGATGCGCGCGAGATCAAGGCCCACAGCATGGCGCATCGCCGCAACTCTCGCTTCGCTCAGCGCGATGTCGGTGTCGCGTGCCGGCGACTCCTGGTTCGCCACGAGTATCGTCAGCTATCAGCCGGCACCCGGGCAGTTCGTGAACTCTTTGCAGTACAGCGATCCCTCCCGCGCACTGGGCACACCAACAGGCGGCGGCACGGTGAACCCCGACAACACCGGCGTTGTCACGCTCGGAGGATTCGGGGGCTCCATCGTCCTCGGGTTCGACCGCCCCATCCTCAATAAGGCCAACAACCCGATGGGGCTGGATTTCATCATCTTCGGCAATGCCTCGTATGTCTCCGGCAACCCCAACCGCCGATTTGCCGAGTGCGCGATCGTTGAGGTCTCACACGATGCCAACAACAACGGCCTCGCCGACGATGCGTGGTACCTGATCCCCGGCTCACACCTCACCGATCCGTACCCCGCAAGCCTTTATTCCGTGACGTGGGACAACGACGCGGCGGACCCAACGCACCCGCCCGCGCTCCCGTCTTGGCTTCCCCCCGGTACCCCCACACTTCCGCCCGTCTTTGTCTGGAGCACGACCGCTTACCGTCTGCCCGCCGCGCTCTTCGGTGCAACGGCCGTGCTGGTCAATCCCAACGGCCTGGATGCCCTGACCGAAGGCATCTGGGGATACGCCGATCACACCCCGACGCTCCTGCTTGGGGACCTGACAGGCGACAACCAGATCGACGATTTCGACATCGCGCCGGCCGACTTCTACACAAACCCCGATGACCCCACCATCGTCGGCATCTCACAGGGCTCAGGAGGCGGCGACGCGTTCGATATTGCCTGGGCCATCGACGCGGCAACAGGGCTTCCGGCCGCGCTGGTGAGCATCGACTTCATCCGCATCACCAATCCCTGTCTCTTATACACATCTCCGAGCCCACGAGACTAAGGCGAATCTCGTATGCCGTCTTCTGCTTG
>ENA-ORBV01017498-ORBV01017498.1-microbial-mat-metagenome-genome-assembly--contig:-NODE-17498-length-10235-cov-5.509943_pt1 | contig 10235 bp, 7 predicted proteins | sample MGYA00237777_ERZ505514 | MGnify/ENA primary metagenome ERZ505514 (study PRJEB26160, sample SAMN06269048) | microbial mat metagenome | isolation source: Oligotrophic lake microbial mat | place...
TTTTTCAAGCAGAAGACGGCATACGAGATTCGCCTTAGTCTCGTGGGCTCGGAGATGTGTATAAGAGACAGATCGCTAAAGGCTTCGATACGATCGTCCTCTCCTTGAAAAGCGGCGGGGTGGCCGCAGGCGTGGTCGCGAGTGAAACCAACGATACGATCTCGTTGCGAAACATGGACAACAAGCTGATCGACGTGAAAAAATCCGACATCGCCAAACGCGAAAGTGCGCCCTCGGGCATGCCGGAAATTTACGGCAGCATTCTGACCAAGACGCAGCTGCGCGACCTGATGGAGTATCTGGTCAGCTTGAAGGAAATGCCGGCTGCCTCGGCCGCGTCCGCCGAACAGCCACGGGCGCTCCGCGGCCTGCCGCCCGCGCCCCGGCAGACCGGGTAATGATACGGACCGAGTGACGCTCTTCTCCGCCAAGCGGAGAGGGCATCACTATAGCGGCACGCGAAACGAGACTCCGCTCGCTATCATTTTCCGACGCATGAGGAACCCGGCAGCGCAGAAATAGTAAGACGGCGCCAAGGGAAAGAGCCATTCGCGAAACCGTCACGTCAGGCGAGGCATCAATTAACGATTAACGCATCGAGCCTTGCTCGCCTGCCTCGACCGGCCCGGCTCCCTTCGCGCCGCCGTCTGCCAGCTGGATCGCCGCTGACGGAACTCAGCGGGAGCGGAGGTGAATCAAGTCTCAGACATCCAATCCGGATAGAGATAATTGCCCATCAAGGACCACCGGACTGCCATTAACCCGCAAGGTGAAGTGCCCGAAATGCAGAATGCCCTGGTATTCTGTATCAATCTGTGGCTTCAACTGCATTTTCAGGACCAATCTTTTGAACCACAAATTACGCCGATCACGCGGATCATGTCACTCCATCCCAACGCGTCATCGGCATGTAGACCCACGACAACCTCGGACATCCGCTTCATCCGCGCCATCAGCGGTGGATCGATTTCCGAACCCCCTCACGCACTCCACCAGGAGCGGGTCGTGGAAATTATATATACCCGTCTCCCTTACTGATCGCCGATTGGTGGTCGGCAGCGACTGCTTGAACTCCCGGCCAACGAGGGGTGTTTCAATGTCATTGCCCGATCTGTTTTCCCATTATCGGCGCTGTAAGGCCGAATGCCGATTCAGTGCTTCCTGTCCCGGAGTATCCGTTCTGGCGGTAGAACTGATACGCGGTCTTCGGGCTACCGAGTTCAATGGACGTCTGATTCCTCCGCCGCGCTTCATCAAACCGGGCTTCGGGGACAAGATGCTTTTGGCATGAGGCCAGGCCGCTCTCGGGGAACACCTGTAAACCGGAATGGGTTTATCGATTTGATGGGCTCGATCCCAAGGCGTCGGATTTAACCGGAGGCCACAGAGGAAGCAGAGGGCTAAACTAAGGCAGAATGTTTCCTCCGCGCTCTCTGTGATCTCCGGTAAAACTTCTATTGGTCCGGGGTCTGAACGCCCGCATTGGCTCGCGCCTGCGCTGCCGGATTCAAACGGATCAACCCGCACTGCACGTCGAAATTGGGCTTCGATTATATGGACTCGAAGACCCGGACGTCGCGAACGTACACGCTCCCGTCCGATGACTTCCTCCGTCGCTTCCTGCAGCACCCGCTCCCGGCCGGCACGCACCGCATCCGGTATTACGGATGCATCCGGCCGCCAAGAAACGACGGGGCATTGTCGAGACGCTCCTCGCCGCCCGGATTGTCGTGCGCCCCACGTCCGTGCCGCCGCCGGACTGGCATCGACGTTGTCACCATTGTCAGCAGTTCACCTTGATCGCGATCGGAAAATTGTCGCACGCTCCGCCATGAACGGGTCGGGGATTGTATATCTGCTCGTCCCAACTACTGGCCTGCGTGGAAAACCGCGGGTTTCCCTTGGCTGGCTGCTGCAGCAAACCATTCGCCAGGATCCGTTCCACCCTCACGCAGATAAACGTGCGTTTCGAAATGCATGGGACCGCGGCAGCTCTCCGTCCCGCTGGTTCCTGACCGAGCAAGCCGTGCAATGGACGAATCACTCCGGGTCGATCACCCCAAATTTTAGCGCCACCATTCCGACGGAAGGACGTTCAAGTCGACTTCCGCTTTGCCGCGATGGCCCGAAGCTCCTTGGCGGTCAGCAGGTCTTTCTCCCGTCCGAGCGCCTCCTTGGCCGCAATGAGGTCGGCCAACGACATTACGCGATAACGCACGCCCTCCACCTCCACTTCGTCTGCTTCGCGCTTCAGCCGCTCGAAATCGCCGACCCCCCGCACCGAGGTAAGGATATCGATCACGCCGTATTGGGTCTCTAGATACAGGTTGGCAACTGGGGTCGCATCCGACGGGTGCGTCAGGAAAGACAACCGCTGCGGCGTAAGCCGGTGCCGGCGATCCCAATCCGCCAGCGCCGAGCGCAGCCGCTCGATATTTTCAGCCGTGAGGACGGCGCAGATGTGCACATCGCGGGTGACGAAGCTGGAACCATGCGTGACGACCGCGAATCCACCCACGACCACAAAATCCAAGCCAGACTCACTGATCCGCCGCAACAGTACGCTCAAATCTCTCATCGGAATCTCGTTTCGCCGCCTGCAGACGGAGTGCCAGGTTAAGGGCGGCATCGTGCTGCCGCCAACGTTCAGCTACGCTCAGTCGCAGGTTCGACTCGAGCAATTCGAGATCGATACCCGCTCGTTCGGCCTCGATGAGAGCCGGAATCGTGTGATCGCTGACCATGACCTATAAACCTGGGCGGCGCGGCTTGGCGCGCAACTCCGTAACGACAAACTATTCGCGATTCGCGTCATGCCCCCCCTGAAACTTCCCCAGTGACAAAGTCACATATTACGTGACATTGGGTGAAATTCCAGCGGCTCCGTCTTCGGGCGCCACTGTCACTTATTACGTGACTCGTTACGCCGCCACCAACACCCCGCCAATGCGGACGGGATCCGTTTTCGGGCCAAGTTGACATATTGCGGCTTCGCGCAACACAACCTTCCGGGTTCGGCTTCTTTTCCGTTATCGACGCCATATCTGTTGATACGCGGTACAGACTCCAACCAACGCAATGAGCGCAGTCGCTCCCAGCATCACCCGACGAAGCCGCACGTAAAAGCGCTCGTTGAAGGGCCGGTCGTAATGATCCAGCACGAATGTCAGTGCGACCAGAGACACCAGAATCAAGACGACGACTATCCAGAAGACGCTCACAGCCGTCCAGGATGGCAACGGTGAGCGGCTCATCACTCCAAAAGCGCTGAAATAGTCGCCGGCGCTCAACGAACACTGCTCTGTCCGAAAGCAAAACATCGTAGGCAACCACAACCGCGACGGCAAGAACCCGTTCTGATAGCGGAACTCGATTCCCGAACTCCTCCCTCCGGTTCTTCGTGCGCGTCATCTTTGCCGGACAACTCAGATCAGCCACGCGGGCACAGCGAGGTATTTTGGACGGTGACTGCGCGTGCTCCGCCGTAGAGAAAAATATCCTGACCCCATTATTCCCGCCGTCCGCGCTGGAAAGTGGGGATTGCTTCAAGAGTCCGAGAACGTTCCGGAGCGCCCTATTCCTGGATCGCCGACAGGCCGTCAATGAGCCCTCCACTGACCGTTCGCGTCTCGGTCTGGCTTTCGTGTAACATGTAACAGGCAGGCCCCAAGGCGCCCCCCAGGGCGCTCCCGCCCTCTTCAACGCAGCCCAATCTGTCCCACGGCCCGCTCTGTGGCAGTAAGGCTCAAGGCTTCCTTCTTGAGGACTTGTAAGCGGTCATGGATGGACTCCGGAAACCACCGATCGAAAAGCCAATTTTATCCTGCATCAGAACGAGGCTCGCGATTTATTCGGCTCTCACGAATCCTCATCTTCTCACCTCTTCTCCCTCTCATGAAACCACTGCTCAAAGTTCTGCTGAGGACGACTCTCATTATAGCCCTGGGCTGCACAGCCGTAGTCAACGCGGCGATCGAGTCGGGCAAACCGGCGCCGAATTTCACCTTTACCGATCTCTCCGGAAAAACCCACCAGCTCTCCGACTTCCGCGGTAAGGTCGTGATCATGGAGTGGCTCAATCCCGGGTGCCCCTATATTCTGCGACACTACCGGAGTGGCAACCTGCCAGCACTCCAGGCCAAGGCGGCCGCCGAGGGTGTCATCTGGCTGCAGGTTAACTCGAGCGCGATGGGAGACCTCGATCCCGCGAGATCAGCAGAATGGCAGAAAAAACAGGGAGCGATCGCCACCGCCTATATTCGAGACGAAAGCGGTCGCCTCGGGCGACTCTACGGCGCCCAGACGACACCTCATTTCTATGTGATTTCCGGAGACGGAACGCTCGTCTATCAAGGCGCCATCGACGATCAGCCGAATGCCAGTCTGCCCATGACAATGTCGGCCCACAATTATGTGTCAGCGGCACTCGCGGCCTTGAAGGCGGGCAAGCCGGTGGAACAAGCCACGACCAAGCCCTACGGCTGCGGCGTGAAATACGGGAACAACCCGGATACGAACAAAGCAGAAACGGGCGGGAAATAAGAGTTCGAGAAACGGCCCGGATGATCGGACGCGATCGGTATAATTGAGGCCGATCCCGAACTCTCCCCTCCCTCGTCCCAACCAGAATTACCGCAAAGCTCACTTGCGGGAGACGTAGTGAACGCACACCCTTCGTTTCGGAAAACGGGCAAGGTACATGCGCCCTGCCCGCGGTAGTTGTCTCCGTGATCCGGGATGGATAACCCGGAACGTTTGCACCTTCCATTGTCATTGCGAGCCCGAGGAACGGCGGCGCGGCCATCCCCAATAAATCCAGATGGATGACCACGTCGCCTCACTCCTCGCCATGACAATTGAGGAGGTTCATGGCCTAGCCACCCAACGCTGCGTTGGTCCAGCTCTCGCAATGACAATCAAGTGTTCATTGCTGTAAACGCCCAAGCGCAGCGTGGTCCTGCTCTCGCAACAACAAATAAAATACCGTGTCCTGCAGGTTTACGAGCAGGTGTAAAATATTCAGTTGAACCGCTTTTAGGCTAAAGCGCGCTGGACCCAGATCCTCTTAAAAACGGCCGTTGATGCCCGCGGTGATCGTCGTGCCCCCGAAGAGCTTGAACTGCATCTGATCGGGAATGCCGCGATAGGCTGATTGGGGCGCATCGGTGAGATTACTGACGTCGAGTGACAACGTAACGGCCGGGCGCAGTTGATAACCGATGCCGGCGTTGATTACCGTGCGGGAGAAAAGATAGCGGTTCCGGGCAGGCGTGCCGTCAGCGTAGTCAGTAATATAAGATCCGGTATAATTAACGATCACACGGGAGGTGAAACCGCGATGCCGCCAGAAGAGACTCGCGTTGGCGCTGCGCGGCACAAAGCCCGCAACATCGCTGGTCCCGATGATCCCGCTGCCACCAAAGTCCCCGTGAGTTTCAAGGGCCGTGAAGTTGGCCGAGGCGCCCAAGCCTTTGAGGAAGCCCGGCAGAAAAGTGAACTGCTGCTGGTAGCTGACCTCCCAGCCTTGCACCGTAGCGGTGCCGGCGTTGGCGCTGGTGCGCAGTGTAAACCCGCCGTATTCGCCGCTGAATCCATTGTCGGTGCCAGTCCCGATGGTGCCCGACTCGAGACCGGTCACGATGAAGTCCTTAATGGTTTTATGAAACCAGCCAATCGTCAGACTGCCAACCGGCTCGAAATAATATTCCAACGAAGCATCCCAGTTCGCCGCCGTTTGCGGGAGGAGCGAAGGGTTGTTGATCGTAAGCGTCTGGGTATTCTCGTTCACCGATTCGTTCGGCAGGAAATTCGTCATCGCCGGGCGACCAAAGCTGGTCGACCAGCTCAACCGCGCTTTCACGTTACGCGACAAATCCTGGGTCAGATGCACGCTCGGGAACGACTTGGTATAGCCGCCAGAGAGTGAGCGCTTGGTGTCACCATAGTCGCGATCCGCGGAGCCAATCGGGTCCGCTGTCTGCTGGGCCACGGTGCTCGCCGTCCGCGCGCGCACCCAGCCCCAGCTTCCGGTCTCGGTCTTTTCGGTCCGTACCCCCGTCAGAAACCCCGTATTCTTGATGCGGCCTTGCGCCATGACATATCCGGCCGTCACCGTCTCGGTCACGCGACGCGTTCCTGTGTATTGAATTTGCTGCCCCCAATAGAGATCCTCACTCCACAGGGCCGGCTCGATCGGGTTCCGGTCCTTGAAAAACTGTGACGCGTACCAGAACGGCACCTGCCGGCCGGTTTCGCGCGTATTCACGATCACGATCGAGGGATCGGATGGCAGGGTCGTACCAAGATAACGCCAGCGGCGGTTCCGGTTCACGTCGTGCGCCATCTGTTCGCGCCAGTTAAAACCGGCCTTGAGGAACGTCTTCAGTTCGCCCGGCAGTTCGTATTTCAGATTGCCGCGGGCCTCCCGGACCTCGTGATCGTTATCAATATTATTGTTCTGGAAAAATCCGTTGAGCCGATAGTTTGCGGGATTCGAAATATCGGGGCCGCTTGTCTGGGTGAAGCGCGGATAAAGATCGGATTCCGTGCGGTCGAGGATCCAGCCGAGATTATTGATGCGCATCGCAAAGATCCCGCCGTCGTTGCCCGAGCCGTTGTTGATATGCGTGCGGCTGAACAACGCTCCGTAGTCGAGCTGCATCCGGTTCCATTCATGCTCGGCGCCCAAGTCGAGATGGCGCATCCGCAGGAAGAAGTTGTTTGGACCCTGCGTGGACACATCGAAATTGGACGCCGTCGAAGCCCGGACCTGCGTCATGCGATTCGTGTAGCCCGGGAGAATTCCGGCGGTTCCCGTCGTACCGACAACCTGGTTGGTGAAAGCGCGGGTTTCAAACCGCAGTTTCCCCATCTCATTGGCGTCATTATAAATCGTATTCAGCGTCAACTTGGTGGTCGGCGACAACCGATAATCCAACTTCACGTTGATGCTACCCTGCTTCCGGTTGTTATATTGATCAAACGTGCGATAGTCCCAGAGGAACGCCGGCTGGCTGGATGTGTTCTGAAAATCACGCGTGGTACTGTGAACACCCGCGACATTCTCGCTGTAAAACGTATTCACCGACACGCCGAGGTTCCGGCTGCCACCCGCGACGTCAAAGACCTCCGAGTAACCGACGTTCAGGAGCGGATGAATCCGATGGGCCTCACGCAAGGGAGTCGTGTCGAAGAACGGCGGCGCCCAGCGCAGAGCGAGATTATAGGTCACCCGGCGTTTTTCCTTCATACTGAGGGGCGAGCGGCTCTTGAGATTGATGGTTCCCCCCAGTGAATCAGCGCCCTTGTCGGGCGTGTGGCCCTTCACCAACTCAAGGCCCTCGAACATCGCCCCGGTCAGGTTGTTGATCCGCGTTGCGCGGGCCATACCGCCCTGACTGGAGAGCAGCGATCCATCGAGCGTGATCGTATTGAGACTCGGGCTCATACCGCGGATCGTGAAACCATCGATGCCGTTCTCGAGATTCAGATTGCCGGTCACGCCGGGCAGCATGATCGCGAGTTCACTCGCACTCATGTTCGGCAAATTGCCATAGGAGTCCATGGCGAGGACGTTCTTCACGTTCGCCGCATTGCGCTGGGCGGTGATCGCCGCCGCTCCGCCTTCCCGCTCACCTGCGACCATGAACGCATCCAGTTTGTAGATACTCGTGGTCAGTTCCAGGTCGCGCGTTACGCGTTGACCGGCCGCGACGACCACGGCCTGCGTCGTCGGGTCCAGACCGGTATAGTTGGCGAGAAGCTCGTGAGTGCCGGCCGGTACGCTGGTGAGCACGAAGCGTCCGGTGTTATCCGTAAGGACCGCCAACCCGAGCTTCGGCAACGCGACCCGGACACCTTCGAGCCGGTCGCCCGTTCCCGCATTGCTGACCGAGCCTGTGATGATCCCCGTGGCCGTCTCAGCCCCGCTGCCGGGCGGAACGAATGCTCCGATCAGAAAGGCCGTACAGAGGGCGAAAAGTCGAGCTATAGAACAAGAATGTGAGTGCATAACGAGAGGTGGTGATGAGCGCCTAAAGCGACAAGCAGGCTTCAGGAAGTGTTTTTGACGTTATCCGAACTCGACCAAGCAAGTGGCCGCTCTCAACAATCTACACTTGTTAGGCGCTCGTAGACAACGATCGAGCTATTTCTGGCTCCGTGGCTAGCTTGAGTTTACCGATGATTTGAATGCGCAGCAGCCAACAAATTTGACAGTAGTGAGTTAGCGTTCGCGAGGCGTATAAACCAACTATGGTGTCACGCCGAGCGCGACGAGGAAAGGCGCCAAGGCTGAATCGATCTCTTCGAGTTGCGTGGTGATGCGCATCTTTCCCTTGCCGGTGGCAGAGCGCGCGACGGTGACGCGGCGCACCAGCGCCAACGCATCGAGCAGGCTCTCCATGCTGGCATAGGGCGCGCCTTGCCGCTGCGCGCGGCGGAATACCATCCAGGCGAGCACGTAACCGAGGATGCAGATGAGCACGTGCACGTGGAGCTTTTGGTCCGTCCAGTGAAACTGTGGCCGCAAGGCCAGATGGAACGGATCCTTGAGATGGGCGAACACCGCCTCGATTTTCGACTGGCCGTGATAGGCGCCGATAATCTCCGCCGTCGACCAGTCTTGGCGGTCGGTGATGAGCACCAGGCGCCCGAGCCGGTCGCGCGCCAGCGCATCGAACGCGGCCTGGTCGAACTCGTAGCTCAAGGACAGTGTGGGATCTTCCCCGGTCAGCTTGTAGCGCAGCACCTCGGTCAGGTGCTGGCGGCCGTGCAGGCGCGCTTCGATGTCACGCTGGATGCGGGCGCGGTCGCGTTTTTGTTTTCCACGCTGCAATGTAATCTGCAATTCATCGAGCCAGCGCCGGGCCGAGGCCACGTGCTGGAGGACGCCGCGCTTCTGCCCCTCGCGCAGCCGCTCCGAAAGCAGCACCACGGCCGTGCGCTCGGCGCCCCAAATGGTCCGGCGTTCGCGGTAGGCGGACACCGTTTCGCCGCCGGCGAGCACCACGGACGCGAGCAACGGGTTGGCCTTTTCCACCAGCGTGTGCTGACTGGCCGCGGTCAGGCCCGTGACATAGTGCAGTTGCGAGCCGTCGACGAGCTTTTGGTTGGCGCGGGAGACGTTGCCCTTGTCGAACACGATGGTCAGCGCCGCCACGTCGCGGTGCAACTCCAGCAGCCGCTGGCGCATGACCGGGAGCAACTCGGCGAAGCAGGTGGCATCCGCCATGGCGCCGCCGTAGGTCTGATGAAAAAGTGGCAGGCCGGTTTGTCGGGAGCACAACAACGCGACACCGACCTGGCGCAGGTCGTCGCGTTTCTGCTTGTTGTGACCGCGCGCCGGCAGCTCGCACCGCCCGTTGGTGGAGGCGATGAAGGTGAAAAAGTTGGTGGCGTCGAAGAGCAGCGTGTCCAGAGGCAGTTCAAATTCGGGCAACAGCCGCTGCGTAATGGCGGTTTCGATCCGCGCGATGCTTTCCACGGGGAGCTGATCCATCTGGTCCCAGAAATGCTGGCTGGTAAGCCGTGCGGGGTCGAACCCGGCCAGCTCGCCAAGCGTGGTGGTGGCGGCCCATCCGGCGAAGCCACGTTTGCTCGTCGCATGGCAGGCCCGGGCAATGCTCGCCAAGCTCAACGTTTGTCCGACCGAGAGGCCATCGTTCTTCGCCGGGCTTTGCCATGGCTTGGCGGCGGAGAGGTCAGGCCCGGAAAGGCGGCGGCCGTTCGCGAGCAACTCACGGTCGATAATCCCCGCGAGGTCGAGCTGTTGGGCCTGATGCCAGAGCGCAGCGACGTCGCCGTGCGCGAACGAGTGCAGACGCAAGCGATCGGCCGCCGCCAGGCGCTCCAGCAGATCATCGGCCTTGCCCAGGTAGGCGATGGGGACGGGGCGGGGCTTCCCGTTGACGCGGCGCGACTCGACGATGTGCCAGTAGGTGTGGCCTCGAACCCGGCGGGCTTGCAGACTTGCCATGGCGTTGTTGTATACGCTCATGATGATACCGACGTCAAGCGCGCTTTAGAACTAGTCAGCCGACGATGCTACCTATGAAACAAGCGTAGATCGGAGCGGCAAGCGCGGGGAAAATCAGGCGAGAAGGATCTCGATCGTTGTTGTATACGTAAGACGACAAGCAGGGTTTCGACCTAACTTCCAGGCCAATAACAAAATACATCCGTCGTCGAGAAAATCGGGGCATCCAAAAGCGACCCCTGCGGTAAACTCACGCTAG
>ENA-ORBV01017499-ORBV01017499.1-microbial-mat-metagenome-genome-assembly--contig:-NODE-17499-length-10235-cov-4.642252_pt1 | contig 10235 bp, 9 predicted proteins | sample MGYA00237777_ERZ505514 | MGnify/ENA primary metagenome ERZ505514 (study PRJEB26160, sample SAMN06269048) | microbial mat metagenome | isolation source: Oligotrophic lake microbial mat | place...
ATTTTGAGGTATGCATAATGCCCGGGGTTGGTGAGAATGCGCTCGCCAACCAGTTCCTGTTTGTAATTGGCATTTAACTGCTTGAGCAGGCGTGAAAGATCACGCGTTCCATACCAGGCATCCACCTGCGGGATTTCCTTCTGCAGATCGTCCTTGTATCGCTGCGACAGACATCCGGTCACGTACACTTTTTCCACCAGCCCCTCCTCCTTGGCGTCTACGTAACGAAGGATCGTGTCGATAGACTCCTGTTTCGCATTGTCTATAAACCCGCACGTGTTGATGACTACCACATTGTGATCATCGGTTGTCGATTCATGAACGGCATTTACGCCACTTCCCCGGAGCTGGGTAAGCAGCACCTCCGAATCGACCTGGTTTTTGGAGCACCCCAGGGTGACAATATTTATTTTTGTCTTCTTATTTCCTTTTGCCCGCATGGATTTGCGATTAGGGGATGCAAAACTAAGCAGTTTGACCTGTGAACCTTTATATTTGGAAATAAATTCACATGGTGCGATTGCTGTTTCCAGGTATGCTGGCCCTACTTTTTTCAGCTTGCCTGGATGATCCTGACTGCGTATCCAATTCCACCAACATCATGCGCATTTCCCTGAAACGGTTGGACGTAGACAGCGCCCGGACGGTTAAGTTCTTTTGGATCAGCGCTTCTGGTACCGACAGTGTTTTTCACCAGGGCGACAGCGTATCGGTTCTCAGGCTGCCCGTGAATACGGGCGCAACAGCGACTACCTACAAGTTCTACTATGAAACAAAGATTGATTCACTCGTAGTTGGCTATCGAAGAAAAACAAAAGTGGTAAGCCCCGAATGCGGCGCATTTCCACAGTATGAAAACCTGGCCGTGCTGTCAACTTCCTTTGTAGAAGTAAAAGTCATTACCACTCAACTTGCAATCGGTGTTTCAAAGAATCTTGAAATTAAGCTGTAGCCTCATTTTGTGCCTGGTGGTGGCTTGTGCGCAGGCTCAAGTCACCCAGTCTGTTGAGGAGGATACTGTTCGTGTCAAGGTAAAGAAACCGGACAGCCTGCGGGAGAAAATTTATCCGCGTGCGGTGCGCATAGGAACCGATGTGCTGGTGCTTGCGCTGAACACGTCACGAGCCTCAGGCTGGGAAGTTCACGGAGATGTGGACCTTGGACGGCACTACCTGGCCGTGGATTATGGTGGTTCTTCGCGAAAGGACCTTCTCGCTACCGGCGGCAGCTACGAAAACAGCGGTTCCTTCTGGCGCGCCGGTGTCGATATCAACTTGCTCCGCAAAGACCCGGACCGCAACATGTTCTTCATCGGTTTCCGGTATGGAAGGGCCTCGTTCAATGAAACAGTAAACGTTGTTTCTTCCGATCCTTTTTTTGGGAGCCTTTCGTATCAGCTCAGGAACCCCAGTGCATCGGCAGCCTGGGGTGAATTGACAACCGGACTCCGGGTGAAAGTCTGGAAAGAATTCTGGATGGGCTACACGGCGCGCATGAAGTTCGCGGGCTCCGTATCCGGCGACGACAACGTGGGAACGTACATTGCGCCGGGATTTGGAATCGTTGGACAGGGAATTACGTGGGGATTTAATTATCAGCTGTTCTGGAGAATTCCCTTTGCAAAACCAAAGAAGCCCCCGATTACAGCGGTTCCAAAGTGAGCGGCCGAAAGCCTATTTCTTCCTGAAAAGCGAGTCTACAAACTCCATCTTATTGAATACATGCAGGTCATCTACCTGCTCTCCAACCCCAATGTATTTGACAGGGATCTTGAATTCATCCGAAATACCAATCACCACGCCTCCCTTGGCGGTGCCATCCAGTTTGGTGATTGCCAGGGCGGTTACTTCGGTGGCTTTAGTAAACTCCCGCGCCTGAATCAACGCATTTTGTCCGGTACTTCCATCAAGAACGAGCAGCACCTCATGCGGCGCTGCGGGGATGACTTTTTGAATAACGCGCCGGATCTTGGAGAGCTCGGCCATCAGGTTCACCTTGGTATGCAGGCGTCCCGCGGTATCAATAATGACGACATCGGCCTTTGTCCTTTGTCCTTCCTCCACGGCTTCAAACGCAACTGCTGAGGGGTCTGTATTCATGCCTTTCGCAACTACCGGAACGCCGATCCGCTCCCCCCAGAGTTTCAGTTGATCCACCGCGGCAGCCCGGAAGGTATCCGCAGCTCCCAAAACGACTTTCTTGCCCCGCTTGCTGAATTGAGCGGCGAGCTTTCCGATGGTAGTCGTCTTCCCAACGCCGTTGACACCGACCACCAGAATGACCGTCGGCGCGGTGGCCGACAGGCGCAACGAGGCGTCGGAGTTGCCGGCCCGAAGGGCCGACTCCACTCCCTGCCGCAGCGCCTCCAGAAACTCATCGTGACTCTTGATCTTGCCACGTTGCGCCTGGCGATCGACCTCTTCCACCAGCCGCAGCGTGGTGGGTACGCCGAAATCAGCTTCCAGGAGCAGTTCTTCGATCTGTTCGAGCGACCCTTCCTTCGCTCCCTTCCGAACGAGTACGGCGACGTCGGTGAGCGCGATATCCTTGATGCGTTGCCAGAGCGACCGTTTGGGAAGGTCGTCGGCACGCTTGAATAACCTGGCCATGCCGCAAAGCTAGCGACTGGCTGCGGCCAACGGAGTCGGCGTGTTCCGTCGTACGGTCCGCTACCGCAGACCCATGCGACGACGGAGCAGCCACTCGGTGCAGAGGGCGACCAGCACGAGGCCGAACAACCAGGAGAAGTCGCGCGCCCGAGGCGCCGCGCCCAGCGCCGCGCCCAGCGCCGCGCCCAGCGCCGCGCCCAGCGCCGCGCCCGAGCCTATGGATCCGTTGGCCACCGTGGGTCGGCGGGGAAGGAGTTCGGCCGACGGATTGACAACCAGCAGGGAGTTCCCCCCCGTGGTGCGCACATCATACACCCCTGGCGCGAGCGCGGGCGACTCTGTACTGCTGCTCCCTTCGCCGAAGCGGAGCAGGAGCGTATCGTTGACGGTAAATCCGCGCCTAACGATGACCGCACGGACCAGCGAATCCCGGCCGCTGCCGCGTCGCCACTGCACCACGTCACCGGCGCGGACGGCGGCATTCAACGGAAAGGCGGCGCGGGCATCCGCCCGTTCACCGGCCAGCCAATCCAGCACGCTTCCCCACACGGAGATATAGGCATCGCTGCCCGCGCCGCCGCGAAAGCGCCAGCGCCAGAAACCCGACGCGCCGGCCACGACCACGCGCCGGGGACGCTCCCAGCCGACGATCGCCACGCGTTGATCTAGGCGTCGCGCCCGACGCGTGAGGAGCACGTCGAACTCCGCGTTAGGCGGCATGGTGGCCGATACGTCAAGGGGCGGGAGCGAGTCCCAGGCGGTGCCGCTCAGCGACGGACTCACCGGCGATATCGGTGCCGCGGTGGCGAACCACTCGCCTTGGGCCGCCGTCGGGGGGGCGATGAGTGCCAGTGCGCCGCGGGTCACCGCGCGCGGATCGCCGAACAGGGCCGTGTCGCCGTGCAGGACGACCACTGGTGCTTCGCGCACGGCGCGACGCACCACCTCCTCGCCGACCGGCGTGAGCGCGGCGTCTTCGCGCCATTGACCGGGCGCCACGCGGAAGTATCCGCGCGTGGGCAGCGACACGGTGCCACGCAGCAGTGCCGCCAGCTCGCGCGAGTCAAGGTCGGGCGAGGTGGAGACCAGCACGGCGGCGGCACCCGATGAGAGTGTTACGACCGCCGACGATGCATTGTTGGCTGCTTCACCGTCGCCTAACGATTCGACCATCGCCCGCAACTCGGCCTGCATGTTGCCGGGCGGCGCCACGAAACGCACGCTCACCGTACGTTCGCCGAAGGCCGGCAACGAATCAAAGGCCATCGACGCCACTCGCCGTCCGCCGAAGTCCAGGCGCACGGTGCCCGGTCCCGAGCCGCCGCTTCCCGCCGCCACGGTGACCCGCGCGTCGACGCTGTCGCCCGACGCCGCCACCCGTGGCGCCGTCACATCGATCACGGCCGCGTCACGCCCGGCGTTGGACGGAGCAACCACGATGCGCGAGCCCGACGGCAGGGCACGCAGCATGTCCGGATCGTCGAGTTCCCCGTCGGTAAACACCACCAGTGGCCGTCCCGCCGCCATTGCGCGCTCGGCAGCGGGTCGCACGCGGGACGCACGATCGGTGCTCGTCAGATCGCTCCCCGCCAGCCGCAACGAGTCGCCAAACGTGTACAGGGAATCGCCGGCCTCCGCCCGAGCGGCGCGCGCGTGCGCGTTGAAGGCACTCGTATCGCGTCCGCGTAGCCACGAGGCGGAGCGGTCGAGCACCACCAACGAGGGGGGCACGCGCCGCGATCCTACCGCCGCATTCAGCGCCAGCGCCACGACCACGGTGACGGAGACGGCACGTAACGCGGCCGCCGCCGCGCGCCATGGCGCCCTGCGAGTTCCCGCGTACGAAACGAACGACCCTGCCGCGCCCACCGCAGCGGCAATCAACCAGGAGAGCATGCCGGGAATCTACGCCCGGCGTGGCGCGGACGTTGGCCCGCCCTCAGTTGGAATCGGCCACCTGCGTGGTGGCCCGCGCGAGCATGGCCATGAACCGCGCGTGGGTCGCAAAAAATACGGAACGCTCGCTGGCAGGAAGCGGCTGTCCACCGGTGCTCGCCAGCGCGACGCGTGGATTCTGTCGAACGCCCTTCACGAACACTTCGAAGTGAAGGTGCGGCGCCGTCGCCAGTCCCGTCATTCCGACAAAGCCGATTGTCTGCGCAATGGACACGCGGCTGCCCCGGCGAATACCCCGGCCAAAGCCGCGCAGATGTCCGTAGCGCGAGACGTAGCCGTTGGCGTGCCTAACGTCGATGACGTTGCCATACCCGCTCCTGCGGCCGACGTGCACAACCACCCCATCGCCGATACTTCGCACCGGCGTCCCCGAGGCAGCCGAGTAGTCGGTGCCCTGGTGGGCTCGCCAGATGCCGAGGATGGGATGTCGCCGCATGCCAAAGACCGACGAAATGCGGCGGAATTCCAGCGGCGCCCGAAGGAACATGGCCTGTAAAGACCTCCCCCGCTCGTCGTAGTACCGGCCCTTGCCGTCGGACGACGCATATCGCACCGCCTCGATCGTCGACGTCGCCGACGTCGCCGACGTGTATTCCGCGGCCAGAATTCGACCGATGCGCACTGCGCCTTGTGGACCCTGCGCGCGCTCGAAGAGCACATGGAAGTGATCGCCCGGCTGCAGATCGCGACTCATGTCCAGGCGATACTCGAAAATATCGGCAACATCCCACGCCAGTTCGGAGCGCGCCGCCGCCGGGAGCGTCGAGCCCCCGGCGCCAAATGCATCGTACAGGTTGGACGTTATCTCACCGCGCACCGTGGTGGTGTCGGTCTTCCACGGCAGGCGCTCTTCCCGCTCGACCCAACCACTGTCGGTCTTCGTCAGATGCAACAGACGATCGATGGCCAGCTGCAACACGATCTTGGTCGGAGAGTCGCCGTCACGCGATCCGAGGGTCACGCGGATTCCGGCGGGAAGCCTCCGAGCGTCAAGTGCTCGCGCCGCACGCAGGGCTCGCATGGTTTCGGGTCCCGACAATCCCCCGCGCGAGAGTACATCGGTGATGGTTTCGCCGCGTTCAAGAGAATCGACCCGTTCGCGCCAGATGGGCCGTCGTTCGCCATTGATGACGACGCCCGCCCTTCGCTCGGGAATCGGACGTAGGACGGCGATGGCGCCCCATGCCAGGAGCGCCACCGCCGTGTAGACCACGAGCCGAATGCGGCGACGGGTCAATCCATCTGTCTCCGGATGAACGTCGGAATGTCCATCGGGTCGATGTCTTCGTTGGCCTTCGGCTTGGTGGGCTGGGCGAATCGGCGGCTCGAATCGCTGGCGGCCGCCGAGCGCTCCTGCGGCCGTTCGGCGACCGGGCGCAGCCCCTGTTTCTGATTGATCGAAATGACGTTAGGCGGCAAACTGGCCACCGCAGGCTGCGACGAGGGCGGGGGCGGCGACCAGCCCCGGTGCGAGGACCCGATCTGCGGTGGGAGCGACGCTGGCTTGGGTGCCGCAGCAGCCAATCCGCCCTGCTGTCCCAACGCCTTGTCGAAGCCGGTGGCAATCACCGTGACACGAATCTCTCCCTGCATGGCCGGCTCGGACACGGCACCGAAGATGATCTCCGCGTCATCACCGGCGGCGTCGTGCACGATCTCGGAAATCTGTGTGACTTCGCCCAGCGTGAGATCCCCACCGCCCGTGATGTTGAGCAATACACCGGTGGAGCCCGAAATGGAGATGTTGTCGAGCAAGGGCGACGAGATGGCCTGCTGCGCCGCTTCCATCGCCCGATTCTCGCCGCGACCGATGCCGGTGCCCATGAGCGCCGACCCGCCGTTCTGCATGACGGTGCGCACGTCGGCGAAGTCGACGTTGACCAGTCCCGTTCGCGAGATGAGGGTCGAAATACCCTGCGTCGCGTGCAGCAGCACCTCGTCGGCCTTCTTGAGCGCGTCCTGGAACGGAATTCCCTTGCCCACCACGGCGAGCAGTCGCTCGTTAGGCACGATGATCATCGTGTCCACATGCTTGCGCATTTCGGCGATGCCCATCTCGGCCTGCCGCATCCGCTTGCGCCCTTCGAAAAGGAAGGGCTTGGTGACAATGCCCACCGTGAGCGCGCCGGCTTCCTTCGCCAACTCGGCCGCCACAGGCGCGGCGCCCGTTCCCGTGCCACCCCCCATACCGCACGTGATGAAGACGAGGTCTGCATTCTGCAACACGCGGCCGACTTCGTCGCGATTTTCCTCGATGGCCTGTCGCCCGATATCGGGACGAGCACCCGCACCCAGACCACGGGTCAACTTCTTCCCGATCTGAATCTTCACGTCCGACTTCGACGCGAGCAGCGCCTGCGCGTCGGTGTTGATGGAGATGAACTCGACACTCTCCAGCCGTTCCTCGATCATTCGGTTGACGGCGTTTCCGCCACCACCACCGATACCCACGACCTTCATGCGGGCGGCTTGCGATGTGTTCTCCTCGAACTCGAAGATCATGGCGCGCGGAACCCCTCTGTCAGCGAGGATTGATCGAAGGCGATATCGGCGAGCGTCTGTAAAACAAAACCGCGAGCGCTATACTTCTACACTCGGTGCGTGTTTCGCGCCAGAATATAATGCGTTTGCGCGCAGCGGCTACGTGTGACAGAAAGCAAAGTTTTGTGGCGCGTTCGCGACGCGAGTGCAACGCACCGTTGTCCACATTCCCGAAGGAAGCCATCACATTTGTAGCACAGCGAACACCAACCACCATCCCCCCCGCCTAACGACGCCCCTCTCGTCCTCTCGTCCTCTCGTCCTCTCGTCCTCTCCTCTTCTCGTCTTCTCGTCTTCTCGTCTTCTCGTCTTCTGTAGTAAAAATTTTGTCAGAAAAAATCCTGCAGCCACGTCTTCACCCGCTGCGCCAGCTTGTCCACATTGGGTGCACTAAGCTGCAACTTCTTCCCGCTCGGCGTCGCCGTCCCTAACGCGACCCGGCTCGCGGCGTACAAGGCCAGGCCGACCGCTGTCGCAAATCGTGGCGCTTCGACCGCATCCACCAGCCCGCTCAGGTTTTCCGACGGCACGCCCACGCGAACGCCGGTACCAAACACTTCGGCCGCCAACTCCGCCACTCCGGGCAGTGCGGCGGCTCCCCCGGTGAGCACGACACCAGCGCTCAACTTTCCGGCATACCCCGCTGCTTCGATGTCTCGCATCACCAGATCGTAGATTTCGTCGGTCCGCTGATGAATAATGTGCGCCAGTAGCTCGCGCGGAATCTGTCGGTCGCCCTGTGCCACGGTGCTCGGCAGCGAGATGACTTCCGATGGATCGACCATCGGCTCGTACGCACACCCGTAGCGCTCCTTGAGCCGCTCAGCGTCGGCTTGCGTGACACCCAAGCCATGCACGATGTCGCTGGTAACGTTGTTGCCGCCAAACGGCACCGTGCCCAAGTGCCGAATCTTCGCCTCGTGAAAGACCGCGATGTCGGTTGTTCCCGCTCCCATTTCGATGAGCGCGACGCCCAGTTCCTTCTCGTCTTCGGTCAACACGGCCAGTGCGCTCGCCAATGGCTCGAGTACTAGTTGGTGAGGTTTGTACCCGGCCTTCTCCACCGCTCTCCGAAGGTTGAGCGACGGAGAGCTTCCGATGGTAACGAGGTACATCTCGGTTTCGAGACGCGTTCCGACCATGCCGATGGGATCGCGAATCCCCTCGTTCCGGTCGACGGTATACTCCTGCGGAATGGCGTGCAGGAGTTCGCGTTCGGGGGGAATCGACTGCGCGCGCGCGACGGCGTTGGCGCGCTCCACATCACTGCGCGTGATCTCATCTCCGCTCACGGCGACGATCCCCTTGGAGATCATCGCCTTCACATGCTCGCCGGCAATCCCGACGTAGCACGAATCGACCTTTACCCCCGCCATCTGTTCGGCGTCGGTAATTGCCTTGCGAATGGACTGGGTGGTTTCTTCGATGTCGGACACGATGCCGCGCCGCAAGCCGGTGGTGCGCGTCTGTCCCACGCCGAGGATCTTGATGCCGGGATGCCGGGGCAGGTCACCAACGACTTCGCAGATGATGGCGGTTGTTTTCGCGGACCCGATGTCGAGCCCCACGACCAATCGTTCGACGTTCATGGCAGGCGGGCGATGACTTGGTCCTTGAATCGCAAATCGAGCTCGACGGGACGGAGACGTCGCCGCTCGAGGTCGGCTTCGACAGAAGATAGCTCCATGAGCCGCTCGCTGCTCAGATCGAGCATGGCGCGCAGCGGAACGGTGACAAGCTGCAAATAGAGTTCATCCCTTCCCACGCGCCGTATCTCGCTGATTCGCGCGTAGAACTCGGGGACGTCCGCCTTGAGCTCGCCCAGCACACGAAATACTGCCGAGTCGGCGCGCGGTGTGATGGGCAAGTCTACCCCACCGCGGCTGGGATCCATGGGCAGGCGACGCCCCTCTTCGTCGTAGGCCCGAAAGCCGTTGGCGGTCGGCACCAGCGCGATGGGAATATTCTCGTCGACCGTTACGACCAGGGTGCTCGGCAGCCGGCGCGTGAGGCGAGCCTCGCGGACCTGGGGATGGCCTTCGACGCGAGCCGTCAACGAATCCAGATCGTTCCAGATGGAAAACGTCGTATCGATGGCCAATCGGGCCGCGATATCGGACGAGCGTGCAAAGCGCGTCCCCTGCACCTCCACCCGCCGCACCCTAAAGAAGTCCAGATCACGCCCCCACCACGGAGTCGCCAGCACGACGGCGACGACGACGACTGCGCCCACCACATACCACCCGAGGTTGCGCCGAATGGGTGCATCGGTCGAGACGACCGGCGTCGCAGCGGCGCGTGCGGCCGTCATGCAACGCTGCCGGCTGTTAGGCGCTGGAGCAGTTCGGGGCCTGTTCTGGTAATATCTCCGGCCCCCATCGTGATCACGACGTCGCCATCGCGCACACAGGCGAGCAGCGCCTCGGCGAGGGCCGAGCGTTCACCCACCCACGCCGGTGGACAGCCACGCTGCACCATGGGATCGGCAATGAGCGCCGACGTCACGCCGGGAATGGGCTGTTCGCGCGCGGGGTAGATGGCGGTGAGGAGCGAGACGTCGGCCGCAGCCAGCGCATGCGCGAAGTCGCTGGCGAAGTCGCGGGTCCGGGAATACAGATGCGGCTGGAAAGCGGCAACGATGCGACGCCCCGGATAGGCCACGCGGGCGGCCGCCAGCGTGGCGGACACCTCGGTGGGATGGTGGGCGTAATCATCGACGACATCGACGCCGTTGGCCCGTCCCAATCGTTGGAATCGGCGCTCCACACCGGCAAAGGCCTCCAGACCCGGACGAAGCGCTTCGATGCGCGCACCTAACGCGAGTCCGCTGGCGATGGCGGCCAAGGCATTTCGCACGTTGTGCAGTCCGGGAACACGCAACACCACATCGCCCAGGCACTCGCCGTCGAAGGTGACGGCAACGGCGGTGCGGCCATCGTCCAACGACATGGCACGCCCCACCAGCCGCGCATCGGGCGAGTCGGTGCCGTAGCGTATGACCTGCGACCCGCTCGGACTCTTTAGTGTCGACGCACCGATATCGTCGCCGCACAGCACAACCTGTCTCTTATACACATCTCCGAGCCCACGAGACTAAGGCGAATCTCGTATGCCGTCTTCTGCTTGAAA
>ENA-ORBV01017500-ORBV01017500.1-microbial-mat-metagenome-genome-assembly--contig:-NODE-17500-length-10234-cov-6.100030_pt1 | contig 10234 bp, 9 predicted proteins | sample MGYA00237777_ERZ505514 | MGnify/ENA primary metagenome ERZ505514 (study PRJEB26160, sample SAMN06269048) | microbial mat metagenome | isolation source: Oligotrophic lake microbial mat | place...
TTTCGTACCTTCGATGCGCTCGAAACTGCCTTGTTTCATAGGCCAGGCCAACTTCCTGAGCCTATCCTTTTCACCCACAGATTCTGGTGAGGAGCCGAAATCCTATGCACCGGCGTAAGATGGGTAGTCTCTACCTGTCGATCGCCGATCGCATGCTGCCCGAATCGGCTCGCCTGGCTCAGTTCGGCGACGCGTCGGAGCGGTTGGTGGATTTTCAGAAGCACCACGTAGTGATTTCGGCCCATACCAAGCAATTTTATCCGTGGTACGTTATTTTCAATGCAGTTTGTAGTTTGTTCGCGAAGCTGTTCGGTTGTTGCGCTTGCTGCTCTTATTGCCGCTGGCGGCCTTGCAGGATGCTCGGGTCAGGTGGGACAGAGTGAGCCCCGTGACCCTGATGAGGGCGAAGGTGGGACAGGTGGCGACATGGTCACACCTGAGGTACCCATCGACCTATCGGTCAACCCGCCGAAGGTGGAACCGCCCGACGAATGCAAGGGCGTGTCTCGCATGGGCCCGTCTCCCATGCGCCGCTTGACCAATCTCGAGTACGCGAACACCGTGCGAGATTTGCTTGCACGTCCGAATAGCAGGGAGCTTGTCGCCTCCTTCCCGGCCGAAGGCGCGGGTCACGGATTCGATAACAATGCAGACACGAGTGCCATCCCGAAGCTCCGCACGCAAAAGATGTTCGAGGCAAGTCGAGTTGCCGCCGATGGATTCGATCCGACCAAGGAGCTCAAGTGTGCGGTGACGGCGGTCACCGAGACCTGCGTGCGAGAGTTCATCAATGCCTTCGGAACAAGGGCCTACCGACGGCCACTCACGGCCGACGAAGGAACTGTATTACTTAAACTCTACAACAGTTTCGGTGCAGAATTTACGGTTGGAGAGAAGCTCGACACGGTGGTTCAATCGATGCTGCTGTCGCCGCAGTTTAACTTCATGGCCGAGCTTGGTGACGAAAGCGTGATTGGCAAAGAAGACGGATACGTTGGCGTATCGTCGTTCGAATTGGCATCGCGCCTGTCCTATTTTCTGTGGGGAACGATGCCGGATGCCGAGCTGTTTGCAGTGGCGCAGTCCAAAGCGTTGTTGAACACCAGCGTTATCCAGGAGCAGGTCAAGCGGATGTTCTTTGACCCCCGCACCCGGGAGAGTGTTCGTAATTTCGCTGTTCAATGGACCGAGCAAGACCGCCTCAAGCGCACCAAGGATCTCAAGGTCTTTCCGAGCTGGAATGACCTTGTTGCACGTGATCTTGAAGCGGAGACCGCAACATTCATTGAGAAAAGCATTGTCGACGCCCGTGACGGTTGGAAGAATCTCATGACGGACCGCCGCGGTTTCGTGACCAGCCGGACTGCACCAATCTATGGTGTTTCTTTACCTTCAGGAACCGCTGCAACTGCGACCGTCGAAATGATGCTTCCGGACACACGCCCGGGATTCCTCACGCGGGCGGGGTTTCTCGCTGGCTTCGCGCAGGCCAAATACCCTTCTCCCATTCAGCGGGGCATGTTCGTGCGACGCGAGTTCCTGTGCCAAAATCTGGGGGCACCACCGCCCGGCGCCGAGACTCAAATGCCTCCCCCAACACCGGCGGGCGCGACCAACCGGCAGATCAAGACCGCACATTCACAACAGCCCCAGTGCAAGGCCTGCCATCAACTGATCGATCCACCGGGATTTGCATTCGAGTCGTTCGATGCCATCGGCAAGAATAGCCTTACAGAAGTTACCGAATCCGGGCAAACCGCGATGGTCGACACCTCGGGTTCCCTTATTGGCACCGATGTCGATGGTGATTTCAACGACGCCGGCGAACTTGTTGGGATGCTGGCACGCAGTGCCGAGGCCCAAACCTGTGTTGTGACACAGTGGTTTCGATATGCCCGGGGTCGGCTTGAGTTGCCCGATGACGCGTGTGCAATCGCCGATCTCACCGGAACCTTCAACGCCAGCGGCGGTGATTTTGCGGTGCTGTTCGCAGCGCTTGCGACATCAGACGGCTTTCGCTTTCGCCCTGTGACCACGAACTAACAGAAGGACCCCAGATGTCATTTAAAGGATTCGTTCCCGCAAGAAAAGGGTCTTCGCTTTCTCGTCGGTCGCTGCTGCGCGGCTCCGGTGGTGTTGCGCTTGCTTTGCCGTTCCTCGAAGCGATGGAGCGCAAGGCCTTCGCAGCACCGCCGAAACGATTCATCCTTGTGTACCACACGCAAGGCATGTTCATGGACGAGTGGCAGCCAAAACCCAAAGCGGGGGGAGCGCCCACCAAAACCGAATATGCTGCAGACGAGTACGACATGAATTCGCTGTCGGCTGATCTGGCGCCGTACAAGAACGATCTGTTGTTTCTGACAGGCCTTGATAACAAGATTTCACCCGGCGGCAACGCTCATGAAGTTGTTTTCAACAACCTGATAACGGGCAAAAAAGCGACCGGCCAGGGTTTTTTCCAGTCAGGCGGACCCTCGATTGACCAGGTGATTTCAACGAAGATCTATGGCGCGGCGACGCCGCGTTCCCGCATCCTGCACCTCGGACCAAACTCTTCGTGGCACGTTTGTTACTCGGCGAAAAATTCGCCCGTAAGTCGCGAGTCAAATCCGGCCGAAATCGTCAAAAACCTTTTCATGGGCGTGTCCACTGGCGGCGCGTCGACGCCTGATCCTTTGCTTGTAAAGGAGCGATTGCGCAACCAGCGCATGCTCGACGCGGTCAAGGCAAACGGCGACGCTTTGCGAACGAAGTTGGGCGGTGATGACAGAAGGCGCGTGGAAGCTTATCTGAACGACCTCGGGGAGCTCTCGAATGGCCTATCCGCGCCAATCATCCAGGCGTCCGCGAGTTGCGGAAAGCCAACCGTGAACGGCAGCGATGCCTACGATCCCCGTTCTTCGGATCTGTCATCCATTGCTGCGATGGCGTTGGCCTGCGATCTCACGCGTGTTATCACGCTCGACTTCGGCGGACCTGACAACGGCATGCGCAACTACATCAAACGTCCGGACGGCATGCCACTGCCAGCCGCCAGCACCGATTGGCACCAGGACGTGGTTCACCGGGCATGGCAAAAGCCGGGAGAATTCGGTGGAACGGTCAGCAACATTGCGGAAGCTAAAATGAACTTCCGTGCGGCTGCGAAATACATGCAGGGAACGTTTGCGAATTTGATCGGCAAGATAAAGGCGGTCCGCGAAGCGGATGGGTCCTCGCTTCTCGATCACACTGCGATTCTTTATGTAAACGAATTTGGTGAAGAAACGCACGGGTTCAAGAATTACCCGTTCATGATTGCTGGAAAGGCTGGCGGTGCCATCCGTCCCGGCCGGTGGTTGAGGCATACCGGTATTTCCCACCAGCGCCTGCTCCTGAGCATGTTGGCGACCTATATTCCCACCACCGATCCCGCATTCACGGGGTTCGGTGAGCCCGAGTGGAACGTGGGCGGTCCGCTTTCAAACCTCGGCTGACAGGAGGGCGGTGTTGTCGCTCCGCTCCGGAGACCCGCGACCGGGGCGTCAGAGAGGATTTCGACCCAAACGTTTGCGTAATGTCTACCGATCCGCCAGAAGCCGTCGCCAAGATCATGGCAGCGTCTCTTGGCAGCACGAGCCTGGGCGGAACATCAATGGCGATACGCCCCCAGTTTTACTTTCCGCGGCGGACGCACCGGCTTACCGTGTCAGGCATGCGTTGTGAATCGCTGTTGAAGTTTTGGCGTTTCAGTTCATGGACGACGCTGGTCGTCCTCGTCCTTCTATCGCCTGCACAAAATGCGCAGGCGAGTGTGATCTGGACCGGCGATTTTGAGACCGGGACGATCAAGCAGTGGAGCTACTTTTTTACCGAAGCTCAACTCAAAGTAGTGATGACGCCGGTGCGAGCCGGGAAGTATGCCCTCGAAGCGACCGCCAAGGCGACGAACGATCGTGTTGAAGTTCAACATGGCAGCTCGACCGCCAAGGAAGGCGACGAGCGGTACTACGGTTGGAGCGTGATGACTCCAAAGGCGCTTGGTCCAAGTGATCACCAGACCGGTTATTTCGAGACGAAGCAGTCCTATATGCAAATCATGGCATTTTCGATCAAGGGGACTGATGTCTCTCTGGATCTACGTCCGCCCAATAACCGGCGTATCTGGAGCGGCAAGGGAAAATTCACGATCGGTGTGTGGCATGACTTTACCATTCACATCAAGTGGTCCAAGGATGCCGCCATTGGATTCATCGAACTTTGGTTTGATGGCCAAAAGGTTCTCACCCAGACGCCGGCGCAGACCTTGTGGGACGGCAACGGACCGTTCTTTCAGATTGGATTGTTGAGCGGAGTCGCCGGAGAAGTGGTCTACGTTGACGAGGCACGCGAGGGGACGACGCTCGCCGACGTGCAGCTCGCTCCACTTTTGGGCGGGACCGGTGGAGCCGGTGGTACGATTGCCATGGGTGGCAGCGGTGGCTCTGTCGTCATGGGTGGAACTGGCGGCACGACCAAGGGTGCAACTGGCGGGCAGGCCGGAACAACCGCGATGGGCGGCGCAGGTGGGCAAATTCAGACGACGGGGAGTGCGGGCGAGAGTGGCTCAAGCGGACAGTCCGGCAATGCGGGCAGCGTCGGCCAAAGCGCGGGAGCCGCCGGTGGTACGGAGGCTCCAACCGACAACAAGAAATCCGGTGGCGGATGCACTTTCAGTGGCACCGGGAACGCACGGTTTCCCGGGGTGCTGCTTACGATACTTATGGTGGTCGGCCGCGCGCGCCGCCGCAGACCCTGACCCGTTAGAACCCAGAGGCCCCAGGTTGCCTGAGGCCGTTTGCGATCCCCGTGGGCACGATGATCTTGTCACGCCAACACCAGAACAACAGGGTATCGATGCCACCCGCGATCGCACCCCAGATCCACTTTTGTTGGTCGGCCGGTAGCACCGGGTTGTGCGGCTCGATTCCCTTCTTGTTTCTGGCTGCTGAATGTACATGTACAGTGAAGTTGGCAAAGGCGGCGTCGTCCATTTGCCACCACGTCGGAAACACCGATGATCCGACACCATCCAGTACGTCGGCGAAGGCAAAGTCGTTGCCACGGTCAAGTGGGATCCGAAGTTGGCAACGTTGCCGGAATGAAGTTCGCAGGGAGACCGTTCGCTTTGGGAGCGGATGGGTTACGATCGCTTGGGCGGAATGGCACGCGAGCACATGCAACTTGAGCCTCGATTCTGACGTGGGATGGAACTGGCGATGTCATCATCAACAAGCGATCTTTTCCCAGCACTCGCCTCGGTAGCGGAATCCATGGGCGTTTCCCACATGTGTTCCTCGATAAAGTTGAATTGGGAATTTGGGCCGGTTACGACAACACCGGCGGAGCCAAGCGAAATCCACTGCGGACGAGATCGCGCACCCTGCGCTTGCCGGCGATGGAGTAGGCGAGCTTGCCTTCTTGCTCTGCCGTCAGGGTCCCTCCGAGGCTAGTGATGGCGTGGGCGTACTCGATGACGTCGGGATCGGGGACCCATGCGAATTCTGGATCGATGTCGTGGCCGAATTCGAGACGGTCGAATCCCGCAGACAATGACGGGAGCGCGGCCGGATCCCCGTAGGTTTCGAGCGGGAGCGCGCCGAACCTGGGATCGTCATCAACCCTCGCGAGGAGTAGCCGGAGGATGCGGTCGTCCCGTACGCCGCACTCGGCGAGGATCCATTCGAGGGTCGCGCGCACCTCTGCGTCAGCGTTTGCCGCATGGAATGCGAGAACCGGATCGACGAGAGCCGCACCGAACTTCGGCAATCGACGTAGGATCGTTTCGCGCACCGGATCCTCTATGTCAGTTTTCGTGAGCGCATTGAGCAAACGCAAGATCTCGGAATTCACGAGGCAATGATACATCGAAGATCGCGCGGGCGGAGGCCAAGGCTGTTCGCAGAAGACGCCAGGCGCGGGTGCTCATGGCTTGCCGATTTTCAATCTCAGCATCAGTGTCTTTGGATGCAACGGTGACGACTGAAAACCGTGGTGTTCGTAGAAATCCTTGGCGCGGTCATGAAGCGCATGCACAAGCAACGCGCGGACACCGGCATTCTGAGAAACCACCACAGCCCGGTTAACGGCGTCTCGCAGTAGGGATGCGCCAAGCTTGATGCCCTGCGCGCGATGGTCAACCGCCAGCCGAGCCAGTACCATCACCGGAACTGGATCGGGCATGTTCCCACGCACCGAGCTGGTTGCCATTGGGTGCGAAACAGCGCCCGCAGCCATGGCGTAGTAACCGCAAATACGGCTGTCCTGATCTGACACGACAAACGTGCGACTGGCACCGCTCATTTGGTTGGTCATTGCGCGGCGTTTGAGCCACTCGTCGAGAACGGCTTCACCACACTCAAATTCATCCAGTCGGTGGATGGCCTCGAGCGGCTGAGGTGCGTTGAGTTGCAAGTTCACCTCTTGACGGTGGCTGAAGGAGCCGTCACCGCCATGAGGCGCTCAAGCCCTGGATTGTGGCTGGGCGGGGCGTCGAGCATTGCCGTGAACTGCTGGAACTTGTCGGCACTCAGGCTGAAGAAAACCTGGTCAAGTATGACCGCCTGCGCCTTGTCGCAGGCAGCCTCAAGCATGAAGTCTGAACGGTTCTTGCCCAGCAGGGTTGCAGCGTGATCAATCAAGTCGCGCTGCTCGGGCATTGCCCGTAGGTTAATGGCGGCGTCGCGCATGGTTATCTCCTTTGAGCGCATACACAATAGATATACGAAGCATGGGCTAGACGTGTAGCTGTTGTCAATACGTTTCACAAGGGTGTCAAGGGAGGAACGGAACATCCGGACGCAAGGCTGGCGGACGTGAAAGGCTCTCGGCGTCGATTCGCTAAATCAGGCGCTCATCGTGCAAGGTTTCGAGGTGTACCTTCCAGATGATGAAGATCTGGCTCGGACTACCCCTTGTATTCGTACTCGTCGGATGCTCGGGCGATGGCTCGACGAAGTTAGACGACGGCAACGTGGAAAACGATTCCTGCTTGGGAACCTTTTCCACCAACACCATCTCCTGCCAAGGCCTGATGAAGGGCCAAGAGAGCGTGGTGCTCGAACTGACATCCATCGAAGGCGACGTGCCTGCGGTCCTTCGCACCGGGACCTTCAACTGTGCTACCAATCCCTCGACCGGCCTCTTCACTCTCTACTCCAACCTTGAGGGAGATTGGCCGAGCGACTGTGTCTACCCCTGGTCGCTCAAGGTTTCGATTACGAAGAATGAAACCGCTACAGAGTTGACCGCCAATGGAGCCAACGCCAATCCGGGTCCCGGGAAGATCGGCCTTCGTCTGGTGACCGAAGCAGAAAGCTGCTCCGAGGGGAGCTACGAAATGATCCCCAACGGCGTGGGAACCGTGACCTTGACTGATGTGCCGGTGGAACAGTCGACCTGCGCCCATTTCGCACTCAACGCCGTTGAGCTGCTCAACGGAACGTCGTCCGTGCGAATTAGCGGGACGCTTAAAGTCAAGCGCCTCCCCATTGGCGCCCCATAACAGCCGAGCGGGCGGCCGCGATCGGATGTGTGCGCTGTCGCGACGACGTTGTGCTACCCTACGGTCCTTCCGAAGGGGACCGGATCCAGCGATTCTGAAGACCTGGGATTGATACGCAGTGGCGTGGCCTGGGTGGGTGCCAAACTCGTTTATGGACTGATTCGTTTGTTCGGTAGGAACTTCCGTGTTGCGGATGTCGGATCGTACTTCGGTTGCACTATCGGATGCGCCTTCGGACACTGGCAGACGGAAGCCCGTTAAAAGTAATACGTGCCGGTGATGCGTAGGTTAAAGGGATTGCCGGGCGAGAACGAGACGTCTTCGCAGCCCTGGAAATTGCCGCTGGAATCGGCGGCGGCGCGGGTGCCCGCCGGGCAGGCTCCGGCGGGTGGGGGCGCGTTGCCGGGAGCCTCGCCGGCCACACGTGTTACGGTTGCGAACTGCGCCGCCTTGTAGCGCTGGTTGAGCATGTTTTCCAGGTTGACGGCCAGTTCCACCGAACGCCACCGGTAGGCGACGAACGCATCAAGAACCGTGGTGGCCTCGGCGGTGAGGAACTTGTCTTCGGTGGCCGGGCGCTCGGCAATGTGTAGGCCACGAATCGAACCACGCACCCCACTCGAATGAAAGGCCGACACGCCGCCCGAGGCGGTGAGCCGCGGGGCCAGTGCCACCGCGTTGCCATTGCCAGCGTTGTCGCGGTACTTGGCGTCCGCCACCGTCACATCGGCGTCCGCGAAGAGCCACGGTTGAATCTCCCAGCGGCCTTCCCACTCGATGCCCAGCCGCCGGGTGGCGCCCCCCGCTTCGGTCACGCCCTCGTCGCCTATCCAGACCGTTTCGCTTGCCACATCGATGCCCCACAGCGCCAGCGCAGTTTCCACCCGCCCGCCAAGCAAACGGGTGCGTGCCCCCACCTCGTAACCAACCGTGCGGGTAAGCGGCGTGACCGGCTGCACGGAGCGCACCACGCCGCGGGCATCATTCGAGTGAAACCCGTACCCGAAATTTAAGAACAGATCGGTGGATCGATGTGGCGACACGATGACGCTGGCCTTGGGGCTGACCTGGCTTGCGCCCCGGGTGCCGGAACTGCGCGTGCCGGTGGTGGTCAGATCTTCCAGCGCATCGTTGACCTGAAAGGTGAAATGATCGGCGCGCACGCCTCCCACCACGCGCAGCCAGCGCGCCACTTGCACTTCTTCCTTGGCCCATACCCCAACGGAGGATTCCTGGATGTTGGCGTCGACCACGTTGCTCAGCCGCTCGCGGCTGCGGTTGTAAGAAAGTCCGTTGGCAATGTCGTCCGCGCGCGCGTCGCCGCCCAGCGCGGAATCGAACACCAGGCCATGCCATCGGCGCAACCAGCGGTAACTGGCGCGGGCGCCGTGCACGGTGCGGTTGTCGCGCTGTTCGATCTGGTCGCCGTTGATCGGGTCTCGCGAATAAAAGGTGAAATTCGAATACAGGCGAAAGTCGTACAGCGTGAGGTAGGCGAGCGCGCGGAACTCGCTTTGCGGGTCGGGCCGCAAGCGGTACGCCACAAAGACATTTTGCCGATCGGTGGTCCCGCCCTCGGTGGGATCAAGCGATCCAAAAAAATCTACTTGCCCGGCCTTCACCGCGCGCGACGGCAGTTGCCCCGACGCATTCCAACTGCCGTTGTACTGGCTGGCCCCGAAGCTCAGCGTCGATTGATCGTCGATGTCGTAGGTGAGCTTGGTGTAAAGGTTGAGCTTGGTGAACCCTTCGGGATTCTGAAAAGGCCCGTTGGTGCGCACGATCTCGGCAGCGAATACGGGGGCCAGGCGATCGTTGACCCGAGGCGCGGCGATGGCGACCGAACGCAGAGTGTCGAACGAGCCGCCGCCGAACGACGCGAACGACTCGGCGTGATTTCGGGTGACCAGGTTGATCGATCCGGCGGTGGAAAAATCGCCGTTCTCGGTGAAGTACGGACCCTTGGAAACTTCCACCCGCTCGACCAGCTCGGGGATGACAAAGTTGGCGTCAGCGTAGCCTTGGCCGTGGCCGTGGCTGACCATGTTGATGGGAATGCCATCGAAGGACAGCGCGATGTCGGTGCCGTGATCGGCGTCGAAGCCGCGCAGCAAAAATTGAGTCGCCTTGCCGCCCCCCGCGTGCTGCACCAGCATCAAACCCGGTGTGACACGAAACAGATCGCCCGGCCGCAAGATGGGGCGCAGGCGCAGATCGCGATCGCGCACCGTACGGGCGGATGCGGCGGTGAGTGGACGCTCGGCCTGTATCTCGATGGTAACTTCTTCCACCCCCTCGATTTGCAGGGGCGTTTGCGCGTCGGCGGGATCGAGATGGGTTGGCGGCAGCGGCACCGCTTCGGTGTGCGTGTGTCCCGGCGCGCTGAAGCGGTACTCGAAATCGATGCTGGTCGAAACCGGGCGGCCGTCGAGTTTTCCGGGATGGAACTTCAGTTTCCACCCAGCCGCCAGCGCCGCCTCGTCGAACAGTGGCCCGACACCGCGTTTCACGGTGGCGCTTGCCACATCGCCCTCGAGCGTGATCTGTAGCGCGAGGATCACAACCCCTCCTTGTTCGAGCCGCATCGCCTCGGCGGGATAGACGGGCTGCACGAAGGTCTTGAGCGTGGGCGCTGCGTACGATCGCGGCAGCGTCGGCAAGGCAGGGACGTCGTCGTCACCGTGGGCCCGTGCGGCGGTGGGAATCCTG
>ENA-ORBV01017501-ORBV01017501.1-microbial-mat-metagenome-genome-assembly--contig:-NODE-17501-length-10234-cov-5.649995_pt1 | contig 10234 bp, 12 predicted proteins | sample MGYA00237777_ERZ505514 | MGnify/ENA primary metagenome ERZ505514 (study PRJEB26160, sample SAMN06269048) | microbial mat metagenome | isolation source: Oligotrophic lake microbial mat | place...
AATTTTGGGACGCGCCGAATGTGATCCGGCCAACGTCGGTTACTATAGCTTCCGCTCCGCCGGACTGCTGTAGCGCCCAAGGGCTTCGGCCCTTTTTTTTTCGGCGGCACGAATTTCACGACTCTGTAGGGAGCCACCTTCCAGCGGATATCAGCTGCGGCGAGGGACTGACTGCGTAACAATATAAACGCCCTTCCGACATTGGGACCGCTTCGCCCTCCGGCTCCCGTCCCACCTGCCCGTCCACGCCGCAGCCCGGAGGCGATGCTGGGCGCCGTTCCCTGGCAAGGACCCTACGCCGGCGGCGTTCCTCCTTGCCAGGCATTCGAAGCCGGTGTGCGCCACCTTGATCGAAGACGCGAGAACCGACCTCGACGGATCCACCGGGCGTACGCCCCAAGGCTCGGATCGAGTGTCCCCGCGTCCGTAAAACCTATCGCCCGTCTGCCGGATTCACGGCAGGCGAACTCCGCCATTTACGGGAGACACGCTCTGCTGCGTTTCAGACGAACGCGGATTTTCTCGCCCGTGATATGACTCCGTCGCACCTCAATTCCCCTAAAACCCACTCCCATGAATAACGGCTCCAGCGATACTGCACCACTTGGATCCTTGGTCGTCCCGACGACTCCACCTCCTGCCCTCGCCCTTAAGGACGAACTCTTCCATTTGAAACGCGAACTGCTGCAAGCCGAAGTGCGCCTGGCCAAGGCTCGCGCCGCGGCCGCCGGCGCCGAAGTGGATATCAAAGTGCTGAATACACGGCTCAAGGCCTTCGCCAAATAATATAGTCAACTACGGCGCTTAACCTGGACCGATCCCATTCCAACCTCCGTCTCAGTGTTCTTCATCCCAGAGCCTTTCCCTTTCCATGACTCTCATCGCCTCTGAACCCATCCACATCGCCGCGGTCGCCGAAAAAGACCCGGTACTCGCCGAGTTCTTTGCGGCTGTCCGGCAGTCCGCCAGGGAAATCGAATCCGCCGCCGCTCTCGCCAAACCGGCGCTCGCTCGCATTGCCGCTGCCATTTCACGACACGACAACGGACAGGCGCTCCGCCTTCGTTCTCTGCTGGTTTCCCTCTACTCGGGCGGAAGCGCGTTTGCGGACCTTTCTGATGTGATGACCCTCGACTGGACCCTGCGCCAGGATCTCTGTACGGTCATCCTCGCCTTTTGACACGGCGATTTCAGCCACGCCTATCTCAAGGCGGCGTTCGAACAAGCAGGCGACGTCGACGCGACTTGGTTCCTCGCGGAGGCGCCCAATCCGCGGGCGCATCTCCACGAGGCGCTGAACTTTGCCCGCGCTGGTAGTGTCCTCGAACCTCGTTCACGCGGCGAACGGGCGGTTTGTCAGGTACTGCTCAGCCTGTTCTCCGACGCCACTGTGAATCTCCACACCACGCTACAAGGACTGGATGCGGAAAGGGCGAAACTGATGCTCTCCCTCCTCCCCGACTTCATCGCCTGGCGTTTCGACTTCACGGACGCGGACCTGGTACAGGCGCATTTCAGCGGATCGAAAAACATATAGCGCCAGCCTCCGACCACCAGGTCGTCGGCCGTTTAATATTCGCCCGCAAAGCCTGTCCGACCCGGCGTCGACTCGTTCCGCATCGACGCAAAAGATCTCTCCCGAGGACTATAACGAGCATCCTTCGAATTCGGCGTGGGCTGGGTGGGTTGGCCGGCGCGCGAAACTTGAAACCCCGGATCGATCGCAATACTCCTCACTCTCCGACCAGACGCAGCGCTTCGCGCCGCACCGCGGGCGAAAGATAGAGTCCCGCCTTGACCGCGGCATCGAGGACCTCCGCCAGATTCGAAACCAGATCGGCGCGCTTCGCGCGCATCAGCACACCGATCGTGCCACATACGGTAATGTCAAAAACATCGGCGCACCGGCGCGCGGCCCGATCATCCAGAATTGCGATGGAGCCCACGTGGTGCCGAGCCCAAGTCAGCACGGCGCTTTCGCCAGCACCCAGATCCCAAGCGGCTATCTCTGCATCGACCTGCTCGATTCCACGCACCTGCGCGGCACCGTCGGATTGGAGCCACTGGCGCGCGCCATCGTCAGCCGGACCGATTTCGATTTCACGCGCGACCCTGGAGGGGATCACAATTTCAGCAGCAAGTTGATTGAGCCACGCGAGCCGGCCCATTTTGCCGAGACAAATCAGGGGCGAGGCGTTGACCACCCATTTTTCGAAGCCGGCCATCGACGGCATTCAGGACGAACCGAGTTCGCGCGCAAGTTCGCCGGGCTCAACTTGGAAGGGGGAGACCCGGAAACGTTCAAGGGCGGAGATGAAATCGGCTCGGCTCAGACCGGCCAGCTCGGCCGCTTTTTCCTGTGAGAACTTGCCAAGCTCATACCACTTCACCGCGGCGGCTAGGCGCAGCTCGGCCGCAAACTCCGCTTTGCTGTGGCGAAGAGCGGAGAAGGAACCGTCGGGCAGGTCGATGGTGATCTGCGTGCTCATTTCGAGGCCAAGTTCAGACCTCCTGACATAGGCGTGCAGGATTTTCGCGGTTTTTAGAGTGAAAAGGGCGTTTTGAACGGCGGACAGGGGGTGCGGACCAAACCTGTCCGCTTTTTTGCGTTGGAGTGGGGTTTCGCGTCTGGCGATTTTGTGTATCCATTATATGGATTCGTTTGATTTCCGCGTGCTTGGCGGCTGGTCCACGGCGCTCGTTCGGTGAGATGGCAATGCCGCGCATCGCGGTTTCAGGGTGCGGACCAAACTTGTCCGCTTTTCGTGCTGCTTCGGGTTGGACCAGTGTTTCCTATGAAAGACCCCGAAGAACAGGCCGAGTTGTTCCCGACGCCCAGCGAGCCTGAGGGTTCGCGGATCATCAATGACCGGTGCATGCTGCGCACTCAGGGTGGCCATCGCGTCGTGGTCGTGTCGGGTATCGTGTTGGCCCACTACGCGGTGGGCGATCGCATCGCCGCGGCCCAGGCCAGGATCAATTTGGTCGAGCAAGGCTGGGCCGATCAGAACGACGTGGCGCGGGCCTTCGACTGCTCCACCCGGACGGTGCGCCGGGATCAGCGGCGGGTTGAAGACGGAGGACTGGCCGCCTTGGGCCAGGCCGCCGGCTATCCAAAGGGGCGGGCGCGCGTGACGCTCACGCAAAGCGTGGAGCAACTCAAAGCGCAGGGGCAGTCCAATCGCGAGATCGCGCGGCAGCTCGGTATTGACGAGAAGGCCGTGCGCAAGCGGCTGCGCCGTATTGAATGGAAGGATACGTACGCCGGGCGCTCTCTGCGGAAAGAATTTTATGCCAGATCACCCGGGGGGAGTGAGTGAGTGAGTGGACTTTCGCGGTGCAAAACGCACCACTCCCCGTCCCGGGCATCTTCCGCCTCACGTAATGGCCAATGCCGTCCTCAGATGGCTGATACGAAACACCGCGCCGCGCGGCGGGTTCGCGAGGCAGACAAGATCCCACCGGTGCGCCGCCACGATTTGCTGCACAATCGCCAGCCCCAGCCCCGCCCCCTTCGGCCGCATCGTCACATACGGCTTGAAGATGTTCGTCCGGTCCGCCTCCGGCACCCCCGGTCCATTATCGCAGATCTCCAGCACTGCCTCGCCAGGCGTTTCCGAGGTCCACCGAATTTCGATCCGACCACCTTGGTCCACGGCCTGCACTGCATTCAACAGCAGATTGAACAACGCCTGCCGGAGAAGCTGCTCATCCGCCTGCACGGTGAGCGGAGAAGCGGTGGGCTCCAGCGCGATCTGCTTGTCCTCGAGGTCGACGCGCAAGGTTCGCACCACGTCGGCAACCAGCCGCGAAACTTCCACCGGCGCGAAATGCGCCTGCCGCGGTTTCGAGTAGTCGATGAACTCGTTCAACTGCACCGTCACTCGATCCGCCTCTTCAATGATCGTGGACGCGTTTTCCTTCAGCTTCGGCGAGTCCTGCGCCTGCATCGCGATCATCTGCGCCAGCCCGCGGATCAGGTTGAGCGGATTGCGGGTCTCATGCGCCAGGCCCGCGGCCGCAAAATTCATCTGCGCGAGGTGGCTGTTCATCTCGCCCGCTTTCACCAACCGGATCTGCAACTCGGAATTGCGCGAAAAATTCCGCCATGCGAGCGCGGAGATCAGCGCCGCGCCGCACGCCATCAGGCTCACCAGCGAACGCAGTAAAAGGTCGCCGCGGACCGCCCGTCGCATCTCGGTCGTCGAGAGCGAGATCACCAGGCTGTGCACCCCTTGCTTGGAAATAAGCGTTTCATAATCCTCAGCGCTCAACCAAGGCGGCCGGCTGAACGGAAATCGCCGCCACGGCAACGGACTCGCCGTCGCCCCTTCCTCACCCGCCACGTCTGCGGATGGGACCGGCCTTCCTTCGCCCATCCGTTGGCCGGGCGGACGCGGTCGGAAAACGCGCGGGCTATTTACCACGAAAGCAGCCGGCCGAGCCGTCTCCCCCGCTTCGGCGCCGCCAAGATCCATCAGATTCATCAGCATTAATTCGTCCCCGTGCCAATATGCTCCGCGCGCCCCCATCATCTCCGGCGTCAGTTCGATCGCGCTACCCGCACTCGCAATCGTCTCCCCCGTCGCTCCGAGAATGGCGAGCGACTCGAGTTCTCCGGGATGAATCAGGCCCTTCAAGGCGGACTCCAAACGATCCTTCGCCACCAGGTTTCCATACAAGCGCTGTGAACTCACGACGATGCCGAGCGTCGAGGTGATGTCGCGACCGCGATTGATCAGGGCCTCCGTGGCGGTTCGCTTGAACCGCTGGTGCTCACCCCACTGCCAGCCACACACCCCCAAACCGAGCAGGAAAAGGGCGAGGTAAACTCCGAGGGTCCGTTTTGCGTTCGGCCAGCGCATGAATCGACAGTACTGCAATCGCTACTCCCGTCCGGCTTTCCAAGCCTCAACTAGGGTTTACCAATATAACGTTCCAGGTCGCCCCGGGGAAATGCCTTGGGCGCGAGTTCCAGATTATCGAGTTCACTCGCGGCCGTGCGCGACAAATCACCGGGCGTCTGCACCACATGCGGCGTCAAAAAGATCAGCAGCTCCGTCTTCACGTTACTCTTCTGCTTCCGCTTAAATGCGTAACCAAGCAACGGAATGTCGCCGAGGAGCGGCACTTTGCGTTCGCTCTCCTGCACTTCCGTCGAGATCAACCCGCCAATCACGACCGTCATATCACTCGGCGTCACGACGACCGTATCTGCCGAACGCTTGTCGATCACCGGCGAGCTCACCGTGTTTGAAATCGGCACCGTGGTCGCACTCAGCGACGAAATTTCCGGTGAGACGATCATCTCGACCAATCCGTCTTCCGTGATGAACGGTGTAACCCGAAGGATGATCCCAATGTCCTGATACTGCACCGTGTTGATGGTCGTGTTTGTCGTATCGCTCACCCGCGAGTTGGTGATGATCGGAACCGACTGGCCGACCATGATCGTCGCCTGCTGGTTGTTGCGCGTCAGAATGGACGGCCGCGAAAGGATCTCGGTTTTCGTGACCGCCGCGAGAGCACTCAAGGTCGCATTCAGATCCTGTCCGAGAATTCGATAGAACGCGCCGTAGGAAGTCGGATCACCTGCCGCGGCCGCGAGGCCGAACTTCGTCAATGCCGAAGTCGGCGGGTTGCCGCTCGCAACCGACAGGTTGCCGTTGAAGGTCGCCTCCGCGCCAAGATCGAGGCCCTTGTCATGCGTCACTTGCACGAAGACCACGTTGATGAGCACCTGCGGCTTCGGCTTGTCGAGGCTCGCGATGATGGTGCGGATGTTTTCGTTGGTGTCGTCATCGGTCACGATGATGAGCCGGCGCGTCTCGAGGTCACTCGTGACGAGCGCTTCGCCCACCATGGTGGAATTCATGTATTGCCGGTTGGAGCCAGCCGAGCTCCCGCCCCCGCCGCCCCCGCCTTGCGCGGTCGTGCCGCGGTTGGCGTTGTTGGTCGGCGTGCGGGCGCCCGTGTTGCCGGTGCGGGCGCCTTGCGTCTGAGCGTGCGCCTCGACCGCGGCCGACAGCGTGAGCGCGAGCGCGGTCACGCGGAGAAAGGTGGAAAGCTGAAAGGAAAACGTCATGGAAATACTGGAGTTGAAAGCTGGATACACGGGGACTTAACGCCCGCCGTTGGTGCCAAGGGTGATATTGGAACCCGTGGCCTGACTGTTGCTGGACGCACGGGTCGTGAGCGGATCCACCTGCTGTTGAGAGGTGGTCGTCCGCGTGCTGCTCGGGAAGAGGTTGCGCAGAATCGATTCCACCTGCTTCACGTCGCCGTTCTCCATCGTATAAACGAAGACCTTCTGCTTCCGCGCCGTGCTCGCATCGAGTTGCGCGACGATTTCACCCACATCCACCAGGGCTTCCTTTGAACCGGTGACAATGACCGAGTACGTTCGCGGATCCGCCACGGCCATTACCGGCGTTCCGCGGCTCGTCGCACCGCGACCGCCGCGAGACGTGCTGGCCGCCCCGCGTCCACCACGCGCAGCCGCGATGGCCGCCGCCGCCGCACCCGGGCCTCCCCGGCCGCCGAACTGCCCGGGCACGATCGCCGGGGCGGCGCCACCGCCCGCGGCCGCGGGTTGTTGAAACAGGTTGGTGATCAACTGCGCCATCTCAACCGGATCCGCGTTCTTCAACTGAAACACTTTTATCGCCGAGACCGAACCCGCCGAACCGTCGAGCGCTGAAATCAGCTCCACAATATGCCGGATGTTGCTCTGCGTATCCGTCACGACGAGCGAGTTGCTGTCCTGGTTCGCGGTGATCGTGGCACTGCTTGGAAGCAGCGTCGCCAGATCGGTGGCCGCTTGCGTCGCATCAATGCGTTCGAGCGGGATGATCTGCATTACCATTTCAGCATTATCCGGAATGTCGCGCGGATTATTCCCAGTGCGAATCGGGATGTTCCCCTTTCGAGCCTCCTCCTTGGAGCTAACGATCAGGTTGCGGCCCTGCACCTTCGCGGTGTAGCCGTTTTTATTGAGCGCGAGGTTCAACAATTGAATCGCCTCCGGCCGCGTAACCGGCTGCGCGCTCCACATGTCGATCGTGCCGCGCACCGGCGTATCCAAAACAATGATATACCCAGCGGCTTCGCTGAGGTAGTTCAATACCGTCTCAAGCGAAGCACCCCGGAAATTGAAGCGCAGCGTCGGGGCCTCACCGCGTCCCGGCCGGCTGGGAGGCGCGGACTCGATCGCGGCGGGCGAGGACTGAGCTATCGCGTCCCGTGCGCGCACGTCGCCGATCCAAGCCTCGATCTGTGCCAGGGTCAGGGGCGGGGGCTGGGTCGTCGCGTCCTGCGCCCGCACCCCACTGGAAAGGAGCGCGAGTCCGAGGCAAAGGGGGGTAATGATCGTGGTCTTCATCAATTCAATTGTTTCTCTCGTTTCTTCATGAGGCGTTTTAAAACATCGGACGCATCCGCGGGAATTTCCGCGGGCGCGCCGGGCTCAACCGCACGTCGACCGGCGGTCAGTCCCTTTTCCTGGGCCACGTCGGTTCCCGAGGTATCCACCGTCCAAGCACCGCCTTCGATGCGCCGGAGTCGTTGTGCGACCATCAACGCCAGCGGAGTGTCACCCCGGGCAAGGTCCACGCCACCACTTGTGATGCGCTCGACCTTGAACTCGGCGATGGACTCGCCGACGCGGACGGTTTTCTGAAAGCTGGAGTCGGCGCTCTCGAAGAACGCCAGCAAGCCTTGGTCGGACGTCATCGTACCCACCAGCGCGATCTCATCGACCCGGACGGGTTCTACCGCCGCTCCCGGCGCCGTGCGCACTGTCCGGTTCGGGTTGAAGATATTTCGCTCCACGATCAGTCCGAACGCCTCGAAGCTGTTCGCCGGGGCGGCCGCCGCCATCGAGCCGGCGCTCGATGGAGCGGGATTGAAGGAATTGCGACGTTTATCATTCGCCGCGGATGCGGCGCTCGCTCCCCATAGCAGGGCGGCCCCCACCACGACGAAACGGTTCAGGACAATACGGTTCATTTTTTCCCCTCCAACGGTGTGAGGCGCAGGCCGCTCACCAGCAGGGCCAGCGTCAGTTTCTGTCCGGTGTCATCGCGAGACGTGAGCTCGACGGAATCGACCCGGAGCGCGAGCGTGGACTTCTCCACTTCATAAAGGAACCGACTCAGCGTCGCCATCGATCCGGTGGCATCCACTCTGCATTCAAGTTGTGAATACCGATTGGTCTGCCCGCGTTTCCATTGTGGTTTGATGGAGCCGAGTTCCACATTGCTCGAACGGCCCCAGCGATCGAAGGCCGAGATCAGATCCTGCTCCGCCTTCGCCGCATCCTTGGGCAAGGCCTTCTCCTGCATCTCCGCCCAGAGGACCTCCATCCGCTCCGCCCGATCGATGAGTCCATGGCCTTCCGTCACGGATTTTTCCAGACGCGCAATTTCCGCGGTTCGGCTCTGCCACGCGTTCGTCAGTGGCGCCAGAATCGCGCTGTCAAACACGAGCAGCAGCACCGCCGCGCCCGCGAGAATCATCAATAAACGCTGTCGTTGTGCAGGAGTGATTTTCATGTGCCCGAGGCTCCGACCCAGCGGAACGTAAAGGTGAACTGTGCGGGCGTCTTGCCCCGGATCTGCTCGATCTTGAGCCCTTGAACTTCCTTCGCCTGCCGCAGTTGATCGAGCGTGCGCAGCAGCGAGGCGTTGTCGCGCGCGGTGCCCGTGACGCTCACCATCGCCGGGGAGTGAATTTCAAATGTTTTCGCCGTCACACTCCCGTTCTCCGGGAAGCATTCGACGACTCGTTTCATGATCGTGAGATTGCGAAACGAGGTATCATACCACGGTCGAAATTCACGGATGCTACCTTGGATCGTCTCGAGCGCCGTGACCCGCGCCGCCATCGCCTGCCATTCGGTTCGCAGCGACCAACGCCGGTATTCCTGCCACCCAAAACCAGCCGCCACCAGCACCACCACCGCCGCCGCGGCAAAACCCGCAGTCGCGAGGCGCTTGGAATTGTACCGGGCCATCAACACCGCAAACCGACCTGGCCGCGGGGGAAGAAACTCCAGCTCCGGTCCGCCCTCCGTGAGGTGACGCTCCGCAATGCGCTCGACGATTTGTTCCGTCACCGATTTCCCTGCGACGCCGCCGCGATCGATTGTCAGTCCGGAGTCAGCCGCCCACTCCGCCAACATTCCTGCCAGCTGTGCGACCATTGTCGCGTCTCCGCGCAAGGCGAGATGCTTGATCTCCTGCCGCAGGTCCGCGGGTACTTGTTCGAAGGACACGCGCAACTCCCGCGCGAGCACGCGGCCGTTCACCACGTTTTCGCCCGCCTCGGAATCAATCGTGGCCTCGAAGGTGCGAAGCGCCGCGATGCCTCCACCCGCCGATACGAGCAGCGTCGCACCCTTCGCCCCAAGGACGAGCGTCATTCGACCTTCGCCGGCCGCGGCCTTTGCCCCGGGAAGCGCGGCCAGACCCAAGCAGTAGCTCACGGGCTTCAGCCCTGCATTTTGCAGAACCGAAGACAAACGCGCGAGTTGCTCCTGCCGCACGGCAAGCTGCGTCACGTAGCTGACGTTGGCCGACCGATGCGGTGAGCGCGCGATCTGCAATTCGTCCGGATCACAAGGGAATCCTTTTTCCGCCTCGATCTGCAGCAGGCTGGCCGTGTCGTCCGCAGACAGCTCCGGCACCTGCGTAGGCTGGCTCATGATCCACTCAGGCGGCAACGCCACCACGCAGTGCCGTTCCCGGATGTTGGCCGCTTCGAGATGATTCTTGATCTCGCGTCCCACCAACTCGACCTCGGGATGCAGCAGGTCCAGCGCGAGCGGCGCGTGCGTCGAGCGCAACGTCGCGATCGCGGCCTTGGCGCGCGCGACCTGCGTCACCCAGAGCTGCCCGTCAACGACGGAGAGGCCGATCACCGATTGCAGGCGTTTTTTAGCGGTCCATTTCATGTGCGTCTTTCCCTCGCGTCCCGCACGATCTGTCGTACCTGGAATCCCAGCGCCCAGCCGTAGGCGGTGAGATCCTGATGATAAACAATCCGTGCAGTCCCTTGAATCAGGTCAAAAACTGTCTTCTCCCGGCAATAGCCGCGGCCCGAAATTCCGACTGCAGCAACGTCCGCCGAAAACTGATACGAACGATCCGTGAGGTATTGCCCCGCCCGAATGAGCGACGGGGGAGTCAGCACCTCGGTGAGCCAGAAAAACGATCCTTGCAGGTCGGGATTCGCG
>ENA-ORBV01017503-ORBV01017503.1-microbial-mat-metagenome-genome-assembly--contig:-NODE-17503-length-10233-cov-9.969673_pt1 | contig 10233 bp, 9 predicted proteins | sample MGYA00237777_ERZ505514 | MGnify/ENA primary metagenome ERZ505514 (study PRJEB26160, sample SAMN06269048) | microbial mat metagenome | isolation source: Oligotrophic lake microbial mat | place...
GGGCAACATGCTCGTGCAGGCTATCGCCACGGGCCACCTACCAGATCTTGCGGCGGGTCGCCGTGCCGTGGCCGCCTCAGTGGCCCAGATAGTCTACACCCCACGCGCTGGCGGCGGCTGGGATGCCGCGCTAGCGGCTCGCCATGCTGTATGAAGACCGACGACCGCCCCGCACTCCCGTCGTCGGTCGTCAGAACAAGCATCCCAGGAGACACTCGTAATGCAAGCACGACTGGGCACCCACATCGCACACGCGGCCCAGACGCCAGGCACCTGGGCGGGCGGCACTACGCGCGCGCTCTACGCGGACCCGCCGGAAGCGATCAGCGCCCCAGCCGACGCCCTCGCCTGGGTGGGCACCGCCGTTATCGAGCGCCCCGCCCCGTACAGCCACTTCGCGGGCCGCGTTCGGCTCCAGATCCCCATCCAGGGCAACGGCATCCGGCTCCATTTTCAGGCGCCACCCGAGCTTGTGGTGCTAGAGCCGTTTGCGCAGCACCGCTTCGACGGCGCACGGCCCGTGGAGGTAGCGCTTCAGGCTGGCCCAATTGTGGCCTTCAACCTGATCGTCCGCGCCGATGTCTTCGCAGAAGCCCAGGTTGTCGCCCTTGAAGTAGAGCCGCTCCTGTGGCAGTTAGGCGCGCCGCCGCTTCTGGCTGGCGCTGCGGGCCTGAAGGCTGTCCAGCTGATCTACCTGATCAGCGGCGCGCTCACGCTGCAGCTGGCCGAGCAGGCTGCGCTCACACTACACCCCGACGATGGCTTCGTCTTCGCGCCGAGTGGCCTGACAGCGCCGCTGCTCGTGCCACAGGCGTCGTCGCGAGCTGTGCTGGCGACCATCTGGCTGCCCTGAGCATGGCTCTGCCGCATCAGAGTGCGGCGCTATCGGCTATCGGCTATCGGCTATCGGCTATCGTGTCCTACCGCCCCAGCCCAAGCGCGCCCATTGCGGCCTCCTCGCGGGCGCGCATGGCGGCGGCCTGCTCGGGGCTGTGCTCGTGGTCGTAGCCGAGCAGGTGGAGCGCGCCGTGGGCGGCGAGGTAGGCCAGCTCGCGGCTAGGCGCGTGGCCATACTCGGCGGCCTGGGCCAGCACGCGCTCGTACGAGATCGCGATGTCGCCGAGGTAGCGCACGGCATCGGGCTGGCCCACGAACGGCGTGCTTGGGCCATCGTCGCCAAACGACAGCACATCGGTGGGCGCGTCCACGCCGCGATAGCTGCGATTCAGCGCGTGGAGGCGGGCATCGTCGGCGAGCAGCACGCCAAGCTCCACCGGCCCAGCGACACCCTCGGCGCGCAGCACCTCCACCACAGCCCGCTCCACGAGCGCAAGGTCGAGCGCGGCTGCCGCGACCTGCGCCTCCAGCCCTTCCTCCACCGAGACCTCAACCGTGTAGTCACTCATAACGCCCCCTGAATCAGAAGGGCGAAGCATAGAATCATGCTTCGCCCACCGTCTACCGTCCGCCGTCCTCCGTCTACCCCTCGCGCTCGCGCAGAATCGCCTGCACCTGCATCAGCACATCGCGCTCGCGCTCGAACGAGACGCGCTGCACGGCCTCGTCGAGCGGGAACCAGCGCGCATCGTCGACCTCGGCCTCCTGGGGCTGCATGTCACCGCGCTCATAGCTCATCAGGAACAGATCGACATACTTATGCACCCGCGACGAGCCGGCGCGGAACCAGTACTCGATCGTGGCCAGGTGGCGCACAATCGCGCCCTCCAGGCCCGTCTCCTCGGCAACCTCGCGCAGCGCGGCGGCCTCGGCCGTCTCGCCCCGGTTCACGTGGCCCTTGGGCAAGCCCCAGCGACCACCACCATCCGTGGCGATCAGGGCAACTTCCACCTGCTGCTCGATCACCCGGAAGATCACGCCGCCGGCCGAGTACGCGGTGCGATGTGCGGGCGAGCGGTTAGATCGTGAGGACATTAGGCCCCGCTAGGCTCGCTTCAACAGGCGACCGGCGCGCATGTCCCAGTATTTGTCGATCGCATACTGGATGCGCTCGCGCGCCACATCGACGTGCTCCCAGCCCATCGGCTCCACACGGGTGCCCTCAAGATCTTTGTACACCGTAAAGAAGTGCTCTACCTCCTTCAGGTAGTGCGGCGGCAGATCGGTGAAGTCCTTGAAGCTGGAGAAGAATGGGTCGTACTGGAGCACGGCGAGAATCTTATCGTCGGGCTCACCCTTGTCGAGCATACGGAAGACGCCCACCGGGCGCGCCTCCACTAGACAGCCGGTGAAGGTGGGCAGGTTCGTCATCACAAGCACGTCTAGCGGGTCGCCGTCGTCGTAGTAGGTCTGTGGGATAAAGCCATAGTCGCCGGGGTACTGCACCGCCGAGTAGAGCACACGGTCGAGCTTGAAAGCGCCGCTGCGCTTGTCGAACTCGTACTTATTCCGTGACCCCTTAGGGATCTCGACAATCGTGTTGATCACATCCGGGACGCTGGGGCCTGGCTCAAGATCGTGCCAGTAGTTCTGCATGGACGGCCTCTCTGCGCTACCTGCTTTGTTAAAAAGCATTATAGCATGCAACCCACCCCCTTCGCCGTGGGCACTGCCGGGGCTGTGGCATGGTCGGCAGGCGGGCGCGTGAACGCGCGCCGTGGAGGCGCGGTGCGCCAGGCGCCCGCCTGCGCGGGCGGGTCCGGACGCGTCGGCGCAGGCCGACGCTTGGCCGCAGGCCCGGCCGCTGCGGTTTCACCCGCCGGGTGCTGGCAACCGCGCCCACCATGACGTAGCCCTAGCTGCGGCCAGCAATAGGCCGGAAATCTGTGGCATCTGTGGGCAAGCTGCCCGGTGCAGCTGGCAGCCAGATCAGCGGCGAGCCGAAATCCACCCCGTCGGCCAGCTTTGCCTCGGGCGCGGCGCCCACCCGCCAGCGCCACAGCTCGCCCGGCCCCACCGCCGCGAAGCTGGGCTCGTCGTCACCCATGCCAGGCTGCCAGCCCGCTGGCAGCGTCACGATGAGCGCCGCGCCATCGGGCGACCACGCCGCAGCTGTGGCCTGCGGCAGCCGGCCGGCCTCGCTCGCCCCAAGCGTAAGCTCGCCGCTCGGCAGCATAAGCTGGCTTGGCTCGCCCAGGCGCAGCACGGTGGTGCGCCAGATATTGTAGCCGCTCAGGCCGCGCGCGTCGCTGAAGTTATGCTCGGTGATCAGCACCTGCCTGCCGTCGGGCGCGTAGCTCGGCGCCAGCATCCAGCCCGCGCCCAGGCCCATGGGGGCGCCGTTGCGCTGGAACGAGCTGCCCACCTCCACCAGGTTGATGTCCACGAGCGCCTGGTAGCCCAGAAAGCGCTGGTAGCTGATCTGCCCGCCGTCGGGCGACCAGGCGGGGCTGTACACAAGCTGGCCCTGCTCGGGGCTCACGCCGTCGGCGATCGCCATGTCCCAGCCGTTCTCGCCCTGCCGGTTGACCATACGCAGCGTGTTGCCCGCGCCTTTGAATGGCATGCCGCCCGAGCCTGTGGGCGGCGTGGTGAAGACGATCCGCTTGCCGTCGGGGCCGAAGGCAGGCTCGCAGCCGGGGCCAAGGCTGCGCTCGGCGCTCGCCGCAACTAGCTGAGGCGTGGCGGGCAGGTCGAGCAGGCGGGCCTCGGCGCTGCCGCACCAGCCGCTCCAGCGCTCCCAGTCCGGCGGGAAGGGCCGTGGCTCCGGCGCTGAGCTGTAGACCAGGCTCAGACCGTCGGGCGCCCAGCTTGGGGTGCTCTCGGCCTGCGTATTCTGCGTAAGCTGCCAAAGGCTGCCCGAGCTGCGCTCCAATACCCACAGCTCGCCCGCCGCGCCATCGCCGCGCACCAGGATCAGGCGGCGCGCATCGCGGGTAGCCGCAACCTCGCGCACGCCCTCCACAAGTAGCTCCACGTTCCCGGCGCCCACATCTAGCGCCACCAGATCGCCGCCGCGCAGGAAAAAGATCTGCTCTACGCTGAGCGTAGCGGCGAGTGTTGGGGCGAGCGTTGGCGCGCTGGTTGGCGCAAGCGTGGGCGCGCTGGTTGGGGCAAGCGTGGGCGCGAGCGTGGGCGCGAGCGTAGCGGCATTCGTTGGCGCATTCGTTGGGGCGACGGTGGCTGGCACGCGGGTTGGAGCGCTCGCAGTGGGCGGCGCGCTCGTGGGATCAACCGCAAGCGGTGCGCTGGTGGTGGGCGCGGGCGTGGGGCCAGTGGCGCCCTGCGGCGCGCAGCCGGCCAGGGTAAGGGCGAGGGTGAAGAGCGGGAGCAGACAATGGAAGCAGCGCCGCATGCGATCCTCCGGGCCTTGCAAGGGGACAGGGGACAGGGAACAGGGAACAGGGCCGCCGCAGTCCGGTAGACAGAAATGGAGAGGCAGTTTGCCTCTCCATACTTAACGTGAGTCCCCAGGCTGGGGTTGCATAACTGCGGGCTGACAGTCCGCTGAGACGCTCCCAGCGCCTAGCGGCTGAAGCCGCGGGCTTGGAGCCTACCCCCTGTACCCTGTACCTTGTACCCTGTACCCTGTACCCTTGCTACGGGGCGGGCGCCGCCATTACCAGCTCCTCGGCAGGAATGAGAATGTTGATCGTCTTCGCCTCGTCGGCCTTGCTCCGCAGCCCCTCGACCCAGGGGATGAAGCTTTCGGCGAAGGCCTGCTGGCCGGGGGGAGTCTGGAGCAGCTCGCTACTCTTGAGCGGCCCCGTCTCGGTCGGCTCCAGCAGCTCGATAATATGAAAGCCGAACTGGGTCTGCACCAGACGCCGCTCGCCGGGCTTCATGGCAAAGAGCGCCTCGTCGAACTCCGGCACATACGCGCCCTTCAGCGCCCAGCCGAGGTCGCCGCCATTGGCCGCAGAGCCCGTGTCGGCCGAGTTCTCAGCGGCGAGGGCCGCAAAGTCGGCGCCGCCATCGAGCTGCTTCACCAGATCTTCGGCCTGCAGCTTGGCCGCAGTGGTGTCGCTGATATTCTCGGTTGCGATCAGGATATGACGCGCATGCACCTGCTCGCCGGTGGTATGCCGCAAGATCATCGCCTCGACGATCTGATCGCGGGCAAGCAGCCGCCGCAGGTTCTCCTCGCTGCCGATCTGCGCCTGCACAAGAAACTCCTCGAAGCGGGCCTGGTCGCCGCCGGCCTGCGAGAGTTTGATCTCTTCGAGCTGCGCGGTCAGCGCGGCGTCGTCGGTCGCTACACCCTCCTGGGTGCCCGCCTGCACCACCAGCTCAACCTGGATCAGCTGGTTGAGCAGCTCCGCCGGGTCGCTGCCTGGCTGGTAGACGCGCGCAAAATCGCCGCGCAGGATGCTCCCGTCGCCCACCTGGGCGATCACATCGGCGCTGTCGCCTGCGGCCACCTGGGGCAGCGGTAGCGCCGTGGGCACCGCGCCGACGTCGCCCGCCGCGCCCGCCTCGTCCGCCACTGTGGGGGCGTTGGTGGGAATCAGCTGGTCTACCTGGCGCACGGAGCCAGAGGGGATAAGAAAGGCCAGGCCGGCGCCGATCGCCACGAGCAACAGCACCGCGACGATAATCACTGCCAGGGGTGGGCGCCGTCGTCCCTCATCCTCGGGCTCATCGGCGGTTGGCTCGCCATCGGTGGCTGTCACATCCGCAGTGTCGGCAGCGTCGGCATCAGTCAGTGTGTCGGCATCAGCCGCCACGTCAGCATCAGGCAGCGTATCGTCGGCCTGAGCGGTTGGCTCAGTGGGCTCAGGGGTGTCTGTCAGCTCATCGGGCAGGGTAGGCGGGGGGGCTACATTAGCCGCGCCAGAGTCGGCGCCCTCAGTTCGCTCGTCCGTCAACGTCGTCTCCACATATAGGCGCTCTTGCGCGCAACAGTATCGGCGCTATCCTACCATAGATAGACGCCCGTCTGAATGAGCAGTTGTTGAGCGCAACCGGCGCCGCAATGTGCGGTACACTCGGGCGGCATTTTACGAACGAACGCCCTCACCCCCCAACCCCCTCTCCCTGAACGGGAGAGGAGGCGCCCAATTGCGGCAGAGAGCGATTCCCCCTCTCCCCTTGAGGGAGAGGGGCCGGGGGTGAGGGTCACAGAGGAAAGGAACCCTCTATGCTCAGCGCCGACTACGCCCGCACCATGCTGGATTACACCGTCTGGGCCAACGCCCGCCTGCTCGCCGCCGCCGAGGGCCTTACCCCCGACGAGCTTGTGGCCATCGCCATCCCCTCCCACGACAGCATTCTGGCAACCTTGGCCCATACCCTCGGCGCCGAGCGCATCTGGCGCGAGCGCCTGGAGGGCCACGCGCCCAGCGCTATGCTTGGCGTCGCCGATGTGCCCACGCTAGAGGCGCTGCGCTCCGCCTGGGCCGCCGAGCAGGCCAGCTGGCGCGAGCGCCTCGCCACGCTCGGCGATGCCGATCTGATGGAGCCAATCGTCTACAAGACGATGACCGGCATAAGCTTCACGCAGCCGCTTTGGGAGCTCCTGAGCCACCTCGCCAACCACGGCACCCAGCATCGCGCCGAGGTCGCCGCCATGCTCACTATGCTCGGCCGCTCCCCCGGCGATCTCGACATGAACAAGTTCTACCGCGAGCGCGCCGCTACCAGCTGAGCGCGGCCCCCGTGGTACAATCGCCGCTGCATTTTGCGCATCTCTATGAAGGAGCCCCCATGCGGATCGGGATTCTCACCGGCGGCGGCGATGTGCCCGGCCTCAACCCATGTATCAAGGCGGTCGTCAACCGCGCGGCCGCGAATGGCTGGGAGGTGATCGGCCTGCGTAAGGGTTGGGCCAGCCTGCTCAACTATAACCTCGACGACCCTGAGGGCAGCGCCCAGTGGATCCAGCCGCTCAGCAAGGGCGATGTGCGCACCATTGATCGCTATGGCGGCACACACCTCCATACCTCGCGCACCAACCCTGCCAAGGTGAAGCCAGACGCTATGCCCGCTTTCCTCCATGGCAGGTTCGCCCACACCGGCGAGAAGCAGCTCGCCGACGCCACGCCCCACGTGCTCAGGGTGCTTGAGCATCTCGGCATCGATACGCTTATCCCCATCGGCGGCGACGACACGCTCAGCTACGGCGTGCGTATGCACGAGGAGGGCGTGCGGCTGATCGCTATCCCCAAGACGATGGATAATGATGTTTTTGGCACCGACTACTGCCTCGGCTTCAGCACCGCGATCACCCGCAGCGTGGAGTTCATCAACGCGCTGCGCACCCCCGCCGGCAGCCACGAGCGCATCGCCGTGGTGGAGCTGTTCGGCCGCAACAGCGGCGAGACGGCCCTGATCTCGGCGTATCTCTCCGACGCCGACCGCGCCCTGATCAGCGAGGTGCCCTTCGACATCGAGCGCGTGGCGCAGCTGATCCTAGAGGATCGCCGTGCCAACCCCAGTAACTACGCCGTGCTTGTGGTCTCCGAGGGCGCGAGCATGCTCGGCGGCCAGGTGATGGAGTACGGCCAGGAGGACGCCTACGGCCACAAGAAGCTCGGCGGGATCGGGCAGATCGTCGGCGACGCGATCACTAAGCTCACCGGGGTCGATGTGGTCAACCAGCAGCTCGCCTACCTCATGCGCGCCGGCGCCCCCGACTCGCTAGACCGCATGGTCGCCAAGTCCTACGGCAACCTCGCCATCCAGGAGCTGGAGCGCGGCCACGATGGGCTGATGGTGGCGCTCCAGAACGGCGTTTACACCACGGTTCGCGCCGACACCTGCACCCAGGGCACCAAGCGCGTGGATGTGCCCGAGCTCTACGATATTCAGGCCTACAGGCCCCACATTACGCACCTGCTTGGCAAGCCGATGTTTCTCTATTAGGCGGGACGGAGCGGGACGGTGGACGAAGGACGGTAGACGGTTGCAGCGGCACCGCAGCGCCCATCCTGACCGTCCACCGTCCACCGTCCACCGTCCACCGTCCACCGTCCACCGTCCACCGTCTACCGTCTACCGTCTACCGTCTACCGTCCACCGTCCACCGTCCACCGTCCACCGGCTCTACCTCAGGCAGCGCGCTGATCGCCACACCCAGGCCGGCAACGCCCCAGAACAGGGCGCCCATGTGGCTGAACTCGATATTAAAGAAGTAGTGGTCCGCCAGGCCCACCGCCAGCGCCGCCACCAGCCCCGCCTGGCAGCCCAGCACCCAGCTGGCGCGCTCTTCGTCCAGGCCAGGCAGTGTGCGCAGGGAGTGGATAAACCAGGCCGCCACGATCGCAAGGAAGGCCGCAAGCCCAACCAGGCCCATGCGCTGCGCGATCGCCAGATAGATGTTGCTCACCCCTGCGGTAAGATCTAGGTCGGGCGCGGTGCCAAAGCCGATCCCAAAGGCTGGGTAGCGCTGAATGATCGCAAAGGCGTTATTGAACTCGGCGAGCCGCATCTGCTGGGCCTGATCCTGGAACTGCACACCGCTGAGCACGCGGCTGGAGAACTGCTCGGCGTAGCCAAGCCCAAGCAGCAGCGCCGCGCCAACCACGCCCGCCCCCAGCATCACCCACCAGAGCCGCCGGTAGCGCACCGTGGCCAGGTAGGCCGCCGCGATCACGGTGCCGAACAGGGCCGCGCGTGAGAAGGTGAGCAGCAAGGCCAGCGCCATCATCCCTACGAGACACCCTAGTACCCAGCGGCGTAAGAGGGGCTGGCGAGCAACAAGTTGGGCAGCCGCGAGCGCGAGCACCAGGGCAAGCATACCACCGAAGCTGTTCGGGTCCACCGAAAGCCCGATCACGCGCTCCAGGCCGTCGGTATCGTCCTCCACGTAGCGCAGCACCCGCCCGCTGGTGGGGTAGCCGAGCCGCCCGAGGCTCACCAGCAGCCGTAAGGCCAGCTGGTCGTTCATGGCCCAGAGCAGCAAGGACACCAGGGCCGCCAGGCCGCCGCTGAGGATCAAACCGCGTAGCACGAGCCGAGCCTGCCAGCGGGCGCGCACACAATTTACCAGCGAGAAGTAGAGCAGCACGCCCAGCACAAACTTAGCATAGTTGTGCAACGTCGCCGTATCGGGCAGGCCGCGCGCGCCGAGGTAGAGCGAGAAGAAGGTGAGGCCCACGAAGCCGAGTAGGGGCAGGCCGATGTAGCCAACGCGCAGATCGTAGGCGTCGGGGCGGGCGAGCAGGCGCAGGCACCAGACGCCAAGCAGGGCCACGAGGGCGAGCGTGAGGAAGTTGGGGGTGATGATCGCCTTGAACGGCAAGGTGGCAAAGGGCATCAGCGTGATGACGGCGAACACGACGAGCAGGCCCACCTCGGTGCTCACGAGCATGGCGAGGCCGGCGAGCAGGGCCACGAGGCCGGCGAGCGCGTAGATCGGCCCAAGGGCTGTGGCGGCGCCAACCACCCCGCCGAGGGCAAGGGTGAGCGCGGCGATCAGGGGTGGCGAGCGAACCAGGGCGTCGCGAAGCTGGGGCTGTTGCATAGGGTCTATGGAAAACCGACGACCAACGACAGCTACCCGTGTTCGCGGTCGTCGGTCGTCGGTCGTCGGGTCGTCAGAAAGACTCATCCATACGGCATATTGCTGATCCGCATCAGCTTATCCCAGCGGTGAGTGGCGTCGATGTAGCGGATCGTGCCGGAGCGCGAGCGCATCACTACGCTGTGGGTGCGGGCGCCGCCGCCGAAATACTCGGTGCCGCGCAGGAACTCGCCGGGGGTGATGCCGGTGGCGGCGAGGTAGACATTCTCGCCCTGCACGAGATCCTTGGTGGTAAACACCTTGGCGGCGTCCAGGCCAAGCTCGGCAACCAGGACCCGCTCCTGATCATTGCGCGGCCAGATCTTGCACTGGATCTCGCCGCCCATGCACTTCAGGGCGCACGCCGTGATCACGGCCTCGGGGGCACCGCCGATGCCCATCAGGATGTCGGCGGGCGGATTCTCGATCGCCGTCATAATTCCGGCGCTCACGTCGCCGTGCAGGATCAGCTTGATGCGGGCGCCCGTCTCGCGGATCTGCTTGATCAGATCCTGGTGGCGCGGCCGATCAAGCACCACGACCGTCACATCCTCGATCTGCTTGTTGAGCGTGCGGGCCACGGCGCGGACATTGTAGGCCACCGGGGCGTTGATGTCGATCACGCCCTTTGCGCGCTCGCCCACGGCCAGCTTGTCCATGTAGGCGATGCCCTGCCAGTTGTAGAGCGCGCCGCGCTCGGCGATGGCGATCACGGCGATGGCGCCGGGCATGCCCTCGGCGAGCAGCGTCGTACCCTCCACCGGGTCCACGGCGATGTCCATCTCGGGGCCGTCGCCCGTGCCCACATGCTCGCCAACGTAGAGCATCGGAGC
>ENA-ORBV01017504-ORBV01017504.1-microbial-mat-metagenome-genome-assembly--contig:-NODE-17504-length-10233-cov-5.212682_pt1 | contig 10233 bp, 7 predicted proteins | sample MGYA00237777_ERZ505514 | MGnify/ENA primary metagenome ERZ505514 (study PRJEB26160, sample SAMN06269048) | microbial mat metagenome | isolation source: Oligotrophic lake microbial mat | place...
CGGCCCTCGCGGGGTACGCGATCGCGCCGTACGTTCGCCGGATACTCGACCGACGCCGATTGAATTTCCTATCCCACAAGTCGAGCAGTATTCGAAAGGGTTCAGGTGGTTTGCTTATACTGTCCCATCTTTGTTGTGGTCGAGCATGGCCATCGGCGCATCTCCCATCGCTCTAAACTCGAACGATCCGTAGCCTCAAGTGACACCAGCACATGATTCGGTCTCATGGCATGCGCGCGCGCGTGGATGTGAAGACGGCACGCCGCTCGCTGCGCGCTCCCTACGCCGACAGCAGCTGTCCGACCGCTCCTAAGAAATCCGATACACGGAACGGCTTCTGAATAAATGCCGCGTCGGCATGATTCGCGAGAATTGACTGCGACTCATTTTCCATGTATCCGCTCACGAGCAAGACTGGGGTCGAGTGGCCTTCCTCACGTAACTGTTGCAAGAGGGAGGTCCCGCTGAGTCCGGGCATCGAGACGTCGCTGACGATCAGCGCCACCCGCTCGGACATGGTCCGGAACAGGGCAAGGCCGGTCCGTCCGTCATTGGCCGTGTGCACGACGAAGCCCACGCGCTCGAGGATTCGGCGAGAGACCTCGCGGACTCCGGCCTCATCGTCAATCATCAGCACCACCCGCCCGTCTCCGATAATTGACGGCGCCTGCCTCGGATCCGCCGCGCGAGGTGTCGCCGGCAACGCGCTTGGGTGGAAGAGCAGCGAGAAGGTGGTGCCCACTCCTGGGGTGCTCTCCACACTAATCAGGCCGCGGTGTCTGCTGATGATCCCGAGCACCGCGGCGAGACCGAGACCTCGGCCTGTCAGCTTGGTGGTGAAGAACGGGTCGAAGACGAGATCGAGCGTCTCCTTGGTCATCCCGTGACCGGTATCCGCAATCACCACTTCGATAAAATCGCCAGGGGCGAGCAGATCCCCACCCCGAAAGGTGTCGAGGAACTGGCGGTTGGCCGAGCGCAGGGCCGTTGTGACAACGATGTTCCCGCCCGTCGCGTCGACCGCCTCGGCCGCGTTGACCAGCAGATTCATGAAGACCTGACGAAGTTGCGCCTCGTCGGCATTGATAGCGGGAAGGTCGGGCGCCAGTCGATACGAGACGGTTGTCAGCGAACCGGTTGCCACGCGAAGCAACGTGCCCATTTCATGCAGGAGTTCCGACACGGAAATCGGCTGGACGATGAACTGTCCACGGCCGGCGTACGCGAGGAGCTCGCGGCACAAGTCCGCAGCGTGTTGTGCCGCCGTATTGATCGCGGAAATATTCTCCACCGCACCGGCATTCGCCGGCAACGAATCCACCGCGAGGGTGGCGTTCGCCACAATGGTCGTGAGGAGATTGTTGAAGTCGTGCGCAATGCCGCCGGCCAACACGCCGATGCTCTCGAGCTTCTGATGCTGCATCATGTTCTGTTCGAGCCGGAGTCGCTCCGCTTCGAGGGTTCGGCGTGCCCGGATGTCGGTGGCGATGTAGAGCGTGCCGATCAGGCTTCCGTCGTCGTCCGTGATGGGGTCAATCAGGAGCGAAACCGGAATGGCGCTACCGTCCGCCAATTTGGCTTCGACCTCACGGCGCTCGCGTACGGATCCGTCCTCGCTGAAGAAATGTGCCGGATGCTCGGCCACTGTCAGCGGCGCTACCCCGAACACCGCCTCCGCCGCTGGCAGCTGATCAGCGTTGGCACCCGTGAGTTCCAGAAATGCCTGGTTTCCGTACACGGACCGCCCAACATCGTCGGTCATGATGATTGCGTCGCTTGCCGCGTCCACCGCGGCATGGATACGCGCGAACTGCAGGCGCGTCATGCGCTCGAGCGGGGGCAGGAGGTCAAGCACGATTTGCACGAGGACTCCCCGTACATCCTCGGCGATCAGGAGCTCTTCACGGCTCCATGGACGAGCGCGCCCGCGACGGAGCTCGCGCCATTCCTCGAACGAGCCCCTGGGCGAGAGTCGAGCGACTCCCCCAGTGTCCACCTGAGCTTTTGTTGGAGCACCCGCCCAGCGCACGGCTCGGGATTCCTCAGGACGGAACCACAGCACGTACCCCGGCCGGTCATCACCGAGGTTGAGCGCGAGCAGACCGCTGGCCATGGGGGCGAAATCGGCAAATGCCGGATTGATGAGCCCAAGGCCATCAAACGCGACCACGCGTTCCATGCCGAGCTGCTGCAGCCAGGTTACCAACTCGCGCACGACTTCTTTTGAAGGTGTCGTCCCTCCGGTGAAGACGCCGTTCTCCGTCACCACGGCTAGTCCTTCGCTGGGAATGATCTCCTGTAACTGCACCGCGACTTCCTCGAGGCCGCCACCAGTACGCATCAACCGCTGAATCACCGACTGCTTGGCGCTTGCCGCGCGAGCCCGTGCGGACGCGAGTATGTGGTTCTGCTGCACGGTGAGCTGGACCGACACGAACTCTGACAGCATGTCGCTTGCCGCCCGCATGGCGTACGAGGGCCACTTGGGGGTGCGGTGATGGCAGGCGATCAACCCCCAGAGGGCGCCATCAATGATGATGGACACCACGAGAGTGGCTGTGACCTGCATGTTGCGCAGGTACTGCAGATGCACGGGTGACATGCTGCGCAGTACCGCGTAGCTGAGATCCAGCGGACGCGCCGCAGTCTCCGCGCTGGCCGTGACCAGTGGCACCGGAGCGCCATCCACATTGCCGAGCGCTCGCACTCTGCTGCGCAGATATAACGCCCGCGCCTGAGCCGGAATGTCGGCCGCCGGATAGTGCAGCCCGAGGAAGGGTTCGACGTCGTTATGGCGCGCCTCGGCGATCACTGTACCATTGCCGTCGTCGTCGAATTGATAGACCATGACGCGGTCATAGCCGGTAACTCGGCGCACCTCATCCGCGACGCTGTCACCGAGCGCGTGCAAGGCCTGTTCGCCTTGGTTCTCCGCAGCCACTTGCTGGAACGTCTCGGCGATCGCCGATGTCCCGAGCGTGGAAGCTGCGGTGGCTGCTTCGGCGCGTCGCAGGGCCATTGAAATATTTGAAACCGCAGACGCCGTGCTCGCCAGCGTGACGTCCAGCGCGTGATCTCGTGGTTCGAGCACCAGCTCGACGATCACTCGATCCTGAGAGCGATGTGCGAAAACCATGCACTCGGCGAGCAGGGCGGGGAGCAGCGGGAGGTCAACGAAAAGGACACTGCCCTCGCGGCTGTCGCGCATTAGCGTCCGAATCCGCTGCACGAGTTCCTTGCTTAGCGTTGTTTCGGCCGGGCTCGTGAGGATCGTGGCCAACGAACCACCGAAAAATGCTGTGGCGTTCGCGCTCACGAAGAGGATCGTCTTCAGCCGTTCGTCCAGCCCGAGCAGCACGCCCCGTGGCTGAATACTTCCGGGGATATGGATAGGCTCCGAGGCGCAAAGCGAAAGCGCGTCCGCATTGATGTCATAGGGATCCGCCGCGTTGTTCATCTCAGGAGTGCCATTTAAGGGAAGCTGCTGCCCATTTCGCCGGAACTCAGTTGAACCCGCTTTGAGAGGATAGCTCCACATTATGCCCTTCGCCAGCCGAGTTTCACGAACGGGTCTCGGAACGCGCGGTAGTCTCTGAGCTGGGGCCACCAAGCGCCGTTCTGCCGGACACGATACGGTGGGAGGCCTCGCTCCAGGCTCTGTCGACGTTGGGAGCCGTCCGGGTGTTCGCGTCCAACTGCGGCGTCACTCTGGAGACGCGGGGCACATATGTCGGATTTTCGGCGATTGAAAAGCGCAGTCAACAGGCGGGGCATCCGACGGCGATTATGCAGCTGTCCGACCGCGACGGCATTCCGTCGTCAAAGTCTTTCTCGTCTTCGGTGAACGGGAAGATGACAGGACGGCGCGACGTCAGTCATTCCACTTGGCAACGAACTGCGTTGAGGGGGCGTCTGCGAGCAAGACGGCGCGTACGCTGATGTTGCGATGACGCCAGAAACGATGTTTGAGCCATGACGAACAGTTACCGCTCGTCGACGCTCGAAGGGATGGCCGTGCTGACCGAGCGCGCACCATCGAACCTGACACGAACGCTCAGAAAGTCCGTGGCGGTCGGGCGAAACCTCTGAAGACGCCGTTGGTGCGCGTGCGGAAGCAGAGTATCGCGACTGGTAGGAAGTAAAGTGCGCGATAGAGCAAGTCGGCAGGTCCGGTAGACGTCTTAAAATGCGCAGCCACCTCGTGGGTCGTCGAATAGATGACGCTGCGTGCGCAGGCACGTAGGGGACGCCGAGCGAAGCATTCCGATCATGTCATGCGGGAATTAGCGGACTCGTGCGATCGCGTAAGTGGGATGGTCATCCGCACACACGACTTTGCAGTGCGCAGCGCGGGGACGGTCAGCAGACTTGCGCGGCAGTCTGACTCTGCGCCTCTGCGTACTCAGCGCCTCTGCGTGATCCGTTCTCCACGCGTCAGCCAGCACACCTCACACCGACATTGCGGTCTCGCCGGAACCTTTCCCGCTGGAAAGGCGTGCCCAAGTTCGCCTGAAACGAGCCCGCTTCGACGTAGGCAATTTCCGAAATGCCGTCCGGGGAACCCGGAAGTACGGTATCGAACCCTCCGTCGTGAATTTGCGGAAGCGCCGCGTGCCCGGCGTCGCCAATTCGCACCAGCGTTCGGAACTCCTGCATCCAGAATTGCCGGCCCACGTTGCCCGGATTGATATACACCGTCACGACACGTTGATCGCCGTCTGAAATCGCTTCCATCGGGAATCGATACATGAATCCCTCAATCACCACTTCGGGGAAATGCGCCGTACTGAACGTCAACGCATCATCCGACCGTTTAGTGAAGATCCGCGCAACATGCGCGTATACCTCTTCGAGCGTCACACCGGCAGGTCTGTCAGGCATCGGAAATTCCATGTTCGTACATACTCAGCCAACTCGGCCAACAAGAGTGGTGTTCACTTGTGCACGGCGGGCGGTCGCCTCCGCGTCTAGGACTTGCCGAATCAAAATGCGCAATTGCGCAAGCCCCGCCGATTCGGCCTCGAGTATCCGCTGGCGCTCGGCTTCTTTTGTTTCGGGGTCGGCGGATGCGCCTACTTGCCAGTTCACAAGCAGCTCGATCGACGCCTCCCGGTGCGCGGTGGTGAAGGCCTCACGACCGCCTATGTCGTCCGACTGCCGAGTTGAGTCAGGAACAGCGGGATCGTTGGTGCTCATGGCTAGACCTGCTTGAATGAGATTATCTGTGGACATCGCCAACTATTCATCCGACTCTTCGAGCGCTTTCTGCGCAGCTAGTGCTGCGCGGATGGCGGCCATTTTTTGGGCCGCTGGGGAAACCCCTCTCCGAGTTGCTGCTTCTTTGTCGGTATATCCCTGAGCACGCAATTCAAAGGCTTCAAGACCAGTTGCGCTCATCGCTGTCTTTCCGAACTTCAGTCTGTCATTCACCTCAAACTCGTGCGCAACATCGTGTTTCGACGCAATAGGGCCGAGATCGTCCAGTGTGTAGAGATCCTCGCCGTACAGCTTCTTGAGCCGGTTTCTCCACACGTTGCGAGCGATTGCCTTCAGCCACGCGCGCAGTGATTTGTCCCGAGCGAAGGTATGGCGTGAATTGAAGCTCCGCATGAGCGTCTCTTGTGTGAGATCCTCCTTTTCGTCGCCGGCGCCCATAGATGCAAAGAGTGTTACGAGCTCGATAAAAAAGACCTTGTTGAACTTCTGCCACTCCCACTCATTTCCTTCTTGCCAAGCGATAACGTCGACTTGAGCTGAGTTTTTGTCGGGCGAGTGCACGGCAGGCGGATTCGTCATTTCAGCTGGTGACGGGGACTTCGTCAGATTCCCTTTTCGCGCACCGCGGGAGGACACTGGTGAACCTGCACGGTTGAAGGCCAGAAATTGGTCGCTGCTGTCGGCTCTGACTTACCATACCGGTAAAAGCTTTCAGAAGTAACATGACAATTTCTCGGTTTTAGGCTGACTCATCCATTGAACGTGGTGGCACCTGACATACTCGCGGAATGGTCCACTCGGCTCCCCGCACGCTGCGCCCTATTGCAGGCGCAGCGGTGCTTGGTAACCAGGTGAATCATGGTGGACAACACTCGCCGTTCGCTCTCGCAGGTCAGGACTTCGGCGACGCCGTCGCCGTACGCGGCGCCTCGCCAAGCAGTGCACGCTCCAGCCCCCACACCGGCGTCACGATAGCCCAAGGCGCAATGCGGTTAATCTCGGCGCGCCGGCGCTCGTAGTGCTCAGCGCGCCCGCCGGCAGGAACGGTGGCGGGCGAGAGAAGCACGAGTACCACCTTCGCGCCGACCGGTGTTTGAATCACACGCGATTTGCCCTCGCTACAACTTTCAATTCCGTCCGACAACGCCACGATTGTCGATCCCGCGGGCGCCGCAGCGATGCGCTGCAACAGATCAGACAGAGACGTGCAACGAGGAACGTGACTGGGGCGAACCGCGAGCGCTGTTGTGAGTGCGGTAACAGCCCGGTTTTCATCGCGGCGATAGCGCTCGAGTTCGCCTGCTCGCAAGACATCACACTTAGCCTTGGCTTGGTCCAACCGCCGCGCGCGAGCAACGGCAAACAACGTTTCCGCCTCAGACAGGTGCACGGCACCACACTGAGTGAGTGCGAGCAGCGGCCACGCAATCGTTGTGTGTGGCATCACCGTCCACGCATCGTCGGACCAGGTAGTGATGGACCAGGACACCGCGTTGAGCGTGCGGCTTACGAGCGGTACAACGCGCACAACTTCACGCTTCGCCGCTTGCAATTCGACGGCCAGTACGCTGCCGCTGCCGTCCGAATAGATCGCGGCTGCCCCGGCCGGTGTTGCCACTGCCATGGACATCGTGGCCGGCGCTCCCTGCGCTGCAAGTTGATGCGGATGCAGCCCACCAACGATCAAGGAGGCTGTCAGGAGCATCAGCGCAACCGTTCGTGAACTGGCCAGCGGCATCTGCGCGGCGCTGTAGAGTGAACGGGGCGCGACATCAACACAGGGTGAAGTGTTCTCGGTATCCGACTGTCGCTGCCCTTCGTTGCCTGCGTCTTTGATCGTCCGCCGGGTCGCCTGCTCAACAACATGCAGGCTGCGATCCAGTCGATCGGCGCGCTGCCACATGTCGGCATGTCGACCCGACCATCCGAAAAGTTCGCAACACGCAAACAGCAAACCGGACAACGTGGGCGTCACAAACGATACCAGCGCCGAGATCGCACCGAACATCCAGATGAGACGCAGGGCCAGCGGATCCGTGGAAGCACGGAGATAGAACAGCGCGATCAACAAAACACCCAGCACCGCCGCCATCGTGCGAATCCAACGAATCAGATGATCGCGCGCTTCAATTGGCGTCTCCGAGTAGCGCGCGAGCAGAACCGTTGCCAATCCCTTGGCCGCAAACGCCAGGATCAATGCCATCGCGATGCCGATCGTCACCGCGATCCCTGCAGGCAACACCAGGAAGATCTTCGACAACCATCCAGCGAGAATGCTCTCGAACACAATCAACGCCCATCCGCCAACACGCATCCAACGGGAAGCGATCATCTGATAGTGCACGGGTGCTGGTCGCGAACTCACAGGCAGGCGGCTGAACCACGCCTCGTACTCATTGGCAAACTGGCCTTCAACAGATGACATCGTTCGGTCCAGGACTTCGCGATGCTGGCGCACCTCCACCAACACATCCGCTGCCTCCAACTGCGCACGATGCTTGTTGCCGCCAACATTCAGCCGACGACTCAGCGAACAAGTAGAACGAGAGATTCGTGTCAATTCCGTGTTCATAACCGCCTCCAAGTGATGGTTGTCGCGCCGGAACTTCGCAGTGTCATTTCCGATTGACGCCAGTCCCGCACCTTGGAGTACCGGTATTGCCGCCCAAAGGTAACTTCCCTCGGAGATTCGATCACGTGACTTTCCGGCTCTTCACTTGACGCTGGTCTCGTTTGTGAACAGGGCGCGTAGGCTTCCCCGTCAAGCACACAGTGGAAAGCAAGACCGGTCAGCTGATGACGTTGGCCCCGAAAGGACACAGGTCTGAACGAGAAACTCAGCGGTCCGTTGCGGTCATGTGATCCTGATGGTTGTGGCGAATGGCCGCGGCGTCAGGTCGCCGAGTGCACTGTGTGGCCTGTGCTCGTTGTAGTCCGTCGCCACGCTTCGATGCTCCGCTGTGCGTGCTCGAGGGAGAGAAACTGATGCACGTTCAGACACTCGTCGCGAAAGCGTCCGTTGAAGGATTCGATGTGGCCGTTGTCGGTGGGCTTCCCTGGCCGGGTGAAGTCGAGCTCCACGCCGCGATAGAACGCCCAGGCTTTGACCCCCTTTGAGGTGAATTCCGTGCCGTGATCGAGCGTGATGGATTTCGGCAGACCCGCCTCGCCGATCTGATCTTCGAAGGCGCCCACGACATGCGTGCCCGCGAGCGAAAAACCGACTTCTAGTAACGGACTCTCTCGACTCCACTGATCCACCACGATCAACACCCGAAACTTCCGGCCGTCGAGCAGCTCATCGTGGATGAAGTCCATGCTCCAGCGCTGCCCACCGCCCGTCGGCACCGGCGCGGGGCCACGATGCAGCGCCATGTGCTTCCGGCGTTTGACGCGCATCCGCACCTGCAGGCCCTCCAGGCGATACAGCCGCCGGACGCGTTTCCGATTGACGGCCCATCGTTCGCGTCGCAGTAGCACGCAGATCCGATTGGCGCCGAACCGCGTTCGACTGTACGCCAACTCGCGAATGCGCATCCGCAGCGCGGTCTGCGCGTCCGCTTGTCCGGGCCGATACTACCCGGTTCGACTGAAGCCCGCCAGCCGACACGCCCGCACGATGCTGCCCCAAACGTGGTGTGAAACCACTCGGCCAGACCGCGTCGTCGTGTCGGCGTCAGACTTTTCTCGGAGCGCCTCGCTCAGCATATGCCTGTCGAGCGAGAGGTCGGCGACGAGCTGTTTCAGACGGGTGTTTTCTTCTTCGAGCGACCGCATGCGCCGCAGCTCACTCGCACCGAGATGGACAAAGCGTTTCTTCCAGACGTAGAAGGTCGCTTCGCTGATGCCGAGTTGTCGGCACACATCCACCACGGCGGTCCCGCTCTCCGCCTGTCGTAGCGCATACGCGATCTGCTCTTAGCTGAACTTCGACTTTTTCACGGTCCAACTCCTTCACCCATCCGGGGGTGCTGGACCACTAACCTACCGCCCGACGACTCCAGTTACGACCTGCCCAACTTTTTCGGAAGGACGTCAGATCGTACTCCGCGCGCGTACCCAGCCAGAACCACAGTAGCCCGTCCGGCGCGTCGACCGCGCGCGCGCGGTAGTGGCCCCCGATGCGGGCAGAGTGAAACCGCCCGACGCGCTAGACATGCAGGGAGGGATGCCGTGGGTTCGCTTTCAGGAGCTTGAACTGCTGGTCCGCGAGCTCACGGGCGAGCGCGACCTCGCCGTCGGCATCGTCGCCTGCCTACAGACGCACGGCTCACGCGCCAACTGGCATCCGCACCGGCACCTCCTCGTGACCGACGGCGGCTTCCGGCCAGACGGGACATTCGTGTCGTGGCCGGTGCACGACACCGCGCGGCTGACGGAGGCGTTCCGCCGCGCCGTGCTCCGGCTCTTCGTCCGCCTCGAGCTCTTCGACGAGGACCAAGCCGCCGGCATGCGCACCTGGCCGCACTCGGGGTTCCACGGGCACACGGCCGTCTGGGTGTCGGAGGACGACCGGGCTTTTGCCACCCGGCTCGCGCGCTCCTGCGCGCGGAATCCCGTCGCCCTGGAACGGCTGACCTACGACCGGACGGCGAAGGCGGTCACCGACCGCTCCGACAAGTCCGACGGCCCGACGGCGGGCACCGAGACCGTGGACCCGCTCGAGTTCCTCGCCCGGGTGCTGGTCCACATTCCGGACAAGGGGCAGGTGACCACGCGGTACTACGGCTGGTATGCCAACCGCCCGCGCGGGATGCGGCGTCAGGCCGAGCCGGCCGAGGCCGCGACGCCGCCCGCCATCGTCCCCGCGCCACGACTGGCGCCCACCGAGGCCAGCCGCCGATGGGCGGCGGTGTTGCAGCAGATCTTCGAGGTCGACCCGCTGGCCTGCCCGACATGTCGCGGGCCCATACGGATCATCGCGTGCATCACCCAGGCGTCGGTGATCGACCAGATCCTCGCGCCCCTCCGCCCCCGCGCCGCGACGGCGACCCACGCCGCCGCGCGGAGTCCGCC
>ENA-ORBV01017505-ORBV01017505.1-microbial-mat-metagenome-genome-assembly--contig:-NODE-17505-length-10233-cov-4.117566_pt1 | contig 10233 bp, 10 predicted proteins | sample MGYA00237777_ERZ505514 | MGnify/ENA primary metagenome ERZ505514 (study PRJEB26160, sample SAMN06269048) | microbial mat metagenome | isolation source: Oligotrophic lake microbial mat | place...
GAACAAATCTGGACGTTCGTGAACAATATTGAACAGTTGCTGAACACTCGCTGGACAGCCCACCCCATCAGGGTTTGACAGAGTAGGAGCAACTCAACCCAGTATCCCAACTATGAAAAAGTCACTACTTACTCTCGCCACCCTCATCACCGCTGCTGCCGCCAGCATCAGCCTCGCCCTTGCCACCGTGGCCAACCCCACCGATATCCAAAAGCAGCTCAGCAACACCGCCAATACGATCGCGATCGCCGGAACCACTGCCCTGTTTGGCCTGCTCGACGATGGCGATGACGACAAAACCGAGGGTCGCTAATGGACGTACCCATCCGGTTGAGTCATTTGGGTGGGCGATCGCAGCAATTTGGCGACTGCGCATGACGCAGAGGGGCGATCGCGCTCTAGTGTTCTGATAGCAACGTAGCCATCATTTGGTTAGCCTGATGTTCGTAGCTACCGCCAAATAAATTGAAATGGTTGAGGATGTGATAGAGGTTGTACAAAAGCTTACGTTGCCGATATCCCGGCTCTAACGGAAACGCCTGATCATAGGCGCGGTAGAAATCATTTGGGAAACTGCCGAACAGCTCCGTCATAGCCAAATCTACTTCGCGATCGCCAAAATAGACCGCCGGATCTACAATTACAGGTTCTTCTAGCTGAGTCACCACCGCATTGCCCGACCACAAATCGCCATGCAACAGCGACGGTAACGGCTGGTGGCCTGCCAAAATCTGGGGAATAGCTGCCAGCAGTTGGGCTGCTTGGGAAAAGTGCCCACCGCGCTGTTGAGCCAGCTGCAACTGATAGCCAATCCGCTGTTCGGCAAAAAATGCGATCCAGTCAGACATCCAAGCGTTGATTTGGGGAGTTAGCCCAATTGTGTTATTCCGTTCCCAGCCAAACCCTTGCGGGCTAGCCACCCGATGCATTGCCGCCAACTGCTGCCCCATTGCCGCCCAGGCGCGGTGCGTGCCATAGCCCAAATCTAACCATTCCAGCACAATGTAAGCTGAACCCTGGGTGGTGCCCCAACAGATGGGTAGCGGGACTCGAATGGTCTGCGTGGCGGCAATTTGCTGCAACCCCAGCGCCTCGGCTTCAAACATAGCGAGGCAACTGGCATCGTTGAGTTTGACAAAATAGGCGCGATGGTCTGGGTCAGAAATAGCAAAGGCTCGGTTAATGCTGCCACCCCCAACCGGACGCTGATGGGTCGCGTGAAACAGCTGACCAGTCACCTGGCTAATCTGAGTTGCGATGGAATTCCACATAAATCAACGTTGAATGGTGCACTGTAGAACAGTAGAGTGAAACAGACCACGGTCTAAAATTTTTCGAAGCTGAGATCACTCAAGCGACCGTTAAATTAATCTGGCAATATAAAAACCATGGTTGCCGCTCCAATTACCATTCCCATCTGCACCATTACCTTGTCTCCTGGCAGCCATTTGCTGATTGACAATATCTCCTGGGAGCAATATGAAGCCCTGTTAGAGGAATTGGGAGCGCACCGCCGAGTTCCTCGGATTAATTACTATGGAAACATTTTAGAACTGATGGCTCCGCTTCCCCTACATGAAAGACCCCACCGCATGATTGGCTATATTGTGACTGCTTTATTGGATGCGCAAGAGCGGGCATGGGAAGACTTTGGTTCTACTACCTTCAAAAAACCCAAGCAGGCTGGATTGGAGCCAGACACCTGTTTTTATATTCAAAATTCAGCACGAATGCGCGATCGCCAGCGGCTAGACATGGCTGTTGATCCTCCCCCTGATTTGGCAATTGAATCAGATGTCACATCAAAAACGACGCTGGATGCGTACTTGGCGATCGGAGTGCCAGAAATTTGGATCTACGACAATGCCAAGCTCAGCATTTATGTGCTGCAAACCGATGGCTACATTAAATCGCCAAACAGCCCAACGTTTCCTGGGTTGCCGATTGTAGACATGATTCCCCGCCTGATCCAACAGGCATTTGCGCAAGGAACCAGTCAAATGCTGCGGCAACTGCGTCGGCAACCCTAGCCCCTACGCCGCAGGCTGGATGGCCACGATTCCATAGGCATCGGGCGAGAGATATTGCTGAGCTGCTGCCTGTAAATCGGCGGCATCAACCGATTGAATATGGGTGGGATAGAGCAACGCTGGCTCCAAATCGCCCACGACCGCCTGGTAGTAGCCGTAGAGTCCAGCCCGATCGCCCGGTGTTTCATTGCCAAATACATAGCGATTGGCGACCAGGGTGCGCACCCGCTGAATTTCGGCATCGGTTACAGGCTCAGTGTGCAGGCGGCGGATATGCTGGGCGATCGCCGCTTCCACGGGTTTTAGGTTTTCCGCAGGCAGCTGCGCCGAAATATAAAATACGCCATCGCGGGTGTAGGTCATATTGCTAACGGAAATGCCCGACACCAGCTGCCGATCTTCTCGCAGATCGCGCACCAGCCGAGCCGTTCGCCCCTGCGCCAGCACAGACGCCAGCACATCTAAAGCATAGGTTTGCGGTAGGCTTACCATCCCTGGCACCCGCCACATCATCACCAAGCGTGCCTGTTGCAGACTGTCATCCACCTGCTCGTAGCGCACAATTTCGGTAAACGGCGCTTCTGGCTCCGACTCTAGCCGCTCTGGCAGCTGCCGAGACGAGGTGCCCACCCGCCGCGACTGAGACTCGGCGACGCCATCGGCCACAATTTGAATCAGCTGTTCTACGGGCAAATTGCCCACTGCCACTGCCGTCATCGACTGAGGCTGGTACCAGGTGGCATGAAAATCGCGCATTTGCTGCGGGGTCAGGTGCTCAATCACCGAGGTCGGCCCTAGCACCGGGCGACGGTAGGGCGATCGCTCAAATGCCACATCCATCGCGCGGTAGAACGTCCGCCGCTGGGGGCTATCGTTAGCCCGACGGATTTCTTCTAAAATCACATGCCGCTCTCGCTCAAACGCCTCATCAGGAATCGCCGCATTGAGCACGACCTCAATTTGGTGAGGGGCAAGGTCGGCAAAATCTTGGGGGGCAGTTGTGATGTAGTAGTGCGTGTAGTCTTGGCTAGTCGCCGCATTGGTCACAGCCCCACGCTGCTCGATTAAATACTCAAACTCACCGCTCTGTAGGCAGGATGTCCCTTTGAACACCATATGTTCTAAGTAGTGAGCCATGCCGTTGATGGCATCAGACTCAACGGCAGACCCTACTCCTAGCCAGAGACTGAGATTGACAGCGTCGGTCGGCATTTGCTCCGCCACAATAGTGAGGCCATTGGGCAGGCGGTGGAGGGTAGGAGAATTGAGGCGAGGGGTGACGGCAGACTCAAGCAGGGTTGGAATCATGTGAAGGTATAAACTGCGCAGCTCTTAATCTATCTTAATCGTCCTTGAAGCGTGCGTGTACTCATTTCTGAGCCAAACACCCCACAGGTTCCTATAGATACTCTGTTTTCCGTGACATTTTTTCTGTCTGTTTGGTCGCATTCCCATCACAGTTATTCAAACTTAATCAAGTTAGAAGCAGCTCAAGTTGGCGATCGCATCGAGATTTGATCAGAGGACGTCGCGGCTGTTTTCGGCACTGGTTTTCAACCTAGATTTTCTACGTAAAAACCTGGCTACTGAGATTTGAGCAGTAGCAATACTGAGATTTTTTGGCTGAATTGGAACTTGACTCTCAGTAGGGTCGTCAGGGCACTCAATTGAACGTTAGCAGGCGATCGTGGAAGGCGATCGCCCAAGATTTTTGCGGTCTGCCAAGTCTGCTTGGTTACACGTTGCCTTATCACAAGCCTCGTCACAAGCGGCTCCTTGTTGTTCACCTTTTGTCACACCGTATAGGAATTATGACCAACCCTAGCAAATCGAAATCCGGAACATTTCTGACCCGTTTAGGTTATTTGGGTGCGCTGGCTCTCACCGTGCCGACTCTGGGTATTAGCGACTACAAATTATCGGCTCAAGCTACACCAGCCCCCATCCAGATTAGTCAACGGCAAGCAGATTGGGACGGAGTGCTGCGGATGGCGCGGCTGGTAAACAACCGTCGAGAGGTGACGGCGCTAGTACTTCAGCTAGATGTATTAGACAAGCCCGAAACCAGCTATGCCAATGCAGTCTATCAAGTATTTGCGCGGCAGCGGGGCGGAGCCTGGTCAGCCATCTACACCAACCAAGGGGCTAGGCTGCTGAGCAACTCCCGAGGCCGAGTCACCTTACCCTCGGAAGTGATTCAGCTCAGCCAGCTGCAAACGGGTTTGGCTCAGCGGTTTGATGGAGTGGGGCTAGAAGATGTCGAACTGCGGGCAGTGACGCAACTCCGCTATGACATCCGGGGCGGTCGCCGCAACCAGACGCTGGCATGGCAGCAGGTGCAAACCTATCAGCAGATTGCGATGGTGACCAGCAGCACTAACTTGGCTACGGCAATCACCACGACAAATAACAGCAGCAGCAACAGCAACAGCAACAACAACAACAACAACAACAACAGCAATAGCCGCCGTGCAGCGGCCAGCCGGTTTAGCTTGGCCATTCGTCAGTCTGAGGTGACGTTGCCTGAGGTAATTGCCCGCGTCTCACTCAAACCTCGCCGCAACAATGGGTTTCTGGCAGAGCAATTTCTGGGCGATTTCCGCTACCAGATGAACCAACGGGCTGAGTTTATTCGGGGGGGTCGCGTCGGCGATCGCGCGGTGGTGCGGCTATATAATCTGCAAAACCAGCTGATTGGCTACAGTGAGTTTGAGCTGCTGGCCAACAATTCTGCTGTGACGCTAATTTTGCCCAGTCAAGCCTCAAGCTACGGCACGGTGCGGACGGTGTACGGCACAGATCGCGATCGCGATGGCAACATTGATGCCCGTACAACCACCTATGACTACTTCACTCAGGTCACGACTGTTAGGCGCGAAACTCGCGTTAGCTTCCTGAGCAATACGCAAACCATTAGCACTCGTCTATTCCAAATTCAGGGCTTGCCCAACCCGGCACGAGACTGTGTTTATACCAGTGACTTTACCTCAGGTCGCTATGCGCTAATTAACCAAACAACTGCCGTCTTCAGTCGCAACCTGTCGTCTGTATTTACCTCTACCCCAGGCACATTGGTAGAGCTAATGACTCTCAGCACGCGCCGCGTCTCGGTCTATGAGGTGATTCAACTCGTCTCTACCTACCGGGAATACAACAGCGAAACCATTGTTGTGGTTAACCGCGATCGCACTGACGAGGAGTATAGCTGGGACGACGACGAGTCCGTTGAGTATTTCGAGTACGACGATGACGAGGATGACAACTACGACGATGATGACGGTGGACGTGGCGACCGCCCCCGGCGACGGAATTGTAATCAGGGCATCGGCAATGGATCTGAGGGCTGTGACCCCGGCAACTCTCGCCCCCATGGCGGCAGCAACGACGAGTCTGGCCGCACTCCTGGAGGTAGAAGGCGGTAGAATCTGACGCTGATCTGACGTTTAGATAGATTGCCAGTAAATAGATTACCAGGTCGTTTAATTTCTGGCAGGGGCGGTTCGCGAACCGCCCCTTTTATGTTAGGAATCTTATTTTGGGAATCTTATTCTTGGGAATCAGGTAACTCGACCGCCCCTAGTGTTGTTGATCCGGACAGGAATGAAGCATTTGGATCAGGATTTAGGCGGGTGGCCGAGATCTCAGTACAAATGCTTCATCCCTAAGGGCACCATCACCTCTTCCAATAGGTGCAACCGGGATTTACCTGGTGCGCCACCGTTGCCAAATCACAGCCTTTTATCACCACAGATTCCTCAGCAAGTTACGATCAGAACAACGTCTGAGAGCAAGTGGCAATGACCCAAGCCAAAGCAAAATTCACCACATTTGAAGAGTACCTGTCCTACAGCGACGAGATCGACATGGAAGGGCGCTACGAATTAATCAATGGAGAGTTAGCTGAATTGCCACCCGAATCTAGACTGAACAGCACCATTGCTGTTCGGATACTGCTAGCCCTTGTTGCCGCAGGCATCCCCATTGAACTCGTCCATCCCGGCAAATGTGAAGTGCAAGTCCCACTGCTAAGACCCAACGATGCTGCCAATCGCTTTCCCGACTTAGTAGTATTGCGCCAAGAGCATCTAGACCTGACTAAACGGCGGCTGACCATTACCCTAGACATGCCGCCACCCCGCCTGATTGCTGAAGTAGTCAGCCCTGGCAACACCAACCGCGACAGAGACTATATCCACAAGCGAGCACAATATGCCGCCATTTCTGTCCCCGAATATTGGTTGATTGATCCGATTGCCCAAACCGTGACGGTGTTGAGCCTAGAGGGTGACACTTACCGAGAAGTTGGCGTGTTTGGTAACGATGACGCGATACGCGCTCCGCGCAGGCAAGCCAACGCCTCCATCGAATTGACGGAGTTAGCGCTAAAAGCTGGACAACTTTTCGATCCACAACTCTAACCCAGACTTATCCTTCTACTGTTGTTTTTATGACCCTGTGGCAAGCAGATTTTTATCGACGTCCGCTGCAAGACGAAGCGGGCAATGAGCTGTGGGAATTGGTGGTGTGTGACGAGACGGGTGGGTTTAACGCCTGTGTGCTCTGCCCCCAAGCGCAGGTGAATTCAGCATGGCTGATCGACCAGTTGCAGCAGATGGCCGTGAACGGGTTACCCGACAAAATTCAGGTGTTTCGGCCACAGTCGCTCAGTTTGCTAGAGGCGGCAGGGCAAGCGTTAGGGATTGCCATAGATCCAACCCGCCGCACCCCGGCATTGAAGCAGATTTTGCAGCTGCGGGCGGCGAAATATCCCACGATGGCGGGCTACACAGGCTCACCCTATGCGCCGATCGCCCTCGACTCCCCGCCGCCGCTGCCAATGCCCCAAGAGCTATGGGGTGACCAGTGGCGGTTTGCCGCGATCGCCGCCGCCGATTTAGAGCCAGCCTTCCGCGATCGCCCCATCCCTATTTGCCAGATGCCGTCTGACCTGCTGCCTGTGAATCAGGCGATCGCCTCAACAACAATGATTCCTGGAGTGGTAATTGATGGCGGTCGGCAGTCGATGCGGCTAGCTCAGTGGTTACGCCAAGTGCGTCCCGCTGGGTTGCACTACATTCCCGGTGGCCCCGATGGGTTAATTTTGGCAGCTGGGTTGTGCGATCGCTGGGTGCTCACCACCTTTGACGATCCGGAGGTAACCCAAGCCGCTGCTATCTTTCGAGCACGGCAGAGCTTAAGCCAAGGGCTGCATTTTTTGCTGGTGCAACCCGACAATTCGGGTATGACCTATAGCGGGCTGTGGCTATTGCAGGATGCTACTGACCGCCAGCTTTGAGCGCCAAAATGAATTCATCCAAATAGACATTGACCAGATTGGCACAGTCGGCAGGCATCTGTTCGGCTATCACCTGCTGCAACAGCAGGTATGCCCGAGCCGACTGCTGTTCTTTGTGCAATGCGGCCATGATGTTCTGCATCCACAGCACTAGCTGTTCGCGAAATGTCTGTTCATCATCTTTCAACAGGCTGAGCGCCAGTACCTGCATCACATAATCCATGTCGCGCTTACATTTCTCGCCATGCTGCTGAATCACCTGTGCCTCTGTAACGGCAAACTTACGCAGAGCTTTGAGGACAAATGCATCACTTTTCTCACTCAAAATTGAATAGACTTGCAGTCGCGTCGCATAAGTCTGAGCGTATTGCTTCAGCGGCCTGAGTTCAGCATCGGTGAAGTAGCGACCGTCTGCCTGCCCAACAGTTTGCATTAATATGCTGTTCATATAGCTATTTCCTTAGCCTCATTAGAGAGAGTTCCCGGTTAACAAACTAGTGGAATCGCTCACTGCTGCGGATATGAAATTAGCATCCATCCCAGAACAATAGCGACGCACTTTTATTTAGTTACCCCTGGAATGGCGTAGGAATATCTAGTTAGTCCGTATATTTTTGTAAAGGCACTTGGGGAGAGTGAGCAGACTGACAGCGACTATAATAGCAGCGGCTATAGTATGAGTGTTCTGGAACATGTTTTGGCAATTGTAGGCGGCGCATGGTTAAAATTCTCCATCTTTCCGACATTCACATGGGCAGTGGGTTTTCGCACGGGCGGGTGAATCCTGAGACGGGGCTAAATACTCGGTTAGAAGACTTTGTGCGGACGCTGGGGGTCTGCATTGACCGGGCGATCGCCGAACCTGTGGATTTGGTGCTGTTTGGTGGCGATGCGTTTCCCGATGCAACGCCGCCGCCGTTTGTGCAGCAGGCGTTTGCCAGTCAGTTCTGCCGCTTAGTAGATGCAGGTATTCCCACGGTGCTGCTAGTGGGTAACCACGATCAGCATACGCAAGGCCAAGGCGGAGCTAGCCTCTGCATTTACCGGACGCTGGGGGTGCCGGGGTTTGTGGTGGGCGATCGCCTCGAAACGCACCTGATTCAAACCCGCAGCGGCGCAATTCAAGTGATTACGCTGCCCTGGCTCACTCGCTCCACGCTGCTGACGCGGCCTGAGACCGAAGGGCGATCGCTAGCCGAGGTGAATGATCTGTTGGGCGATCGCCTGCGAGTGGCACTAGAGGGCGAAATTCGCCGACTCAACCCAGAGATCCCAACGGTGCTGCTGGCGCATCTGATGACCGATACGGCTCGATTTGGCGCAGAACGGTTCTTGGCCGCCGGGAAAAGTTTTACAGTACCGATGGCGCTACTGGCTCGCCCCTGCTTTGACTATGTGGCGCTGGGGCATGTGCATCGTCATCAAATTTTATGCGAGCAGCCGCCCGTGGTCTATCCCGGCAGCATTGAGCGGGTAGATTTTAGTGAAGAGTTGGAGGATAAGGGATACATGTTGGTGGACGTGGAACGGGGCAAGGCGGAGCTAACCTTTTGCCCGCTGGCGGTGCGCCCATTTCAAACGCTTGCCGTTGATCTCACCGAAGCCACCGATCCCCAAACGGCGCTGCTCGCTAAAATTCAGACCAAGCTCTTGCCTGATGCAGTGGTGCGACTAACCTATCAAATTCGCCCAGAGCACCTCGATCAGATCGATCAATCTACGCTGCATCAGGCATTGAGCGCTGCCCATACCTACACGATCCATCCCGAATTGGTCAGCCAACTGGCGCGGCCACGGTTGCCCGAGCTGGGTGCGGGCAGCGCCATCGAACCGCTAGAGGCACTCAAAACGTACCTTTCCTACCAGTCTGGGTTAGAGGATATTGCCGCCGATATGCTAACAGCTGCTCAGGGGCTATTGTCGGGCGATCGCACCCTCTGGCTGAATCCATTGGATTTAGATCAGAATTTCACCAGTGCTGAACTAGGCGTCGGGGCGATCGCCCCGACATCTGAACCCGCCGAGGCACAGCTCAGACTGCTTTAAGCGGCATTACTGCATGCCCTGGTAGAAGTAATACGTGGCCATCGGGATCACCGTTGCCGCGAGCAACAAGCCAATCACCCAAACCGTGGCGTTGCTTTCAGCTGTCTCTTCGGGGGTGGCAAAGGTGCCTTCGGTATCGATCACCTCTGTAACCACCGGGGCACCCGGATCAAGCTGGCCAGAGAGCACGGCCACTAGGCGATCGCTAGCATCCAAAAATGCTTGGTTATAGCGGTTGCCATTGCGTAGCGGCACCAATAGCGTTTCTTGAGCCACGCTGGTAGCAATCTCATCGGGCAAACGTGCCTTAACCGCATCTCCAGTGTGGATTGCGGCTGTATTGGTCACGGTATCCAATACCATCAAAGTTTGGTCTGATTGTGCGTCTGTGGTAGGAAACCAGGCTTCAAATAGTTTATTGGTGAAACTCTCAATCGTTTCGCCATAGTCTAGACGATGAATCGTGACAAACCGCACCTCATTGCCCGTGGTCTTCGCCAGCGTTTCCAAGGTGCCAGTAATGTTGCCCTGGTTCAATCGGCTCAACACATCCCCTTCATCGACAATCCAGGTTGGATCGCCTGCGGACACGGTCGGCAGCTCATAGGTGGCGGTTGCCAGGGCAGGTAGGGGGTTACCCATCCACAGTTGCAGCACTAGCGCCAAACCCATCAAAGGAACGAACAAAACCCGATATTCCACGTTCCAACCCCGAGCTAGATTAAAGAGATGTGTCATTTCTGGTAAACCCAATCCTGCTTTCAAAATACACCAGAATCGCAGGTAGGGACATGCGGGAAAATAAGATCCCAATCAAGCAGGGACAATTGTGATATCCCATTTGGGCAACGTTTCAGAACG
>ENA-ORBV01017508-ORBV01017508.1-microbial-mat-metagenome-genome-assembly--contig:-NODE-17508-length-10232-cov-3.894830_pt1 | contig 10232 bp, 10 predicted proteins | sample MGYA00237777_ERZ505514 | MGnify/ENA primary metagenome ERZ505514 (study PRJEB26160, sample SAMN06269048) | microbial mat metagenome | isolation source: Oligotrophic lake microbial mat | place...
CTCCATCAGACCGGCAGCATAGTTGCACTCCTCCACGACACCCGTGCTGGACGTGTCTGGCGGGTCCACGTAGAACTCGGATTGCAGTACGTAGAACTCCTTGTCAACCTTGGGTAGACCTTGCTCAGGCTCCACCAGAATCAGTCCGTACATGCCGTTGGCGATGTGGGCCGGCACTGGCGCGGCGGCACAATGGTAGATGTACAACCCAGGGTTGAGCAGCTTGAGACGCGCAACCTTGTGCTCGTTCATCTCAGCGAACAGCAGCGGGCCACCACCACCAGGGCCTGAGGCAGCATGGAAGTCGATGTTATGAGGCATGCCGTTGGGGTCCAAGTTCTCGTGGTGCACTTCGATCGTGTCGCCCACGCGAGCTCGGATGAAAGGACCGGGGACCTTGCCGTTGAAGGTCCAGAATGTGTACTTGTCTGCAGGCGTACAAAGCGTTCATTCGGTTAGAGTGATATGCATGCATCTGAAACTTGAGGACGACTTACACTTGTTGGTGAGGGGAGCAACGACGATCTCGGTGCGCAGCTTGACTCGCAGCGTCACGGGGTGCTTGCGAGTGATTGGAGGTGGAACGTTGGGCGCGAACGTAAGCACGGCATCTTCAATGACCTCGTTTGCCGGAGGGACGATCTTTGGGGCATTCGCTTTCTCTTCAGCGTCAGCCTGCCGTTGTGCAAGCACCAGACCGAGGGAACCGGCAGCAGCAGCGGCAGCAGCACCCAGCCAGTAACCAAAGACGTTGCGCCGAGGGGCGGTGGCTTCGGCAGCAGCGGACGAGATGCTACGATTCAGAGGCGCTGCACGCACGCGGATGGCATCTGCAGCTTGACGGGGGACCACGCTCTTCTCCAGCAATGACTTGAAGCCAGAGCGGGAGCCTTGGTTCGTCAACGTGCGACGAAGAGCACCGACGCTGCAACGCGCAAAACTAGACATAGTTGATAATCTGTGCACAGAAACGCAAACGAGCCAAATGGAAAATGCATTCAAACAACCAGCCGATTGACTTGAAGGGGGTTGCAGCAAAAAAGATCTGCGGCAAGACCACTGCGCATGCAACATACCGTATGGGGCGTTTCACAAAATGATGCGATTTCACAAACGAACCAACCACTAGGCCCACAGCGGTTTTTCGTTTGGCACGCACAAACCCACCGGATTTTTTATTCATTTGTTCTCGAACTCGTTTGAGGACGCAGTGCAGAACTTTACCCTGATCAGGGCCCCGCTTAATCAGTTGAGACGAGGTATTAGACGATCAGAACGTGGTTCTTGTGTGAAGTTGCGTTGCGACACCGAAAAAAATTTCGACTGTCTGGAGCTTGATTTTTTGTTCGAGATAATCCGCATTTCACAAAGCAACTGAAGCTGCGTTTGAATTGGTTCAACATAGTTTCTCAGTCGTTTTGTGAAGTGGCTGTCAGTTCATCTTCACAAATTTCCTTCAAGTTCGCTTCGTCCTTCTGATCAGGTGATAAAAGTCAACACCAAACCAAGCGCTGCATTCGTCTTCGTTCATCATTGTTTCAAAAAGATGGCGACGATTGCAAAGTCAAGCTCCGGCGAACGGCCGTTCAAACTTACTCTTCATCAAGGCGCATCTCCCAAAGCCTCCAAGAAACCGATGGATGATCAGAAAGAGCCTCATTCCCCTTGCAGCAGCTGTGACGCTCGCGAGCAAGGTACCTTCTGATTGCCTCTGGGGTGCTGTCTGCTGTTTGCTGACATTGTTGTTTCCACTGCACAGAAAACGAGAAGAATGCTCCTCAAACTACAGTGATTACGCTGCCAGCAACAGCACCTGTTGCCAATCCGAATGAACCCCCTCCTCCCATGCCAATCATCAGCTACAAGACACCCAAGAACCTCCTGCTGGCGATCACGAAAGCGGGTATGGCCAAGGCCAAGTTGGTGTGGTGGAAAGTAGCCGTCATGGGCTTCATGGCCGGCATGTACATCGGCGTTGGAGCGCTGCTGTCCCTATTCGTTGCTGGTGGTGCGGCCACGGTCGGCGTCAACGATCCGGGCATTCAGAAGTTTCTGGGCGGTATCGTTTTCCCTCTGGGCCTCATGTTGATCGTCATCGCTGGTGGTGAGCTCTTCACCGGTAACATCATGTACATCTCCGCCGCGCTGTTGGGTCGCAAGGTGACGCTGCGGGAAGCCATGCGCAACTGGGTTGTGTCCTACTGCTTCAACTTTCTTGGCTCGCTCTTCTTCGCGTACTTCCTCGCCTACGTGCCTGAGATGCTGCATACGGGTCCTTATCTGAAGTACATCATCAAAGTCACGGAGACCAAGGCTGTGCACAACGCATGGCACGTCAATCTGCTGCGAGGCGTTGGTTGCAACTGGCTGGTGTGCGCGTCTCTCATGTTCGCGCTCTGCGCTGACGATCTGACGGGCAAGATCCTGGCTGTCTGGTACGATTGTGAGTTTCTTCCGACAACCGCAGGTGGTTTCTTTACTGACATGTTTATCGGTCCATGTGCTTGTTTCACAGGTGGCCCGTCATGGCGTTCATCACGCTGGGCTATGAACATTGCATCGCTAACATGTTCATCATTCCGCTGGGTCTCATGGAAGGTGCTGACGCCACCGTCGGTGACTTCATCGGCAAGAACCTCATCCCGGTCACGATCGGCAACATCTTGGGTGCCTTTCTCTTCGTCACATTGGCGGAGTGGGTGGTGTTTTCGGACTACTTCGGTGAGCGATTGCAAACTATGGAGCTCAAGCAGGGCATGCATCCGGAGAAGACAAAGCACATCCATCACGCTTCCGCTGCGGGCCCCACAGTGCTGCACGTCACGACACCACACCCTGGCGGCAAGGCTCCCTCAATCATCCACATCACGACACCGCAAGTGCCGCGTAGTGTCAAGGCGGTGGTGAAGCAGGCAGATCTTGCAAACATGGCGTCTGGTGCGCCTGAGAGCTACACCATGCAGCGAGGTGCCGGATCCAGTCAAGTGTTGACCATCTCTGATGGCAACGTCACGTTGACGGACCCCTCTGCTCCTACATGTTACAAGTGCGGCAAGGCGCCCGACAGCGCGGAATGTCGCAAGGCATTGAACTCGAAGACCCCGCAATCTGCGGTCAAGGGTGTCCGCCGTGATCTGAACGAGATGCAATTGCCCAGCATCGATGAATCGTCACACCGCAAGAAGGCCGATCGAGCAGCTTCTGCTTCGCCCGATGAGACGACCATCGAGATTGCAGAGCTGGCGCCGCTCAAGGCTGCAGCGGACTCAAGTGTCAGTGGGCAGCGTCATTATGATGATGAGCATTAATTGGCAGTCCCTGTTGGCTGTGTCTTCTGGCGTAATGTAACCCTACTGGTGTATATACCGAATAACATTTTCTTGTTCTCGCTCAAACATTGCACCTTAGCACTCAAATAGGGATTGCAGCAGCGACCGTTCGATGTTGGTCTGCAGCTTTCATCCGAGCCAGATCAGCGCTGGCAGCGTCTTCACCGAGCGCTATAAGATCCCGCCACTGCTGTATTCATCATCGACAGGCACAGCACGCCTTGTGGATAACTCTGTCCGGTCCGATGACAGGGTAGCCTGCTTGAGCTGCACACGCTATGATTCAGCATTGGCCACAGGCACGACTGGCTGATCGTGGCGTCCGCATCCGAGCTCGACCACGGCTCTCTCGATATTGTGTCCAGTCAAGGTCAGAGGTGACTTTGATTGGCACTTCAAATGCACTGAATTGCCGACCCGGTAATGGCGGGACAGTGATGGCTGCAAGAGGCGCGCGCGTATCCGCAGTGGGCAAAGGCGCCAACGGGGGTGACTTTTTGGAGGACGATTGGCGCTTTGAAAAGGAGGGCAGATCTTCGGGCCATCCTTCAGCCAGAGCGCTGTCTAACAAAGCGGATGCGTTCAGTGCCATCATCGCCATGGCCTCGCTATCAAAGTCTACGGATTCTGGGTCCAAGTCTTGGTCAGACTCCCAGATGTTGAATGAATTCTGCTCGTCCGGTAGATCTTCCTCCACGATGGTGACCGCCTCTTGAGCGGCTTGCGCAGCTCGCTTAGAGGCTTCAAGAGAACTTGTTTTCTCAATGACGACAAAGGTGATTCGCTGGCCGGTATCGACATCGTAGAGAAACTGAAGGAGCTCCGATCCACTTGGCGGATCTTGACGCTACATATAACAACTGTAGGTTACAGCGGTCTGCAGCAAGGCAAACAATCAGCCGCAACGCACCGGAGGTGGTGATTTTGTTCCGGTGTTCAACTTTGGATCTCGCTTCGTGTCTGGTGCACGAAGATGGAACATGCTCAGATCAGAAGGCGACAACAACGCGTCGCGATGACGAACCTGCTTGCTGCGACGCGATCAAGCCGATAAGCCAGATCAAGGCCGCTGCTTGCGCGAAGCGACGGGGCAACCAGCACTTGCAGCTTTTGGACAGCCGAGATCTCACATACACGCCTGATATCGTTCAATGTAATCATAAATGTGCACCAACCATAATCAACCATGCCGCAGGCTGATCCGGGCTCAGTGCAACCAACTTTGACAACTTTGCCCGAGCCGCTGACGAATGGGATCGAATTGGTCTTGAGCCACTTTCACATCGCCTTTGTTTAGTTGATTAGGTCAGCACAACTTGAGTATTTTCCAGGCGGACACGCCCACTTTGCCAGGGCAGACAAGACTCGACACTTTATCCGTGCCTTGACATCACTGACTGGCATTTTGATTTGAACTCAAGTTGGTGCGTAACGGGTGGCGAGTAAGCTCATTAAATCCTTCAAACTCTGGCACAAACCCTTATAGCTGGACGACTCTAGCACTATGTCCTTGTACTGGTCAGTGAGCCTGATGTTCATCGTGGCACTCTTCTGCAACGGTGGGACCGTGCATGCAGAGTTCTTTGCTTCGTCGATCCGCCAAAGCGGTCAGAGCTTTGTTGATGACTCGCTGATGCAGCCATCTGCAAGCCGCTCTGCTCAGAGTCCTGCGGGCATTGTTGGAGATGCTAGCTGCGGCTCTTCTCCACATATACAGGAGTGCTGCTGCGATCAGCAATCGTTTGGCTACAAGTTCAATAACGGTACATCAAAGTGCACGGTTTGTCCGCAAGGCTCATACTGTCCTTGCTGGCGCCACAGTCACCATGAATGCAAAACAGCCGACGATCAGCCGTGCCAGGGTGACCTGGCAGTGGTATGTCCGGCAGGGCAGTGCTGCACCACCAACGGCTTGACCAGGCCTGATTATACATCTTGCCCCGCTGGTAAATTCTGTCCTTACGGTTGTTCTTCCCTTGAGGACTGTCCTATCGGGAGCTACTGCCCTACCAACTCAACAGGCGCAACGCCATGCCCCGCTGGGAAGTGCTGCACAGGGTCGCGGCTATCCTATCCGAACACTGATCCATGCGCACCTGGCACATTGTGTCTCTACAACTGCTCTAACCCGCAGCCGTGCCCAGCCTCGTTCTACTGCCCAGCTGGTACTACATCCGCCATACCTTGCGAGCTGGGCACATACTGTCCACAGGGATCGCCCAGTGCTCCTGCATGCCCTGTCACATACTATTGCCCATCAACCACCCAGCAGATACCGTGTATCAGCGGTGACTACTGTCCCGCTGGCTCTAGCACCGAAACCAAGTGCGCCAAAGGCTATGTGTGCGAGACCCCCGCCACGCAGGTATCCTGCTCTGCGGGCCATTACTGCCCGGGCAATACCAGCAGTCCCCTTGGTATAGCATGCCCAGCCGCGCACTTCTGTCCCGGGCCGCAACAGCCGGATGGACCCGGTTGCAGCCTGCCGATCGCGTGCACCACGGGGAGTTTCTGCTCTGGATCGAACTATGATGATCACGATTGCCCAGCCGGCTACATGTGTCCCAACACGACAGCGGAAGAATCTTGCCCTCCCGGCACATATTGCCATGCGCGCTCTGCACGCAGTCAACCTTGCCTTGCCGGATACGTGTGCACCACACCTGCAACGCAAGTGCCGTGTTCCAACGGCACGTACTGCCTGGCAAGCTCAGTCACCGAGACTGAGTGCCCGGCTGGATCATACTGCTTTTCTCCAGGGGGTGGAAGCGCTGGCTGTTCAGAGCCTGTACTCTGCCGATCAGGCTTTTATTGTCCTGCACGGTCCTCCGAAGAACGTGAATGCGATGCAGGATACTATTGCGCCACGCCCAAAGAGAGAGTAGACTGTCCACCGGGCTCGTACTGCCCAGCTGGATCGCTGAACTATACCGCTTGCTTGCCCGGTTATTACTGCAAGACTCCTGAAACCCAAGTGCCATGCCCAAACGGCACGTGGTGTGGCGTGAGCACTGTGACCCCTGCGCCCTGCCCAGCGGGCAGCTACTGTCTGGCTACCAGCTCCACTGGACCAGGTTGTACTAGTCCCGTGAATTGCACGCTCGGTGATTACTGTCCGACGGGATCTTCTTCGGCTCACGACTGTGATGTCGGCAGCTTCTGTAAGACTCCGGCGGAAAAGCAGAACTGCACGTTAGGCTCTTACTGTACCTACCGGTCGACCAGTGACGAAGACTGCACCGCGGGGTACTTCTGTGTAAATCCAACTGTGCGACAAGTCTGTCCAAACACGACGTACTGCATTGCTCGCTCGACCTCACCCAAGCCGTGTCCTGCAGGCAGCTACTGTCGTCAGACCGAACCACACGGCCCGGGTTGTGTAGCACCTGTTCCGTGTGCTAACGGGACATACTGTCCTCAGAGCTCGGCTCAAGCTGATCTGTGTGAAGCTGGATTCTACTGTGCTGATCCCACTCAGCAAGCGCGGTGCAAGCAGGGCTCGTACTGTCCTGCTGGAGTTACTGTTGAAGCGAACTGCTCAGCAGGGTACTTTTGCCAGGACCCTTCATCACAAATGCCCTGTCCCAACGGCACATACTGCATCCCCCGATCAACCGCACCCTCGCAGTGCCCGGCCGGCTTTTATTGCATGGCTCATTCGTCTTCTGGACGGGGGTGCTCGACCCCTGTATTGTGTCCGCTAGGCTCGTACTGCCACGCAGGCTCCGCCATGTGGGTCAACTGTTCTGCTGGCAGCTTCTGCGTGAACTCTTCAGTAGAGTACCCCTGTCAAGTTGCAGAATACTGCCCCAGTGGGTCCATTGTTAATGCGAAGTGTCCCGTCGGTCATTTCTGCCCCAACACCACGAGCATGCAACCGTGCCCGCCGACCACGTACTGCCCAACCGGATCCATCACTCCGCAGAGCTGTCCTCAAGGATCGTTTTGTCCTAACTCATCGATTGAGCTGCCGTGCATGCAAGCTGGATTCCACTGTGCAAACGGCTCAATCGCCCCAGTCCCGTGCGAAGTAGGCTCCTTCTGTCCCAACGCTGTAGACGTGATTCCATGTACTCAGACTTACTGGTGTCCAAGAGGATCGCCCAATGAGACGCTGTGCCCTGCCGGGTCCTTCTGTGCCAATCCGAGCGAGAAGGTGTCGTGTCGTCTTGGCCACTTCTGTCCCCAGGGCTCGATTCAGGAGAACCTGTGTAAGGCCGGGTGTTATTGCATCGATCCCAAATCCGAGCAACAGTGCAATCAAGGAGATTTCTGTGAGGCCGGCTCCACTTCACCAAAGAACTGCAGTGCAGGTTTTCAGTGCGCCACGCCAGCGAATCAGTCCAGATGCGACCTCACCTTCTATTGTCCCGAGCGAACAGTGCACCAACACAAGTGTGCCGCCGGAAGCTATTGCAACAGTACGGCAAAGCAGGTGCCGTGCGGACTGGGGTATTATTGTCCAGAGGGCTCGATAGCTCGCAAGGCATGCAGATCGAAGTACTTCTGCCCGGATGCCACTCAAGAACTGCCGTGCCCGGCTGGTCTATACTGTCGGAATTTCTCGGTCGCTGGCAAAGAGTGTCCCGCGGGGTCATACTGCCCAGCCATGTCGTCTGATCCGGTGCTATGCGATCGAGGAACCTACAGCGAAACAATCAATGCATCAACGGCTGCAACCTGCTTATTGTGTCTGGACGGGACTGCCAGCAAAGAAGCGGGTGTGGGCAAGAAGTCTCTGTGTGGACAGTGCGAGTTGGGCCTTCAGTCATCCGCAGATCGCACTCAGTGCCTGCCTTGCAACAACAGTAAGTTCCATGGTTTCCCGCCCGTATACACAGCCTACTGATAACGTGATTATAATCGATTCACAGACACTTTCGCCGTGGCCTCCGGCAAGTGTGACAAATGCAAGATGCAAGGCTGCACGGGCACCGCTGTGTGCAAAGTGGGCTACCGTGACCGCATGTGCCAGCTGTGCGACGCCGGTTATTGGGAGGATACCAACACATTCACATGTCATCCTTGCGGCAAGACATCCACGTGGGTGCTGGTCATCATCGGTCTGGTCGCTGTGCTATTGACGGTATTGCTACTCAAGTTCAATAACTCCCCTTTATTGCGACCACTCGCGGTGCCGCTGAGGACCGGATTCGTGTATATTCAGGGTAATGAACCTCGCGCCGATTTCGGGTTGTGGTGCATGTTCCCGCCAGTCTGTGCATAAACCATGCTGTTGGAATCCTCAACCAGTGTGTTGACTTACTTGCGGTGCTGTGGTTGTACGTGCAATCTAATATGCAGTTGCTGCGCTTCTCCGAATGACCAAGTTGAAATGGCCTGGCGGAGTGGAGCGTACGCTGGCCGCGCTCTCACTGTCGCTGTTCAATTTCAATATCTTCGAGGCGCAATGCTGGATCAGCTTCAGAGTCAATTTCTACGCACGTTCCTATTTTCCGATGGCAATCCTGACGGTTCTTCTGGCCTATTACGGCATGCTGAAGCTAGCTCGCAAGTACGTTCGTCGTCGTGGCATCCCCCTCGCTCCACCGACCTGGGTGACCTTCATCTTCCCCAAGCTGAAGAGTGATTTCAATGGATCCCAATATCGGCCTCAGTTCATCGCCCTGCTCATCCGCAGCTTTCTGACTTTTCTGTCTCTGGCGTACACGTACCTATCGTATGAAGCCATCTCCATCTTTGATTGCGTCAATATGACGGGGCAGTATCGCCTCAGAGACTTCGTAGGTGTGGAATGCTACACGCCGGAATGGTACAAATACGTGGCCACTGCGATGTTGTCCATCCTGCTGTACCTGATCGGTATTCCGGTCCTCCAACTGTGGCTGCTACACTGGTTCGACTACGGCAGGCGCGGGGGCTCAAAATCGGTGCTGGGCAGTCAGGTCATGGGCTACAAAGAGGGCTACCGCTGGTGGGACACTGCGGGCCTGATCTGGCGATTGGCTGTGGTGCTGTGCGTGCGGCTGCTTGTGGACTATACCACCGCTCAGATCTGCGTGTTCGTAGCACTTCTATTGATTCGCATCGTGGCTCAACGGCTGTGTCGACCCTTCGAGTCGCCTATCCCTGATCGGGAAGAAATTTGGCTCATCAGTCTCACTGTAGGCGTGCTGTTCTGCGGGTTGGGCTTTTATATTGCGGATGATCAGACGCATGTGCCCGATGGTGTCACCGAAGCCCTGGTGGTGTTGGCACTGATCCTGGTGAGTTCTCTGATTATATGCACGGCCTATTACGTCTGGTGCGTGCACCGGGAGTTCAAGACGTACGGTGAGGTGATCCATCAGAACTTGGCCTTGGCGATTCCCAAGCTGCGGGATGAGCATGAGCGGAAGGACGATGATGATCAGGACCCAGACGGCTACGATCCCAACAGCATGAACGAAGAGGACATTGGCGAGCTCGATCTACCTGTGCTGCACGATGATGACTCCGACGGCCCCGATGAGCGTAGAATCGGTCTCTTGCGCTCACAGGATCGTGAGGTGGAGATGCGACCTGCTCGGCCGAACTCGCGCCTGGCGTCCAATGAACTGTCTGAGCAGAAGTCGCAAGCGGATCCGCAGCGAAGTAATCGACCGAGCGAAGCGGATTCACTTGATGACCTGGGTGACGTGTTCGGCACATCTGTCACTCAGCACGACCCTCGCAACGAACGCGAATTCAATGCGGTGTTTAGACAGTATCGCAACACGCCGAGCGAGAGTATAAGAGCTCCTCTATTGAGTTCACCAGAACAGAGACTACTTGAGGATGGTCACGCGCTGTGAACCGTGTGGCTTGCATGGAAACTGCCTCAACACACACAAGACGCTGTTCTCCCCCATAAATCCATGTCGGGATCTTACCTGTATATGCAATTCATTTTTGAAGTCGCCT
>ENA-ORBV01017510-ORBV01017510.1-microbial-mat-metagenome-genome-assembly--contig:-NODE-17510-length-10231-cov-3.424069_pt1 | contig 10231 bp, 11 predicted proteins | sample MGYA00237777_ERZ505514 | MGnify/ENA primary metagenome ERZ505514 (study PRJEB26160, sample SAMN06269048) | microbial mat metagenome | isolation source: Oligotrophic lake microbial mat | place...
CCACATCCCCATCGCAAACCGGTGTCGAGAAAGAAAACGCCCCGCTAGTCGACCATTCGACCACGAACGAACAGATGAAATGGATGCGATCTCGCGTGCGACCTCGGAGTGGCGAGCGTGTAGAACGCTCGCAGCGCCAGATCGACGACGCCCTGTTTTTTATCGAGAGTCTGCTGAAAGAGTTTGACCACAAATGCGCCGACGCCCATGAGGAGCGGAATAGCTGTCTCGTATTGGCCTACTACTCAAAGCTGGTCGCCTTTGATCGAGAGCCCAGGGCTCCGATCATCTTGACAAAGCCCGCGGGCGAGGCTGCGCGGACTTGGTATCGCCTGCAACTGACTCAGGAGGAGCGGCGACAACTGGTAGGTTGCCTTGGAAAGTACCAGGATGCCGAACTTGGCGTCGAGCGGCTCAAGCACCATGGCATTGAGCGACTCGAAGAAGAGGCGAAGTGTCAGTGGGGAAGCGACCTGCCGAATCCGGAGGGGAAAAAGAAAGAGCCCCGTTGGATAAAGGATGCCAAGGCCATGCTGAGCGCCGCACGGAAGGGCATGCGAAGATTGTGCTGGGCCGCAAGGGCAAAATCCTCGGCGCAACTATCGTTGGGCCGCACGCGGGCGAACTCATCCTCCCCTGGGGGCTCGCCATCTCGGCAAAACTCCCCATAGGCAAGATCGCGAGCCTGATCGCGCCCTATCCGACACTGTCGGAAGTTTCGAAGCGCGCTGCTGGAAGTTATTATACGCCAACGCTGTTCAGCCCGCGCACGCGAAAAGTTGTACGCTTCATACAGCGCATCATCCCTTAGCCTCTACCGTTCAGGAGCCGACGACGATGAAACTTCTCAAGAACCGCCGCCTTTGGTTTGGCCTTGCCGCCGTCGCCGCGATATTGGCCATTCGCTATACCGGCGTTGCAGACACTCTATCGCTTGAAACGCTGCGCCAGAACCGTGAGGCGCTTACAGCGTTCGTGCGCGAAAATTATTTGCTAGCGGCGCTTGCTTATATCGGCCTTTATGCTACCGTTGTATCGTTTTCTTTCCCTGGCGCGGTGTTTCTCACTTTGTCGGGCGGCTTTCTGTTCGGCGCGATCTGGGGTACGCTGTTCACCGTGATCGGCGCGACCGTCGGGGCCACGATTGGTGTGGCCCGGCGTGATCATGTCACGGCCAGAGGCAGTTCATGGCTTTCGGATCCGTACGAACTCGTGGGTTCCGTGGATCGTCCATGGCACCGGCAATCAGCCTACACGCAACTGGACTGGCTTCCCGCCCGACAGGTCTCCGTTCAGGCGGGCCTCCGCCTGGATGATGCGTCGCCCGGCGGCGCCGTCCTCAATCCGCGCCTGGGCGCAAACTGGCGTCCCGCCCGTGATTGGACGGTGCGCGCCCTGACCGGCAGGGCCTATCGCCGACCGAATCTTTACGAAACCTACTTCACCGACGGCCTGACCTCGCGCGCGAACCCGGATCTCAAGTCCGAGAGCCTCTGGACATGGGAAGCCGGGCTTGAGTGCCGCCGGGATGGAATCACGGCCACGATCAACACGTTTCAGAATATCTTCGACGACCGCATCGTCATCACCCGGCATCCGGTCGACAGCCTGCTTCAGTACGCCAACGTCGGGCGGCTCCGGATCAGCGGCATCGAGTCGGAACTGGCGGGCAATCCGGGTCATGGTGTCCGCTGGCGCGCCTCCTGGACGTATGCCACCTTCGGCGAGGACGACCACGCAGCGGTCAGCACCGTCAACTTCGCCGGTCATGTCGGACAGGCCTCGGCCGTATTTCCCATTCCGGCGGGGCCGGGTCACGCGGCGGTGTTTTTTCATGCCGTTGGGCCGCGCCGAAGCGCCGCCGGCGATCGCGTCCCCGGTTACGGCCTCACGGACATCGTCTGGTCCACCGAGCCGCTTCCGGGGCGGCTGGAGGCGGCGATCCGCGTGCGCAATCTCCTGAACCAGTCCTGGAGCGATCCTGGTGGCGAGGAGCATGCAACCTCCCGCATTCCGGGATGGAGCCGGACCGCGGACCTGGTGGTGAGGATCAAATTCTGAGCAACTCGATGACGCCTCGAACCCTTTCGGCCATGGCGGCCGCCATCCTGCTTTGCCTGCCCGGCGTGCCGGGGTCAGCCCTGGTACCCCCGACACTGACGCTTGTCACCGTGGACGGCGTACCGGCGTTCGAAGCCGCCGTCTCCGGATTCCTGGCCGAGGAGCCAAATGCCCGCGTCATCCGATTCGCGGCGGATCTTGGGAATGCCCGCTCGTCACTCGAGCAGGAGGCGGCCCGCTCGCCGGCCCGCGTCGTTGTGCTGGGTAGCCAGGCATCGCTCGCGGTGAATCGGTGGCTCGGGGGTTGCCCGGCCATCTTCGGCTTCATCCTGACGCCCTCGCGTTTGCCGAAACCGACCGACGATTCCATCTGCTACAGCCTGACGCTCGATCCGGAGGTACGGATCGAAGCGCTGTCCGGACTTTTTCGGCCGCCAGCCGAAATCACCGTGCTGGCCGGTCCCGACGGCGCCGGGGAGGCCGCCGCACTGGCAGCGGCCGGGACTCATCGAAACATGGCGATACGGGTCATTTCGATCCGCCAGGCCAGTGAGATCGGCCTGGCCCTCCGCTCGATCGGCAAGAATACACAGGCCATCCTTCTCACCACCGAGACGCTTTTCCTCAAGGATGAGTTAATCGAGGCGATACTCCTCGCCACACTCGAGCGGCGCATTCCGGTCATCGGGTTTTCCGAGAAGATCACAAGGATGGGTGGCCTGGCATCGCTGGAAATCGATTACGCGGACCATGCCGCGGAGATGGCGCGGGCGGCCCGCGCGATGGCCGGGTCTACAAGCCGCCGGGTCGGCGGACCAATTCGTTTCCCACGCAGTTTTCGCTGGGTGGTGAATACGGGCACGGCGCGAACCCTGGGTATCAGTATCCCGGGCGAGATACTTTCCGCCGCCACCGTGTCGGGGGGCGCGGCGCGATGAATTTTTCGAAAGGAACTGTCCCGACCCGGAGATACGGATCGCCCGGCTTTCGAATCATCCTGATCGTGTCGAACATCCTCCTCGGCCTTCTTTTCATGGGTACGCTGGCAACGGTGATCGGCATTCCCGTCCGCAGCTCGCTCATGGACACGCTCGTGCGCCGGGGCGCATCGTACGCCGCTGATCTGGCCGGCCGTGGCCGGCTGGCCCTGGCGGTCGGCGACACCCTCCGGCTGGCCACCGACGCGCGCGCACTGCTCCAGGACGAGGAAATCGAGCGGATTATCTATCGTGGCGCCGACGGGGCGATCATGCTTCGAATCGAGGGGCGGGGCTCCCGCCATGCGCAGCTCCCCGGCACTGAGTCGATGGCCTCATCGGCCCGGATCAAGTAGACGGCCAGTTCAGATGGCGATCTCTTTTTGCACGAAGCGGGTGCTGACGAATTTCGCGGCAGCCGACTCGGCTCGGTCGAAGTCGTCATGAACACGCACCGAATCGTGATCGGTCTTGTCCGAACGACCATGCTTGTCATGGTGCTTCTCGTTTCAGGTCTCATCCTCCTGGTCCGCGCCGCAATGCGCCGATTTGTCGATCCGGTCATCCGCCTGGCCGAGGCCGCCCAGCAGGTGAGAAACGGTGTGCTTGACATCCGAGTGGCCGAAACGGCGCCGGCCGAACTCGGACAGCTCGAAATGGCCTTCAACCGGATGGTCGAATCGCTCACCGAACAGGAACAGTCGCTGCGAGCCAAGAATGACGAGTTGGAGGATTCACTCCGGCAGACGGAGTCGCTCGTCGAGGAGCTGAAACAGACCCAGGACGCCATGGTCCGTTCCGAGAAGCTTCGAGCCATCGGCGAGATGGCCTCCGGCGTGGCACACGGATTCAACAACGTGCTGGCGGCGATCACCGGCCGCACTCAGCTCATGGAGCTGAAACTCCAGAAGGGTCAGCTCGATGAGGAATACCTGAGGCGCGGTCTGGACATCGTCCGGCAGGCGGCTTCCGACGGGGCCCGCACGGTGCAGCGGCTGCAGCAATACACCCGTGGAGCACTGCAGAAGGAACTCGTGGGCGTCGATCTCGAAAAGTTGACGCGGCAGGCCATCGATATGGCCCGTCCGCGCTGGAGCGTCTCGGATCTGGGGCGGATCGGCACAATCGAGGTCCGGACATCATTCCATTGCGGTGGGCTCGTAGCGGCCGACGAGAGCGACCTGCGCGAGGTGATCCTCAATCTGTTGTATAACGCCGCGGACGCCATGCCGGGCGGTGGCACGCTGACCCTGGCCACCGAGCCCCGGGGGGAACGGACAGCATTGACCATCACGGACAGCGGCGTTGGGATGGTGCCCGAGGTCATGCGCCGTGTCTTCGATCCATTTTTCAGCACCAAGGGGGTCAAGGGAAACGGCCTGGGCCTGTCAATCGTATCGGGCATCGTCAAGCGATTCGGTGGCGAAGTGCATGTCACCTCCGAGCCGGGCAAGGGGAGCCGGTTCACGGTATTGCTTCGTCCGTGGGAGGAGCGATCCGCCATACCGACTGCCCCGGCAACCGATCGTGCCCCGAAAGAGGCCTCACGCGCGGTTGTCGCCTGCCTGATTGCCGACGACAACACGACGGCGCTGGAAAACCTGCGTGAAATCCTCGAGTCACTCGGCCATCGGGTGACAGCCCTCGAGACTGGCCGCGCGGCCGTCGACGCGCTCCGGGACGGCCACTTCGACCTGGTCATCACGGACCTCGGGATGCCCGAAGTCAACGGCTGGGATGTGGCCAGTGCGGCGCGCCTGGCCAACGGTTCGCCCCCGGTTGTCCTTTGTACCGGCTGGGGGGATACCCTCGACCCGTCCGATTTCGACTCTCGCGGCGTCTGGCGATCGCTGACAAAGCCCTACACCGTGAGCCAGATCGAACGTATTCTCGAGGGGCTTCCCGCCGCGAGTTGAGGCGGCCTCCACGGCCACCTGAAATGCCTTGCGACCGAACCCGGCCCCGGCGCGTATGCTCCTGCCATGAAGCTGGTTCGGATTCTGTGGCTCCTGCTGGCTACGTCCGCGCCGCTCATGATGGCCTCCGGCCCGTCATGCGCGGTGGCGCCGGCTGATTCGATTGTCACGCCAGATTGTGTGCGTTTCGAATCCCGCCTCGACTCCCTTCGGCAGGCCCTGCGGATTCCGGGACTGGCCCTGGCGATCGTCCGCGACACCACGATCCTGTCGGCCCGCGGCTTTGGACTCGCGGACGTGGAAGGAAAGCGTCCGGTGACCGCCGATACGCCGTTCAACATTGCCTCCGTGACCAAGCCGATGTCGGCGATCGTGGCACTCCGGCTCGTGGAGCTCGGGCGGCTCGATCTCGATCGCGAACTCATGACCTACACCGGGTTCGAGGAACTCTGCCGGGACACGCGCGACGAGGGAGGACTGTTCTTCAAGGATTTCGAGTGCGATCAGCATCCGATGACATTGCGCCACGTCCTGTCGATGTCGGTCAATGGCACACCCGGCACGAGATTCTTCTATAACCCGGTCATCTACTCGTGGGCCTCGCGTCCGATGATGGAAGTGACCACCGAGCCGTTCTCGTCGCTGATGTCCCGGTACGTCTTCGAGCCGGCCGGCATGACCCGCTCGGCCCGCATCCACCGGCAACTGCCGCTTCGTGAGGATCTGGCCCGCGACCTGGCGCTCCCCTACCACCTGGACGATTCAAGTCGTGTCGTGCGCTCCGAACCGCCATCTCCCCAGGGCGATGGCGCGGCCGGAGGCGTTATTGCCAGCGCCATCGATGTGGCCCGCTTCGACATTGCGCTGACACAGGGGCGCCTGATCACCGCCGCCTCGCGCAAAATGATGTGGATGCCGGGAAAATCACCTGCTGGCGCCACACTCCCCTACGGTCTTGGCTGGTTCGTCGAGACGGTCAACGGCGAACCGGTCGTCTGGCACACCGGACTCTGGGAGGGCGCCTGGTCGGCGATCTACCTGCGGCTGCCGAACCGCCGCCTTTCCTTGATCCTGCTGGCCAACAGCGACGGTCTTCGCTGGGACAACGCGCTGGACGAAGCCGCCATCGTCCGATCGCCCTTTGCCAGGATCTTCCTCGAGGAGGCCATTCGATGAGGCGCAAAGGTGACATGGCAGGCCCGCCGGGTCGTCAGCGCACCAGGAGCAACTTCCTGGCCATTCCCGCCCCGTCGGCAACACCGGCGCCGTACTCGATCCGGCAAAAGTAGAGACCGCTGGCGGCTGAGCCCACGTTCCAGGTGATGGCGTGGTGGCCGGTTGGCTGTACGCCGTCGACCAGCACGTCAACTTCCCGGCCGGCCACGTCGTAGATGGCCAACCGGACCCGCCCCTCCCGTGACACCGTGTAGCGAATGTCCGTGGCGCGGCCGAAGGGGTTCGGAAAGCCTCCCTCAAGCACGACGGCCGGCGCAGAGTTCGGCGATTCATTTGCGACGGCGGAGGTGGCGTTCGGATCGTACAGACAGCCAGACGATGCGAACGACGTCTGCCAGGTGACGATCAGCGAGGTGAAATCGGTTGACACCACCGTGCCGGAATCGCGCATCGCGGCGATCGGCGCGATCAGTGTGTCCTCGATCGAGGCCAAGCCGCCGGGTGCCACGAGAACTGACGGCCGGATGGCATGGGACGTCGTCAGCATGCAGCTGGGTGACACTTGACCGGTTCGATACCGATCGACGAGGTCCACGAGGCCGACCACCGTTCCCAGGTACTGCCCGATTGCGGCGATGTTGCCGGCCGGATCGTGCTCAAAGTAGTGATCCCGATCGCGCGGATGCCAGACACCCGAAACCCGGGGATCGTTGACGTGATTCGGCGTGCCACTCCCCATGAGGATGTCGCCGCGCCAGAACGCCCACGGGTAGCGCTCGCCGGCCACCGGCACCCGAAAACGATCCCACTCCGAGAACTGCGGCAGGCTGGGATCCCAGATGTGTCCGCCAATCACCGTTGTCCCGCCAACGCCGAGTGAATCCAGGAGATGAGCCACGTCGGTGTAGTTGTAACCGCCATTCTCGTGCGAATGGGCGTCGATTACGGCGTCCAGATCCTCCTTGACGTATCGGAGGAAATTCTTGTTGTTGGTCGTCGCCATGAGCGCCGCGTCCTCGTACAAGAGCGCGGCCCGGAGGATCTTCCAATCCGGTTGCAGGGTCCAGGTCACGCTGTAGTCACGGGCAAGTTCGGCCATCTCGATGAGACGGCTTCGGTACTGGAGGTAGCTGTTGCGATTCTGAATGGAGCCGAGCGTGCCGCCCGGGGTGTTGTCTTCAATGTGAGTGAAGAGAACGGTGTGCACCGGCGGCGGAGTGCCGGCCACCACGGGCAGTGAGGCCAGAACGAAGAGGATCGCGAATCCAGGAGCCAGGTAACGGGCCAGCCGGGTCATCGAGCGAGGTGGGCCGGACATGACATTCCCTCCCGGTTCAATCGTTGCACGGGTTCACAGGGGCTTGGACCGCCCCGGGGTGCGCACGTTACAGGAAGGGTTGAACGCGCCGCGCCGGTCGGCGCTCCCTCAGGGCACGAGGTTCTTGATCCGGCTCCAGGTGCTCGGCGAGATGTTGACGATCCGGTTGTCGCGCCGGAACTCAAGATCGACGATCTTGTCGCCGGGATTGGGCAGCAGGAAGCCCGCGTTCAGCTCAACCATCGTCACCGGATCGAAGACATGCACCTGGGTCGTGACGCTGTCGGCGACGTACAGGTTGCCATCGATGGGACTGATATCAACCCCGTGCGGGCGGTCCCAGCCGGTGCCCATGTAAATGCCGTTCAGCACGAGGGCGGGGCTGTAGCGATACATGACGTTGGTTCTCATGGCGGTGACGACAATGTTGCCGCCGGGAAGGAAGGCGATGTCATTGGCCTGCGAGCCGGCCGGCAGGAACCACTGGTTGACGAGGGTGCCGCCAAAAGTAATCTCGCTGACGGCGCCGAGATTGAACTGGCAAATGTAGAGATTGCCGTTCGGGCCGATGGCCATGTCGGCCGGATCGGGGACCGAATACAGAATCGACACGAGCAAGCCCGTGGTGGCGTCATACTCACGGACGTCCCCGGTAGTGAACGAGCCGATGTAGACATTACCGTTCGGCCCATACAATCCGGTCCACTGCCAACCACCGGTCGTGGAATAGGTTTTGATGTAGGCGCCTGAGGTGGCATCGTATTCGTCAACGCCCCCGCCGAACGACCCGACCAGATAGCGGCCGTTCAAAAGTCCGAAATGAATCCCGAGCTCCCCACTGCCAAGCACCGCGGTGGAATGAGTGCCAATCAGGGCGCCGGTATTGCCAACGTAGGCACGCACCACGTTCGAGGCGTCGCTGGTCACGAATAGATCGCCGACGCCGCCGGCGGCATGGGCCGGCGCGGACACCAACACCATCGCCAGAAGGGCGGCGGGCAAGAGGGTCACGAAGGGTGAAATCACGCGTTCACGAGGGGTCATGAGCGTCCTCCTGGGATGTTTGTTCGGGCGGGGGCAACGCCCGATCCCGCGGCCGGGACCGCGAGAATGGGCGGGGACGATCAAGGATACCAGACACGGTGGCCCTCAGGACCAAAATGGTTGCCGCCGCCGGGGCTGTTCAGAGCCCCGCCGTGATAACCTGTTGCAGGTCTCGGGAGACTAGTTTCTGGGGTCGGACCAGAAATCCGTGGCGCCCCGGTCAATCCTGTGTCTCTCATCTTCATCGGGGGGTGTTCGATGCTGCTTGTTACTCGCCATACATTTCGCTCCCGCACCAGCACCTTCGCAACGAGCCCTTCCATGATTCGCCTTCTGCGCTCGACTGTCCTTTCGCTGGGTTTTTTCGCGATTGCATGGCCGCTCGCACCCGGGGCTGACCTCGCGCAGGCCGAAGTCAACTTCGTGGGTCTCCAATCCTGCTATACGATTGCCGGGCTTCGGCTCGACTGGTCGTCGGATCTTGGTCCGGATTACGTGCTTAACTACCCTGCCGCGCCAAGCTGCCTGAACATTGCCGGCGTCAACGAGTCGCTTGTCCTCAATCGATTCTTCTACACGGGACAGAGCTGCACCTCCACGTCCAATGTTCAGATTTCTCCCGCGGGTCAATACTCCGGAAGTCCAGTCGCCGTGATCGACTATCACCAGGTCGTCGACCACCGCACGGGTGACATCTACGGCCTGGGGGCGTCGGGAGCATGGCGGGTGAGCCCGCAGTTCGCGGGGCTTACGGGTTCGACGACCATTTACTGGCGAATCGACGTCGAGGTGGCCGCCAATGATGCCCAATGGCCGCTCCGGATCATGCAATCGAACCACGGTGTCATCTTCACGACCACGACTCCAGGCGGCTACACTGTCATGGGCTCTTCGCCCTACTCTGACATGACCTTCCTGTGGGACTCGACTACGTTCGTGAGTTCCATAGCTGCGGGATACAGTGAGAGCCAGGGTCGTCTGACGTTTTCCTTCGATACGACCGAGCTTCCGACGCCCGTTATTGGTACCACCTGGGGCCGTCTGAAGACTCTTTATGGGACGGCACCCTGACGGCTTCCTAACCCGACGCCGCTCAAACTCATCGCTTCAGCGCCGAGGTCCAGTTCAGCTCGAGGACGAGCGATGGAGGCGTCGATGCGCCGGTGGGGATCGATCCGAGGAAGCGTTGAAAGTCGGCGGAGGCCGTGACTGTCACGGCGTCCGGACGCCTCTTGGAAAGCACGCGCGGAGTGCCTGCGCTGAATGTCGGGGAGGCTTTCACCTCGGCGACCAGCGCCGTTCCATCCAGCCCAAGCAGGAGCATCTCCGTGCCGTCTCTCGACCAGAAGCCGGCAAATGCGCCCGTGGTCGAAACCTGATATTTGCTCCCGGGCGTCGGAAAGGACTGAGCCCTTCCTAAGTCAGCGGGCGCGTCATCGTCGGGGAGTTCGTGAGATCTCCGGGTGCCGGGCCAGGCGTCCCCACTCGCGCCAGGCCGAAATCCATGAGCTTGGAGCCGGACCGTGTCAGCATCACGTTTCCGGGCTTCAAGTCGCGGTGCACGATCCCCGCGCGGTGAGCCTTGTCCAGGGCGTCGGCGAGCTCCGCACCGAGCTTCAGCACGAGCTCGGTTGGCAGGGGTCCTTTGGCGAGTCGGTCGGCGAGGGTTTCGCCCTCGATCATCTCCATGACCAGGTAGTCAGTATCCCCTTCGCGTCCGACGTCATGGAGTACGCAGA
>ENA-ORBV01017512-ORBV01017512.1-microbial-mat-metagenome-genome-assembly--contig:-NODE-17512-length-10229-cov-4.157309_pt1 | contig 10229 bp, 7 predicted proteins | sample MGYA00237777_ERZ505514 | MGnify/ENA primary metagenome ERZ505514 (study PRJEB26160, sample SAMN06269048) | microbial mat metagenome | isolation source: Oligotrophic lake microbial mat | place...
ACGAGCGGCATCGGCTTTCAGTGCCGCAATCTCCGCCTTGATGCCGCCGGCGGTGAAATCATCGAGTGTGTCATCGTGGTCGTGCATGCCGTTGCCCGCCGCAATCGACGGATGCCGTCGCGCGAAATCATCGAGATACTGATCGACCACCTGCGCAAAGGTGCGCGCCGGTTGCGGACGATGCGCGCTGGTGACCGAGGCAAGCAGTACGAGCGAGAGCGCCGTGAACAGGGCGCGGGCCGGACGTTTCACGATCCCTCGGGGCGAAGTGCGGAAGGTTGCTGCGGCGAGCGCGCGGCGCGACGTGTTCTACGCGTCGTATCCGACGACGAGGTTCATCCCGGCCTGCTTCGCGCGCTGCACGGCCGTTGAAGCGGCAGTGAGTAGTCCGTCGACGCTGGTCACCTCGTCGCTCAATTCAGCGACGCCAACACTGAGCGTGCAGCGCACACCCTGATACTCGCCCTGAAACAGGTGTCGCTGCATCCGCTCACGAATACGTTCGGCGAGCACGAGACCACCGGACAGCTCTGTGCTGGGAAGCAGCACGGCGAACTCTTCGCCGCCCACCCGCCCGACCACGTCGGTTGTGCGCGACTCCTGGCGACAGACCCACGCGATCGCCCGCAGCCATTCATCCGAGAACGACTGTCCGCGCTGCTCGACGAGTTCGCGAATGCGATCCGGGTCGACCAGCAGCAGCGAGAGTGGCTGCCCATAGCGTCGACCGCGTGCGACTTCGGAGCCGGCCACGTCGAAGAAGGCGCGACGCGTGCTGACGCCGGTGAGGTAGTCCGTCGTGCTGGCGGCGTCTTCACGCGTGACTTCATCGAGCTTGCGGCGATCGGAGAGATCGCGTGTGACCACCGAGTATCCAATGGTCGAGCCATCAGCGCCGCGCAGCGCCGTGACGACGGTGTTGGCCCAGAAGGTCGTGCCGTCACGGCGCGCGCGATTGCCTTCTTCCTCGCACCAGCCGTTGCGCGCCGCCAGCGTCAGCGTGTCCTGCACGTGCGCGTCACCACTCAGTTCGGACGGCAGCAGCACGGCGATGGACTTGCCGAGGATATCGGCGGTGCTCCACTGATGCACGCGTTCGGACGCCTCGTTCCACGAATCCACCTTGCCGTCGGTGGTCACCGTATAGAGCGCGTAGTCACGAACCGCGCCTTCCACCGCACGTAGCCGCTGCTCGAGACGATGGATGGTGCCCACCGCTTCGGCGAGGTTGCCGGCGTCGGTGGCCACGGCCACGATACGCCCCGGGGCAACCTTCACGAGTGCGAGCTGCACCCCGTGCTGCTCGCCCGGCGCCAGCAGATCGAGTCCTTCGACGATCACCCCGCGCGGTGCATCGTACGCGCGCACGCGCGCCGCGAGATCGGGCACGACCGTGGCGAGCGCGAGAAACAGATCCTCCAGCGACCCGGCGCCGGTGAATGGCGTCAGCAATCGGCGCGCGGCCAGATTCGCCATGCCGACACGTCCGTCCTCATCGATGGCGACCAGCCCCACCGGCGCCAGCACGAACAGGTCGAGCAGCGCCTCGGGGGTCACGCGTCGCCCTCGGCCGACGCGTCAACCGCAACCGGCGCGTCGAGGTTGGGCGTCAGCGCGCGCGTGCGAATCTCGTCGATCACGCGCCCAACAAACGCGTCCGCCGGGAGAATCTCCTGCTTTTTGCCCGCGCCGCGCACGCGCAGCGCCACGTTTCCTTCGTCGGCCTCGCGCTTGCCGATGACGCACATGTACGGAATCTTCGCCACCTCGCCTTCACGCACGCGATAGTTGAGCGTTTCGTTGCGCGCGTCGAGATGCGCGCGAATGCCCGCGTCTTTCATGCGGTGCACCAGCGCCGCCCCGTACTCGTTGTAATCGATCGCAATGGGAATGACGCGCACCTGCTCCGGCGCGAGCCACACCGGAAACGCGCCGGCAAAGTGTTCGATCAGAATCGCGATGAATCGCTCGAAGGATCCACTCACGGCGCGATGGATCACCACTGGCCGATGTGCCGTGTTGTCTTCGCCGGTATACGTGAGGTCGAAGCGCTCGGGCGCGTTGTAGTCGAGCTGAATGGTGCCCAACTGCCAGGCGCGTCCGATGGAATCGGTCACGTCGAAGTCGATCTTGGGGCCGTAGAATGCACCGTCACCTTCCTTCAGCTCGTACGGGCGACCGGTCGCATCGAGCGCCGCACGCAACGCGGCTTCCGCGCGATCCCACAACTCGTCGGAACCGATCCGCTGCTCCGGCCGCGTCGCGAACTTGAGCCGCGCAGTCAACCCGAACGTGTCGTAGTAGCCAAGAATGAACGTCATCAGGAACTGCACTTCGTCGGCGATCTGGTCTTCGCGCAGGTAGACGTGACAGTCGTCCTGCGAGAACTGCCGTACGCGTGTGAGCCCCGACAGCGCACCCGACAGTTCGTTGCGATGCAGCACGTCGAAGGTCACGTAGCGCATCGGCAGGTCGCGATACGAGTGCTTCGTGGCCGCAAAAAAGAGATGGTGCGACGGGCAGTTCATCGGCTTGAGCGCCATCTCATGCTCACCCGTCTCGTTGTCGAGCACGAGGAACATGTTGTCCTTGTACTTGCCCCAGTGTCCCGACTGCTCCCACAACTTCGAGTTGTAGAGCAGCGGCGTCTTGATCTCCTTGAACGCGTCGCGCTGTCGCTCGCGCACGAACGCTTCGAGCGTGTTGTACACGGTCGTGCCTTTGGGCGTCCAGAAGACGCCGCCCGGCGATACCGGAAAGAGCTGGAACAGGTCGAGCGCCTTGCCGAGCACCCGGTGGTCGCGCTTCTTCGCTTCCTCGAGATTGTGCAGGTGTGCGTCGAGCTCGTCCTTCTTGAAGAAGGCCGTCGCGTAGATGCGCTGCAGCATCTGGCGCTTCTCGTCGCCGCGCCAGTACGCACCGGCAGCGGACAGCAGTTTGAAGTGCTTCAGATACGACGTGTCCTGCACATGCGGACCACGGCAGAGGTCGACGAACGGACCGTCGGTATACGTCGAGATGACCTCGTCGCTCCCTTCGAAATCGTCGAGTCGCTCGAGCTTGAGTGGATCATCGACGAACCGCGTGCGCGCTTCCGACAGCGTCACCTCCTCGCGAACGAACGGAAGCTTCTCCGCGATGACTTTGCGCATTTCGGCTTCGAAGGCGTCAAGGTCCTCTGGCGTGAACGGCCGCGCGACCTCGAAGTCGTAGTAGAAGCCGTCGTCGATGGCCGGACCGAAACCGATGTGCGCATCGGGGCGCAAACGGCGCACCGCGGTGGCCAGGATGTGCGCTCCCGAGTGACGCAGCACCGCCAGCGCGCGCGAATCCTTGTCCGTGATCACGATGAAGGCCCCGGACTTGCGTATCGGGGTCATGAGGTCCTGCACCTCGCCATCCACCGCCACCGCCACCGAGGCCTGCAACAGCCGCGCACCGATCGTCGCTACCACGTCGCGCCCCAGCGTGCCCGAGGGCACTTCTCTGGTGGAACCATCGGGGAGCGTCAGGATAAGCATCATATCGGGTCCAGCATTGGACGGGCCGGCGATCATCGGTAGCGGAGTGGTGGAAGGGCGCAGGACAAGAGCAAATGGCGTCAAGGCCAACTGGCGACAAGGCCCATGGCGACAAGGCCCATTGCTACGAGGCCACATGGCGACAAGGCCACATGGCCGCGCGCGGCAGGCGCCGGGATACTCTCGGCACTCGCCGCACAAGATGGTCAACTTACCGATTGGCAGATACACGCGCCACCGGAGATACGATATGCCGCGCACCCTGCGATTCGTTGCTCGTGACGTGACGGAACCGACCGATTGGACGCGTCGTTCCCGCGCCACCTCGTTGCTGTTGCTCGCGGTCGGCGTCACCGCCGGTCTGGCACTGGTGTTGGCCACCAGACGCCGAGGTCGACGGGCACTGCATCGAGGTGACAGTTCGTGGACCCGCCTCCGCAATCCGGAACGCATGCCATCGCATCAACCTGTCGCCCGCCTTCCCCTGCCCACACCGCTCGACCGCGCTGCAGCCCCGCCGCTGCCTCCGCTCCCCGCGCACATCGAGCGGACTGAGCACGCGACTGTTGTGCTCGAGAGGCGGGTGCTGGAGGCCTTTCGCAATGACCCCATCCTCGCCGAACGCGCCATCGATATCGGCGCGCTGGAGACGGGCGTGATCGAGTTGGCAGGGTGGGTCGATGCGCCGAACGAAGTTGGGTTGGCGGTGACGATTGCCCGCGGCATTCCGGGGGTCACGCGCGTCGTCGATCATCTCGCCGTGCAGGGACGCACACCGCCTCGCAACCACGCCACCGACAACTATGCGGCGGTCACGGTCGAGGACGTCGCGCGGGACGCCGCCGGAAACCATCTCCGCGCCGATTGATCCGCGAACGAGGGGGCACGCGTATGGACAACTTCCATGCGCTCGAATCCGCTCCGCGACAACCATAGTCGCGTTCGCACTCGCGCACTTAGTTTTCCCGGATGACATCGCCCGACCAGAACCCCCTCGCACCCAATCACGACGCGGCAGCCGCTCAGGCCGCCTGGTATCCTCGTTGGACCGAACACGGCGTGTTCACCGCCAGCGCGTCGCGCGCCGCCGACCACGAGCCGTTCGTGATCGTGATGCCGCCGCCCAACGTGACGGCCGTACTGCATGTCGGACACGGGCTCAACAACACCGTACAGGACGTCCTCGTACGCTGGCGTCGGATGGCGGGCGATGAGGCGCTCTGGGTGCCGGGCACCGACCACGCCGGCATCGCCACGCAGAACGTCGTGGAGAAGCAGCTCGCCGCCGAAGGGAAGACGCGCTTCGACGTGGGCCGCGAGCCGTTTGTGCAGCGCGTCGCCGAATTCGTGGAGCAGACGGGCGGCGAGATCCTCAATCAGCTCAAAGCCATCGGCTCGAGCGCCGACTGGACGCGCACGGCCTACACGTTCTCCCCCGAGTTGTCCGCGGCGGTGCGCGAAGCGTTCGTGCGCTTGCACGAAGACGGACTCGTGTACAAGGGACACCGCGTCATTCACTGGTGCCCGCGCTGCGGCACATCGCTCTCGGATGAAGAAGCCGAGTTCACCGAAACGGCGGGCAAGCTCTATCACCTCCGCTATTCGCTGGCCGACGACCCCACGCAGTCGATCACGGTGGCGACCACGCGCCCGGAAACGATGCTTGGTGACGTGGCCGTGGCGGTGCATCCCGAAGACGCGCGCTACGCGGCGATGATCGGCAAGGAGCTCGTGCTGCCGTTGAACGGTGCGCGCATTCCGATCATCGCCGACGACTACACCGATCCCGCGTTCGGCTCGGGCGCCGTGAAGATCACGCCCGCACACGACGCCAACGACTTCGAGGTTGGGAAGCGACACGCGTTGCCGATGCCCGTTGTCATCGATGCGGATGGTGTGTTGCGCGAAGTGGAGCTGGCGAGCGGACGTGTGCCCGCTGAGCTCGTCGGACTCGAACGCTTCGAGGCGCGCACCCGTATCGTGCAGATGCTCGAGGCGGCCGGTGCGCTGGTGAAGATCGAGCCTCATCAGCACAGCGTGCGTCACTGTTACCGCTGCGATACGGTTGTCGAACCGCGGCTCTCCGATCAGTGGTTTGTGCGCATGCAGCCCCTCGCCGCGCGCGCGCTGGCCGTGCTGCGCAGTGGCGAGTTGCGCATCCTCCCCGATCGATGGGAGGCCGTCTACGTCAACTGGCTGGAAGGCATTCGCGACTGGAACATCTCCCGCCAGATCTGGTGGGGACATCGCATTCCGGTGTGGTACTGCGACGCCTGTGCCAACACCGATGGTGCCACACCAATCGTTTCCCGCACTGACATCACCGCCTGTCCGACGTGTGGCGGTGCCGTTCGTCAGGACGCGGACGTGCTCGACACCTGGTTCTCGTCATGGCTGTGGCCGATGTCCACACTCGGCTGGCCCAACATGCAGAGCGCCGATCTCAAGGCGTTCTATCCTGGCGATGTGCTCGTGACCGCGCCCGAAATCCTCTTCTTCTGGGTGTCGCGTATGGTGATGTCCGGCTGCTGGTTCATGGAGAAGGCGCCGTTTCACACGGTGTATCTGCATGGCACCGTGCGCGACATGCAGCATCGCAAGATGTCCAAGAGCCTCGGCAACGGCATCGATCCGCTGGACGTGGTGCGTCTGTACGGCGCGGACTCCTTGCGCTGGACCATGGTGGCCGGACTCGGGCTCGGCGTGGATGTGATGCTCGATCCGAACGACCTGGACAAGTCCTTCGCACCCGGTCGCAACTTCTGTACGAAGCTCTGGAACATCGCCCGCTTCCTGTTGTCGCGCGTTGGTACCGAGCCGGTGCAACGCGTCGAGTCTTTGCCTGCCGAGGCACTCACCGCGGCTGACGCCTGGATTCTCGATCGACTCGATCAGGCCATCGCCGACTGCGACGCGGCACTTGGTCCGGCGCGTCCGGCCGATGGCGAAGCCTGGACCGATGCCGAACGCGGACGCGGGCTGCGCCTCTCCGAGTACGCGGAAGCCGCGCGTCGGTTCGTCTGGAATGAGTTGGCGGACTGGTATCTCGAATCGATCAAGCCGCGTCTGATGCAGGACGGCGCCGATCGAGAAGTGGCGCGCGCGGTGTTGGCGCACGCGTTTGACGGTGCACTGCGACTGCTGCAACCGATGGTGCCATTCATCACCGAGGAGTTGTGGCAGCAGTTGCCGCAGACACCGCGCGACGCCTTTATCGCGCAGGCGGCCTGGCCGCGCCGTCGTGCTTCGCGACCCGCGCACGGCGATGCCTTCGAGAGTGCGCGGTTGGTGGTGCAGTCCATTCGCACCGTGCGCAACGAGAATGGCGTGCAGCCTGGCGCGTGGGTGGACGCCACACTCGTCGCCCACGACGGAATGGCGGTGGCACTCGCCCCGCAGCTCGCGGTTATTGGCTCGTTGTCGCGTGCCCGCGTGACGATGGCGGAAGCGGCGCCGAGTGGTGCGGCTGCGCACGTGGTGGTGGCGGTCGGGCTCGAGCTCGTGGTGCCGTTGGCGGGGATGATCGATCTCGCCAGGGAGTCGGCGCGAATTTCGACCGAGATGGAGCAGCTCGATACGCAGATCGTCGCGTTGGAAGGCAGACTCTCGAACGAAAAATTCACGGCGAAGGCGCCGGAGGCAGTGGTGATGGCCGAACGCGCGAAGCTTGACGAGTGGCGCGCGAAGCGCGAGCAGATGGCTGCCAAACTTCGGTCCTTCGCCGCATGAGCGAGGCGCAGCGGCGCGGACTGTTCGTGTTCGGCGCAGCCGTGATCGCTGCGGTCGTTGCCTCATGCGCCAGTGTCACGTCGCCGGAAGGGGGGCCGGAGGATCGCGATGCGCCGGTGGTGCTCAAGACAACACCGTCGTTTGGCGCGGTGGGCGTCAAACCGAAGAACGTCGTCATTCAATTCGACGAGGTGATCAGCGAGACGCCGCGAGGCGCGCAGGAGTTGCGCTCGATCGTCTTCATCAGCCCGAAGGTCGGTCCGCCCGAAGTGGACTGGCAGCGCAACAAGATCTCCATCCGCCCCCGGAAAGGCTGGAAGCCGAACACCGTCTATTCGATCACGGTCAGTCCCGGTATCGCCGACCTGCGCAACAATCAGTTGGACAGCACCATTCGTGTCGTTTTCAGCACCGGCGGCGAGATCCCCAAGACGTCGATCACGGGCGTGGTGTTCGATTGGGTTGCCGGAAAGCCTTCGCCGAAAGCGTTGGTGGAAGCAATCGCGGTGGACAGCACCACGTATCAGGTGCTTGCCGACTCGTCGGGGCGCTACGATCTCCGCTACATGCCGGCCGGCAAGTATACGGTGCGTGCGTTTGCCGATCGCAACAACAACCGTGAACTCGACCCCCTCGAATCGTGGGACACCGTCGGTGTCACGATCACCAGCACGGCCAACGTCGAGTTGTACACCTTCCCGCACGACACCGTGGGACTGCGCATCTCCGACATGACGCTGCTCGACAGCGGCCGCGTGGTGAAGATCACGTTCGACAAGCCCTATGCAGTGGATCAGCAGTTCACCGCCGGCACGATCACCATCAAGACGGCCGATTCGACGCCACTCGTGATCGCGAAACTCGAGACCGCGCCGGCACGCGCGCTCCTCGACTCGTTGCAGCGAAAGGCGAAGGCGGATTCGGTCGCCGCCAAGGTCACCGTGGACACCTCGGCATCGGCCAGGGCGCGCGCCGACTCGGTGCAGCGCCGACGTCGCCTGGACAGTCTGACGATCATCGAACGGACCGAGCGTGAGGCGCGCCGGTTGGCGGCGTTGCGTGGCAATCGCCCGCTGCCGCCGCGCGACACCACACCGCCGCCCAGGATGAAGCGACCGACGGTGTACAGCGACCTGTTCGTCACGCTGCAGCAACCGCTGGCTGCCGGCGCACAGTTTCGCCTGCAGGCCATCGGCATGCGCAGTCTCTCTGGCACGGTGCGCTCTCCAGCGCGCACGCTCATCACTCCCAAAGCCGCCAAGGTCGACAGCAGCAAGCTCGTACCGCCCAAGCAGCCGTGAGCGGCACGTCATCGCTGCAGCCGGCGCTCTTTCTTGATCGCGATGGAACGCTCATCGCCGACGCGCACTTCCTCGCCGATCCAACGCTCGTCCGCCTGCTGCCAAACGCGGCGCGCGCGGTAGCTCGCATCAACGGCGCGCGCGTGCTGGCGATCATCGTCACCAATCAATCGGGGATCGCGCGCGGGCTCATCTCCAGCGCGCAATACGAGGCGGTGCGCACACAAACCGATGCGTTGCTCGCGCGCGGTGGCGCACACGTGGACGCCACCTATCACTGTCCGCACTGGCCCGACGTGAGCGGCCTCTGCGACTGCCGCAAGCCATCGCTTGGCATGTACTCGCAGGCGGCCCAGCGGTTCGGCATCGACCTCGCGCGGTCGGCCTACGTCGGCGATCGGTGGCGCGATGTGCAACCCGCGCAGACGACTGGCGGGTTCGGGGTGCTCATCCCCGGCGTGGAAACCCCGGAAGCCGATGTCGAGCTGGCTCGCCTTCACGCGGGTCCGCGCATACGAATCGCCTCCTCCGTACTCGAAGCGGTAGAGCTCGCGCTCGCCAGCATCGCCGTGGCGCACCTGGTGCCCGCCACGTGACCGCGGTTTCCCTGGCGCATTCGCGGATCGCGATTCTCGCGTCAGGCGGTGGATCGAATCTTCAGGCGTTACTCGACCACTTCGCCGGCGCCGCACGTCACGCAGGCGAAGTCGTGTGGGTGGGTTCCAACCTCGCGAGCGCCGGCGCACTGGCGCGCGCCCAGCGTGCGGGCGTGCACACGGCCGTGGTGAACCAGCCATCGAACAGCGATGCGATGCTCTCGGCGCTCGATGCGGTTGGCGCGGAGTTGTTGGTGCTCGCCGGCTATCTCAAGCTCGTGCCGCCAGCGGTCGTGCGCGCCTTTCACGGTCGCATGCTCAACGTGCATCCTGCGTTGCTGCCGGCGTTTGGTGGCCCCGGCATGTATGGCGAACGCGTGCACGCCGCCGTGATGGCATCGGGTGCTACCATCTCGGGTGCGACGGTGCACTTTGTGGACGAAGATTTCGACCGAGGTGCCATCATCGCGCAGTGGCCCGTGCCGGTACTGGCGGGTGACACGGCGTCGTCGCTGGCGGACCGCGTGCTCCGCATCGAGCATCGACTCTTTCCGCTGTGCGTCGCGGGCGTCGCCTCCGGTGCCATCATACTCGGCGAAGACGGTCGCACACATGGTGCGCTCGACGTCTCACTGCCGCCCTCCGCTCCCGAGCTTCGCTTTTCGCTGGTGAGTGATCCAAGACCCGGCGCGAGCGCGCTGTCCGATCCGACCGCGCTGGCCACCGATCTCGCTCGACTTTTTCCGCGCTGATTTCCGACGTCTGCACCTTCGTCTCCACGACTTCCCTTCACCATGCCACGCGCTCTCCTCTCCGTGTCCGACAAGCGCGGACTCGTTCCGTTCGCCACGCGTCTCGTTCACCTCGGCTTTGAACTCGTCTCCACCGGTGGCACCGCCCGCACACTCCGCGAGAGCGGACTGGCGGTACGCGATGTGAGCGAACTGACCGGCTTTCCCGAGATGCTCGACGGTCGCGTGAAGACGTTGCATCCGGCGGTGCACGGCGGCCTGCCTGTCTCTTATACACATCTCCGAGCCCACGAGACTAAGGCGAATCTCGTATGCCGTCTTCTGCTTGAA
>ENA-ORBV01017513-ORBV01017513.1-microbial-mat-metagenome-genome-assembly--contig:-NODE-17513-length-10229-cov-3.654255_pt1 | contig 10229 bp, 8 predicted proteins | sample MGYA00237777_ERZ505514 | MGnify/ENA primary metagenome ERZ505514 (study PRJEB26160, sample SAMN06269048) | microbial mat metagenome | isolation source: Oligotrophic lake microbial mat | place...
AAGAGACAGGTCACGTCCGACCCGCTGTGTGGCGGCCGGACGTTTGCCCATATCCGCTACGAGCGGCAGTTGTCCCTCAAGGCGGAGATCATTGCCGACGCGTTCCGTCGCATTGCCAAACAACCGCTTGAGCATCCAGTGACCGTGGTGCCGTCGCCGGACACCGGCTATCGCCTGCGCGCACGGCTGCACGTCGACAAAAATGCGCTGGGATTTTATCGGGAGGGGTCCCACACGGTGTGTGCCGCGGGTCCGACGGGCCAACTCAGCGCCGAGACGATGGCGGCGGTAGAGCGGCTGCACGGCGTGTTTGGGACGAGCCTGCAGGTATGCACATCGATACTCGTTTCGGAGACCACCGATGGTGCGAGTCGCGTCATGACCTGCGCGGTCCATGACAAGGCGCGCCTGGATCCCTTCATGGGGATCACGCTGCCCGACGGCATCACGGGCATTGTGGTGCAGGCGACGAAGGGCGAGTTCCTCGCGGCCGGCGCTGATCAACTCGTGGATCACAGTGCCACGTTGCCCGGGACGGCCGCCGCCGGACGACCGTCGGTGACCTGGACGCGTCGAGGCGCGTCGTTTTTCCAGGGCAATCGTTTTCTTGTCGGCGCGTTGCTGGACCGGGTGCTGGCCGCCGCCGAGGGCCGGTTTGTGGATCTCTACGCCGGCGTCGGATTGTTTGCCGTGTCGCTTGCGGCGCGCGGACAGTCGGGTCTGGCGATTGAAGGCGATCCCACCAGCGCAGGCGACCTGGCCTCCAATGCGGTGCCGTATGAAGAGCGCCTCGGCACCCGGCCCGTCAGCGTGGAGTCGGCAGTGGCGGCACCGCCGCATGTGCAACCTGATGTGGTGATCGTGGATCCGCCGCGCACCGGGCTGTCGCCGGGCGTCGTCGCCGGGCTGCTCACGTGGCAGACGCCCCGCATCGTGTATGTCTCCTGCGACGTACCGACGTTGGCGCGTGATGCCAATCGCCTGCTGGCGGGTGGGTACCGGCTCACGTCACTCGAAGCGTTGGACATGTTTCCTGACACACCGCACGTGGAATGTGTGGCCGTCTTCGATCGCGTGGCCTGAAAATGCCCGGCCCTCAGGGCCCCCCTGTGAAACTGAACTTCGTCGCTACTTGGACACCGCGGCCGCGACAAAGGCGTTGAACAGCCCGGCCGACTCGCCCGTGCGATAAAAATTTTCCGGGTGCCACTGGACGCCGATGCAGAAGCCTGATTCGGTGCCGGCGGCGGCCTCGATCGCTTCAATCGTGCCGTCGGGCGCGGCGGCCGCGACCGTAAACCCACGGGCCACGCGGTCGATCGCCTGGTGATGACGGCTGTTGACGGGCAGGCTCCCGTCGGCACCCACGTGGTCGGCCATCACCGACGCCAGATATGATCCCCTGGTGAGGTGCACGGTGTGCGCGATGGCCGTCCGGGGATCCACCAGCGAGTGGTTGATCGCACTGGGCCGCTGCGAGGGCAGGTCCTGGACCAGCGTGCCGCCGGCTGCGACATTCAGCACCTGCACGCCACGACAAATTGCCAGCAGCGGCAGACGAGCGTGTAGGGCCGCCTTGGCGAGTGGCAGTTCGTACGCATCACGCTCGTCGTTGACCTCCACGGTCGGGTGTGTCGTGGTCGCGCCATAGTGAGCCGGCCGAACGTCGGGGCCGCCCGTGAGCAAGACGCCGTCCAACTCGTTGAGTACATCGGGCAACGTGTCTCTGTCTGGCGTCAGCACCCGCACCGTCGCTCCCGCCTGCTCCAGTGCCGCGACGTAATCCTCACGCGGAAACGCCACCCCAATAACCGGCCCCCGGACCGTTGGACCCTTGGACGCCTGGACCCCTGGACCCCCGGACCCCGTCATCACATCCTCTCCGGCACGTCACAGCCCATGAGGGTGAGCGTCCGCGTCAGCTGCGACGCGCAGTAGAGCACTGCGGCGGCGCGCCAGAGACGCACGTCTTCACGCTCTTCTTTGAGAATCGGCTGCCGGTGATAAAACGCGTTGAACGACTGCGCGAGGCCAAACGCAAATTTGGCGACGTGTGAAATTTCGAGCGACCGGATCGCCGAGTCGACGAGTTCATCCAGACGCGCCGCCTCAAGCACCAGGCCCCACAGTTCGTCGCCTTCGTCGCCGGCATCAAGCGGCGCCGCCGACAGGGCCGAGACACGCGACGGCAACGAGTCACCGGTCACCTGGTCGCGCTCCTGCAGCTTCGCGAGAATCTTGCGCGCGCGCACAATCGCGTACTGCAGATACGGCCCCGTTTCGCCTTCGAAACTCAGCGCTTCACTGATGTCAAAGGCGATGACCTTGCCCTTGGAGAACTTCACCAGGAAGTAGCGCACCGCCGCCACGGCGATGCGACTCGCGGTGGCGTGAATCACGTCCGCAGGCAGATCAGGCTGCCGGGACCGTACCTCTTCCGACGCAGTGGCAATGAGCCGATCCAGCAGGTCGTCGGCCTTGACCCCCAGGCCTTTGCGCCCGGAGACCTCGACAAACGGTTTGCCCGACCCTTCCGTATCGGCGTACCCGAGTTCACGCGCGGTCGCGTGCGACAACGCCACCATCTCATACGCAAAATGTGTCGAGTTGGCCGCCTGCGCGGGGAAACCCATTTCCGCGAGTGACTGCTTCAGCAGTTGTTGCAGATACGCCTGACGCGAATCGATGACGTTGTACACGGCCGTCGCCTTGCCGAAACTCGGCGTCTGCCCGACGTCGAGACCGGTCGTCGACGTGGTCGCCCACAACGGACGGCCGGCACGATCATCAAACACGCGGTAGTGGAAGTCGCGCCCAAGCAGCCCGAACTTCCAGAACTGGTTCGCGATGTCCTTGCCGACATATGTGACCGTCCCATTGGATCGCACGATGACTTTTTCGCGCTGCGCGTCTGTGTCTTCGACACGCGGCTCGTCGTCACCAGCCGGGGCGTCCGCCTCTTCACCGACGTGTTCGTCGATCTTCATCACCCAGCAGCCCGCCAGCTTGCCTTCGGTCTGCAGATACACGGCGCCCAATGCCTTGAGTTCTTCAAACGCCTTCGCCCAGAACTGCAGCCGCAGAATGTCGCCCTCCCACGTGAGGAGGTCATAGTCCACATTCATCCGGGCCATCGTCTTGAGATGGCACCGGACGATGCGGTCGGCGATGAGGGCGCCCATCTCTGCGGTCGGGTTGCCCCCCTCTTCGACGGCGTGCATGGTGTCTGCACGAATGTTCAGACGTGCCTTGTCGGCCTCGTACCACTCCGTGACGCGGGCATAGAGATCCCAGCAGTAATAGTCGAATCGGACGGCAGGGTCGTTGACCATCGCGGTCACATCCGCGAGGGTCTTGCCCTCGAGCACCGTGAAACCCACGACGACGTCGGCCACCTGCACGCCGGTGTCGTCGATGTAGTTCTGGACTTCGACGGGACGGCCCTGGAATCGCAGCAACCGCACGAGGGTGTCGCCGAGCGCCGAGTTGCGAAGGTGGCCGATGTGGGCGGCCTTGTTCGGATTGATGGCGGTGTGTTCAACGATCACCTTGCCACCGGCCGCCGCCGGCTGCAACGTCACATCGTCCTGCAGTCGCGCGAGCAGAAACGCGCGGCGATCGAGGAAGAAGTTCAAGTAGCCGTTTGGGGCGGCCTCCACGCGGCTGACGCCGTCAATCGGGCCAAGGGCCTCAGCCAATTGCTGGGCGATGGCGCGTGGTGCCTTGCGCAGCGCACGGGCGAGCTCAAACGCCACCGGCACGGCCAGGTCGCCAAGCGAGCGGCGCGGGGGTGTTTCAATGACGATGGTGGGCATGGCGGACGCGTCCAGCTGAAACGTCTGCTGGAGCGTTGTCTGGAGGCGCTGACGGACACGGGCGTGAACGGGCAGAATCATGTAGCCGTTTATTGTACCCGGCGCCACTCCTCCGGTGTGTTCACGTTGGCCGTCAGTGTGTCGGGGTCGCCGAACGCCGCGAGGGCGTCCGGGCCCAACTCCCCAAGTGTCAGACGCTCGCCCAGTGCGTGGGCGCGACGTTCGCCGGCCTCCAGCGCTGCGGTGACTCGGGGCAGGATGTGGACCTGGTAGCAGGCGATGAGGGGTTCAGGTCCGCGGTGGCTGCGCACCCACGCGCCGTCACCCTCGCGCGCGAGTTCGGACAGGGCGGTGAGCAGGTCCACTGTCAGATTGGGCAGGTCACACGCCACGACCAGCACCCGGTCGATGTTCGCAGAGGTGGCGGCCGCCTGGCAGAGTGCGGCATGGATGCCCCCGAGGGCCCCTGCGTCCGGAATGGCATCGGTGGTGACCGGGACGTGGAGGTCGGCAAATCGATCCGGGCGGGACTGGTGGTCCGTCACCGTCGTGACGATACAGAGGTTCCCCGCGACCCGTCGCAGCAGGTCGAGCTGACGTACGATGAGGGGCCGACCATCGGAGCCCGTGAGACGGCTCTTGTCCAGGCCGCCGAACCGGCGGGCCTGACCTCCGGCCAAAATGGCGCCGGCGATCGTCTGGTCTGACATGCGCGGAGCATCATGACACGGGATGTACGGGTGGGGCGGGTGCTGGTGGCCGCTCTGCAACAAGCGATTGCTGAAGAGTTGCCGACTCGGACGGAGTTTTATGACCACTGGCTGGGGCCGGATGGTCGCCGGGATGGCACCCTGGGAAAGGCGCCGATGATCGCCGTGCTCGGGTTCCTCCGGACGGAGGGGCCGGCCTACGACCGCGTCGTGGAATCGGCGGGGCGCCTGGTCGCACAGTGGACGTGGAACGATGCGGGAGGCTGGACGCGCACGTGGGTGCCGCGCCTGCCGCGATGGTGGCGCATCAGAGCCGTCTGTCGCCGCCTCAGGGTGGTGATGGCCGATACCTGTCCGGCGACCCTCGCGAAGACGCGCGTGACGCGCGGCGTGGTGACGCTCGAGGTGGGAGAGTCGGTGTTTTGTGGGGCGCGCGAAATGCCGGCGTCCCCGTTGTGCGGGTTTTACGCTGCGGTGGCCATGGCGATGTTTGCGTCGGTCGGCCTCGTGGTGTCAGGACAGATGGAGCGGTGCCGTGCACGCGCCGGCGCCGATGGTCCTCTGGAAGGAAAGAGTGCATGCGTTGGAACCTTCGCCGTGTCGTCGGCGCCCTGATTATTGTGGTGGCGGCCTGCCCGCCGGCGTCCGCGCAGTCGGTCGTGGTGGAGCGTCCGCTGGTGTTGCCGTTTGCCGTCGTGGTTGACGGCGATGTGCCCGGCGGACAAGGGGCCGGGTTCTGGCTGGGTGAAGCGGCGGCCTTGCTGCTCGCTGAAGAACTCGACGCGCGCGACATCGCGGTGTTTTCCCGATCGGAACGTGTGGCGGCGTTTGCGTCCCTGCAGTTGCCGGTGACGGCGCCCCTCACCAGGGCGACGATGATTCGGGTGGGCGAACTGGTCGGTGCCACGGAGCTGGTGGTGGGCGAAATTCGCCTCGGCACACGGCTGACCATCACCGCCCGCACCATCAGCCTGGAAACGGCGCGGGAACGTGTGCACGCGAAGGCCGACGGCACCCAGACCGACATCTACGGCGTGGTCGAACGCATCGCGGCGCAGTTGGCGCCACAGGGGAGTGGCCAAGCTCGCCATGTCGACCGTCGTCTCCCGCTCGGCGCGTTTGAAAACTACGTGAAGGGGCTGGTCGCGATCACGCCTGCCGTGCAGCAACGATTCCTTGACGCGGCGCGGCAGCAAGTCCCCACCGACGATCGCGTGTTGCTGGCTGTCTGGGAGTTTTATGCGTCGCAGGGCGCGCATGACAAGGCGCTGGCGGCGGCGACCAGCGTCAGTCGTGACGCCCGGCTCGATCGACAGGCGCGGTATGCGGTGGCGCTGTCGCTCATCGAACTGCGTCGATTCGATGAAGCGTACCAGGGGCTGCAGGCACTGCATGGCGAACAACCCTCTCCGGTGTTGTCCAATGCGATCGGCGTGATTCAGGTGCGACGCGGCAGTACGCCGCAGACCGGACTGCCGACGTATTTTTTCACACGTGCGGTTGATGAAGCGCCGGACCAGACCGAATACCTGTTTAATCTCGGCTACTCCTATGCGCGCATCAAGAACACGGACGCCGCCTTGTACTGGTTGCGTGAGGTGGTCCGTTTTGATCCGGCCGATGGTGATGCCCACCTCGTCATGAGTCAGATGCTGATGGCCGCCGGCAAACGTGTGGAGGCGCAGCGGGAACTTGAGCTGGCGCGCCAGCTCGGGACCAGCCTCGATGCGGAAGCGCTGGCACTCGCCGATCGCGTCGCGCCGGGTCTCGAGCGGTTGACCAGTCGTCTGGAAACCAGGGCACTGGCCAACGTGGCGGCGGCCATCGCCAATCCCGCGCAGCGGGAGCAACAGGAACTGGCCGCGTTTCATCTCGCACGAGGTCGCCGACTGTTTGAGCAGGAGGACGACCGCGGAGCCACCAATGAGCTGCGGCGCGCCATCTACCTGCGCCCGTACGATGACGAACCGCATCTGCTGCTGGGACAGATCTACCGCAGGGCAGGCCGACTGGCCGAGGCGATTGATGCGTTCCGTATTGCGGTGTGGTCGCGTGAATCTGTCGCCGCGCGGATGCGCCTCGCCGAAGCCCTCCACGATCGTGGTGAGATAACACTGGCGATTGCCGAGGCGAGACGTGCGGTCGCGCTCGACCCGGAGTCCGCACCGGCGCGTGAGCTTCTCGCCCGCATCGGCGGGGATGAAGGTGTAAGATCGAAGGGTCGTCATGACTGATCGTGAGTTCCATGAGATCCAGCTGAGCGGGAAACAGCTGGCCTTTTTGTTTATTTCCCTGGTGGCCCTGGCCGTCGTGACGTTCCTGCTTGGCGTCGCGGTGGGCAAAGGGGTGCGAGGCGATATGTCGGATGCGCCGATGTCGGCATCGGCCGACACCGAGACCGTGGTGCCCGAAGAGCCGACGGCGCAGCCGGCGCCGGAGCTGGGGTATCACGACCTGCTCGCGGGCGCAGGCGCAACGCCGCCGCCCACCACGAGCGAACCGCCAACCCCGCCCGTCGAGAACACGCCGCCTCCAACCCCGACGCCGGAGCCGCAGGCTGCTGCGCCACCGCCGGCACCGACAGCCGCCGCGACCGGGAGTTCGTTCCTGCAGTTTGGCGCGTACTCCCGTCGTCAGGCCGCAGACGGCCAGGTGGCCGCGCTCAAGAAGTTGAACGTGGCGGCTTTTGTTCTGGTGCCCCAGGCCGGGTCGGCGGATCGTTTGTTCCGGGTGCGCGTGGGCCCGTACGCGACGCCGGCAGAGGCCGAAGCGGCACGCGCGCGGCTGGTCCGCGAGGGCTACGCTCCGTCGGTCGTTCGGTAAACCGCGTATGGCCAGGGCACTGGCGCTGCTTTCAGGCGTCCTACTCGCCGCAAGTTTTCCCAAATACGGCCATCCCGCCTTTGCGTGGACGGCGCTTGCGCCTCTGCTGATTGCGGTGGTGATCGAAGTCCAGCGCACCGCCGCGTTGTCACCACGACGCGGTCGTGTATTTGTGCTCGGCTGGATTGCCGGGTTCACCCATTTCAGCCTGACGGTGTCCTGGGTCGTGGAGGTCATGAGTCTGCATGGCGGGCTGCCCGTCGTGATGGCGTGGCTCGTGATGTTCCTTCTGGCCGCGTACCTGGCGTTGTATCCCGCGTTGTGCGCGGTGCTGGTGGGACGAGCGATTCGCCGATTCGGACTTGCGGGCTTGTGGCTCGCGCCGTTGATCTGGGTGGCGACGGAGTGGTTGCGCGGATGGGTCGGCGGTGGATTTCCGTGGGCGCTGCTCGGGACCTCACAGTCGGGCGTGACACCCATCATTCAACTCGCGAGTGTGACCGGTGTGTTCGGCGTGTCCGTGCTGTTGGCGCTGGTCTCGACGGCGGCCGCAGTATTGGCGTTGACGCGCGAACGACGACACATGATTGCCGGCGTCGCCACGCTGGGACTGGTGGCGGTGGTGGCGGCACTGGGCACGTGGCGGGTGGCCGGCGGCGCGCTGGTGACGCAGGGGCCCGTGGTGAAGGTGGGGCTGCTGCAGGGCAACGTTGAGCAGAATCAGAAGTGGGACCCGGCATTCAAGGCCGTGATTCTCGATCGGTACCTGGCCCTGAGTCGTCGCGTCATCTCCGAGGGTGCGCGACTGGTCGTCTGGCCGGAAGCGTCGACACCATTTTTTCTTGAAGCCGAACCCGCGGCTGCTGCGCCGATTCGTGCGCTCGCGCGCGAATCCCGCACGCCGATGATTGTGGGCACCGATGAGTACGAACGTGATGCAGACGGCGACCGCGTGTATAACTCCGCCGTCGCGATTGGCGACGACGGGATGTCAGCGGGTGGGTATCGCAAGATGCAACTCGTGCCGTTCGGCGAATACGTCCCGCTGAAGTCGTTGCTGTTTTTTGTGGGACCGCTGGTGGAGAAGGTGTCCGACTTTGCGCCCGGCACCGAGCCGACGGTGCTCTCGTTTGCCGACACCCGTTCCGATGCGCCGGGCATTCGGACCGGTGTCGCGATCTGTTATGAGGTCGTGTACCCGTGGATTCCCCGGGCGTTTGTGGCCGGCGGGGCGCAGTTGCTGACCACGATCACCAACGACGCGTGGTTTGGGCGTTCCTCGGCACCGCATCAACATTTTTCGCAGGCCGCCGTGCGTGCGGTCGAACAGGGGCGGTACCTCATACGTGCCGCCAACACAGGAATCTCAGGCGTGGTGGACCCCTACGGTCGGACGCTGCTGACCACGCCCCTGTTTGAAGAGGCAGCCGTCACCGCTGACGTCCGTCTCATTGAGTCGCGTACGATCTACAGTTATCTCGGCGACGTCGTCGCCTGGCTCGGTCTATTGGTCTGCGCCTGGCTGGTGTGGCCACACGCATGGGGAGGCCAGAGCTTCGGAGGGCGTCGGCTTTAGCCACGCCATCGCAAGGATGTGAACTATGACCACACGTGACATGACGATTGAAGAGCAGGCGCGATGGTACGACCAGTTGGCCGAACGGGCCGCTGATCTCCGGAGGGGGCTTTGACGAAGCCCGACTCGACCGCGAACTGAAAGAGATTGAAGCCGAGGCGTCCGATCCCGACTTCTGGAAGGACCAGGCTCACGCGCAGCAGACGTTGCAGCGACGGCGCCGCCTCGACCAAGACCGCACACTGGCGGTTGCCGTGCGCACCCAGACCGAGGACCTCGCCGTGCTCATCGACTGGGGACGTCAGGGCGAGAACGTGTCGGCGGATCTGGGCAAGGGGCTGGACGCCTTCACCAAAACCATCGAGGCCGGCGAAGTCCGCACGATGTTGTCGGGCCCGATGGACGCGAGCAATGCGATCGTGACCATTCACCCCGGCGCCGGCGGCACCGAATCGCAGGACTGGGCCGAGATGTTGATGCGCATGTTTGTGCGCTGGTCCGAGCGGCGAGGGTTCAAGCGCGAGATTGTTGACCTGCAACCGGGTGAAGAGGCTGGCATCAAGAGTGCCACGATGACGATCTCTGGGGAGTATGCGTATGGGCTGCTCGCGGCGGAAGCTGGCGTGCATCGTCTCGTGCGCATCTCTCCGTATGACCAAGCCGCTCGTCGGCATACGTCGTTTGCCTCGGTCTACGTCTGGCCCGAACTGCCCGATGATATCGATGTGGAGATTGACGACAAGGACCTGCGCGTGGACACCTTCCGGTCGAGCGGCGCCGGTGGTCAACACGTCAACGTGACGGACTCGGCTGTGCGACTGACGCACTTGCCGACCGGCATCGTCGTGTCGTGTCAGAACGAGCGGTCGCAGCACAAAAACCGCGCCTCGGCGATGAAGGTGCTCAAGTCCCGCCTGTATGACATCAAGCTCAAGGAGCAGCAGGCCAAACTCGCGCAGATCGGCGGCGAGAAAAAGGAGATCGCCTTCGGCAGCCAGATTCGCAGCTACGTCCTCGCGCCGTATCAGATGGTCAAGGACCACCGCACGAAGTATCAGGTGGGGGATCCGGACCGGGTGCTTGACGGGGACATTGACGAGTTTATTCGGGCGTATCTTCTGAGTGGGGCGGCTGGGAAATTGGTGTTGAGGTCTGAGGGTGTCGATGACGCCGATGATCAATAGCCGCTCGCCATCGTTGGCGGTAAGAGGCGAATGATTGTGGAGGAAGGCGGAATGGCAGAGACCTGCCTCCGCTTGCGGGCCTGTCTTGCGGAGACGCCTGACGTGCCTCACCTTCACGAAG
>ENA-ORBV01017514-ORBV01017514.1-microbial-mat-metagenome-genome-assembly--contig:-NODE-17514-length-10228-cov-7.736184_pt1 | contig 10228 bp, 7 predicted proteins | sample MGYA00237777_ERZ505514 | MGnify/ENA primary metagenome ERZ505514 (study PRJEB26160, sample SAMN06269048) | microbial mat metagenome | isolation source: Oligotrophic lake microbial mat | place...
TTTTCAAGCAGAAGACGGCATACGAGATTCGCCTTAGTCTCGTGGGCTCGGAGATGTGTATAAGAGACAGGGCCGGTGAGGTCCAGGGTGACGCGGCGGAGCAGGGTACGGGCGTCGGCGGGCGGGGCGGGCTTGAGGCCTTCTTTCGCGAGCCGGCTGCCGATGAAATAGTCGATCGGATTTCCAGTGGGAGCCGGCGGCCGCTGGGGCGGGACGAAAGAGTAGTGGGCTTCGTAGGGAGCACCCTGCTCGATCCAGCGCTTCAAGAGGGCGATCTGCTCGGCGGGCAGGGCATCGTGGCCGGCGTAGCCCGGGGGCATGCGCTGGCCTTTGTTGGTGGAGGTGATGCGTTGGTAGAGGCCGGACTGCGCCGGGTAACCGGGGACGATGCCGCGGCGGCCTTGGCCCAAGTCGGCTTTGGCGTCGCTTTCACGGTCGAGCCGGAGCGGGCTTTTGCGATTGTTCTGGTCGGGTCCGTGGCAGGCGAAGCACCGGTCAGAGAGCAGCGGGCGGATCTGGCGGTTGAACTGGACCTTCGGCGGATCCTGTGCGCACAGGACCAACGGCAAAAAAAGTGCGGCAAAGTTACGCATGGGCTCAATGCCCAATATACTTGAAGCAGAACCCATGAACTCTCAACGACGCAATTTCCTGCTGGCGACGGCCGCGGCGGCGCCCGCTTTTCTGAAGGCGGCGCAAGCCACCAAATCGATCAAGGTGGGCCTGGTGGGGGCCGGTGGCCGTGGCTCCGGAGCGGCGCTGCAAGCCCTGCGGGCAGACGATTATGCCGAACTGACGGCAGTGGCGGACATCGATTTGCCGATCATCAATGAGTCGCTGGCGCGGCTGAAGCGCGCGGCCGGAGACAAGGTGAAGGTGGAGGAGGCCAAGAAGTTCACGGGCCTCGACGCCTATCAGAAGCTGCTGGCTACCGATGTGGACGTGGTGATTCTGGCAACTCCGCCTGGCTTTCGCCCGATGCACTATCGCGCGGCGGTGGAGGCGAATAAGCACCTGTTTGTGGAGAAGCCGATTGCCGTCGATGCGCCGGGCGTGCGCAGCGTGATGGAGACGACGAAGCTGGCCAAGGAGAAGAATCTGGTGGTGGTGTCTGGCTTCTGTTGGCGTTATTCCAACTACATTCGGGCGACTTTCGAGCAGATGCAGCAAGGTGCGATCGGCGATTTGGTCTCTTACTATGGCACTTACCTTTCGAATCCGGTGAAGCCGATGCCGCCGGCAAGCGCGCGGCCGGCGGGCATTAGCGATGTCGAGTGGCAGTTGCGTAACTGGTATAACTTCGGTTGGGTGTGCGGTGACGGGCTGGTGGAGCAGGGCATTCACACGGTGGATAAGGTGCAGTGGGCTTTCGGCGATGAGACGCCGGTAAGTTGCACGGCGATCGGCGGGCGGGCGATTCCGGCCGAGGGCGGCAATATCTTCGACCATATCGAAGTGAATTACCTTTACTCCAAAGGCCGGCGGGCGCATGTAGTGCATCGGCAGATTCCGGGTTGCCATAACGAGAACGGCGACTACATCCTGGGGACGAAGGGCGCGGTGACCATTGGTCGCGGGCCGCTGCCGAAGATCGAAGGGGCGAACCCCTGGACTTTCGAAGGCGTCAAGAACGATATGTATCAGTACGAGCATGACGTGCTGTTTGCGGCGATTCGTAAGGGCGAGGCGCATAACGATGGCGAGCGCATGGCTGTCAGCACGTTGGTGGGGATTATGGGCCGGATGGCGGCTTATACGGGCCAACAGGTTACTTATGAGCAGGCGCTGAATTCGCAGGAGAGGCTGTTTCCCGAAAAGCTCGATTGGGCTACGGGTAAGTTGGATGTGCTGCCCCTGGCGCGGCCGGGCGTGACTAAGTTCTTCTAGGAGGTTGTTACTATGATCGCCACTGCTTCGATTACCGAAGAGATTCTCGACCTGAAGCGTCAGCGCGGCGCCTGCATTCTGGCGCATCACTATCAGGATGCCGAGATTCAAGAACTCGCCGACGTGATCGGCGATTCGCTGGAACTGGCGCGCAAGGCCAAGGATTTTTCGGGCGACGTGATTGCCTTTTGTGGCGTCTGGTTTATGGCGGAGACGGCCAAGGTGCTGAATCCGGAGAAGACCGTGATTGTGCCGGATCATGAGGCGGGGTGCAGTCTGGTAGATTCCTGCCCCACCGAGCAGGTGCGCGCTTTCCGGCGGCGGCATCCGGACCACGTAATTGTAAGTTACATCAATACTTCGGTGGGCGTGAAGACGGAGAGCGATATCATTTGCACGTCGCGCAATGCGGTAAAGGTAGTGCAGTCAATCCCGGCGGACCAGCCGATTTTGTTTTTGCCGGATGTGAACCTCGGCAATTACGTGAAGAAAGAGACGGGCCGCCAGAATATGAAGATCTGGCAGGGGGCTTGCATGGTACATGCGACCTTCCCTTCGCGGCGTTTGGTGAAGATGAAGGCCGAACATCCAGACGCAATGATTGTGGCGCATCCGGAGTGCCCGCCCGATGTGCTGGCTTATGCGGACTATATCGGCAGCACTTCAGCGTTGATCGATTGGACGATTGCGCATCCGCATGATGAGTTTATTGTGATGACGGAGAGCGGGGTGCGTTATTCACTCGAAAAGCGAGCGCCGCACAAGAAGTTCTGGTTTGTGAACAACGAGAATTGTAATTGCAGCGAATGCCCTTATATGAAGCGCAATACGCTCGAGAAACTGCGGGATTGTTTGCGCGACATGGGCCCGAAGGTGGAGCTATCGGCGGAGACCATCGAGCGGGCGCGGTTGCCGATCGAGCGGATGCTGGCGTTGTAAGTGGGCTTACCAGTCCTGCGCTTCGCCGAGTAACCTACGGTACTCGGCACGGGCGTGGTCGTAGGCGCGTTTCATTTCGCCTTGTTCGGTAAGCCGGACGCGGTTCACTTTCTGAGTCCAGCATTGCTCGACGGCCTTGATGGCCCATTCGGCACTTTTGCGCGAGCGGATAGGCTGGTCGCCCACGGTGACCCAGACGGGGTTGGTGTGGGACGAAGGCAGAATGCGAAGGGCGACCCAGGCGGAGCGCTCAATCGGCACTTCAAAGGCTTCGTCGCGAAGTTCGCCGTCAGCGACGATGTCCCGCCGGGCGACGGCTTGGCCGTTGACGATCACTTCGACGGGTACGGTGCGCGTGTTACCGACGCGGGCCCGCTCGACGTCCCAGTAGGGCTTCTGGTCGGCGCGCTTTTGGCGGAGCTCTTCGTTCGGCTGCTCATTGAGGCGCGCGGCGATGCGGGCGGTGAGCTTTACCTTGCCGGGAGATGATAACTTTACGTCGGTGTTAGTGCCCATCTCGATGCCGTTGACCCGGAAATCGATTAAGTGGCTCTTGCCGTCGGAGGCGTAATTGCGGCCGTCGCGCAGGCCGCGGACCCAGTCCTCGTAATCGAGGGCTTTTTGCCGGACGTAACTGCGGCCCAGGCCGACTTTCTCGCCATAGATACAAGGGAAGTCGGTTTCGCCGGAAATGCGGGTGCGGTAGCCGAGGTTCAACGCATGGTACCAGATATTCAATTCCCAAGGGTAGGGCGTATCGACGGTGCTTAGCACGTCCACCACGCCATGAGTAACGGCCACAATGTATTCGTTGGCGCCGATGCCGTCGAAGGGCGGAATTTCGTAAGAGGGTAACTTGGGCTCCTTGATCTGTAGGCCCCAGCCGGAGTGCGTGTAACCGACGACGGCGCCCTGAGATTTCGCCCACTGTAAAATCGGCATGCCCCAGGAGGGCCAGTCCTCAATGCGTTGGGTATTCGGGTAGTCCTGTTGTTTGAGGCCGAGTAACATCAAGTGTCCGGTATGGCTCGAAGGGTGGCCGGAGACTTCGACATCGTAACGAATCCGATTTTCCGCCGTGGAGAGCTTATTGTCCTTGCCTTCGAAGAAGGTTTTCTGGAAGTACCAGCCGGGACCCCAGGTGAGGACGGAGCCGATTTTGAGATCTTCGCCGAGGACGTGGCGCATCATGTCCTGCGGGTAGACGCCTTCGGTGGGTCTCTCGTAGTGGGCGCAGCCGGCGGCGTGGATGTGATGGTCTCCGGAGTACCAGCCGAGTTTCGCCGGGTCAATCCAGCGCTGTAACTGGACGGCGAAAGTAAGTGGCTTGGTGTCAGTGACGGTAAGGGTTTGGGTTTTCGTAAGGTACTCGGGTCCGCGGCCGTATTCAATCGAGTAAGTGCCAGGCGGCAGGGCGACGGTTTCGCCATCGGCGCGATAGACCTGCGGATGGAAGAAGAAATCCCCGCCGAGGCGTTTGGTTTGCGAAGGATACACGCGCTGCTTGGCGTCGCGAATCTGGAAGGAGGCGGTGGTGGGTCGGCCATCGGTGTCCTTCACGCGGAAAGTTACCTTGGCGGAGGGCGTGGCGGTGAAGAGGATATCGACTTCATTGCGAAAGCCGAGGTCCTGGGAGCCTTGGCCGACGTCGAAGGTGAGCTTGCCTTCGCGCTTGCCCGAGTCCTTCGAGTAGAGCTGCAGGATGTTGTATTCGAGCTCGAGGCCGGACAGGTGCACGCGCATAGGCTGCTTGTTAAACATGGCGAGATCCATCCACTTACGGCCAACGAGGTTGGCGGCGGAGTTGGCCAGTTGCCCACGATTGGGGCTGTCCGCCGCGAGCACGGCCGTCACCCCGGCTTCGTTGTGGACCTTCACCAGAAAGGCCCGCCAGCCTTGCTCCACGAGGCTCGCCTTGGCCGGCCCTTGCTGCACCTTCACCCGGGACTCAGGGTTGATGTTGACGCCCACCAGGCAGTAGGCGTCGAGTAACTCCTGGAGGCGCGAAATTTCTTTGGGGCCGCCGGAGCCCGCGTCGAGGATTTGACGGATTTCGGCGGCGTTAGGCAGCGGCTCGCCGATCAGTTCAAGCGATTGCAGCACGCGGGTGATGTGCGCGGCCAGGGGTTGGAATTCTACTTTGGCGACGAGCGGAAGCTCTTCACCGAACGCGAGCGAGCAGCAGACAAGAGCGAATACGAAGCGCATCGCTCAGGTGTATCACAAGTTAGTCGTGGCTGGCGGTATCGAGAAAGGCGCGCAGGCGATGGCTGCGGCTGGGATGGCGCAATTTTCGCAAAGCCTTGGCTTCAATCTGGCGGATGCGCTCGCGGGTCACCATGAAGTGCTGGCCCACTTCTTCGAGGGTGTGCTCGCTGCCGTCCTGCAAGCCGAAGCGCATTTTGATGATTTTTTCTTCGCGGGGGCTGAGCGTTTTGAGTACCTCGGCGGTCTGCTCGCGGAGGTTCAAGTTGATAACGGCTTCGGACGGTGAGGCTTGGCGCTTGTCGACGATGAAGTCGCCCAAGTGAGATTCGTCCTCTTCGCCGACCGGCGTTTCGAGCGAGATGGGTTCCTGCGCGATGCGGAGTACCTTGCGGACCTTGTTAACGGGCAGTTCCAGGCGTTTCGAGAGCTCCTCAGTGGTGGCTTCGCGGCCGAGTTCCTGTTGCATCAGGCGCTGCGTGCGCACCAGCTTATTGATGGTCTCGATCATGTGGACCGGGATGCGGATGGTGCGGGCCTGATCGGCAATGGCGCGGGTGATGGCTTGGCGCACCCACCAGGTGGCGTAGGTGGAGAACTTATAGCCGCGGCGGTAATCGAACTTATCGACGGCCTTCATCAGGCCGATGTTGCCTTCCTGAATCAGGTCCAGGAATTGCAAGCCGCGGTTGGTGTAGCGCTTGGCGATAGAGACGACGAGGCGCAGGTTGGCTTCGATGAGTTGCTTCTTGGCGACGACGCTGTCGGCTTCGCCACGGTCGACGATCTGCAGGGAGCGGCGGAGTTCGGAACTGGTGGCGCCGGCCTCTTCCTCAATCTGCTGCATGCGGCTTTGGGCCAGCTTGAGCTCTTTGCGGCGGTCACGGGTGGCCGAATCGGGCGCTTCGAGCTCTTCGCTCTGGCGCTGGGCCTTTGAAACTTCGCGCTCCAGTTGGCGCAGTTCTTCGACAGTGGAATGCAGGCGGTGGATGAAGCGCCGGTGCATCTGATGGGTGAAGGGCACCAGGCGGATGCGGCGGGAAATGGCGACCACGGCGCGGGCCAAGGCCCAGCGGAGCGCGCGGTGTTGTTTCGGCTTTAGGCTGCGGGAGACGGCGAGGAGCTTCTGGCGGGCCGATTGGGCCTTGCGATGCTCGTGCTCAATGTCGTCGAGCGCAGCGGCGAATTCGGCTTCCACCTGGGCGCCGGGATCTTCTTCGTCGATGTCGCTGAGGGTGTCGGGAATCTGGAGGATTTCGCCGATGAAGAGGTCGTTGCGGGCGAGCTCCTCGCGGAGGCTCAGGATCTCGAGCACCACCAGCGTAGATCGGGAGATGGCGCGTTCGACGGCGTTGCGGCCGCGTTCGATGCGGCGGGCGAGGTCAATTTCACCTTCGCGGGTAAGCAACGGCACGGTGCCCATTTCGCGCAAGTACATGCGGACGGGGTCGTTGGTCTTATCCGCGATGTCGGCGGGAATCTCGAGGTCGCCGACCTCCTCGACTTCGTCCTTGGGCTTGATTTCGACGTCTTCGAGCAATTCGACGCCCGAGGCATCGAAGTCGCCAATCAGCTCTTCGATGTCGGCGCCGGCCGCAAAGTCGTCGTTTAAGGCCCGGTCCAGTTCGTCGTAATTGACGTAACCCTTCTCTTTCCCGGTGGAATCGAGAAGGTTCTTCAGACGGCCGGTTTTTTGTTCACTCGCCACGGAAGCCCCAATTCAAATTACGTTCGAGACCACCGGAAACTGATTCTCCGATTTCCCCTAGAATACAACAGGCGCGATGGATCATGAGGAGGCTCCGGTATTGCCCCAGCGGCCGCGTTCGAGAGTTTTGCGTTGTTGCATCAATTGCATAGCTAAGGTCAAGTCGCGGTCCCGCTCGGCTTGCTTGATCTGGGTGTCGAGCCGCAGGATTTCCTGCTTGCGCCACACCTGATCCAGCGCGGCCAAGCAAGCTGTTGCCTGCTCCGCCGTAAAGCCTTCTGTTTCGCGTTCAGAAGCCTTATCGGCGAGAATCAGGGCGGCCAGTAGGGCGCGATCATTTTCCCCGAGCCGGGCCTCCATTTCGCTGAAGCCCCAAGTGGCTCCTCCTTCAGATAGCGCGATCATGGCCCGAAAGAGGCCACGGGTGGGCAGGGATTCGAGTACCGGGTGCGGTTTCAGCCACTCCAGTACTACCTGGCGGAGGGCGGCATCGTCGAAGATTCCCTTAAGGAGGGTGCGTTCGGAGTCCGAAATCATGGCCAAGGGGTTGGGAGCGGGCTTGTCGACGCGCTTGACGGCCTCCTGCTTGCGGAAGCGCTCCCGGATGGACGCGGCGTCGACCCCCAGGTAGGAGGCGATTTCGTTCGCGACGGCGAGGCGCTCCAGGCGATCCGGGATGCGGTTGATGGCGGGCTCGAGCACTTCGCGAAAACCCTCCATGCGGCCTTCTGCGGTGCCGTCGTCGAAACGGGTGCGAGCACGGTCAGCGAGCCAGAAAAAATATCGGGGCGCTTCTTCCAGGCGCTTTTGGTACATTTCGGCGCCGTTGGCCTTGACGAATTCGTCTGGATCGAGCCCGCCTTCAAGGGCCAGCACGCGGACGTGCATCTCTTCGTCGAGCAGCACTTGAATCGATTTTTCGGTCGCCGTAGCCCCCGCGTTGTCGGGGTCGAAGTTCACCACCACCTTATCGGAGTGCCGGCGAATCACCTTAATCTGGTCGTTGCCCAAGGCCGTTCCGCAGGGCGCGACGACGTTGCCCACGCCGGCCATGGTGACGCCGATGACGTCCATGTAGCCTTCCACGATCACGGTGAAGTCGCTTTTGCGGGCGGCTTGCTTGGCGCGGTGCAGGTTGTAGAGGACCTTCTTTTTGGAGTAGAGCTCGGTTTCGGAGGAGTTGAGGTATTTGGGCTCGTCGTCGCCGATGGAGCGGCCGCCGAAGGCGATCAGCTTGCCGGTTTCGTTGTGGATGGGAAACATGAGCCGGTGGCGGAAATAGTCGTAGTGGCCGCCGCCTTCGCGCTTGCGGACGAGGCTGCTTTTCTCGATCTGGTCGAGCGAGTAGCCGGCTTGTTGGAGCTTCTTGAGGAGGGTGTTGCCGGAGGGGTCGGAGTAGCCGATGGCGAACTCTTCGACGGCGCGCTTGGTGAGTCCGCGTTTGCGGAGGTACTCTCGCGCGGCCTCGGCGGCGGGACTGGCGAGTTGCTGCTGGAAGTGCTGCCCCGCCAGGTCGTGCATTTGCTGGAGGGCGGTGCGGAGCTCGGTGGAGGCATCGGTGAGGTCGCGCCGTTTCGGCATGGGGATGCCGTGGCGCTCGGCCAGGAGTTGTATCGCTTCGAAGAAGGTGACGCCTTCGATCTCCTGCACGAACTTGAAGACGTCGCCGGAGGCTTTGCAGCCGAAGCAGTAGTAGAAGCCTTTGTCCTCGCTGACAGAGAAAGACCCGGTCTTTTCAGTGTGGAAGGGGCACAGGCCGGCGTAGCGGCCCGGGGAGGCGCGGCGCAGCTTGACATAGTCGCCGACAATGCGGACGATGCTGACGGAGGCTTTGAGTTGGTCCTTAAAGTCCATGGGCGGGGCCTGGGGTTCGGTGACCCCACCGCTGACGCGGCGGGCTAGGGCGGTTCACTGGGGGCGATATGACCCGCCGCTTACGCGGTGGGCTAGGGTGGCGGATCGGGGTGCGGATCGGGGTCTGGCGATGGCGTAGAAGCGCGAACATTAGATTCGCCTCAGTTCCCATTCGATCACTTTGCCACGGATGATGTAGCAGAGGTAATACTCCCAGAAGCGGCGGAAGTGCTCGAAGTGGTTGACGAGGAATTCGAAGCCGAGATAGCGCCACAGGGCCAGCAGTTTGACGTAGACGCGGCTCTCTTCGAAGCGGGCGCCTGAGTAGTAGCCGTAGCCGGCGTTGCGTTCGCCGAAGTAGCGCAGGCTGTAGCTATTGAGGTGCCAACGATGCGTAGGGTCGCAGAAGGAGCTAAAGTCCGTGTAATGAGGGGTGGCGATGACGACCTTGCCGCCGGGCGCGAGCAGCCGGTAGAACTCCTCCAGCATCTTGATGACGTCGGCGACGTGCTCGATGACGTGGATGGCGCGTATTTCGGTGAAGGTGCCGTCGCGGAACGGGTAAGGGAAGTGGTCGAGGTTGCAGACGACGTCGGCTTTGGTGCGCGGGTTGACATCGATCCCGATTGCGCCGGGGTATTTGTTGATGCCGCAACCGACATCGAGGGTCCTCGCCATGTCCCTTTAGTTTAGCGGGGTCTGGACTGGGGACCGCTCCAGTCATTGTGGTCGGCGTGTTAAAGCGCATTGTCTGTGACGCACCACACCGAATCACCCCTGGCAGTCGCGCATTTTGCCGGAAGCAGTTCGCCGCCCACCCGGTCTACCGCTCAAGCGCGGGCGCTGCGGCGCGATGACGCACGACTACAAGCGCAATGGCACGGCTACTTTTGTTCGCCGCGCTGAACACGCCGGACTGCACCGTCATCGGCATGTGTGACGACCGCCACCGGGCACCAGGAGTGGCTGAAGTTTCTCAAGCTGATCGATCAATTGACGCCGCCGGAAAAGCAGATTCACCTCATCGCCGATAATTACGGGCCGCACAAGCATCCCAAGGTGAAGCGGTGGTTGGCCCGCCATCCGCGCTTCCACGTCTACTTCACTCCGACCAGCAGTTCGTGGTTGAACATGGTCGAACGCTTCTTCCGGGACTTGACGCAGAATCAACTCCGCCGCGGCATCTTTCGCGATGTTGAGGATCTGATCTCCGCGATTGCTAAATACATCGCCCTGCACAACCAGAACCCCAAGCCCTTCGTCTGGACCGCCAAAGCCACCGACATCCTGGAGAAAGTCACGCGGGCCCGGATCGCCAGCAATATTGGTTAATCTGCTTGCCGCACTACACTAGTTGGGCTGCGGCTGACTCAGGATCATCTTCACGACCGTCGCGAAGGCACCGGGAGTTTCAGCTCCGGCGGGACCATAGCTGGTGTGCTTGCCCTTCTGCCAAGTGGTCATGGTGGAGAGCTTGGCGCCGTGCTCCATCAGGACGTAGCGGGCCTTTGACTCTTGGCCGGGCTTGAAGAAGACCCCGCAGTAGATGGCTTCGCCGGGGGCGTAGGGCTCGTCCATGGCGACCATCAGGGCCTGCATGCCGTCGGGCCAATCGCACTCGCCACCTTCCCAGGG
>ENA-ORBV01017518-ORBV01017518.1-microbial-mat-metagenome-genome-assembly--contig:-NODE-17518-length-10227-cov-4.518227_pt1 | contig 10227 bp, 5 predicted proteins | sample MGYA00237777_ERZ505514 | MGnify/ENA primary metagenome ERZ505514 (study PRJEB26160, sample SAMN06269048) | microbial mat metagenome | isolation source: Oligotrophic lake microbial mat | place...
TCGTAGTCATCACCAAAAGGCTTGCAACCCGGATGCCTCAGCTGCTGGCTGATGTGCAACGCAAGCTCGTTGGCTTCGTCCAAGCCCACGTTCATGCTCTGCACGCCGATCGGGCTCGTCAAGTGGGCGGCTTCGCCGGCTAGCCAGATGCGTCCTCGACCAAAGTGACTGACCAGGGCAGACCGGAATTCGGCGACCCCGCTCCAATCGCAACGCCCAGGAACTTCCCCATACCAGGGTAGGCGCGCGGCGACGAGCTCGCAGAGGGAGCCGTGATCGGCTGCGCCGTGCAGCGCCTTCGATACCTGGAAGCTGAAGCGTGAGATGCCGCCCTGCTGGGGGTAGACCGAATTGGAGAAGTCCTCCGAGAGTGCGAGTTGGGCTTCGATACCCGTGCGCCGCGTCGGCGCGTCAAAGAAGGCAAAGGTCTGCAGAGGGCCGGCTGCAACCAGCTCGATGCCCAACGTTTCGCGTACGGTGGATTCGTAGCCGTCCGCTCCAATCACGAAATCCGCTTCGAAGGCGCTGTCGTCGGCCCGTGGAGCACCCTGGTGCATGGTCCCCAGGGGATCGCGCTGGACAAGGCGGCCCCAGGCGGACTGCTGATCCTGCTGAAGCTCGGCGAGTCGCAGGTTCCACTCGATGGTCACGCCACGCTGGCGCAGCGCGCTGATTAAGGCTTGCCTCAAGATGTCTTGCGGCAGCGTCACCGCGCCAGAGGTCACGCCGGTAGCCTCAGGCAACTCCAGCACCGCGCGCCGTTCGTACTCGGTGTACACGGCGAGGCGCGTTACCGGGCGACCTCGCCAGAACAGGGGGGCAACCAGCCCCAAGTCGTTCAACAAGCGCACGCTGAGTGGATGAAGGACGACTGGGAATGTGTGTGACCTCTCCGCTGGCTGCTGATCCACGACGCGCACGTCGATGCCCTGATCACGCAGACGCAGCGCTGCGAGCAGTCCCACGGGGCCGGCTCCCACCACCAGCACCTGAGTACGCCCTCGATCCAGTGTTTTGGTTGGTGTCATGGTCTGCCTCGCTTCATTGCAGGTGAACCGTTCCCATCATGCCCGCGTCTCTTTCGCAGACGTCGCGTGCGGCGCCGGCGCACCCGTGCAGCCTGCCGCGACCGAGCGAGGCTCAGCTGAGGCCAGAGGAACCACACGCCACGACGTACGCTCGGGGCCAGACAGCGGCATTTCGAAGTGAAAGGAGCTTCCTTCACCGACCGTGCTTTCGACCTCAAGGACCCCGCCGTGTGCTTCGACGATCCCTTGGGCGATAGCGAGACCGAGACCTGCCCCTCGACGTCTTCCACTATCCGAGTGCCAGCCGCGTTCGAACACACGCGGCAAGTGCTCAGGCTCGATCCCAGGGCCCTCGTCCTCCACAGCAAACCAAGCATGCTCGCCACGACGTTCGGCGCTCAGCCTTACCCGGCGGCCGCGCCCCGTCACGTTGATCGCGTTCGAAGCGAGGTTCACAAGAACCTGAACAATCCGTTCGGAGGAGCAGGCAAACTCAAAGTCGTCGCGGACGGTCATTTCGAGGCGAACGCCGCTCTCCGTGGCGATGGGCTCGAGCATGCTGACGACTTCACGCACGAGCGTCGACGCCCGATGCGAAGCGAGGTCGAGGGCCAGGCCGCCCGTCTCGATTCGAGAGACGTCGAGAAGATCCTCGATGAGCCTGGCCATACGCCGCGCCGCTCGCTGGACGACCCCGAGCTTGCGTGTGGCTGCTCGCCCGTCGTCAGCGGCCTTGCGTGAACCGGCGGCGAGCATGATCGTCGAAAGCGGGCCGCGGAGATCGTGCGCGACGATCGAGAGGAGCTCCTCGCGCGCCCGGAGATTCCGCTCCGCCTCGGCCGCGAGCGTCTCGTTGCGGGCACGCAGTGTAGCCGCGTCGCGGAGGAGGTCGCGCGTTCGCAGCGCCCGTTCGATGGCGAAGAGCAGGAGGTCGGCATCAACGGGCTTCGTGAGATAGTCGGCGGCGCCCGCGCGGATCGCCGCGAGGGCAGGGGCCGCGTCGTTGACGGCCGTTGCCAGAATGACCGGCGCCTCGATTTGCCTTGCGCGCAGCTCTTCCAGCAGTCGGAGACCGTCCATCTCAGGCATCGTCAAGTCGGTCACGATGACCTCCGGGAGGTCCTCCGCCACGAGAGCGAGCGCGGTGCGGCCGTTGCTCGCAACGCGTACATCGAAGCCTTCGGCGGACAGGAGCCGTTCGAGCGCATCGCGGGCGCTCGGCTCGTCATCGACGATCAGTACCTTGGTTCTGCGACTCGCCATGGTATCTCCATTTGAAAAAAGCGACGGCTCTTGTCCACAGGCTTGACCAGAACGAGAACACTACGATCCACGCCGCGAGCGTTTGCCAGAAGCGTGCCGTTTCGAGAAAGCGGACCTGTCCCCGACGTTCCGCGCTGCAGGCCGGGCCTGGGCGCAACAAGCAGACCACGCCGCATTCGACTCCCGGCGCAGGATCTGCGCGGGACCGCGTCGTGATGCACGCCCTGCGCGTACCGAAGACCCGGTTAGGAGATCTGGTGGTCGCGGTGTTTGATGACGCTGCAGGTGATGCCGTGGTCGCGTAGGACCTCCTGGTAGTCCTCGCTGGCGTAGGTGCGGCTCTGGTCCCGAAAGCGCAGAAGAAACGCTCGCTTGACAGGGCGGCCTGAGGTATCTTCCGCCCGTTTTGGAAGGCGATGGAGGAAGGTCAGCTGAAACCCAAGATCCTCGTGGTCGACGACAACGGCGAGAATCGAGCCCTCGCCCAGGCGACTCTCGAGGACGAAGGCTACGAGGTCATCGCTGCGGCGACGGGCGAGGCTGGGATACGAGCGTTTGAGGTCGAGAACCCCGACTGCGTTCTTCTCGACGTTCGGATGCCCGGTACGGACGGCTTCGCGGTCTGTTCCCGGATCCGTGGCCTGCCCGGCGGCACGGACACGCCCATCATCTTCCTGACGGCATTGCGCGACGTTGATACGTTCGACCGTGCGCTGCGAGCAGGAGGCGATGATTTCCTGACCAAGCCCGTTCGCCCGACGGAGCTCGTCGTTCGCGTTCAGGCTGCCCTCAAGGTCCGTCGGATGAGCGCCGAGCTTCGGGAGCACTACGATCTCGTTCGTCGCCAGCGCGACGACATGACGCGCCTTCAGCTCCAGAAAGAACGCCTTACCGCGTTCGTCGTCCATGATCTCAAGAACCCGGTGAACTCGATGGACCTACACGCGCAGGTTTTACTTCGCGATCGCGAGCTCCCTCAGCGTGCGCGAGAGTCGGTGGAGCACATCCGCAACGAAGCACGCTCCCTCTTGCGGCTCGTTCTCAATCTGCTCGATATCAGCAAGAGCGAGGAAGGCCGGTTGGTTCCCCAGCACGGCGACGTGGACCTCGAAGCGCTCACGAGCGAGGTCGTCGACGCGCTCGACCTCAAGGCAAGAACAGAGGGCGTGACGCTCAAGAGAACCCTCGAGGTGCGAACGCTCGCCGGGGACGCAGATTTGCTTCGCCGTGTGATCGAGAATCTCGTCGACAATGCGATTCGGCACGCTCCAAAGAGCAGCGAGGTGCGATTGACTGCTGTGTTGCGTGAGAGCGTCGTCGAGATCCGCGTGGCCGACGCCGGCGTCGGTATCTCACCCGAGATGCGCGAGAAGGTCTTCGAGCGGTTCGTCCAGGTCGAGAGCGGCGAGCGTGTCGTCACGCGGGCCGGTCGCGGTCTCGGGCTGGCCTTTTGTAGGCTCGCCATCGAAGCCCATGGCGGGACCATTTGGGTTGAGAACGGGAACCCCGGCGCCGTGTTCTGCGTGAGGCTACCGCATGGCCGGTGAGCAGCGAGAAAAGCGCCCCTCCGTCATACGCCTCGACGACCGCAAGCAGAGCGACGAGCTGGTCCGCAAGCTCCTCGATACCGCCCCTGACGCTGTGGTCGTGGTCGACGAAAGCGGACGAATCGTTCTGGTCAACCTCCAGACCGAGCACCTCTTCGGGTATCCACGAGATGAGCTCGTCGGTGGGGACGTCGAAGTCCTCATCCCTGAGCGATTTCGATCGTCGCACGCAGGACATCGATCGAAGTTCGTCGCGGCGCCGAAGGTCCGCCCCATGGGATCCGGCCTTGAGCTGTTTGGTCGCAAGCGGGATGGGACCGAGTTTCCGATCGAGATCAGCCTCAGCCCGCTGCCCACGGAAGAGGGGATGCTTGCTTCAGCAAGTATTCGCGACATCACCGAACGAAAACAGAATGAACTCAAGATCCGCCGCATCCAGGAGCACCTGCTCAGCGCCGTAGAGAGCATTCAGGGCGCCTTCGCGATCTTCGACGTTCAAGACCGCCTCGTCCTCTGCAACAGCACGTATCGGAGCATGCTGGGCAGAGACCTCGAAGGCGACATCGTAGGTCGTGCTTTCGAGGAGCTACTCGACACCAACCTGGCCGCGGGAACCTTCGACCTTGGCAGCAGGTCGGCTGCGGAGTTTCGAGCGAGGTGCGTCGCCTACCATCGCGAGCCTGCGGGAGTGATCGATGTTCGCACCAGGAATGATCACAGCTTGCGCATGGCTGAACGTCGAACCGCCGAAGGAGGAACCGTCACGACGATCTGGGACGTGACCGACGACGTGGAGCACGAAGAAGAGCTGCGCCGGGCGCGTGCTCAGGCCGAAACGGCGAGCTCAGCCAAGAGCGAGTTTCTCGCGTCCATGAGCCACGAGCTCCGCACGCCCCTCAATGCCATCCTGGGTTTCGCGCAGCTACTGCAGCGCGACAAGAAGACGCCGCTCTCAGAGCGACATCGGGAACGGGTTGACCATGTTCTCAAGGGAGGCGAGCACCTGCTGCGATTGATCGATGATGTTCTCGATCTCTCTCGCATCGAGGCAGGCCGAGTGTCCATTTCCCCGGAGCCGGTCAGTCTGCCTGAAGTGCTCGCGGAGGTAAAAGCGACCCTGGATCCCATGGCTGTGCGCGCCGAAATCGAGCTCATCGTCGCGCCTCTGCGGGTCGGTGTTCCAGAGGTCACGGCCGACCGCACACGGCTGAAGCAAATCCTGATGAACTTCGGGTCCAATGCGATCAAGTACGGGCGAAAACGCGGAAGGACCACGTTGGAAGTCTCCGAGCACGATGGCTTCGTGCGAGTCCGTGTGCTGGACGACGGGATGGGTATTCCCGAGGACAAGCAGGACAAGATTTTTGAGCCGTTTCACCGGGCCGGGCAGGAGACTGGGCCGATCGAGGGAACGGGCATCGGTCTGGCCATCACGAAGCGTCTGGCGGAGCTCATGCACGGTCGAGTTGGCTTCCAAAGTACGGAGGGACAGGGATCCGAGTTCTGGATCGAGCTTCCAGCGCATCAAGCGCGCGAGGAACACACCGGAGAGCCCTCGGCTTCACGCCCGGAGAGTTCGCCTCTGAGTGGGCCCGATGGTCCCCGCTACCTGATCGTGTATGTCGAGGACAATCCGTCGAACATCGCGTTTATGGAGGCCCTCCTCGCCGACTTTGAGCGAGTCGAGCTGGTTACTGCACCCACCGCCGAGATCGGCATCGAAATCGTGCGTGCTCGCCGGCCCAATGCCGTGATCATGGACATCAACCTGCCCGGCATGAGTGGCTTCGAAGCCACGCGACGCCTCCGGGAATGGCCCGAGACGCGCGAGATTCCGGTTGTCGCTCTCAGCGCCGCCGCGATGATCCGAGACTCGAAGCGTGTGAAGGATGCCGGCTTCTACCGATATCTCACGAAGCCGGTGAAGGTCGATGAGCTAGCCTCCGTACTCGAGGAGCTGCTCACGCCCGGGGGGCGGCCAACGAGCGCGTAGCAGGGCTATTTCTGTTCCGGCGGATCCGACCCTGTTCGGTCCTTCGCAACGCCGTACTGGTGAAGCCGGTACTGAACGGTGCGAACGCTGATGTCGAGAATGTCGGCGGCGCGAACCGTAGAGCCGTCCGCCGCTTCCAGCGTCTTTAGGATGGCGAACCTCTCGAGCTCGGCCATGGTGGCACCGGGCACCTGAATGCCGTCAAATTTCGGCGACGTCGAGGACCCGTGCGGAAGATGCTGTTCCTCGATCACGTCCCCCTCACAAAGGACCACCGCACGTTCGACGGCGTTCTCAAGCTCGCGCACGTTACCGGGCCAGCGATAGTTGCGGATCTTCGTCCTCGCTCGGTCGGTGAAAGCGTCGATCTGCTTGTGGTTCTCGAGCGCGAACCGTCGCAAGAAGTGCTCGGCGAGCACCAGAATGTCTCCTCCTCGAAAACGCAGGGGCGGCATGTCGACGTGCACGACATTGAGGCGATAGTAGAGGTCCTCGCGGAATCGGCCGGCGGCCACGTCCGCCGCGAGGTCACGGTTCGTCGCGGCGACGATTCGGACGTCGACCTTGACCGATTCATTGCCACCCACGCGCTCGAACTGACGGTCCTGAAGCACCGTGAGCAGCTTGACCTGCGTCGCCGACGGTATCTCGCCGACCTCATCGAGGAAAATGGTCCCTTCGTGCGCTTGTTCGAATCGGCCCACGCGCCGCCGTTCAGCTCCCGTGAACGACCCCTTCTCGTGCCCAAAGAGCTCGCTTTCGAGGAGTGTCTGGGCGAGGGACGCGCAGTGAACGGCGACGAATGGTTTTTGAGCGCGAGGGCCCAACGAGTGAATGGCCCGTGCGAGCTCGCCCTTTCCGGTGCCGCTCTCTCCCGTGATGAGGACGGTCGCGCGCGATGGAGCGATCTGCTTCACCATGCGGTACACCGTCTGCATGGCGGGGCTCGCCCCGAGTAAGCCCTGGATGCCCTCGCCGTGCTTCTCGCGAATCTGGCGGCGAAGGTTCTCGTTCTCGACCCGAACATTGCGATGCTCGATGGCCCGCTCGACGGCCACCAAGAGCGTATCGAAGTCGACCGGCTTCGTGATGTAGTCGGCCGCTCCGGCGCGCATCGCGGCCACCGCGGATCCAAGCTCGCTGGCCGAGGTCACCACAATGACCGGTAGATCGCCGTCTCGCTCATGAAGCTCCTTGAGGAGCTTCATGCCGCCCATCTTGGGCATGTCGAGGTCGGTGACCACGACGTCGGGAGGAAGGTCAGCGATCCGCTCGAGCGCCGCGACACCGTCGCCGGCGAGGTCGACCTCGTAGCCCTGGGTGCTGAGGAGGTCCTTCAGCGCCTTTCGGGCACCGGCCTCGTCATCAACCACCAGAACTCGTACCGTAGCCTTCACCATTCACCTACTTAATCCCACACCTCACGCTGCCTCTGCAAGCACTTGAAACATCGAGGACTTCCTCCACAGGGCGCCGCCCCCGCGATCTCCGACGGTGGCGTCGTGAACAGGTTCGTTCAAAGCCGGCAGCGGCGCCAGAGCAAGGCGAGTTGTTGCCAGTCTAGCCACGGGCACTGGAAGCGAAACGCTCGAGCGCACCATCTGCGCGCCGTTCGAAGCTGACGCAAACCCCGCGTCATGGTGGGCGACCAGACGCGTTCGATATTCTTAGGTCTATCGGTCGCTGGCGCCTCCGGACCCTTGGCACGCGTCCTGCTCAAGAGCCCCACATGATGTCCGCCCGGGCCTGCGCGATCCGCTTGGAAGTTGCAGGAGCGTAGATATGGAAAGGAAACGCATCGTCATCGTCGGATCAAATTGCGCGGGCTTCACCGCGGCTATCGAGCTGAAAAGTAAGCTGCAGGATCGGCACGACGTCACGGTGATCTCGAAGACCGACCAGTTCCTCTTCATGCCGTCGCTCATCTGGTTGCCCTTTGGGCTGAGAACCAAAGAAGAGGTCACATTCTCGGTTCGCCCACCGCTTGAGAAGCACGGCGTGAGCTTCCGGCAGAGCGAGGTCACCCGGCTCGACCTCGACAACCGCACGGTCATCACGAAGCACGGCGACGAGAGCTACGACTACCTCGTCATCGCGACCGGTCCAAAGCCGAACTATGGCGCGATCCCGGGTCTTGGGCCCCGCGGCTACACCGAGTCCATCATGTCGCTCGCGGACGCGGAGCACGCGCGCGCAGCCTTCAGCGACTTCTTGGAAGCACCGGGGCCCGTGGTCGTTGGAGGTGTCCAGGGTGCGTCGTGCTTCGGTGCGGCGTACGAGTTCCTCTTCAACATGGCCTACCAGCTGGAGAAGCGTGGCCTCTCGGAGAAGGCCCCCTTGACCTACCTGACGGCGGAGCCCTTCCTCGCTCACTCCGGTATCGGTGGCTTCGGCTCCGCCACGAAGATGACGGAGTACTTCTTCAAGAAGCTCGGGATCCAGGCCATCACCAACGCCGCGGTTCAGGAGGTCTCGCCCGGCGAGATCCGTCTCGCCGATGGCCGAAAGCTACCGTTCACCTATGCCATGCTCGTCCCTTCGTTCCTGGGCGTGGATGCCGTCCGGGCATGCGAGAAGATCACGAACGCCTCGGGCTTCGTGCGAGTGAACGGCTTCTACCAGACGGAAGCCTACCCAGAGGTGTTCGCCGCGGGCGTCGCCGTGGCGATGGAGCCGCCGGACAAGACGCCGGTTCCCTGCGGCGTGCCGAAAACCGGCTATCTGTCGGAAGAAATGGCAAAGATCGCTGCTCACAACATCGTGGCGCAGATCCACGGTGAGAAGATGATCAGCCTGGCCCCAGCTAGCATCGACGCCAAGTGCATTCTCGACGCAGGCAACACCGGCATCATCATGCTCGCCGACCACTTTCTCGAGCCGCGCGAGCACGCCTGGCTCATTCCGGGGCCCGAAGCTCACTGGGCCAAGTTGGCATTCGAGAAGTACTTCCTCAGCACAAGAAAGCGCGGCCTTGTCTGAGTGGCTCAGCGCCGAATATGGGGAACCCGGAATGAAGCAGCCGCGAGGCCGAGCGGCTTCGTCATGCGGCCCAAACTTTCAAGAAGGGCCGGCTCGAACGAACGCCTAGGTCACCTGCCAGAAGCGAGCGGACCCATGTCGGATGCTTCTGATCGGGCGGGCGAACGATTGGCACCGCGTCAGTGCCAATACCTCTTCGTGCGCCGCAGTGCGGCTTGCGCTGCGGCCACGCGAGCGATGGGCACGCGGAAAGGCGAGCAGGAGACGTAGCCGAGGCCCAGCTGCTCGAAAAACTCGATCGACTTCGGGTCGCCGCCGTGTTCCCCGCACACGCCGAGCGAAATCTCGCCGTGAGCGACTCGGCTCTTTTCAACCGCGATACGCATGAGCTCGCCCACTCCTTCGATGTCCAGGGTCACGAATGGATCCTCAGGCAGCATTTGGCGCTCGACGTAGACGGGCAAGAAACTGCCGGCATCGTCCCGTGAGACTCCCAAAGTGGTTTGCGTCAGGTCGTTGGTGCCAAATGAGAAGAATTCCGCCTGCTGAGCCAGCTGATCGGCGAGCAGCGCCGCGCGCGGGAGCTCTATCATGGTTCCAAATTTGAACTTCACCTCGATGCCGTGCCGCTGAAAGGTTTCGTGAGCCACCGCGTCGACGATCTGACGCATCGCGAGCAGCTCCGCCGCGCTGAAGGCGAGTGGGATCATGATTTCCGGGTGGACATCGTAGCCCTCCTTCTTCACCACGCAGGCTGCATCCAGAATCGCCTGCACTTGCATCTCGGGAATCTCTGGGAAGGTGATGCCCAGGCGGACGCCGCGGTGGCCGAGCATCGGGTTATACTCATACAGTTCGGCGATCCTACGCTTCACGTCGCTAACGCTCACAGCCATCGCTACAGCCAGTTGTGCGATCTGCGCGTCCTCCTTGGGCAAGAACTCGTGCAGCGGCGGGTCAAGCAGGCGGATGTTGACCGGCCGCTCCTTCATTACTCGAAATAGCTGGGCGAAGTCTCGAGTCTGGAAGGGGAGGAGCTTGTCGAGCGCACGCTTGCGCGCAGCCACGTCGCGCGCCAAGATCATTTCCCGCACCGCGGCAATGCGCTCCTCGCTAAAGAACATATGCTCCGTGCGACATAGCCCAATGCCCTCGGCGCCAAAGCTCAACGCCTTCTCTGCCTGCGCTGGCGTGTCGGCGTTGGCTCTTACGCGGAGGCGCCGAACTCGGTCGGTCCATTTTAGCAAGATCTCCATTTCGCTCCCGAGCTCGGCAGCGACGGTCTCGACCGCGCCGCGGTAGACCTTGCCGCTCGAGCCATCGATCGTGAGCGTGTCGCCCTGCACGATCGTCGCAACGACGCTGCCATCTGCGCCGTGAACGGTCATCCTGGCTGCAACGTGGTCCACGTTCAGCG
>ENA-ORBV01017521-ORBV01017521.1-microbial-mat-metagenome-genome-assembly--contig:-NODE-17521-length-10225-cov-5.475857_pt1 | contig 10225 bp, 5 predicted proteins | sample MGYA00237777_ERZ505514 | MGnify/ENA primary metagenome ERZ505514 (study PRJEB26160, sample SAMN06269048) | microbial mat metagenome | isolation source: Oligotrophic lake microbial mat | place...
ATTGTACTGTTTCAATATAAAGGAGGAAGAGGTAATAAGTAAATCAGATGGCGTAAGTTCTTAGCACGTTGTGGTCTTAGGAGTACATTCATCAGAGCTCGCAAAAGGAGAAGAGCTCGATTTATGTCCAATTTCGGACGAAAAGAAGGAGGGGGTTCTCACTCGACACTCTAACCCTAATGCGGGAAACGGATTAAAAAATGACCCCCAAATCTTCATCGGATCGATCCATCACCCGGCCAACATGGCAATGATGGCATCAAGCCATCAACAAAACAACAAGAAAACGACGGCGACGATGAAGGGCGCCAACGCTCAAGTCAAACGTTTCATTACCTTCTCGTTAATTAGCCCCAATTGAAACAATCCATTAATTTCAGAAGTGGGGCAGCGGCAAAACAGACAACATCACATTCGCTTCGAGACAGACAAGCCAGCCAATAGAACCTCTCATTCCTTTTTGTTTGGAACCTACCTTTAGGCACTGCTGAACGTAGCTATTGCTCACACGAGAGATGGGAAATGAACTCACGGTAGCAAAGTAGCTTGCTTGTGTTGACGCTTCCTCAGTCAGAGTCGTCTCCAGGCAATCAACCACTTGCTAATAGTTTTGAGAATGAATCAATATTTCACTGGAGAACGACACTTTCCACTTCCAGACAAAAAAATGAGGCCAAGAAAATGGTTGGGAAACAAAGAGAACTCTATGGCCGTTAGGGTGCTACATTCTTTTGCTACTACTATCAGTACTGGATTGCGTTGGGATGAATCGAGTTATCCGATTTTGTGACAACGGGCATGAATTCCTACTTTTGGCTGGGCCCACTCAAGTGGGATAACCTTATGGGCCCAATCATGAGTGACTGCGACTTTCCAGCGAACAGAAAGTAACTGAGGCGTGCAATGGAGAAGCGTACAGCAGCGTTACAATAAGACGCCCATAAAGATGGAGTGCTGTGTAGCTCTTAGTTGCTGGACGATTTATTCCCGATGGTAGCAAGCTCATTGCCACAGTGCGATGTAGTATTAGTAGCTAACTAAGCGGGCTTCAGTTATGCCGGTCGACACTCAAGTTGCCTGCTACAGTGGTAGCTAGCCTAGTTAGGTATTGGTGTGTGAGCATCATAGCAGAAACACACTACTATCTAGCTAGTTGTAGGTTTACCTACAATCTTGAGTGAGAGTCACTTCGTTGGGCTGCAGCTGGAAGACGGGCTGAAGCAGCAATAGCGCACCGTGACTCCGTCAAACGGAGCAAATTAGTTGCAGTACTGTAGCTTCCTCCGATTTGCTACCTGCAAGCTAGCTACCTCCCACCTCACAAGCTACATACTAACTGACTAGCAGGTGCTCATAGTCTCTATTATCATTGAAGCTACCTTGCTACAGTACATGTAGTATTCATTCGATCATTTTCTGCTCTAGCTAGCTACCCTACTAGTAGCTACTAGTATGCTGTATGCCCTCCCAGAGCGGGGAAGGGGTCGGGTTGCACCCATTCCGGGTCGCCCCTCCCGACGGTGGTCTATCGGAATCGGAATTATGGCAACCACGCCTTTCGGGCTTGCAAGCCAGGTGAGCCCGACTAGCTACCTGGTACGAGTACTAGTACTAGTAGTAGCTAGCAAACACTGGACCAAGTAATTTATCCCAACAACGTGTGAAGTCGGACAAATACGGGGAGCATCTGGCATTGAAAATACTCAAGAAGGGGGGATGTGTGCGGACTGCAGAGAGAATCTTGTATAAAAATCATCAGAAATGGGCATGTGTGCGCTTAAGCAAAGTAATGGGCTTGTGTGCGCTTGGGAACAGTATATCCACCCGGTCAAGGATTTAGCCGCAGGCCAGTCTTTCGTACTTAGTTCTCATTGGTTCTTCATAACGGATCGTTTTGTACTGTATTCTCTATAGTAAAAAAGGTACCTTTCTCGATGTTTGTTTGAAGTGTTTTTCTCCCAATTTTCAATCCCTGCAGCTGGAAGCCCCGACAGCACTACTCAAGTGAGTGTCAGTCGACGGACCCCCACCAGCCAGCATTCTTAGCTATAGCTCTATCGAAGCTTATGTATTCATTGTATTGTATTGTCTTGTTCATATTATAATTCACCACCTGTCCCAAAAGGATACGACCAGCAAAAGAAAACGATTTCTTGAAAGTGGAGTGGTGGATGCATAGATTTGAAAACTTCATTAAATTTGCTGGGTTTTCTTGACCCATCCAAAAGTTGCACCACCAAGGACCACCAATAAACTACTGGAAAGTAGTTAACCAGGCACCATGGCGAAACAAGTGATCATCCAGGGTAAGTATCGTTCATGCAAATCTTTTTTCTTGCGCTTTGAAATACTTTAAAAACTCATCCTGTGTACAAACTCGGATTGCATTCATAATGTAAATTTACAGCCATGGAGGAAGTAGTGGGAGAATATGTGTTGAACATGAGCCATGACAAGTTAAAAATTGCAGCACTGCTAGGGAAAATCAAGCTCGACAATGTACAGCTCGACGGGGATTTGATTGGAAGTCACGTGTTGGGGGCGGTGGGGCTCTCGGGATTTGGGATTTTGAGTTGTTGGGCCCGCACCGTTCGCATCAGTGTTCCATGGAAGAATTTAGAAAAGGAACCAACGCGGTTTGAAGTGCAAGGAGTTCATTTGGTCTGTGTTCCCTTGATGCCATCGACGGCCACGAAAATGTACGGGGCGGGAACACAACAAGATCCGCGGTGCACCTTACGAACGAGAGCCAAACGATCTGTTTTGGCAAGGCTGGAACGAAACTATTTTTCAGGGAGAATCCCAGGAGAAGGCCCGCCATCCAAGCGCATTCGGCGTGCCGTCAAAGAAGTGGAACGAGAAATGCGAAAAAGCAAAAAGCGGGGATCAACAACTGGCTCTAGCAAAGACTTGGACGATGAAGATGATCGCATTATTGATTCTCTGGTATCGGAATTAAATGACATGGACTCCACTTTTCAAAGCAGCACGGATATGAGCACGGGTGGGAGTAGTGGAATGGACGAGGAGAAAAGTTCCAAAGACAGCCGATTTTCTACCGACAATTTACCTGAACTACCACGTGATTGGAAAGTGAAGCTGCGAGAAAAAGTGTTACGAAACATGGAAGCCACAATGAAAGATGTCCACATCCGATGCGAGGTATCCGAGGGAGGTCTTGATTTTTGCCATCCAGACCATAGAAAGACTACAACCTTCAACAGTTCGTCACGAAAAATGGCAACAGGAGAAGCCCTACCAGCGGATCAACGATCTTTTTCCTTTGGTTTCACTCTTGAAAGTATGGTACTGCGCACCGCTGACGAGAAGTGGGACATTGGAAGCCACGAAAAATTCAGTTCCAACAGCAATACTAATTTGTTGTCCAGATTTAGTAGGAGTTCCTCCAAGCTACAACAAGATCACTTGGGACCAAACGAATATGTGTCACGAAACAATAAAATTGCTTCTCTGAATAATTTGAGGTTGTACTGGGATGACGAGCCACCGATACTGCTGTCGGAGACAGATGTACTTACTGGAAACGTCCAGAAACTTTCTGCCGAGAAACTCCAGTCACGGATTGCGTCTGCCATGGACGGTTTGGTGCACCAACAAGAATTAGGAAAAGCAATTCGCACTTCTCTATCTGCTCCGATACCAGAATCGCTCCCTGACCCTTCAAGTGAAGGAACAGTACATCAATATATCTGCGAATCGGCGTCAGTGGAAGTCCGTATTAAGACAAGTGATAGAACACTCCCGGGGCCGATTTCATGCTCAGCAGAGTTTATTCCATTTCATTTGGACTTGCAAGTCCGCCCTCATCAGTACTTGCAATACCAATCGCTGAAAAAGGCGATGCTATCACAACAAAGATTTGATACAATGCTGAGGCAAAGACCAAAAATGTCAGTCCACAAAAACCCTAGAGCTTGGTGGGCATATGCCATTGGATGCGTAACATCGAGACCCAACTGGCGGCCTTGGTCCGATGTCTTGCAGATTGTACAAAATAGAAATCGGTACATAGAACTAGTTGTAAAGAAACTGGTGAACGCTTCGGTTGGAGCAGGCTTTCATGGTGGTTTGTCGTCGGATGAAAGCACGGAATTGGTGTCATTAGAGACTCTTTTGCCTATCGAAGCTCTGTTGTCATTTCATTTGATAGGGTTGAGGACTTTTTATGAGCTGCAAAAGAACGGGGATGGCAATACGAAAGACTCGACCGGGACGCCAAAAAGTAAATCGAAAGGCCGAGGCTTTAGTCGGTTTTTGGGATTTGGGGGTAGCAAGTGGAAGCGTAAGATGAATAGTTCTTTTTATGGGACCAACGGAGTACCGGATGAGTACACGTCTTCCATGATGCAGCCTCTTGCGGATGAAAGTACGGCGTCCATGTCAATATCAGGTTTCACTTCTCAGATATTGGAACCTACCAAGCCGATTTCACTGGTAGACGCCATGACGTTGAGACTTGGACACAAAACTTGGTTCATTGCGTTTAAGCTCGCAGATGCTGCTGCCAGTCTCACATTGCTGCGGGCGACGGGAGATGTCCCCATTATTAAATTATCGCTTCGCACAACCGGAATAGCGAGGTCATTCGGGGTTGGCAACCGGGATTTTTTCTTCGATGTCATAAAGTGCGAAATTGTGGATTGTATGAATCGAAGATCCGGGAAAAAGGCTGGTAGTATGGGTAAACAAGTGCTGATTGTCAGACCAGTTGAAGATGAGCTTTTTTCTGACCTCGACAGTACGGAGGCTAGAATGGGAGAAGACGGCAGAGCTTCTCCTGTGCCTCCTTCGATAGTCCGGGACTCTTTTAATGTCGGCCCCGAGCTATTAGAGGTTAGTGATTTCAAAGAATTGCCCCCACCCGGAGTGGTATGTCGAATAGCGGCGGCGCGTGGCGATGGTTCCGTTAAGCTCAGCATTGCTGCCCACCCCGCGACGCTCGTTTGGACTACACCTTGCATAGACGCAGTCGCTGAGTTTTTCGCTGCTCCATCCATAAAGACGACAGATCTGTCATTGCGTCTGAGAAATGCAGCCACGCCCCTCGCTAGAAAGGCTCAACTTGCTCTCCTGTCCCCCGTCGCGCTGGCGCTGCATGTCAATATTGCTGCCCCAAAAGTGTGGCTACCGATTTCATCGAGTGGCCTGGAAGGCGCCTTATTTTTGGACGCAGGAAATTTTAAGTTAGCCGCTACCAAGAGCGAGGGCCAGACAAATATGAATTGGAATCTCAACGCTGACAATCTACAAGTCCATTTTCTACGAGGCAGGACCCTCGCTCAGCTACAGGAGACTTTCCAATTTCCTCATGCTAGTTTAGAGGCGAACCCAGAAACTTCGATCGTCCGCCCCTTTCATGTGTACTGTGTTGCGTCAGACCAAGAGGTACCTGATGAAGGGATCCCGGAATTTAATCGATATGGAGGATCTGGTGGGACTCTTGTCAGGACGATCGATGTCAGTGTCAGCCCGATCTCACTGAATCTGGTTGATGCCGAAGGCTTAGCACGATCAATTGGGAAGTGGTACGGGAACGGAATCGTGAACTTTCGGACCAGGGAATCTACCAGGCGACAAAGCTCACGGAAAACACAAAAGCGAAGGAAGGAGGGCAGACTTTCGTTGGACGATAAGAAAGGGAACAAAACGGTGACAACTTTTGCAAAGGGTACTTCGATTCCCCAGAATTTGTCGATATCAGTGGAAAAGATTGAAATGGCTCTGGAGGGTCATTCAAAAGGCAACTTCTCGTCTAATTTTTCCGACGATAAAAGCATGGTGTCTTTAGATTCAGTCTCTCTTATCGATGTTTCGCCTTCCATCCGAGTTTATGTTGTTGAAGTGTTTGGGATAGCTGCCAGACGTTCAAAAGTTCACGAATCGGCAACAACAAAATTCCTTGTCGCGGACGCCTCTATTGTTCAACTAAAAGATGCTTCTTGCTTTGTTCCAATGCAGCCCAGGCATGAAGCTGACGAGTCCCAATGCTGCATTTTGAGAGGGCTGGGCGCCCCGAAGCAAAAAAAAAATCCATTGAAATCCACAAGTCGACGAGCGTGGATGGCTCAAGACAACACAGTTGACCCCAACGCAAACACCGATGAAGCGGGGAGGTCTCCACGAAGGGATATCATTTCTGCAACTGTCTTCCACGATGGCCTGGCCCATCTTGATGAAGTAGAAATTGATATAGATTCTGTTGTTGTCAGGGTGACGCCGACGACGCTGAAAGACTTTTTGAAAGGATTGCGTAGGATCATTGAGCTCGTGCAGGTGATGACTAAGGAGATGGAGAGAAAAGTTCATGAAGAATGCCGGAAGGCAAGGCGGCGTGATCGCCCAGGTGGGTAGAGAAAGGTTTCCTTAGTTCAGAAAAAACTGCTGGGAGGTGCTGTAGACTTCTCACATGCCAAATCATTGTTCTTTGTTTGTGATTGTAGGCGTGGATTTGGAAACCTTATATACGGATAGTTCTCAGATTCTCCACCAGGGAAGCTCAACCCCATCTTCGGATAGGCCCCCGTCACCGGCACACTCTGAAGCGCAGACGGAAGCTTCTTCCACTGTTGGGCAAGATAGCGATGCTCCCTCTGACTCGAGCATTCTTTTTAAGGTTACAATTCGTGAGAGCACTCTGCTTGCTGGTCGCCCTACTCTACCAAACAGGCAAACGTATGACAAAAAGTCAAGAAGGAAAAAGGGTGCCGCGGCAAATTCGTTTGCTGTTATTCAAGTATCATCGAATGCTCTAGTGATGTTTCAAAGTGTTGAAAATCAAGACGGTAGTGGCGCGAAAACTTTGCACGCCAGCATGGAAAATTTGTCGGCCTCTGTGAACACAGAGTTTGAAAGAATACCTACATCGCAAGCCCCCCCAATGATAGGACCGACAGGAGCAGAATTTCGAGTTGTTTATTCCACGGAAAAAGAAGGGTGTGTCGTTTCGCAGGATATTTCCTTGGACTGTGAAACGCTGAAGTCCTGCTTAACTCCTAATGACATGATGATTCTCCTGAGTATTTCCAGGAAGATGTTGGAACGCCTTCGTGCTTTCGACTTCCAAGGCCAACCGACCAATTTACCTGGTCGGCCAAGACCGTCAAAGCCTTCGGCGCTATCGCTTGTCCGGTATCAAAAGAAAGGCACGGGAATCGCTACTCGTATAAGGGCCGAGATCCATTCTTTCTCCTTCGTTCTCTTGAGGGCTTATAGGTCGAAGTATGGAGCTCCTGAATTTTTGGACTTTACCGTGCGACGATTGAAAGGTCGCCTTGAAGGGTGCATGTCTGCGTTGTCGGGAGAATGCAACGCTTCCATTGCTGTAAATTTCTACAATTCCGAGGTAACAGACTGGGAGTACGCGGTAGAACCATTCAACGTTGTTCTGGCGGTTGACCAGATGCCAAATGAAATCGTAAGCAAAGTCCCGTGTCGACCATTGAATTTGCTGACTTTTTAAAATTAATCTGACAGCAGTGCTATCCATTTTCTCCCCTAACAGTTGTTGAAACTATCGGCTGCTGCGCCAATCCACATGAACCTGACAGGCATATTCTTGAGAGATTTTGCTGAAATGGATTTCGATATGCTGCGAAACCGCAAGGAGGACAACAGGGGCAGCGTTGATACTGCCGAAAAAGCACTGACACCTTCTGTGCTGTCAACTGTTGGCCTTCGGCGCGCTACTGAATCGCATGTCGTCACGATTGAAAATAGCACGGGCCTTGATCTTTTCATCACTCCACCCACACCGGAAGACGAAGTCCCTCTCACCAGTACCGTACGTTTCAATATTCCCGAGCCAGGCTTTGTCGCAAACGGTGACACCATAGCTCTCGATAAGGTTATGGGAATTGAGTCGCCGCGAAAGAGCAGCCGTGCAACGAAAAGGCCTACAAAGCTTTCACTTCGATTAGCACCTTCGAGCGCCACTTCTGTTGGTGAAAGGCAACCACTAACAGACCTCCCCATTGAGCACCCATCGGGGCCGTCAGTTTCGCTTTACAGCTTGCAACCGGCCGTTTCCATGGAATCCAAGGGACGGTCAAGTCCGGAGACAATTCAAACTGTCCAGAGCGACAACACGCGCAATGAATTCGTGTCGGAATTTGCATACTACACGGCTGAGCCAGTTATCGAGTGGTGCTTTCAACTCCAGCGATTGCGTAATAGCACCACCGATGTTTTCAGCCTTCAAAAGGGACGAGATTTGCTTTCGTCTAGTATATGGTCTCCTGAAGATGAAGTCAACGACAGTATCATCGACTTTACTCATTATCTGGGAAAGGATGCTCCTGTGGACCAGGAGGAGTCCGAGGCGGCACATGACGACATCATCCTTCGCGTTTCAAGTCCTGAGATGGATAGAAAAACAAGCACTGCTCGGGCTCCACATAAAAGCAATTGGTTACGCCCCTACCTAAAGAACGACTCCCCAGAATGGACTGATATGACCTGTATTCTTCGCATGGCTCGCGAAAGGGTAATGCTTCCCGACAGTAATTGGATCTGGGTCAACGATTGGACTGCAGATCTAAGCGGAAAGTTTGGTGAATCAACTGATGCTGATGGTTGGGAATATGAGGCAGACTTCGAAACATTCACCAGACAAAGAAGGTTTTATCAAAGAGGTGACTCGTGCCGAAGAAGGCGTTGGACCAGAACTCGAATGGTGAAGCCACCTAAGCTAGACGATCCGCTCCGGCAAATGAAAATCGTATGGGAGACTTCGCGAGATGAAACGGGCAATTACTCGATCAAGGTCAGGTCACCGCTGACTATCCACAACTGCACTTCGCTGGCTTTGACTTTCTTTGTTTATAGTCCCAGCTGGGAGTCCGACATGAAAGTCGGAACATCAGAACCGGGAGAAGCGATGCATGTGCCCGTTGCGCTCGCCTCTGCTGTGTACATCAGACTCGCAAGGAAGCTCGGGACGCGGGAGACTTCTTCCATTGATGACTTTGCAAAAAGCGATCGTGTCATGATCCTTCCCACAAGCCCGAAGTCAACTTCATTTGTGAGGACCACTATGCCTCTTGAAGATGTCTCGAATACAACTTTGCACTTCCTTGTTCACGTTACAAGCGACAAAGGAATTGTGGATATCACTGTTGAGCCTATCATGAGAGTAATTAACTTGTTACCCTGTCAATTGGAATGCCAGCTTGGAGAAGTCCTTCGTGGCGCATCTGACAAACGCAGGATCGAGGACACCCGCCCTGTCATCGGCAGACCTGGAAAGAGAGTTGGACAGGCGGAGACTCTTCACATTGCGAGCGGCCAAGAGGGTAAATGTACCGCTGTCGACCCCCTTGCCAAGCCCCACATATCCTTGCGGGTTCCGGGCTATTTATGGTCGCCTTGGCAAAGAATTGTCAACCGCAATGCGAATTCTAACACTTGGCGACCATCTGAAGAAGAGGAGGACTGGCACATAAACTCGAACAAATCGGATTCTGACTACGCTGAAGAGTTCAAGAGCATGGTTAGATTTGAACGCACCGGGAAGCTAGGCGACCCTCTAACTCTCATCATTAGCGGCATGTCCAGTCAGCAACCAGGTTGCACCGTTTTGAGCTGTCGTGTTGATTGAATCGGATGCGGTGCATCTTGTTGGATTGCGATCTCTGCTGAATGCACTGAACAGTGTTGTTGCTTACCTATGCAATGTCCTTTTTTTCTCCTGCTCTTTCTTGAAGTTGAGTGTGGACAGTCCCTGACCGTTCGTGTTTATTCTCAGTGCTGGATTTTAGACAAAACTGGCTTTGGCTGCAGATTCTGTGAAGGATTTACCAATTTACTGGGCAATGTGCCGGACAGCAACACTTCTCGTCGATCGCACTTGTTGAGTGAGGAAGCGAGGGATCCAGATGTCCAGAGTGATGTGAGGGTGCAAGGACACCAGTGGAGCATAGGCATGAGTGGAATGCCGCTTTATTTCAGTCTGAGAGAAAAATTTGCCCTTTCTATTGAAAGTGGGGCCGGGGACGGGAGGTACCTCAAAGGAAAGCAAAACATTCGCTCGAAATGGGTGTCGCCCATGGACGCATCTAACGTCATTCCGAAAACTGTATTTTCGGTTGAGGTGAGCTAGACATTTGCTGTTCAAAATTGTACATGCTATGATGTCGAGCTCTCAGCCTGGTAACACTACTCTGTTTTCGCGCCTTTCTAGGAACTTGGTGGTCCTCGTCGTTTTGAG
>ENA-ORBV01017522-ORBV01017522.1-microbial-mat-metagenome-genome-assembly--contig:-NODE-17522-length-10225-cov-4.188806_pt1 | contig 10225 bp, 5 predicted proteins | sample MGYA00237777_ERZ505514 | MGnify/ENA primary metagenome ERZ505514 (study PRJEB26160, sample SAMN06269048) | microbial mat metagenome | isolation source: Oligotrophic lake microbial mat | place...
ACACCTCTCTATTCGTCGGCAGCGTCAGATGTGTATAAGAGACAGCTATATCCCAGTACGATCGATGTGTCTTTAGAAAAATTTTGTGCCATCTTTTTTAACCATTGATTGTCCTCAGGCTTACAATCCCCGTCCGTAAATAATAAGTTTTGGTGGGTAGCACCTTTAATACCTACCATGATGGCAAACTTTTTTCCATGATGATGCTTTAGATCTTCTTTTACGGTTATTACTTTTAGGTGATTGTATTTTTTATCCATCTCGCGTAGCACATCTGGGGTATTATCGGACGAACAATCATCCACCACCACCACTTCAAAGTTAGGGTAATCTTGATTTAATATCAAAGGCAGAAACTCTGGCAAGTTATGGTCTTCGTTCTTTGCACAAATTACTATAGACACAGGCTCCAAATGTTGTAGCGTAATTTGCTTTTCTTTATAAAAAGCTATTCTAGCAAAGTAATAGATGTAATACCAAAGCAATATTAATGCGGTAAAACAAAAAAGACAAAATAGAATAAAATAAAAGCTAAGTTCTGGCGTGAGTACCGATTTCATGATTCCCAAAGTTAAGCTCCGAGCCTCATCAGATATACATTATCTTTGACAGTTTTAAACATTACAATTAACAGTTACGAAGGCTACCAATAGCGAATCAGGAACGAATGCTACGAATAAATACACCTTCGATTCGTACGATTCGTTAATTAATACCCGATAAAATGAAATTTACCCTTCAACATACCGACAAAAACTCTAATGCAAGAGCAGGAGAAATAGAAACTGCACATGGAGCAATCCAAACACCTGTATTTATGCCTGTGGGAACACGAGGCACGGTAAAGGGTGTTTACCAACATGATTTAAAAGATGATGTAAAGGCTCCAATCATACTTGGCAACACTTACCATTTATATTTAAGGCCCGGAATCGACATTATTGAAAAGGCTGGCGGCTTACATAAGTTTATTGGTTGGGACCAACCCATGCTTACCGATAGCGGGGGATTTCAAATATTTTCATTGGCAGACGAGCGAAGAAAAACGCAGCCGGGCGCTAAACCCATGCGCAAAATTACGGAGGAAGGTGTAACGTTTAGTGCAGATATAGATGGATCAACACACTTTTTTTCTCCTGAAAATGTGATGGACATTCAGCGTACGATAGGCGCAGATATCATTATGGCATTTGACGAGTGCACTCCCTACCCTTGCGAATATGGTTATGCAAAAAATTCCATGAACATGACCCATCGCTGGCTACAAAGATGTATTACACAGTTTAATAAAACAGAAGGTAAATATGGGTACGAGCAAACACTTTTCCCAATCATCCAAGGAAGTGTGTACAAAGATTTACGAATTCAATCTGCCGAATTTGTAGCCTCTCAAAACTGCGAAGGAAATGCAATTGGCGGTCTTTCGGTTGGAGAAGGACAGGACGATATGTTTGGAATGACTGAAGTGGTTTGCGGAATTTTGCCTAAAGAAAAACCCCGCTACCTGATGGGTGTTGGAAAACCAGAACAACTTTTGGAATGTGTCTCTTTAGGAATTGACATGTTTGACTGTGTGATGCCAACCCGAAATGCAAGAAGTGGAATGTTATTTACCAGCAACGGCACTATTGCAATTAGCAACTCTAAATATAAAGATGATTTATCGCCCATTGACCCGAACGGCACCTCGTTTGTGGATTTGCAATACAGCAAAGCCTACCTACATCATGTATATAAAGCAAATGAAATGATAGCATCTATGATTTCGAGCCTTCATAACTTATCTTTTTATACTTGGCTGATGCGCGAAGCCAGAACAAAAATAATAGAAGGCACTTTTAGAGATTGGAAAGATAAAATGGTGAAGCAGGTGAGTCAGCGATTGTAACAGGTAGGCAATTCCTTGATGGGCGCTCCAAAGGAGTCCTTCGGATAGCTGAAGTGAGGTTACAGTTAGATTACTGAACAATTACCTTCTTCACATGCCATTTGTCACCACTTTTAATTTTAATGTATAGGTATAGGCGTTTAGGTCGCTATTTATTAACTTTGCCAAATTCTATTCCTGTAGAAGGAAAGCCATATCAGACAATCCCTTGCCAGATTAAAATACTGAACAAAACACCTGCGTTGCCGGAAAGAAATCCGCCTATTCGCTTTCGAAAAAATATTCCTACAAGTTGGGTAGAACTTGTTTTGAGGGAAGGTAAGAACAGACAGATGCGGAAAATGACAGCTGCAGTCGGGTTCCCTACTCTCCGGCTTGTGCGTACCGGAATTGAAAAGCTAAACATCGAAAAAATGAAATCGGGCGAGGTGCAGGAAATAAGTGACAAAGAAATTTTGGCGCTGCTGGGACTTTGAAATACAAATTGCTCGCACTACCTCTCAAAAATATACATCCCAATATCGGCTGCCCCGTTGCTGTCGAAAAGATAAATAAGGCCTGTTCCATCCATCTCGGCATAAAAATTACCAGTGGCCATAGTGGGGGATATCCGAACCCGGGATCCCGAGACATTATACCTTCTTCCTTTGATCTTTGTTGTTACAATAGTTGTGTGGAGATAGGTAGAGAAAGTAGCGGTAGGGCATGCAGGGCAGTTGAGCATAAATTCATTATCCGAACCACTATTTTCTGTAGCTGTAATCTCGAAAATTCCTGGGTTATCCGAAGTAGCCAGCGTAAATTCGGGGCCCGCATATACGAGAACTAAAAGGACTTCTTTAGCAGAGGACAATGTATAGCCTGTAGAAATAGATCCCCCGTTGAAACCAATTGTAGAATTTCCCACAGCTACGAGCGTCCAGCTACAGGCATCGGCACAACCAGTCGTACTCAATGTAGATGGCGTAACAAGAAGAGACCAGCTTGGAGAGCCCGGTGTGCCGCTGTTATAATAATATCCATTTGTCAGCACTCCGCCTTGAGAATACACCAAAAGGCTGGTAGCAGGATTTGGAATTGTTGTTCCGTCAATAGTGCTTTGCATTGCCACACGTGGAAGCAGCATTCCTTTGTTGGTTGCCAGCTAACATCGAGCATAGCCGAAGCATCCGCAGAGCTGCCCGTTGCGTTGATACCGATGTTCTGGGATAGGAGCACCTCGCCCATCTGCAAGAAAAAAATAATTACGAGTGAAAGAAATATTTTTTTCATTAGAAGTTATTATTAAATTGTAATTTTTATTTAAGTATGCTCACCCTCGATGCTCGCTTCGCTCGATCAGGATTAGCTCTTTATTATTTTTATCTACAGAGGCTAACATTCCCCTTCTGGATTATTTCCAATCCCGTGATCAGCGTAGCTTTCATATAATACGCAAACACTGCACTTGATTCAATCTTGCCCTGATACGAGCCATCCCATTTCATGGCAGGGTTGGTGGATTCAAAAACCAATTCTCCCCACCGGCTGTAAATTATCAGTTGGTACGATTTCAGACAAGAGTAATCACCGTAATAGAGGCCAAACGTTTCGTTTTCATTATCGCCATTAGGAGAAAAGGCGTTTGGCAAAAACAACTCTCCTGCCTTCGAACAATCAATGGGCTCAATAGTTACTGTTGCACAAACCACATCCGTGCAATTATATGTATTGGTTACAGTAACACAATATACAGTCGTAATAAAGGGAAAAACCAAAATAGAAGAATCAATAGAAGCGGTTGACCAGAGATACGTCCCGCCACCGGTTGCAACCAGCGTAACGGTTTGTCCAGCTACAATGGTACTGCTCGAAGCTACAGCAGCAGCGGGAGCAGGATTCACCACCACAGTTGAAAAAGCTGTATCCGAACAACTGCCGATAGAAACTATCACTGAATAATTTCCTGCAGTGGTAAGATTTATCGAAGAGGTAGTTGCGCCATTGCTCCACAAATAATTGGTTCCGCCAGATGCGTTGATCACGGCATTTTGTCCCACGCAGATAGTTGCTGATGTGGCAGAGGCAATAGGAGCCGAGATGCTTGTCACCGTGGCAGTAGAAATAGATGTACAGCCGTTGCTGTCTGTGACCGTGATGGAATAAACGCCAGATGAAAGCCCCGTTGCCGTTTGCGATGTTTGTACCGGACCAGTGGACCAGGAAAATGTATAGGGAAGTGTTCCACCGTTTGCATTTACCGAAGCAGTGCCGTTGTTGGATCCGCATGCAGGAGTCGAGGAGGCAGATGCAATTAGCGCCAATGGCTGGGTAATTGTAATAGTTTGTGTATTGCTGCAACCGCCTGCATCGGTAATGAGAACAGTATATACCCCTGCTGAAAGATTACTTGCCGATGAATTTGTTCCACCCGATGGCGACCAATTGTATGTATAAGGCGATGTGCCGCCCGTTACGTTCACCGTGGCGATGCCGGTATTTGTGCCGTTACACAAAGTATTTGTTTGATTCTGAATTGAAGCATTAGGCCCGTTTGCGTTTATAACAGAAGTGATTGAGGTTTGAATGCATCCGTTTGCATCGGTAACCGTTATTGAATAAATGCCGGCAGATAAACCGGTTGCCGTTGAAGTTGTTCCCCCACCCGGTGACCAGTTGTAGGTATAGCCCGGTGTGCCGCCACTCACTGTTGCCGTTGCTGAACCGTTATTGTTTCCGCAAGTAGAAGCAGTAGCGGAAGAAGTTGTTGTTATTGCTGTTGGCTCTGTGATGGTCACGGGTTGTATATTGCTGCAGCCACTTGCATCCGTAACGGTCATTATATAATTCCCCGCACTAAGTCCGGTGGCAGCGGTAGTTGTTCCGCCTGAAGGAGACCATGAATACGTATACGGAGGACTGCCTCCTGACACTGTCCCTGCCGCTGAACCGATATTTCCTCCATTGCATAAAACATTCGTTTGGCCTGATAATGTAATAAATGGTGCGCCTGAACTTATAACATTCGCTACTGCTGCTTGTGTACATCCGTTGACATCAGTAATTGTACAGGTGTAACTACCGATGGATAGTCCGGTGACGGTTGCTGTACTCCCTCCGGGAGATGACCAGCTATACGTGTAACTTCCGGTTCCTCCGGATACATTGACCATTGCTGTTCCAATATTATTTCCGCAGCTCGCCTGCGTGATGGAGGTGGTGGATGTTATTGCAGCAGGTTGAATGATCAATACAGGTTGTAGATTGCTGCACCCGCTTGCATCCGTAACAGTTGCTGTGTAATTTCCTGCAGAAAGTCCGGTTGCAGTTGCAACGCTTTGCCCGCCCGGATTCCAGAAATAAGTATAAGGAGTACTGCCTCCTGTTGCTGCCACTGCCGCTGAACCGGTATTTCCCCCGTTGCACAAAATATTTGTCTGACTGGAAAGTGAAACAGCCGGCCCGCTTGATGAAGTGATAACTACGGTTGATGTACTGCTGCATCCGCCCGCATCCGTAACTGTTACTGTATAATTTCCTGCACTTAGTCCGGTTGCTGTTGCATTTGTCCACCCGCCCGGTGACCAACTATAAGTATAGGGCAATGATCCACCTGTAAGAGTTACTGTTGCTGTGCCGTTACCGGCAAGACAAGTAGCGGAGGTGGACGTTGCGGTTGAAGTAAGCCCGGCAATCGTTACAATTCCGGTTGCAGCAGATGTGCATCCGAATGTACCCGTTACTGTTACTGTGTACGAGGTGGTTGAAGTTGGCGATACGGAAATAGAAGTTGTGGTTGCACCTGTATTCCAGGAATAATTTATTCCACCGGAAGCAGTAAGCGTAGCAGCAGAGCCGTTGCATATAGTTGTGCTGCCATTGATAGCTGCCGTTACACTTCCAACGCTCACAGTAACAACATCGCTGCTACTTCCACAGGCATCTGTAACGGTTACGGTATAATTGGTGCTGGAAGTTGGGCTGACAGAAATAGAAGAAGTACTTTGCCCCCCCGGTAACCAGGAATATGTTCCACCTCCTGTTGCCGTTAGAGTTGAACCAGCGCCTGAACATATTGTTACATCGGCTCCGGAATTGGCAATTGGCAAAGCACTATTGCAGCTGCAATCTTTTGGCATCTGGGCAACAAACGCATCTTGAGTTCCTCCTCCATAAGCAGTTTGAAAAGAACCCGTTGTTACAGGAAAAGAGCCGGGCGTGTATCCCGTTATGTAAACATGACAACCGGATTGGGCGATATTTCCTCCCCCGGTTCCTTCATCCTGACCGCTTCCTCCAATGTAGGTGGTGCAAAGACGGTTTCCGGCAGCGTCAAAAGAAGCAAGATAATTATCCTTGATTCCTCCCAAAGTTGGTTGGCAGGCAGTTCCGGTAACAGGAAAGTTAGGACTGTCAGTATCTCCGGTGAGGTACACATTTCCACCTGCATCGGTCGTGATTCCTAATCCTTCATCAGCCGCGTTACCCCCGAAATAAGTAGCCCAGAGGCGTGTGCCCGTTCCGGCAAACTTTACAACAAAGGCATCCCATGAGCCGCCCGCATTAGCCATCTGAAAACCGGAGAGTACCGGAAAATTGTTAGATGCTGTTAATCCCGTAATGAGCACATTGCCACCTGCATCGGTGGCAATACCATAGCCAAAATCCCAGCCTCCTCCCCCGTAATAAGTAGACCATTGTTGCGCGCCTGCACTGCTAAATTTTACCACAAACGAATCGTACGTTCCTGCATTAGCCATCTGAAAGCCAGAGAGAACGGGAAAGTTGGCGGATTGAGTGGTTCCATTAACAAATACATTTCCTGCTGCATCTGTTGCAATTCCGGAACCTTCATCACCAAGACTTCCTCCATAATAAGTAGCCCACACCTGCGCTCCTGCATTACTAAACTTAACTACAAATGCATCGGAAACACCACCTCCATATCCCATCTGAAATCCTGAAAGAACGGGAAAGTTGTTGGAAGCAGTATATCCGGTAATTAATACATTGTTCCCTGCATCGATAGCGATGGCATAACTCCATTCTTGCGAATTTCCCCCGTAATAAGTAGCCCACACCTGTGCTCCCAAACTATTAAACTTCACTACAAAAGCATCATTACCTCCTCCTCCATTGGCCATTTGAAACCCGGAGAGTACAGGAAAGTTGTTGGAAAAAGTACGTCCGGTGATGAATACATTTCCTCCTGCATCGGTGGTTATGTCATATCCTTCATCAGCTCCGCTGCCACCATAATAAGTAGCCCATTGGCGAATGCCTGCTCCGTTAAACTTCACCACAAAAGCATCATTAACTCCACCTCCACTAGCCATCTGAAAGCCTGCGAGGACGGGAAAGTTGAGGGATGTAGTAATTCCCGTGATGAACACATTGCCGCCTGCATCGGTGGCTATACCAAAACCAGATTCTCCCGCGCTTCCTCCATAATAAGTAATCCATGTGGTCCAGGGGTCAATGATCAGGGGGAAAGAAGGGTTCCAGGCTTCAAGTTGAAAAGTTAAAATATTATCGTTTAAAATATACTTAGCATTTACATAAACTTTTTTTTCATTTATATCTTGATAAACAGCAGGCATCCATTCTTTTATTTCTCCTATTTGCGTTGTGATCTTTAATTTTCCTTCGCTTGTCAGGATTATCTTCTCCGCTCCGCTGTATTTTAGTTGTATGTCATCGGGGTTTCCTCCCGGCTTTACAATGAAATCGTATTTCATTTCATTGCCGTTGCCTCCCAAAAAACTTATATCTATGTTTTGATAGATGTTTTCGTAGTTGATCTTTTTATACGTTTTCACTCCGATTATTCCTTGCGGGCAACCTGCCGGTTCGACAGATAGGTGCCCGAGATAATAATTTTTATATCCTACTGTTTGCTCCTCTTCTATTGCTTTTGCTTCTTTGTTACTCCCCAGAAAATCCATGTCCACCCGCTGTATGCTTCGCATGCCCCCATGTTGCCCTAAATCCCTAAGGGGACTTTTTGCATTTCCTCCCTTTAGGGTCGGGGCATCTTCTTCCATTTTACTCATCACATAACTTATTCCTCCTTTGCGCAAATAAATGCTTGCTCCGTCTGCATCGGCTGAATATAAAACATCGGGTCTTGGGTTGCCTTCCATGTCAGCTACCTGTCCTTTATTTTCTGTGAACGCTATGCCATTGCCTCGAAGCTTTTCATCAATAGACCTCACCCCCGAGCCCTCTCCCCGTCCGAACGGTTCATCCGGGCGGGCAAAGGCGAGGGGAGAAACATGAGAATTTATGTTTTGTGAAATGCCGATCCTGCAGGTTTGCAAAATGGCTGCGCAGATTGAAAAAGATATAAGAAGTTTTTTCATTAGAAGTTATTATTAAATTGTAATTTTTATTTAAGTATGCTCACCCTCGATGCTCGCTTCGCTCGATCAGGATTAGCTCTTTATTATTTTTATCTACAGAGGCTAACATTCCCCTTCTGGATTATTTCCAATCCCGTGATCAGCGTAGCTTTCATATAATACGCAAACACTGCACTTGATTCAATCTTGCCCTGATACGAGCCATCCCATTTCATGGCAGGGTTGGTGGATTCAAAAACCAATTCTCCCCACCGGCTGTAAATTATCAGTTGGTACGATTTCAGACAAGAGTAATCACCGTAATAGAGGCCAAACGTTTCGTTTTCATTATCGCCATTAGGAGAAAAGGCGTTTGGCAAAAACAACTCTCCTGCCTTCGAACAATCAATGGGCTCAATAGTTACTGTTGCACAAACCACATCCGTGCAATTATATGTATTGGTTACAGTAACACAATATACAGTCGTAATAAAGGGAAAAACCAAAATAGAAGAATCAATAGAAGCGGTTGACCAGAGATACGTCCCGCCACCGGTTGCAACCAGCGTAACGGTTTGTCCAGCTACAATGGTACTGCTCGAAGCTACAGCAGCAGCGGGAGCAGGATTCACCACCACAGTTGAAAAAGCTGTATCCGAACAACTGCCGATAGAAACTATCACTGAATAATTTCCTGCAGTGGTAAGATTTATCGAAGAGGTAGTTGCGCCATTGCTCCACAAATAATTGGTTCCGCCAGATGCGTTGATCACGGCATTTTGTCCCACGCAGATAGTTGCTGATGTGGCAGAGGCAATAGGAGCCGAGATGCTTGTCACCGTGGCAGTAGAAATAGATGTACAGCCGTTGCTGTCTGTGACCGTGATGGAATAAACGCCAGATGAAAGCCCCGTTGCCGTTTGCGATGTTTGTACCGGACCAGTGGACCAGGAAAATGTATAGGGAAGTGTTCCACCGTTTGCATTTACCGAAGCAGTGCCGTTGTTGGATCCGCATGCCGAAGACGTGGAGCTTGCTGTAATGGTGGGGCTGTTTGCGCTTGAAATAATTGTAATTGTATCAATAACTGAGCATCCGCTGGCATCGGTAATCAAAACAGTACAACTGCCGGGTGCTAACCCCGAAACAGCGCTGGTGCTGGCACCGTTACACCACAGGTAAGTAAAAGGTGATGTTCCGCCCGAAGCAGTAGCTGTTGCCGTTCCTCCCTGGGTGCAGGTTTGCGCGGTGGCGGTTGTTGAAACGGTAACAGCAGGAGGCTGTGTGATAATTACAGTGGCTGTTGCGGTACTTGCGCTTTGATCTGTAACCGTTACTGTGTACACTCCTGCACAAGGGCCTGTCGCAGTTTGTGTAGTTTGTACAGGTATTGTGCTCCAACTGTACGTCACTGAACCTCCTGTGCAGCCTCCTGCTGTCGCTAACGCTGTAGCGGTGCCCGTGCAGGGAGCATTGCAAAGTGGATTTACAGAAGTGGCAGTAACATTTAACGTTGCGGATATAGAACATCCCTGGTAGCTGCTGCATACACAGGTATGACTACAAAACTTTGCAATGAAACCATCGTCAAAGTTGCCGTTAAAAGTGGGATCATAATAGGTGCTTGCTCCGGGATCAGTTACAGGATAGGTGGCGCTATTGGAAACTTTTGACCATTCGCCTGCCAGAAAAAGATTGCCATTTATATCCAACGTAATTGGTGAGCGAAAATCATTTCCGTCTCCTCCGAAATAAGTTGCCCACAGGCGGACTCCGGTATTGCTGAATAAAGAAATGAACAGGTCTTGCGGGAAACCTCCGTTGCCGCCATTAAAAGAATTGTCATTATAGCCGCTCGCATCGCAGGAAGCAAGGGTACTCATGTTGGCGGAAGTTGTTTCAAAACTAACATACACATTGCCACAGGGGTCGATGGCAATATTGTCGTAGGTCATTAGACCTGAATACTCAGACCCGGCTCCTCCGTAATAAGTAGCCCATAGGCGTGTACCTGCAT
>ENA-ORBV01017524-ORBV01017524.1-microbial-mat-metagenome-genome-assembly--contig:-NODE-17524-length-10225-cov-3.556464_pt1 | contig 10225 bp, 7 predicted proteins | sample MGYA00237777_ERZ505514 | MGnify/ENA primary metagenome ERZ505514 (study PRJEB26160, sample SAMN06269048) | microbial mat metagenome | isolation source: Oligotrophic lake microbial mat | place...
AGCGAGCGCCTGGCGGGTCAAATCGAGATCGCTGCGAGTCGCGAGTCTTTGTTTAAACAGCCCGATGCTTCGGGCGTGTGCTCGCGACGCGAAACTCGCATCGGTTTGCGCCTTGCGCAGTTCCAGTGCCGAATTCGCGGTTGCGCGCACGCGCACGAGCAGGCTGCCTGCAGCGACCGCCTGGCCCGGCTCGACATGGATTTGGTCAACCACCACTTCCGCGGCCGCCTCGACGATGCGCGCGCCGCGCGGCGCGAACTCGATACTTCCCCAAGCTTCGGCGATTTCGCTTAATGTCGTGGGGGCAACAGTCTCGACCGCAACCGTTGCCACCACCTCCGGTGCAGCCTCGTCGGGCTGCTGACTACAGCCGGCCAGTCCAAGGCCGAGGAAAAGTGCAATCGAGAACCTTGCCCTGTGCCTCATTGCATCTCCCACAGAAACTCACCGACTGCCGTTTCCAGCGCCACCGAGTTCTCGGCGAAAGCCAGTTCGAGCGCGATCAAGGACAGCTCCTTGTCGAGCAGGGCTGCGCGGACGGTCTCGAAACTCAGTCGCGACACATCTCCGGCCAGGCTCGCTGCGGCCAGGGTTGAACTGGCTGTGCGCAGTTCAGGCAGTTCCGCCGCCAGCGCGCTGCGCGCTTGCTCAATGGCTTCAAGTTCGACGACCAATGCGGCGATATCCGCCCGCAGCTGATGTACGCGCGCTTGGTATTCGGCGCGCAACTGGGAGCGCGTGGCTGTCGCGATCGCGATATCGCCGCGGTTGCGGTTCCACAAAGGTAGCGAAATCGCCGCCGCAGCACCTCTGGTCCAGATGGCGCTGGTGTCTCGATCACGGCTCAGCGCGAGCTGCGGCAAGGGCACGCTCAAGCGTGTCGCAGTGCGCAAATTCTGCTCTTGCGCCTGATAGCCCTCGCGCAAGGCGATCAGATCCAGGCGGGCGTCGAGGGCGCGGCGCGTCAATTCCAATGGCGCTAGCAGTCGATGCGGGTTTGCATCGGCCGGCTTGAGTTCAACGACCGTTGCCGGCAACACCCCGACACGTGCGTTGAGTTCCAGACGGGCCGCTGACAAAGACCGCGCCAATGCCTGGGCGCGGTCTTGCGCGTCGAGAAAGGCCACCAGGCTGAGGCTGCTGTCGTCGATCCGGGCGTCACCGCGTTCTAAGTTGGCGCGCGTCAGCGCCAGAATCTCGCGCGCGCTATTCAGCGCTTGCTCGACGATCTGCCGTTGGCGGTTGAGGTTCTGGATCCTGATCACCAGCGTACGCAATCGGTTGATCGCGAGCCATTCGCTCCAGGCGACGTCATGCCGAATCTGCGCGGCACTGGCGCTTGCTGCGGCGCGCCTGGGCTGCGCGCTCAGCAATGCTGCGAAGTCGAAGGCCAGTTCCGCCGCGAGGGCAGTGACCAGACCACTGGCGGTCCCTTTGGCGATCGACAGGCTCAGTTGCGGGTCTGGCAGGATGCCGGCGGCGAACAACTGCGCCTCAGCGACGTCCACACGGCTGCGCAGTGCGGCCATCTCCGGACTGGTCACCAGCATCAGGCGCGCGAGATTGAGGTCGCTCAATGGGACCGCCAGATCGATCGGAGCTGGACTCAGTCGCCCGTGTGCGATCGGCTTGCGCATTGGTACAGCGATCGGATCTGATGTGAGGTCGATGATCGGTAGTGGCTGCGGCTGATACACAGCGCATGCGCCGGGAATGGCCAGCAGCAGGACGCACTGAAGCAATCGGATCGCGCAGTAGGTTTCTAGAGGTTCCCTTGCGGTTGGATTCATTGGCGGCGGACGTACTGCCAGCGTTAGCGTTGGTTGCGGCCAGTGTGGGTTCGACAAGTCGTGAAAATGTCGGAAGCATTCCGACGCAAGTCCGACACTGCCTGGCTAGCTTTGGCTTTCCTCAATGTGGCGGGAGCGCGGAAGATGGATGGCGTCCGACCAGCGCGACGATCATTTGTCGCAACATGTGGCGGCTGCCCTCGCGCTCAAACCGTGCTGATTCGAGCCGCGCTTCGATCGTCCGGGTTACGCAGCGAACGCAAACTCGCCGTGCTCGCGCGCTCGGCGCTGTTGATTGCCTTGGCTGGACCGATGATCCCATCGAGCCAGGCGCAGGCGGCAACCGAGATCCGCACCGATGCCGCAGCCGAAGCCGACGCCGAAGCTCGCGGCCTGCGCGTGCGCAACATCCTGATCGAGCCGCTGCCGATCTTCGATGAAAGCCTGCCGGGTGAACGCACCTCTGCGTTCCGCCTGGCCAACCGCTTGCACATTGACACCCATGCCGACGTGATCCGCGCGCAATTGTTGTTCAAGAATGGGGACCGCTTCTCGGCGCGCGTGCTGCGCGAGACCGAGCGTAACTTGCGCAAGCTGCGCTTCCTGCGCGAGCCGCAGATCCGGATCGTCGCGATCGACGGCACGCAGGTGGATCTGGAAGTTCGCACCATCGATGTCTGGACCTTGACCCCGACCTTGGAGTTCGGGCGTCAGGGCGGCAACAATCGCACCTCCTTCGGCATCCAGGACTTCAACTTCCTCGGAACCGGGAAAACGGTCGAAATCAGCCATAAGTCCGACCGCGACCGCAGCGGAAATTTCATCGCCTATAACGATCCGAATCTAAATGGCTCGCGCTGGAAGCTGGACTTCGAGTTTGGCGACAACAGCGATGGTCACGAGGTCACATTCGAGATCCAGAGGCCGTTTTTCTCGCTCGACACCGACCACAGCTATGGCTTGTCGCTGCAGGATTCAGACTTGCTTGAACGCCGCTATGCACTCGGGGAAGAGGTCGACATCTATCGGCACCAGCAGACGGTGGTCGACGCCAATATGGGATTCTCGCAGGGCTTGGTCGGAGACTGGTCGACGCGCCATTCTTTCGGCCTGCGCCTGGATGACGCTCGCTTCGAAGCCTACGCGCCCGGCCCCAGCGCGGGATTGCCGCCGCAAGATCGCAAACTCACTTATCCGTATTACCGATTTGAGGCGATCGAAGACGATTTCGCCACCATCGTGAATCGCGACGTCATCGGTCGTACCGAAGACGAGATCTATGGCCGACGCTACTTCTTGGAACTCGGTCTCGCCAGCACCCGCTTCGGCAGCGACCGTGATGCCGCGATCCTGCGTGCTGAAGTTTCCGATGGCTACCGATTGTCCGCCGAACAAGCGCTGTTTCTGCGCGCGCAATGGTCGGCGCGCGTTGAGGATCAGAACGTGGTGGACGAGCTTTTCGGCGTCGGCGCGCGCTACTTTTATCGACGCAGCGAACTCAGTACTTTCTATGTCGGTTTCAGTGCCGATCTGGGCAGCCGGCTGGATGCCGACCACGATTTATTGCTCGGCGGCGACAACGGCCTGCGCGCCTATCCAATCGCCTTTCAAAGCGGTTCGAAGCGCGCATTGCTGACCGTCGAACAACGCTTCTTCACCGACTGGCAGGTGCTGCACTTGTTCACCGTCGGCGCCGCCGCCTTTGCCGACGTCGGCCGCGTCTGGGGTCGCAATTCCATCGACGCGCCGCAACTGGGCACGCTCAAGGACGTCGGCGTCGGTTTGCGCTTCGGCAACCTGCGTTCGGCACGCGGAAGCGTTTTGCATGTCGACCTCGCCTGGCCAATCGACGACCCATTCGACTCAGGACCGCAACTGATGATTGAGACGCGCAGCAGTTTCTAGAGGCGGGTTGTGCGCTTTTTGGACGGAAGAACGGCGCCCTAAGAGCCTGAGGTAGGCCGGGTCCTACGCGTCCGCCGATCCCGGTTTTCGCAATAGCAGATCGAACGCGAGGCGCCCGGCTATCGCAACGAAGCGATCCGCGCCCCGTCGACCCACGCGGCCGCTGGCGCGAACATGGTGGGCTCGCGAAAACCCACTGTTGCGCGCGCACAGAACCGCGCTACCTCAGGTGCGGGTTGTGCGCTACAAACTCCGGAAATCGGAGTCGCTCCGTCAATCACAGTGGGGAACGACGAACTTATTAAGGCGTGCGGCGCGGATTCAAGATCAGCCAGCACACGCTGACCCAGACCACGCCGACGCACACTCCCGCGAGCACATCGCTCGGATAGTGCGCGCCGAGATAAATCCGGCTGACTCCGACCAGCACGATCATCAGACTCGCGCCTGCGATGGCCGACCAGCGCCAGCACGTGTTCGCGAGCAGCACTACCATCGCGGCGTAGAAAAGAGTGCTGCCTGCGGCATGGCCGCTCGGGAAACTGTAGCTTGCAAGCGAATCCAGCGCATTCAATGCGTCTGGGCGCTGCCGGTGGAAGGCGAGCTTCAAGAGCCAGTTGAGCACCGTTCCAGCGATGACCGCAATCAGGAAGCGCATCTCGGTCCAGCGCCGCCCAAAGCCGAGCGCCAGCGCGATCCCGAAACTCATCGCGAGAATTCCACCGGTGCCATGCAGAAAGGAAACCAGCAGAAGCAAACTCGTCAATGGCGCAGTGCGCTGCGTCAAAATCCAGATGTTGAATGCCTGGTCGGCTTGGGTGATCGGGCCGGCCACGATTTCCTGCCAGCCGAGCAAGGCAAACAACAACGCGCTGACGCCCACTATCCAGTAGATGCGGACTCGTAATTTCGATTCAGTCATCGACAAGCACAATCGGGGATTTCGGATTCTATCGGGCCGCCGGCAGAGAAATGTCTGGTCTGGGACTTCGCCTCATCAATCCGGTTTTGAAGCGATGACTGGCGGTCTGGTAGCTGGCGATCGCCTGTAGCTCACTCTGCGCATTCACCGGCCGACTCGGCTGCGGCACATCGCTTTCGAAGTCCGGCGTCACCGCTGCAACGCGCTGACCCGGGCTCAACTGCACCAACTCATCCGGGCGCAGGAAACCAAGCAGCTGGTAGGTGCCGATGAAGGCGTACTCGGGCACGGCCGGCTGCTGCAGCACATCCCGGCCGTAGAAATCGCTTTGGTAGTCCATGCCGAGCAGGCCAAGCACGGTCGGGGCGATGTCGATTTGCCCGACCATGCGCTCGACGCGTCCGGGGGCGATATGCGCCGGCGAGTAGATCCACATCGGGATGTGATAACGGAAGGCCGGAAGCTGGGCCTTGCCGGCGCTGGACCCGCAATGATCCGAGGTCAGCACGAACACGGTGTCGGCGAACCAGGGTTTGGATCGCGCGCGTTCGATGAAGTCATTGATAGCCCAGTCGGTATAGCGCACAGCGCTCTCGCGCGTGCCTTGCGGCCAGGGTCCGCGGCCTTCCGGGAAGGTATAGGGACGGTGGTTGGAGGTGGTCATCACATGCGCGAAGAACGGTTTGCCTTGTGCATGCACGGCGTCGAACTCGCGCAGCGCCAAGCTGTAGAGGTCCTCGTCCGCCACGCCCCAGATATTGGCGAACTGGATACTTTCCTTGGGGATGTCCGCGCGGTCGCGCACTTGATAACCGTTGTTAGCGAAAAAGTAGTTCATGTTGTCGAAAGCGCCGTAGCCGCCATACAGAAACTGCGAGACATAGCCACGGCTGTTGAACACTGTGGCGAGGCTGAACAAGTCCTCGTTGCCTGGGCGTTTGACGATCGACTCGCCTGGAGTCGGCGGCACCGACAAGGCGAGCGCTTCGAGTCCGCGCACTGTGCGCGTGCCCGAGGCGAACAGGTGCGTGAACAACAGGCTCTGCGAGGTCAGCGCGTCGAGCTTCGGCGTCTGGCTGGGTTGGCGGCCATAGGTGCCCGAGTACGAAGCAGAGAGGCTCTCGACACTGATCAGCACCACATTGAGCTTGCGCTCCGGCAACGGGTTGCGGATCTGGCGGTGGATGTCGGCGGGGTCGTCGCTCAAGAATGTCGCATCGGGCGTCGACAACTGTTCCCGAACCAAGGTGTAGGCCTGAGGCAAGGGAATGCTGCGATAGAAGCGCTCGTAGTCCAGCGAGGCGAGTCGATAAGCCGCAAAGAACTGGTAGATGCCATTGCCGGCCAGTTCGTTCACATACTGATTGCTGTGCGCGTCCTTCATCCCCGAGGACACGGTCCAAGTTCCGAGCGCTGCAATCGCGATCCACACGCCGGCAAATAGGCTGCGCGAGGCAAACGTCGACGCATCTTGCGCGACCCGGCGCCAGCGGCGTGTCCCCAGGAACACCCCGATGCTTAACACGCTCAACCCGGACAAGATCCAGCCAACCGGATAGGACTCGCGAATATTGCCGAGCACCTCGGTGGTGTAGACCAGGTAATCGACTGCGATGAAGTTAAAACGCGTCTGGAACTCTTCCCAGAAGGTCCATTCGGCAACCGCCACAAAAGCCGCGACAAACAGTAGGGTGAAGCTCAAGCCTGAAACGGTGAGCGACCCGCCCCGGCTGGCCAGCCAGCGCCGCGGTAGCAGCCACAGCAACAAAACCAGCGGCAGCGCGTAGTAAACGAATGCGAGCAGGTCATAGCCCAGGCCCACACTGAACACGAATGCATAATTGCCGAGGTCGACCGGAACGCCACTGGCCGTGGCGATCAACAGCGCCAGGCGCGTGAGGGTTGTAATCATCAGGAAGCACACGCCCAGCCACAGCACCGGACGGAACTGCGTCCAGGGGCGCACGTCCGGGAGACTGCGCGCCGGGATCGTCTTGGGTAGCCGCTGCGGAATGGTTTCAAAGACGGCAGGGATGTGGGGCATTCAAAGGGCGGCCGAGCTGCAGGATGTGCTCAGCTTGGCGAGTGCTCGTCCGGGAAATGTCGCCCGGGTTGCGACCTCGTTCGGACATTCACAAGATGTCTGGACTGACCCTGCCGTCGCCATGCCGGCTGCCGCGCAACAGCCGACATGAGCGCCGACGCCGATGCGATTCGGCAAAACGTGGTCGAGGCAGGTGCTGTGCGATCGGTTGGCGACTTAAAGCCGACATCGGCCAGCTATCTTGGCGCGCTATGCCATACGCTGGCGGGAGGACTGACCCGGTGGTCGAGAAAACGCAGGCGCCCCTCAGTATCCTGATCGTCGAGGACCATCCCGGGCTGGTGGCGAATATGTACGATTTTTTCGAAGCCCGCGGACACCGGCTGGACGCGGCCGCGAACGGGGTGCTGGCCTTGAACCTGCTGAGCCGGCACGACTACGACGTGGTCGTGGTCGACTGGATGATGCCCCGGCTCAACGGCATCGGGCTGGTGACCAGGATGCGCCAGGGACTTGGCCTCGAGACTCCGGTGATCATGGTGACCGCCAAGAGCACACTCGAAGACAAAGTCGAAGGCTTTCGTGCCGGAGTCGACGACTATCTGGTCAAACCCTTCGAACTCGCCGAACTGGAGCTGCGCTGCCGCGCGCTTTCGCACCGCAAACCGCATCGGCAGCGGGTACTCGGCGTGGCTGATCTGCGACTGGATCTGGACACCTTTGAATGCCGACGCGGCGATCGTCCGGTGGCGCTGTTTCCGGTCACGCGCACCTTGCTGACTTTGCTCATGCAGGAGTCGCCGAAGGTGGTCAGTCGCGAGCGCCTGATCGAGGCGGTGTGGCCAGGGTCGCCACCGGCCGCGGATCTGCTGCGCCGGCACATCCATGAGCTGCGCCGGCAACTCGTGCAAGGCAGCGAAGCGCCCTGCTGCACAGTGTGTCCGGCGTGGGCTATGTGTTGCGCCGGACCGAAGGCGCTTGAAGACGCGCTCGCTGCACCAACGCATTGCGATCTCCCTGACCTTCTTTTCAGTGCTGGTAGCGATCCCAATCATTCTGGTCGGGAACTGGATGAACGAGCGTGTCGAACAGGAATTCTGGCAAGCCATGCTCAACGTGGAGTTGGCCAATTCCGGCCCGGATCGGGTGCAGTCGGCGAACGCACGCGGGCTGCTCGATTCCTATCGCTGGCAACCCGGCAGTGCGCAGGAGAGCGCGGTTCCGCCCGAGATTCGTGAGCTGCCCGTGGGTCTGCACGACAATGTCCAGCACCAGGGTCGGGAACTGGCGGTCCTGGTCCAGGAGTCCGGTGGCATGCGCAGTGCGGCCAGCATCGATATCACCGAACTGGAGGCGGAAGAGGCGACGCTCTCGGCGTGGGCAATCGCTGCCGCACTACTGGCGCTAACGCTGCTGCTGATTGCACTCAACTGGCTGGCCAAGCGCGCGATCGAACCGGTGACCCGACTTTCCGCTCAGTTGGAGAAGCGTGCTGCAGCCAGCACCGAGCCCTTCGTTACCGACTTTGAAGAGCGCGAGATTGTCGCGGTCGTGGAAGCCCTGAATGGCTTCCGCGTGCGCATCCATGAGCATGTGCAGCGCGAAAAGCAATTCGTCGAGACCATGAGTCATGAATTGCGCACTCCGTTGGCGGTCATCCTCGGCGCGGTCGAAGTCCTGGAATTGCGCGCCTCTGCCGATCCGCGTTCCGCGGCCGCGCTGACGCGAATCAAACAGACCGCCAAGGGCCTGTCGGAACTAGCCCGGGTGCTGATGCTCCTGTCCAGTCGCCGCGAACTTCCGATGGCGCGCGAGGAGGTCGAACTACGCGCCACCTTGCTACGCAGCCTGGATCTGTTTCGCGACGAGTTTGCGGCCAAGGGCATGGCGGTCAATGTAAAGGCCGGTGAGCCGGTGCTGTTGCAGGCCATTCCGACCTTGTGCGAGACCGTCATCAACAACCTGATCCGCAACTGCTGTGATCACGGCAGTGGCGACGTCGAGATCGCGCTTTCGGCTCAGGGCCTGGCAATGTCCAACAGGATCGAAGTCGGAACGAACGATCAGGACTCCGCTTCCCGAGGCTGGCGCGGCAATCTCGGGCTGGGCCTGGACCTCGTGGAGCGCATCTGTGGGCAACTCGGCTGGTCGCTGCACGTGGGCGGTGCCGGCGATGTGTTCCAGGTCGAGGTCAAGTTCTGACGTTGGCAGGATGCGGACGCTCGCCGTGGGTGCGGTTGGACCTCAGCAGTTGTTGCGCAAAACGGCGGGACGTCACCTCGCGCATCTGATTGGCTGACGAGTGGCGCTGGAACGCCCGTCATTGGCGGCACCTTGGCTTCGACCTCGATTTCCCTGCTGCTGCCGTAGTGTCTGCCGTACAGGGAGCCGGAATCCATGCGCAACGATCGAAAGACACCATGAGCACGCGCAGATTTCCGGCCGGCATCGGCGCTGCGCTGCTCGCGGCGGCCCTGTTCGGCGCCAGCACGCCGCTGGCCAAGGCCTTGCTCGGCGGCATCGAGCCGCTGCTGCTGGCCGGCTTGCTGTATGCCGGATCCGGCATCGGCCTCGGTATCTGCCTGCTCGCGCGCAGGATCTTCGGGCGCACGCCCACCGAGGCGCCGCTACGCTGGCGCGACTGGCCTTGGCTGGCCGGCGCCATCGCCAGCGGCGGCGTGCTCGGACCGATCCTGCTGATGCTCGGATTGCAGCGCACACCGGCCGCCACCGCGTCCTTGCTGTTGAACCTCGAAGGCGTGCTCACCGCGGTCATCGCCTGGACCGTGTTTCGCGAAAACGTCGACCGCCGCGTGTTGCTCGGCATGCTGCTGATTATTGCCGGCGGCGTGATCCTGTCCTGGCCGGGAGACGCGGACTTGGGCATTCCCATCGGCGCCCTGTTGATCGTCGGCGCCTGCGCCTGTTGGGCGATCGACAACAACCTGACGCGCGCGGTATCCGCTGGCGATCCGCTGCAGATTGCGGCGCTCAAGGGGAGTGTGGCCGGCGTGGTCACGCTCGCGCTCGCATTCACGCGTGGCGCCTCAATGCCCGAGCTTTCCTACACGTTGTTGGCGGGCCTGCTCGGATTCGCCGGCTATGGCATCAGCCTGGTGCTGTTCGTGGTCGCATTGCGCCATGTCGGCACCGCGCGTACCGGCGCGTATTTCTCCGCCGCGCCCTTCGTCGGCGTGGTCATTTCGCTGTTGGTGCTGAATGAGGATCCGGTCAGAGGCTTTTGGCTCGCCTTTGCGCTCATGGGCCTCGGCATCTGGCTGCACGTCTCCGAGCGACACGAGCACGACCACGAACACGAAGCGCTCGAGCACGCACACCGCCATCGCCACGACGCCCACCACCAACACCCGCACGATTTCCCCTGGGACGGCAAAGAGCCGCACACGCACGCGCATCTGCATGCGCCGCTCATCCACCGCCATCCGCATTTCCCGGATCTGCATCACCGGCATCGGCATTGAGGTTTCGGCGGGGACGCGCTCGCGTCGAACAATGACACATGGCTGTCTCTTATACACATCTCCGAGCCCACGAGACTAAGGC
>ENA-ORBV01017527-ORBV01017527.1-microbial-mat-metagenome-genome-assembly--contig:-NODE-17527-length-10224-cov-5.786242_pt1 | contig 10224 bp, 7 predicted proteins | sample MGYA00237777_ERZ505514 | MGnify/ENA primary metagenome ERZ505514 (study PRJEB26160, sample SAMN06269048) | microbial mat metagenome | isolation source: Oligotrophic lake microbial mat | place...
GTCAGATGTGTATAAGAGACAGGTTTGTCTTTTCAATTGATGGTAGGATCATTATGTGTACTGTCAATGCCCCCGGATCCGAGCATGATTCCACGTTGGCTGATTGGTGCAACATGTGTGAAAAATTGGAAACAATCTACAATCATACAGGAGGAGTCTGCTGCTTGGATTTGACCTTCTCTGCTACAAAAGCTCCGCACTTATTGAAGTCAAGTGGTGATGTGCCCAAAGCCAAGTCGCCGGTTGAAGGGTGTCGCATTAGTCAGGCGACAAACATCCGTCAAGCCTTCGAAAGTGGAATGAAAGCAATTCAAGGATTGTTCCCTCGTATCAAAGATGTTCTACAGCACAAAGAAAGGGGGGAACGCAAGATCTATTTGATGTTGATGCCATTGTTATAAAACATTTGTTTAGAATTGGTAGGTCTTATTCAAATTCGCAATGTCTATCTCCCCGCCTGGTCTAAAGACTACGACTTCCTACTTGATGAATACTTTTAAATGTAGAAGTTGATTACAAATAGCACTCCCTTTTTACTATGATTTAAACAAATGCTACTGGGCTTGTTCTTCGTTTAACTGACAACACAAACACACAACGTCCTCCTCCGTTCACTACTTCAACTCGTCCTCCGTGCACTACTTCAACTCGTTCAACCCACAATAACTTACTTCTTTTTAGTGCTGTCCTCCTTCTTTTCGGCATCCTTTTATTGGCCTTGGCCTTGGCCTTCTTATTATTCTTCTCCAGGCAACTGCTGCAACGCATCCTCTTTGCCTCGTGCTTCCTGATACGTTCTGGGTTTGGGTAATAGGCACTGTTCGTGTAAGTCAAATCTGACTCTTTGGAACTGATGGAGTTGTCACTGTCGCTGTCACTGTCAACAGGAAAAGATCCTTCAAGGATAAGTGATTTGCCACCACTACGCTAGGAGTGTTGACTCATGACTCCGGTCATGAGGCCAAGCATCAACTCCAGACGTTTGTCACTCTTTCTTTCACAGCGAAGTTCCTTCTGCTCGTTCCTTTTGTCTCTAGCAGCTTCATCCAACCGGCGTTGTTCTGCGGCTTCTCGATTCATTTTGTCAGACATCAAAACGGCCTGCAAAATCTGATTGCTCTCCTCAGTTTTGGTGGCATTCTTGCGTTTGGCCTTGGCCGTGGTGTTGGTTTCTTCGGCCTTGTTCTTTCCCCTGGGCTTAGCCGCTGGCTTCTTGTTGAAGTTGTAATCGTAATCCTCCTCATCATCATCCTCACCACCATCTGCACCACGAGACACTCCACGAGCCACTCCCCCCACCTCTTGCTCTGGACGTCTGTTCATCATACTTGCCAATCCTTCACTACCCATATCATCGTCATCCAGATCAATCGCGGCATCTGACCTGTTAATGATTGCTTCTTGAATGTCTTTGGCCTTGCGAACCCAGACCGGAATGTTAGGGTCCCCCGTGGGAGCCTTCGTCTTGGCGCAACCATTGAAGAATCGACAAAGCCCAGCAGCAGTGCGCTCACGATGGGGGAAGTTGAAGTTGAAGTCATTTTCCACAGCGTCCCAATCAACTTGGCTCACTGGCACGATCTGTTCCAAGGTGGACATGAGCTCCAGTTTCTCTTCTGTGGTGAACCTAAGATCTGTTTTTTTATCTTCCTCTTTCTTCTTACCTGCCACGCAGCGTGCGCCCACTTCTTGCAAAGAAGGTGAGCAACCTTTCTCTGCGCTTCCAGCGCCGGAACAAGTAGCTTCCAACAAGCCATTGCCGAAGCCACTAGCCAATGCCAACATCTTTGTTGATGACTTCATCCTTGCTGCACAGGGTAACCCCCACTGCAGGAAGGTAGTCAGACACATCTTGATGAACGCCATTGAGGAGGTCCTCAAGTCCCCAGACGACTTGCCAGGCACCGCCGAACCCAGTTCTGACAAGAAACTGGGATTGGGCGACGGCTCCCTCAACCCCCGCAAGCTAATACTTGGCTGGCTTATCGATGCCTTAAAGAAGACCCTCGAGTTGCCCTTACGCCAACAACAGCGCATCCTCTCTATCCTAGCAGAGTTCCTAAGCCGCAAACGGTGCACTCTACTCAGCTGGCAGAAGCTACTAAGAGAAGTGAGATTTGTCAGTCCTGGTGTAGCAGGCTCTCAAGGTCTCTTCGGCATCCTTCAGGTCCCACTAGTTTGAAAGACCAAAGGCCGCATTCGAATCACTCGGCACATCCGCCTACTCCTCACCACCTTCAAGAAGCTAGTGGAAGACCTCTCTTCGAGACCCACTCACTTGTTGGAAATTATTTGCTGAGCTACCCAAAGTGGTCGGCGCAATGGATGCCTGCGGTTATGACCTTGGTGGAGTCTACTTTGCGACTGGCCACTCACCCAAGGTATGGTGACACCCACTTCCTCAACACATAGTTCGGCGACTAGTGTCGAGCGACAGCCCTTCAGGCGACATCACCAATAGCGACGTTGAACAAACCGCTATGGTAGTCCAACTGGACAACATTGCCAATTCCTACGATGTTCGAGGGGCTACCATCTCCAGCCTGACGGACAACACTCCCACTTTAACTTGTCACTTCAAAGGCAGCACAACTACCAGCAGACCAGCCGCCTACCTCTGCCAGATCTCCAGCCTCCACCAGCGCTACCATCGTTACTGCTCCGAGTGTTGGATGATAAGAGATCTATTGGTGGTGCAAAAGATCAGTTTATTAGAAATTATAAGCACTGCAGTGCTGCTAGCTAATGTTGTTGTTGTTGTTGTAGATCTTCTAGAGTCTTCCACGCTATTGACTCAGCTACACTTCAATGTACTCACAGGTGCACACCTGCTCCTTATGGAATACCAGCTGCACCAGCTGCACTTCCAACAGCAATGAGGAGTTTGCTGAAAATTCAAAAGAATGATGCTTCAAACTATCAGCTTGATGCTGGAAACAAGAGGAAGCGAGGGATATCCAACTGCAAGTGCAAGAAAATGTTGAACATCAAAAACTACTCTGCAATTGAGATGGTGATGGTGTTGTAGACAATGGAAAGCCCACACTGCATCCATTGGGGAAAAATAGAGTGTGAAGCTTTAGTTTAACAAAGCCAAGTTTACTACTGCAGTGTAGAGTGAGCTACTAGGGACTGCTGCTTAAAAATGTCTACCCTCACTACAATCAATTTCATAAATAAAACTCAGGCTTTAAGTCACAGCAGAGTGAAGAATGAAGAAGCTCACACACTCAGCTGATATCCAAATTTGGACAAGCTGAGAGTCTAAAGCAATGAGGACACGGACAAAACATTTCTATTTCCCTGCCTTATATTCTCAGTTCTTAGTGCTGTACTTATGGTTATGTTTGTCAGGTTGAACAAGCATATGACCATGTGATTGGATTGCTACCTAGTAGCTGATTTGGAGAACAACTTTACAAACTTATTTGAAGCATTGAAGCTCATCTTCATGTGATTCAAAGCAGAGGAAGATTGAATGACCTCTCCTCATGGGCAACCCCAAACTGCTGACCTATTTTTCCGCATCTCCATCATCCATGCTTCCATTCAGTTATAATAATTTTTGCCGCAACAGTCAAGTTGCTTCTAAAGGTCATTTTGAAGCCTTCATTTATGACTGACAAAATCCTTACCAATGAGACCAGCATGACAATCAGGGGTGTGGTGGAGCACGAGAAAATATTCCTTTATATTTGACTGTCTGTTTCTTTGACAGCATATCTTTGTTCAGAGACATAATGCAAAATTAAGTATGCCATACGTTTGACTCATTCACTGTTGCTAAGCAGGAGAGATCATTCTAATCCACCTGACGACTTGTTCCATAACTAAAATGATGACTGACAACATGCACAAAATAATCAAGTGGATTGAAATGTTTTACATATTGTTCTAGAGGAGAGGATAATCTAGATCCTGTCATACAAAGGGCTTATGACTGGATGATAGACAAATGCAATAAGAGACTAATTTTGAATGCAACACTTTGCAAGTCTCAGCAAGATTGAGAATCTTTATTGTCACGTGTTCATGACATGTGGAGGACTGTGCCTACTGTATCACTTTGACAAGTTCAAACAAAACAAAAGAATCTGGGAGAATATCAATTGCAAAGACCACAACCTTAATGCAGCGCAGTGGAATGGAACAGCAGGGCCTGACATTTCAAGTCTGTTTCAATCTCTGCGTTTGTCTTTCCTTTCTCCTTTCCAACTGCTTTGTTGTTGCTTTTCTGCTCCTACTATGCTCCCTAAATATCCATGGCTACAGATTGATCTATCAAAATATAGTTTGCAATACAGCCTTGGTGATAGAGGGGCCATTACTATGTGTACAGTAGTTTTTGTCCCAATGTTTTGACACACACAGCTGTTGTTTTACATGACGGTCGTAGGCCAGACTATGTGTTGGTGCGACCACTCATCATCGTCGCAAATCACCCAAATATCATGATATCCTGCCGAAACGAATAATTTTGCATTCGAATGAATCAATGCCAATGAATGAAAGGTGTTGCATTACTGGGGTGGATGGCATATCTCCACTGCATGCGACTGCCACCACCACTATACTAGTAGTTGCCTTTTGATTCGTAAGCAACACTACTTATATTACTACTCGGCCACTTCGTTCTACGGTCCAGCTGCTCGTATCTTTCTGTCAAGTACTGGGAAACATACCTTCTGACTCATGGCGAAAGGCAGCTCTCCCAAGAAGCCGGGAAAATCTCCCCGGAAAGATGAAAATAACACTGGTGATGCTCAAAACGAAAGCTCCGAGGACCATGCGATGGAAACACCAAAGAAAAGAGCGAGAAGTGAAAAGGTAGCAAGCTCTGGAAGCAAATCCAAGAAAAGAGGATCCGACAAGAAGGCGGAAAATCTCCTAGCAGACAAGGAAGGAAAGCTCCCAGAAACAGAAACACCCAAAAGCAAAAGCAAATCCAGCAGCACTGACAACGCAAGCTCTGTCAGCAAATCCAAGAAAAGAAAAGCTGACAGAAAGGCAGAGAAGAAAAGAAGAAAGGCAGAGAATCTCATTGTGGACAAGGAAGGAAAGTCTGCAGAAACAGAAACACCCAAAAGCAAAAGTAAAAGCAAAACCAGCAGCACTGGATCCACTGGTACCAAAAGCAAAAGCAGCAAAAAGAGGAAGGCCCGAGACAGTAATGCGGATAGTATTGAAAAAGGTGAAAATGGTGCAGGAAACAAGGATGTCGAGGACAATTCACAAAATGACGAGCACGATCAGGGACCAAAAGATGGTCAACAAATCTCGAAGCCAGCACCCGTTATGGATGTACAAGTTCATCGAATACGAAACCTAAATTACGTACCGAAACCTATCGTATGCTTACGCGCTATGCCGTCTCCTCTGGTTGTAGCGGAAGACGATTCAAATACTTTTTTGGCACTGAGTCGAGAGAATGGGAGTGTTGAACTTAAAGCGCCCAACGAGAAGTTTCGCACCATTGCTGAGATTGCTGGATACAGACAGAAAGTCGTCAACTGCATGGCATGGACCTGTGGTGTTGAGTCAAAAGCAGCATCTTCTTCCACCTTATCCACTTCTACAGACAACAATCCTGTGAATGCCACTACCCCGTCGATTAGCAGCAAGCCCGTTCTGGTAGGAGGTTCCAGAGATGGTACATTGTTCGTTGTCGACTTTGCATCTGGAGTCTTCCGAGGAATGACGGCAAGTAGAGGAGGTGCAGTTTTTTCCTTGGTTTCTCTCTGTCAAAATCATGCTGGAAGTTGTAATTGCGGTTCGAGCAACAAGGCGAAAGCATGCTCACAATTGCTGGCAGCTGGCTGCGAGGATGGTTCGATTCGAATTTTCAAGGTCATTCCAGAGGATTCGACATTGCAGCTAGTATCCATTTTACCACTGGCAAGTGGCGGGTCCATTTTGTCCTTGGCATGGAGGAAGAACGCAGACAACAAAGGAACCGTCCTATATGGTGGTGTCTCAGATGGTACCATTCGTCGCTATGATTCGGATGACACAATAACGAGTAGCGACAGTAATACCACTTCGAGTGGCAGTTGGAGATCTCGTTTGCGCATGACTGTCGAGAGTTTGGGACGGAACACTCCCACACGAGTGTGGACATTGCAGGCTCTCTCAGATGGGACGGTTATTTCTGGTGATTCGTTGGGGCACGTTCAATTTTGGGATGGAGCCACAGGAACTCTGTTGCAGTCCTTCGATCAAAATGACAGCAAAGCTGATGTTCTCGAGGTGGCAGTAAGCGCCAATGAATGTAAAGTCTTTGGCAGCGGAATAGACTCTCGTGTCATTTGCATTGAACGGCCTACCACAGGGGCGGCGACGGCTGCAAAGGACGAGGAGCGGAAATGGATCTTGACACAAGCGCAGCGACCTCATACGCACGATGTTAAAGCCATCACTATTTGTCGCCAGAGCGTTGAAGAAAACCCTGCTAGTCATGCCCAGGCTAGACTGCTTCCAGCACCGCCAAACGGCAATTCGCATGAAGTTTTGTGTACTGGTGGCGTCGATACAAAACTTTGTACCTACTACGTTGAAGGATTCAAAAAATTGCGCCCTCAGAGTCTCTATCCCTGGCCAACTTTTTCGCCAGTGGGACAAGCCAAAGACGCAAGAATTGTGATGATTCGTCGTGAGGGACAGATAGACCTCCACAAGCTGAACGACACTCCGTCTTCTCTTGCCCCCCTGAAAGAAGCCTATTCCGTCCCCGAAGACAAAACTCAGATCGGTATCATTGAGCTTGACAGCCCGTGCAACATTGTCTGCGCAGCTATCAGTGATGATGGTCGATATCTGGCGGCCTGCGACACTCTCTCTCTTTATATTTTTCGTTTGGAGTATGTCTCCGAAGGGACAAGCATCTCTATAGTCCCCAGTAGGCTCTCTCTGGATTCAAAGTCGATAAAAGCCTCCGTTTTGTTTCTCAAATTCGGTAGCAATGACAAGCTCTTCGCGGCAACTTCGGACGGCTCACTTCATATCGTCAACATGCCCGGTGTACCTGAAGATGGCGAACGCGTGAACGATACATGCTCTCATGCCGCGACGCTGATTCACAAAGATTCTGTTTCACATGCAAATGATGCGTGGTTTCCAGTTCAGTCGCTTGAATTTAGCAAAAACAAAAGGTGGTTTGCCACTTTTCAGGGCGGTCTTTCCACAGAGCATATTTCTATTTACTCGCGCTCTGGAGATGACACCGACCACAAACATTGGTGGACCTTGCCCAGTTTGGAGCGTCCAGCTACATCGGTGAAGTTCCTCGATGCCTCAAGATCACCAGTGTTAATTGTATCTTGTTCGAACTTCGCATTTTACACGTTCGATGTCCACAAACGACAGCTCACGCGATGGAGTCAGAAGAACGGTGTGCCTGTATCCACTCACCTCCCGGACGAGCTCAAGAGTCGCAACGACTACCCCATACGAATTGCTTGCAACCCAGCCTCACCTTCCAAGATTTTATTGGTAAGTTGCTTTGCGCTTGAAGCATACACGAGCTTATGCTTTTTGCTCCATAGCAAGACGGATTTACGGCGCGCCATGACTGCTTCGGTTGCGCGTCGAATTTGTTCTCTTGCCAAACCAAACGCCTCGCTTCGCCCTTCAAAACGACTTGAAATAGGTTTTGGAGGTATAGTATGAGGCTACATGATTGATTTTTCATTCGCTCAAGTGCTCACCCTTCTCTCTTGTTGCGGACTTTTGAAGGGATCGTTTGGAGCATTTGCTGTGATTGATCTGGAAAAGAAACTCCCTCGACACTGTAGGTTTTTCCCTGAGCATCATGTCAGAAGATGGAGGAAACGAAAGAGGTCTTTTTGCGAAACTGAGAACGGTTCAAGTGGGAAGAATCCAAGCGATGTCGAGTCGGTGATTTGCTTACGTTACAATAGCATTCTTCACATGGACTTCATCGCAGCCAATGAAATGGTTATTGTTGAGCAGCCTTGGCTGACCGTCATATCCTCCTTTCCCGCGGCTTTGGAACGGAAGATATATGGAGCCTAAGGCAAAAACATCGTTTCTCTCACGGTGTTGGTTCACAAGGTAAGGTTTCCATTGTTATAATTTCATACTGAACGTGATGTAATGAGCAAGACGCAGCGGTGCCTGATTGATCGTCAACAATCTGGTTCCTCCTTTATATTCTTGCAAGATAAAAGCTCCTCTGTTTGAACCGATTTCGTTGATATCTACGTGTTGTTGGTATAGATTGAGGACAACAGCCTAATTTATTTTTGCTTTGCAAAACCCCTCTTTAAGAATGAGATGGCTTCTTTCCTCTGAATTGCGCCGTTTCCGTCCGGCTTGAATAAGAATCATTTTACTACAGGATCGGCACGGTCTCCGACCATCTAAGGCAAGAATGTAGGCTACAATTGGAGCGACTGCAAACTCAAAAACTTAAATAATGGGTCGCTCGATCCGACGCTACTGTAACTACTAGAATATTTAGTCCACTATTGGGTGTACGTTGAGACCCCTTCTTCTATATCTATTCCTTTTTGTCGCCATCCTTCTTGTCTTTCTTCATGGCATCCTTAATTGCGGGATCATTGGGATCCACACCAGGGATGGATCCGACGAGCTGAAAAATTCCATAACAAAACGACACAAGGAACACATTGCTTAGATACAAATAAAAAGGTGGAAAATAAAACGCAGACCATTTCAAGACAGTAAGCAAGGTCTTACCTCGCCAATTTTTTCCTCTTCATTAGCAGCGTCCTCCTGTAATGACATTTGAAGCGCGGCTTGCATTGCGGCATCCTCATCGTCTTCGACATCCATTTGTGCCGCGGGTGGCTTTGCTTCATCCTTTTCTTCGGTTGACGACGAAGCTGGCTCATTTTCGATGATGGACATGGCCAACGCCTGCTGCAAGAGCGCTTCCTCTTCACTCAATCCCATGTCCATGGCTGTCTGTGCTGCCGAGGCGGCGGGAGCAGGCGCCGCCGCAGCATCTGCCATTTCAGAATCCTTACTTTCTCCACCGCTGCCTTCGTTATTGTTGTCGCCGCCTTCGTTGGCCGGCTCGGCCGCAGAGGCGGCAGAAGCTCTTTCCTGTCGAGCACGTTCTTCTTCCATACTCACACGCAGGGCCATGGCCAACTCGGGATCCATGTTGGGATCAACTCCGCCAAAGTCAGCAAAGCCACCACCTCCAAAGTCGCCTCCTCCTCCACCAGCGCCACCCGCGGCAGCTGAAGCAGCAAAAGCACTACCCTCGCCACCACCGTGAACGACTGGGCTGGAAGCCAAGACATCACTCGGCAAGACGCCAGCTGGAATGGTTACCAAGTGACAAGTACGCTCTGCTCCTTCCTCTGCTCGGCCATTCGCGGCATCAACTAATTCACGCAACTTGTCTTCATTCTCTTCCAACTCTCCCATGGCGATGACATCAATCGAGACATTATTCTTCTTGAGCTGGCGACCTGCTTTTGCCAAAGCTCGCGACTCCATCTTGCCCAAGGGGGACCCGACGAACAAAACGATGCGCTGCGATCCGTTTTTATTGCGACGGTGCTTCAATGCCAAGGACGCCACTTGGACACTGGCCGTCACATCGGGTTGTTCGGACCGCATCGGGAGATGGTGAAAGGCGCCCATGATTTTACCAACATCGTCCGTTGGACTGCAGAGAAGCTCGGTGCCCGCACTTACACCCACGGTCGACTCTGGATGAGACTGGGTTTTAGCGCCGACTAGCAAGTTGGCAGCATCTTGCTGGGCTTCGAGACGAGTGGGAATGTAATCACCATTCCGCATGTACTCGGAGTTGTCCAAAAGGATCATACAGGATTCCAAAGGCATTTTGCTAGTTGTTGTTGTTACTAATTTTGGTAGCTACCGAAACTGAATCAGTGTATATCGATTCTTCTAATAACTTTCGCTGAACTTGCCGACGATGACAAACAGATCTAACGTATAAGGGTAATAGTGTTTCCAATCAAGTCAGTCCGAAGGGAACAATCTATTAGAACCATGCATCAACACGACGGCGGTTTCGTGATAAAAACACGCTGGCTCTAATATACCGTATCACAGCCTTTGCTGATTATATTTTGAGGCTGGCATGGGAGCGAAAATCCATGGGGATCGACAACCTTCGTTAGCCCTCACCCTATATCAATTTCAGAGAAATTTACTGAAAATCAAGTGTGCGTCTCGAACAGATTCAAACATTGGCGGTTCACG
>ENA-ORBV01017529-ORBV01017529.1-microbial-mat-metagenome-genome-assembly--contig:-NODE-17529-length-10224-cov-4.993791_pt1 | contig 10224 bp, 19 predicted proteins | sample MGYA00237777_ERZ505514 | MGnify/ENA primary metagenome ERZ505514 (study PRJEB26160, sample SAMN06269048) | microbial mat metagenome | isolation source: Oligotrophic lake microbial mat | place...
GATATATTATTTCGCCCAGAAATATATCAAAAAATTGTTGAAAAAGTAATAAAACTAGATACTAAAAGAAAGGAGGTTAGGTTAAGGGGTTTGACAATAACGGGGAAGTAGGGTTAGCTTAGAACATTCAGATAGTTGTTAGTAGTTTTAGTATAGTATAGGTGTCATTTAAGCGTGTGCCTATATTATGCTAAGTCTATTGAAGGCTTAAAACACGCTTATGAACAATAATTACATTGGGCTTGAACTTGATTTTTTCAGGCAACCCAAAATACAACGGCTAGAAATTCAGTTAGGCTATCAAGCCCTTATTACATATCAAAAAATATGTTTAAAATTAGCAGAAATGGAAGAGCCAATAAAAATGGTAGATATTCCGCTGTTAGAACGAGAATTTTTTTGCAAGCAAGATTTAATAAATCAAATTATTAACTTCCCAGATTTATTTATCATAAGCAAGGATTGTTTTAGCAGTAGCTGGGTAGATAGCAAGCTTGCCATAGCTAATGAGAAAAAAGAGAAGCTAAGTGAGGCTGGAAAACTTGGTGCTAAAAACCGATGGAATAAAGAAAAAGATGGCCAGGCCAATGGCGATGCCAATGGCGATGCTATAGCAAGGCCTATGGCAACTAAACTAAATAAAACTAAACTAAACGAAACTAAACTAAATAAAACTAAAGTAAAAGAAATTAAAATAAATAAAAATAAAGAAGAGATAGATAACTTTTTTTCTTCTGAGGATTTAAAAGAAATAACTCAACGGAAATTCTCCCCTCTTGAAACTCAAGTCTGGTTTGACAATCAAGCGGTAAATACCTTTGAAATAATCAAAGAGCAAATGCTCAACTACTACGAAGCAAACCAAAAAAAGGAAATTAAAAATATGAAAATGACGTTTTTAAATTGGCTTAATAGCTACAAAAGAACTGATTTTTATAAATATTTAGATAAAAAAGACGTGAAGGTAGAGTCGCCCGTCGAGATGGAGTATTCTAAACGAATCTCCGAAGAACTGCCTTACGAGACATATGAGAGAGAAGAAGCCGAGCGAAAGGCTAAGTTTGACCTCTTGCCCCAGGCGGAGAGAGAGAAAGTAGAAAAAGAGAAAGAAGAGTATAAGCAGAAAGTGCTAGCAATGTTAGCCGAAACCAGAAAAAACCTAAAAGCCAATTATGACTAAAACCCAAAACGAAATAGACAATAAAAAAGACCAGCTTTTCAGAGCCTTAACTGAAAGCACTAAAAAAATGGTTATGTACAGCAAAGACCTCATAAAATACTGGCAAGACTTTAAAAAAGAAAATGGGGATAATTGCCATGCCCTGCGAACAGAGATGGTAGAGCAGAGCAAACAGACTCTCAACTATTACCTGCAAAAACAGCAAAAGCTAGAGTCCCTCTCCTGGAATACTTTTTTAGCTGATAAAGATGAGATGTTCAAGTATAGCCGAGACGTTTTTTACTTCTGGCTTAAGAACGATAATTTATAATTTTATGGATACAAAACTTATAACTAACACAAACGACATTATTTGTCCACATTGCCTACACAAACATAGCAACCCTTTAGAATTTTACAGGTGTGATACTGACGACAATAACGAATGTACGTATTACGAATGTGATAATTGCCGTGAAGAATTTGGAATAGAAAGGTATATTGCAATCACCTACACCACTTGGATAATTGAACCAGACACTTTCGAAAACCACTTAATCGATTGAAACAAAACTTAATAATCAATAATTTTATGACACAAGAAAACTTAATTCACGACATCTTAAACGAACTGGCCACCAACCCTGAATCCAGTGAGAGGTTAAACAACACCAATGAAGACTACCATATTGTAGCACACAGCCTTTTTAATTTTTTTAACGAACTAACCTGTTATGAGCAAAAACACTTTATTTTATCCGCCCTCTCAAGCCCAAATGGCGTGCCTATTTGTGATTTTTTGGCTGGTGAGAATCCAGAGTATTTTGCCTTAGTAGAAATTCGGGAACAGCAATGGTTACTCCTAAAAAATGGTCCTGGCGAAGACTTTATTGAAAATAATCAACTAATTAGAAGTTCAATTTTAGTTATTGACGGGCTAACAGAAAGAAATCCCAAAACAATCTCCGCTACCCTATACCAAACTCTTTCCAGTTGCATAGAGCAGGGCATGGCTTTTAGCAAGATTGAGAAGGTTTTGAATGATAAATATAATGAACTTTTATGAACGAAATCCTAAAAATATTTAAAAATAATTGATAACAGAAAATTTAAAGATTGAAGAAATCTCCAAAAATAATATAGATTTGTTTATAAAACATCTGGAAGCGCTTTTAAAAGCTCGCCAAGAAGATTATGTTATTTTTGGAGAAGTTTACGAGGACGCCGAGAGAGATAACAAAATTAAACAATCAATTAAACAATTAAAAGATCTTAAATAATATGGACAAAAACACAACCCCCCTGGAAACCCCCGAGCAGATAGCCTTTGTTGACTATCTAAAAATATTAAAAGTACAAAAGAAAATAATCCGTTTCACAGCTATCCCTAACTCGACGTATACCACGAGCTGGAACCAAAAAAGGCTAAATAAAGCGATGGGAGTCTGCCCAGGCTTGCCTGACCTGTTTATAATTACAGCTAATCACAATCTTTTGTACATTGAAATGAAAAGGCAAAAAGGGAGCATAACATCCCCGGAGCAAAAAGAATGGATAGCAGATATTAACGACTGTGACAATGCCCAAGCGTTTATATGCAAAGGCTTCGCTGAGGCAAAAATTGTAATTGACTGCTTTATCTAAAATAATTTTATGAACGAAACCCAAACCCCCAACAACCTAGAGCAAACCCAAGCCCTCCAACACAGGATTAACCAAGTAATGGTGGTTATCCATCTATTACAAGCCAAGCAAGCCACGCTAGTGCAAGAATTAGAGCAGTCTTTTAGCACTTGTAATCAAGAAGAAAAGGATCTAATTTTAAACCAAAACTCTTAAAAATATGCCTCGCACTTTTATAATTCCCGACAATATTTTAAAAGAAGCAAGGAAATATAAAGTGCTTTCAAGCCCCATAAGGCTTTGGTTTTTCAAGGAAATTCTCGCAGCAGGCAAGCCCGTCCCTGTCGCCTTTCTGTATAACCTGTATCATCTCCAGCAGTCAACAATAAGCTACCATCTGGCAGAATTGCTGACGGTAGGATTGATCACCGAAACAAGCGTAGGTACTAAAAAATTCTATTCTATTAAAGAAAATTAAAAAACTCTTATGGAAACCCCAAACCAAACCCAACTCCCAAAAAGCCTTTTCCTTAACCACGCTCTCGGCCTAACTTGGCGAGGCACTTACGAACTTTTAGCAGAAACAAGCATGGGGAAAATGCTAGCAAGCAACCCCCCTAGGTGGATTACAGCAACAGCTGAAAACCCCGAGCTAGCAAAAGCCTTTCAAATTAGGCCAGAGTTATTACCAAAACAGCATAAAGTCCAAGCCCAATCATTCCAGCGGGAAGGGCTAAACGACTCTAACCCTGCGGAACACCTAAGGGTAACGCAGCTTATAGGCCAAGCGTATATAGCTGATAACCATAAAGCCTTTCCAGAGTTAAAAAAAGATAAAAATGTCTCAAACCTGATGATGATCCTGACAACTCATGACTTGCAAGAGGCGGTTGTGGGTGACTTTCTAAGCGGGACAAAAACGGAGGAAGATGATATTTTAGAGCAACAAAGTTACAAGTACTCAATGCAAAGAAACATCGCGGGGATAGGGCTAGTAGATGAACACCCTTTACTCGAAAAGCAGTTGCAAGAGTGTGTTAGTATAATGATAGCCGACCCAAAATTCGACGGCTATTTTGATAGACAGCCAAAGAATATCCCCAATCGAGTTAATTTTCAAGACCATTTAGAAGATAGAGTCACGGAGGTTAACCGTCAACTCCACGAACACTATAAAAACATTCACCTGGTTACTTTCCTTTTAGCGACTTTATCTGCTAAACTAAACAATCCTAGCTCCGAGAAGCTAGCCAGCCTAAAAGATGAGGTCTGGGGAAGCCGAACGGGCCAAATCGTCAAAATAGCCAATGGCGGGAATGAGTTCTTCTTAAACTTTCTGGAAACAAATCAAAAACATTTATGAAAATAATTATAACAGGAAGTTCTGGTGTAGGAAAAACTACAATGGTAAATGCTTTAGAAAAACTACCTAGCCTTTCACACTTTACTTTCATTAAAGAAAGTGCGAGGGAAATGGCCCACTCTAATCCAGCCTTTGCTAGACCAGATTTACTGAAAGGTAAGCTGCGGTCGGAATTTCAAGAAGCTCTAATTAATCTTCAAATTAAAAATGAATTAGCCAGCGACAATTTCATCTCAGACAGGGGCGTATTTGATTCTTTAGCTTATTCTATGAGATTAGGGGGAGAAAAGTACGAAACCATTCAAAGAGAGGTTGTAGCTCATCTTAACTCACAGAATGCAAAGTTTGGTAAGGCTTACGATTTTGTTTTTTATATTCCGATTGAATTTCCTCTTGAAGCTGATGAAACACGAGGGTCAGATGTAGAATTACAGAGTGAGATTGACTGTTTAATTAAGTCTTTTTTGCTTCCGAGGTTTGCTAGTAGCTGCGGCGAGGTTGTGGTTTTGACGGGGACGTTGGAGGAGAGGGTTGAGAGGTTTGTTAAGACTCTTGGTTAGGAAATCAATGTCACTACCAGAGGCCCTTTTGGCTATTTTAAAGGGTTTTCTCGCAAGCCCTCTTGACAATGAAGCCAAAAGAAAAAACCCACCTTTTAACGGGTGGGGTAATTGAACCACTTGATAAGATCAATTTATCATTTATTTTTTTTTCTTTGTCAAGGGAAGTGGATTTTATTAGAAGAATAGTTGACAATAACCTAATTAAAATTCTTAGCTCAATTAGCTTTACCATTTATTGAAACATCTGGTAAGGCTAGAAGATAAAACCCACCTTTTTTCAGGTGGGGTTATTGAAACATCTGGCAGTCAATCTGTCAGTCAATTTCAAATCTTTGTCAAGGGTGGTGAACTTATTTCGTCATCGAGTAGACCTAAGGGACCTACTCGGCCCTTTTAGCTTCCAGGCTATAGAGACTAAAACAAGCGACAAGGCCTAACTTAAACAGCATGTCATTGGCTTCACTCTTCTTACCTTCTACTTGATTGTGGGGGTAAGGGGGGTGAACTCATTGCTCTTAACCTTCATACCAGCATATTCAGGAATTAGATAGTTAAGGATAGTTATAAGGATATTTATATTTTTCTTTGTTTTCTTTTTGTTTTCTAATTTTAATAATCAAATTTATGAACGAAATATTTACTAAAGCAAATAGAGCATTTAAATAAACTTAATAAATAACTATAGATATGGAAAATTTAAAAAAAACCACTAAAGTAAAAAAAGTAGAAAAAGTTTACAGTTATTTTGTTTCTTACGATTGGGATAACGGAGTAGACGTTGGCTCTGGACATTTAATTCATCGCAGAAATACAAAAATTAAGAATAGCGGTGATTTTATGGAAATGAGAGAAGCCCTTAAAAAAGAAATATACCATCCTGTTATTGTTATCATGAACTTTATTTTATTTGAAGAATAAATAACTATATTTATGTTCCAAGACGTAAAACACAAAATGGAAAGCATTCAAAAAAGTAATGCTAAAAATGCTAAAAACGATGAGCAAAACGATGTTTGGAACCATACAGATATAGTAGAAATTAGAAGAAGGGTGGCTAAAAGCAACAAACTGCATGATTTGTGTCAAAATGTTTTAGATGAGATAGCCGAATTTGAAGAGTATTTAACAGAATACTTCCTAAAAAAGAGTGGCAATTATGGCAAAGCGCACAGCTTTATGCACTCTTATGTTGTGGCAATCAAAAAGCTGGAAGCATATATGAGGAAGAATCCATTATTTTAGAAAATTGTTAAAATTTAATATATATGTCAGAACAATACCAAATCACAAAAAAAATTCACAAAATCATTCGATTACTAGAAAAAAAATGTAGGAAGACGGTTGAAATCAAAGCAGATTGTGTCTGGGTTGAGAAGAAAGGAGCGTATAAAATACATCACAAGCAGTATGCTACTGTTTTAGTAATGGTGGAGGAAGATGTAAAATTAAAATGTTTGGCGATTGAAGAGGATGAGATAAAACAGATATTACTGGCTTTTCAGGATGTATGGAATCCGCCTCAGTTTGAAAACATGACTGTGTTTGTTAAGGACGTTTACAGTCTTACTTATAACTTAGAATACTCTCCAGGCGTCGAGTTTTCTTCCTCTTCAGGGAATATTGAAATACTTTTTTACATTCAAGAATTAGAAAAAAAATGGTTTGCCTTTAGAAATCAAGACGGCAAACCCACCCCCAGTCTTTTTGACACGGATCCCGTGGCTGTTTTAACTCAGCTTTTGGAGGTTTTAGAAAAGCTTAATAGTAAGCAATGAAACTATCAAACAAAAAGGAAAAAGAATTCTGGCACACTACAAAAAAATGGCACTTTGGCCTTGGCCCCGACCCATGCAATCCTGATGGAAGGTGGGACTATGAGTTACTTCCCAACCTAGAAATGGTTAAAGAATTAGCCAGGGCAAGGGCGGAGAATATTATAAACAAGTACGATATTGACATTTTGAATGCTGGGTTGATAGAATTGACTAAGGAAGTAAAAAGGTTGAGGAAGCTTTTGAAATAACTATAACCACAAAAAGAGCAAAAATTTAGGGGGGAGTTAAGGGATAGTCACAAAAAGAGCAAAAATGTATGATTAACTTAATTCTCATGTAAAAAAACCCCCCAACTTTTGACATAAGAAAACCAACACGTAAAAATCAAATGTCAGAAAATCCATCTTTAAAAATCAACCAAAAAAAAACGCATGAGCATTACTTACACGCAGTTAGTGCGGCAAGCCTTAAAATAATCAATTACTGGCGGGCAAGCGGGGTCGAGATTCAAAAAGAATTATTATTCCCGAATGATAAGCCAAACAATCAACCCTATTCTGTAGACGCTTTTTTGGTTGATGAGCATATTTTAGTTGAAATAGACGGCGTGCCGTTTCATTTAGATACAGAACGGGATCAGAAAAGGGATAGACATATTGAGGGGATAGCCTCGCATACTGGACATGAATGTAAAATTGTTAGAGTACCTTTATTGATTCCCGAGAGGCTAATTTATGGGAATTTGCAGGGTAAAAAACGCCAGGAAGTGAAAGTAGAGTACCAAGAGTGGCTGGAAGATTGGGCGATGGTAGAGTTGAGGAAGGTAAAGGATAGAGCGAGGCTTCAAAACCTATTAAAAAATTATGGAAAAAGCTAATAAATTCCAAACAATAGCACAAGTCCTTCAAAGTCAAGGCCACGATAGCAACGCGGGGATGTTCAAAGGGAAAGTTAGGGTGAAATGGTCTAGGGAAAGCTGGATACCATCAGACGAAGCGAAGCTGGTAGAGTTATTAGTTAAGTATAGCCCAGCGGCTATACGGAAGAAGGCTTGGCGGTTAGTTTCGAAAAGTGATAAGGGGGAGGAAGCTACTAATAAAAATGATAATTTTAAGTTATGACTATGATAAGCATTCGACACAAAACTTTTGCGGACGAATACCTAAATAATGGTAGGAATGCAACAAGGGCATATATGACCGTCTACAAGCCTTTAAAAGTACTTGGAGCAGAGGCTTCATCGGCTAGATTGCTAAGCGATGCTAAGGTTAGGGCTTATATTGCTAAGGTTGATGCATCTAACCTTGAAAATAACCAAATCTCAAAGCAAAAATACCTTGATTTTATGGACTCAATCGTTCAAGAGGCCAAGACAGCACCTGCGACAATTTTACTAGGCGATATAAAAGATAGGGCCTTGAATGCAATTAAAATAATAGGTAAATGGCAAGGGTATGAATCAGCGACACAGATTGAAGTTTTGTCCATAAAAGAAATCCTAAAATCCCAAGAAGATGAGGATAGTATTGAATTATAAATATGGACATTAAAAACCTCTCGTTGCTTCTTTCCAAAGTAAAAAGGTTTAAAATACAAGATAAAGAAGGCAAGTCTATATTCTGGGTGCCGAACACAATCCAAAGAAAAATCTTGAAATATATAATAAGATGTTGGAGCCTGGGAATAAAAGTCAGGCTGATAGTAATAAAAGGCCGTCAACAGGGGGTTACAACTCTAATCCAGCTAATCCAGCTAGCCCTAGCCCTAAAGGTTCAAGGCTTTAAGACCTATACAATGGCTCATGAAAAAGAGCTGGCCAACGATATCTTTGAAAACAAAATCAAGTTCGCCTGGGACCAATTCCCAGCTAATTTTAGGTCTGTTTACAAAGTCAATCGAAATAACGCCAGACAACTACTTTTTGACGGTGAAATGTTAAAATCGAGCATTACAGTAGGGCTAAAAGGACGTGGCGGAACTTATCAAGCTTTACATGTTTCAGAGCCTGGAATGATGTCAACCAAGCCTAAAACCTGGAGGGAAATGCAGTCAGGAACTTTAGCGGCCGCGGAGATGGCTGATATTGTAGTGTTCGAGTCAACGGCAGACGGTGGCCTAGGCGAGTTTTACCGATTTGTTAAAGATAACCAAAAGCCTGGCAGTGAGTATCGAGTGATGTTTCTTTGCTGGACCGATACAGACGAATATCAGCTAAAAGCTCCTATAAACGATGATAGCTGGAAAGTTGAGTATGATTTGCTGGCGAGGGATTACAAGCTTGAGGCAGATCCCGTCAAAACTTATGAAATAACAGAAAATCAATTTTACTGGTACTACAGAAAAGCCAAACAACTCAGAGACGAGGTCAAAGTTCAATACCCGTTCAATTTAGAAGAGGCCTTTATATCATTAGCCCAGAATTACTTTAACCTAAGAAAGGTAATAGACGAAGAGAAAAAAGCTAGAGCAAAACCGTACACAATGTATAAAGGTTTTAAAATCTACGTACCGCCAACCAATCACGTATACGCCGTGAGTGCTGATATAGCCACGGGAGAAAGTAACGATAACACTTCAATCAATGTATTCGATGCACAAACTGGCGAGCAAGTAGCAACAGCAACAGGTAAGTTTGATGAGCCAACCACCGCACGGATGATGATAGATATTGGGTTATATTTTAACACCGCCTTTCTGGCTCCTGAAATAAACAACATGGGTCGAGCTGTGATGTATTTTTTACTACAATATGGATACCCGGAGGAAAAACTGTTTAAAAGAATTAAAGATGATCCTGCAAAACTTAGAGATAACAGAGTAGGAAACTATGGTTGGTTGACCTCGTCTATATCTAGGCCTGTATTATTAGCTGATTTTAGAAATGCTTTTGAAGATGATACAATAACAATAAACGATCCTGAGTTTTTAGCAGAAATGATGGTCTTTGTTAATAATAATGGAAAGTACGAGGCACAAGGTGGCTTTAACGACGATAGAGTAATTGCAGCCATGATTGGGTACCAGCTGATACAATATATCATTGAGTTCGCTTAGCTTGCATGCACAGGTGGGTTAGGGTAGTGTTGCGAGTATAAATGGCTACAATCAATATCAACTTTGCAAACATCTTTGGCGTGAAGTTAGCCGATACAAGGTTTGACGTATATTCAGACACGCTTTTCATTCTTAACGGGGTTGAGATTAGGCCTGGCAAGAAAATATCACGCAGGACCAATTCCCTAGGACTTGCAAGTATTGATTTAGCGATTGGAAATTACAAGCTAATTGTTTCAGAAAGAGAGTTGACCTTTGGCATTACAGGGGCAGGACCTTACGATTTAGTCGATATAATAAGCATTTTGACACCCGTTCCAGTGCAAAGAGGCTTGCCAGTGGGGGGGCTAACAGGACAGGTGCTTGCAAAACTAAATGCAGGGGATTATAACACACAATGGATTAATCAATCGGGGGGCGGGTCCAGGAGATTTAATATAATTCCAACAGGATTAATTAACAACGCAAACGTAACTTTCACGCTTTCTGAACCATTTGTTTCAGGCTCAGAAACAATTTACCTGAACGGACAAAAACAAAAATTAATAGATGACTATATAGTCAACACCTCAACCTCTTTTCAACTTAATATTTCACCCTTATCAGGTGAAACTATAACCTGTCTCTTATACACATCTCCGAGCCCACGAGACTAAGGCGAATCTCGTATGCCGTCTTCTGCTTGAA
>ENA-ORBV01017533-ORBV01017533.1-microbial-mat-metagenome-genome-assembly--contig:-NODE-17533-length-10223-cov-17.603292_pt1 | contig 10223 bp, 3 predicted proteins | sample MGYA00237777_ERZ505514 | MGnify/ENA primary metagenome ERZ505514 (study PRJEB26160, sample SAMN06269048) | microbial mat metagenome | isolation source: Oligotrophic lake microbial mat | place...
TTTCTTTTTAAGGTTTGTTTACTGCATTTCGCCCCTTGTTGTTTGGCGATTTGACGGTGAAGAAATGTCGTTTGTCACTAGCAGATGTGAGATTTCATCACAGACCATTGGTTGTTTCGGACATCTGCCTTGCGATCTGCAGTCAAGTGCGTTCGCCACCACTCTACTCTACTAGCTAGCTAGAGTAGCACCTGGTAGCTACACATTTGAAACTTCTTCTGGGTTTGTTTTAACCTCTAACTCTAAAACGAAAAAATCCTGGCTGGCTTGTAGTCTATGTATTCATAGATAACCGTCGCATTTTCATCGCTCAACGGCGCCTTGCGCCCTGCACATATTTATTCAATCTAAGTACAATAATAGCATTTTCACAGATACATGGCAACTTCTCCAAAAATCGAGCCACTTCAACCTTCTTTCATTTATCGAAATTGTTGGACCTATGTTTCGTCAATCTTCGTAAAGGGTCAACCCAACTGGACTTTCATTCTCTACTAGCTAGCAAGCAAGCTAGCTGCTATTAGTTGCAGTAGTCAATTTGAGTATTTGAGCACAACCAAGTCGAAAACGGGTTGTGATTGATTTGCTTTTCTTGCCTTGGTTTGAATACAGACTTTTACACTTGATTCGACTTTACTCTGTTTTTTTAGAGCAGTTGGCAGTCACCATGAGGATCATCTCTGTTGCGCCCTCGAAGAGTGAAGCCTCTCTTTCTAAGAAATTCAAGGAAAAACGAGCTGTCCATCGTATTCACCACGAAGAGGAACCCGAAGAAGATACTAGTAATTATGACCAAAAGGAAATGAGCGAGAGCCGCTACGACATTTCGGTGGAGCGCAGGCACTCTGAGCGAGAAAGAGGTGGCCGTAATGTACCCAAATTTCGAACTGATCTAACAACAAACAAAGGAAGAAGCAAGTCTGATTTTCAAGACCCTCCTGGGCATACCGGAAGACGCCACGAAAAGAAAAGCTATCGCGATTACAGTGACGTAGAAGAAGAGGACGAAGACGACGATCAAGAGTACGACCGAGAAGGAAGTCGTCGTCAAGCATCCAGCATCATTCGCCGTCATCGGCCTCCCAAGGAGGATTTTAGTAGGCCCCACAGTGAAAGGCAGTTTAACAAGCGAGAGCATCGTGACGTGGAGAAAAGATATCGTCGTCGTGAATCCCCCCCCTCCGATGCAAGGACTTTCCCAGCAGGCATGCATAGAAGTATGAGCAACAGGAGTAGCAAGAGCAAAAACAAAAAGCAAGTCAAAATGGACGCCCCCAGCGGCAAACGTCAATATCCAAAGGAAAAATGGTTCAAGCGAGAGACACCAGCGCCTTCGTTGCATGACACTCGAGGTCGTCGTTGTAAGGCTGACACCGATTCTTTGGATTCGACGGATGATTATCTCAGAAGCTATTCCAAGTACGGAAAATACCAAATTGACAAACATAGTTTGATTGCGCCACGGTATAACGACAATGACGATCAAGTTTACAATAAGGATGGCAGGTACCTGTCATCCCCAGCGGCGTTTCGACGAAGCTCAAGTGACGATGATGTTGCCAGGTGGCGAAGCGCAGACGAAGATGATGACTCCGAGTTCGATTCACCTGATTGGGATGAAAATGTGGAAATTCGCGATGATGTGGCAGTAGATGTTCTGGAGGCCAGTGCTCATGTCTTTTCTGAGGACGAGGGTGATCTAACCAGTTTGGAAATGGTTAATTTTGACCCCAAGAACGTACAAGTCTTGACCAGCGAGCACCACGTCTTGAGTACCCAGCATCGCGGGTCATTTGAGGAAGAAAACGAAATCGCGCACAAAATTTCCAAGAGAATGATGAAGTCTCAAAGACGATATGGACGTGTTCGAGTAAAGCCTGATGAAATCGAAGTGCTTCAAGGTAGGGACGGTCGTGGCGCACGTGTCTTGTCGTCAATCTCCCACTCTGGATCCTTTCCCGAGAGTGCTAGTAAAAGTACACGCAACTCGTCAGCTTCTCATCGACATGAAATGCAAGGTATGGCAAGTTTGATCGATGATGAAATGGATGAGGAATTGGATGAGGAATTGGAATCCGAAGCAGACTACAGCGACGAACTAAGCGACGCAGACTACGGGGAAGAACTAAGTGAAGCCTCTGGTTCTTCCGGTTCCTTTTCTCTCCACGCGCAAATGCAGTTTCGCAAAAAGCAAAGAGCTGAGCACCGGAGACGGCTGTGGAAAAAAAGTGCAGTCGATTTTCTCCTTTTTCGTTCGACGAAAGGGGGGACGGACAGCCGTAAGAAATCTTTGGCTGACCCTCCTGGGGTCCGCCCGACAGGCAGTGTATCTAGAAAGTCACCAACGTCCACGATGGTAAAGAAAAGAGGAGTTTTCGGATTCTTTGGTGGCCGTAATGCCACAAATGGAAATCATGATGAAGCTGATCATCTTCCGTGGGAAGATCAACCAACTGCAAACACTAGCAAGCTGCATTTCTTTATGCAGAAACTTCGAGGCGAGCAACAGCCCCACAGGTCTGGAGATGATCTTCCCTTTCCCAAGTCAGACAGCTTTGACGCCTCTCTTGCCAGCCATGACAAGTACCGCGAGATCATAGATGATCTTATGACTATGTCACACAACCGAAACAATTACAAAGAAGATTGGACCACCGAGGAAGCAGAAGTTGCCTCAAGCTCAAGAGGATCCTATGCGACAGATAAGCATCAAAATCCAGTATACACAAAGAGAGGCATTGGCCACTCTCTCAAGGCCATCTTTCTCCGATAATGGCTTCCGGTTGCAAGAGCTCTTCTCTTCTACTTCCACAACCATCTCAAGAACCCGATTTGCCTTGACGTCGGACTGCCGATCATCGATGACTAGTGGTTTCGAATAGCCCTTTCATTGGTGTTTATGGGAGGGCTATTCTGGAAGTCAATTTGAATATACATCTCACCTATATTATTTTTAACTCATAAGCTTCCTTTTAATCTGCTAGTTGAGCTGCAATATTACTACTAGTGTCACTACCACTTCTGGCACGGCACAGCGGTAGTCAGGGTTTGTATTTGTTTACCAACTTGACAAAGTCGTCTACTCCAGCCCACCATAGGGTGCACACCAGATCTTTAAAGCAGTAGCTAGCTGCAGAAATAGGGCTACGACGGACCCTACTAGCTAGCCTATCTTGCCAGCCACAGGTGGCTCCTCCTAGTAGCTAGTAGATTCTCAAACACTACTGGTACCCAACAGGGCTCGTGTTATCAACCTTTCCTCTACATCATTTGAGATTCAAATGAACTTGGGAAGAGCCATTGATGTATTTTGCTGTGACCCGCCCGATGCACTTTCTAGCTGAAAGCAGGCAACCCGGAACTCAAGACTTGATCTACCACTTTGAAGTCGGTAAACTGATTCGACACTTCGTATTATGCTTGTTTTTGGAACAGATGACTTTAATTTTATCCAGGTATAGCTAGGGAGACAATGAGCCAAAGATTCAAGAAAACAATGACGGCAACAATAATGCCCAGAATAATCGTGGTGATCCTGGAGTTGACAAAACTCCCCATCAGATCTTGGTTGCGAGTAAAGTAAACCAGAGGGATGAGAACAAAGGGAAGCTCGAAGGAGAGAGCCACTTGGCTCGCAACCAAGACTTTCGTCGGTTCTAGCCCCGCCAAGACAATGGCAAGACTGGGAAGGAGCGTGACGGAGCGTCGAATCCAGACGTTGATAGTCCAATTCAAAAATCCGTCCATGACGGTCTGTCCCGCCATGGTTGCGACAAGGCTGCTTGACAATCCAGCAAAGATAAGGGCAATCCCAAAGAGAATGCTGGCATAATTTCCAAAGACGTCTTGTAAAGTGACGTAGGACTCTTCGACAGTCTCAATGCCTGTTCCGCTGAGTGCCGCAGCGGCCACAACGAGCATGGCACCATTGACAAACATAGCCCCAATGAGTGCCAGGACAGTGTCTGCGGTTTCGAATCGCAGGTGTAGCCGATGCACCGCTTCCGTATTTCCCTTTTCGGCCACCAGACGCTCACGGCGTTCCTGTACGATAGCTGGATGCAGATAGACCGAGTGTGGCATGACCGTTGCACCCAAAATCCCAATGGCAATGTACAGAGCATCTGTATCGGGAATGGTGGGCTTGAGACCAGAAAAGACCAAGCGCGCGGATGGTTTAGCAACGAAAAGCTCAATGATAAAGACCAGCGCTATTATACCGACAAAGGCCATAATGGTGAACTCAATGTACCGGTATCCTTTGGTAAAGGCGCTGCGTATGCCGATCAGTGCAAAACTGGACACAGCAGCCAATATAGCGCCCGCCCAAAGAGGGAAGTTACAAACAAGCTGAAAGCCAATGGCAGCACCAATAATCTCTGCCATGTCTGTGGCAATCATGGCAAGTTCTGCGGCGGCCCAGAGTATGTAGACAAGAGGTTTGGGCAGCGTTTCTCGACACAGTTGTGCCACATCTTTTCCTGTGGCAATGCCTAGTTTTGCAGCGACGATCTGGATCCCAATGGCCATGAGTGATGCCAGCACAATGACCCATAGAAGCGCCGTGCCGTACATTGCGCCTCCCGATATGTTGGTCGCCCAATTTCCGGGGTCCATGTAGGCAACCGAGATGAGGAATCCAGGGCCTAGATAAGTGCAGAGTTCTTGAAGGGTTTCCCCGAGAGTCTTGCTTGAATGGCTTGCATGGCTTGCATGGGTTCTTTCCTCGTCCTCTTCAAGATTTTCCGTATCTGCTGGGGGGATTTCATCTACTAGCGCTTGTGGGGTACTAGTAACAGTGCCTGTAGTATCCTCCGCCATCATGTTTGTTTGATCGACGGATTATGTCGAATGCTATTAGTACTGTTTAATAAATGTGCATAGCAGCAATGATCACTACTAGTTTATGGTGGGTTGTGAGATATACACGTAGCTTTGTACCACGCGTCTACGGGCGCGATTATCTCTCTACCCTCCGCAACACATTTGGATGTAAAAACCTTAATGTTTGCAGCAATAAAGCAAAGGGGTTATGCTGAATCAAGATCAAAACAATCGAAACCATGGTGCTCGTGCCGTCTATTTCCAACTAATTTGTCATGTCTACTAGTGTTAATTGACTAGATGACATGGTTGGCACCCTCCGGAGACACCTGGTTCTCCGCAGAATCGAACTTAGCCAGTGATTGGAGAAGCAGGTTGCGAGAATTCCTGTCAAGCTTGCCAATGTTCTGTGTGACAGCAGCCGCCATTTGCTTAGCAGCAACCCCCAGAGCCGTGTCTTTCAAGTCTATTTCATCGCCTGTGATTGCCAACAATTTATTCTCGTCTTCCTCTGTCCACGGTTCGGGCGGAGCCGGTCTTGGAGTGGCAACATACGCCAGCACATACTCTGGCTTTGTGAGAGTAGAAATCAATTTGCACTTCTTCCACTTACATAAAAGTTTGCACTCGGGGAGACGAAAATTCTTTTCTGTTGCCACGGTCAAGTCAAAGGCCTTCTCTTGTAAAAGGCTGTTAGCTTCTCGATCAAGGGCAATGCTTTCAATGAGAAGTGCCTTCTTTTTTTTCAACGAACTGGCTTGCCCTTCACGTTCAGCCAAAGCACGGGCTCTGAAGAAATCATCCGAGTTCAAATGTTGCCCACCAGTAGCATAAAACATCTGTCCAGAAGACTTGGCATAGCGAATGGCCTTGATTCTTTCTTTTGTATTGGCAACCATGATGGCTGGCGTGGTTTTGCGAACTGGGGCATCCATTTTGAGTTGCATTCCACAGCATCCATTGGCTGTGAGCAAATCGCAATAATAATGGTTCCAACGTTCAAGCTCTTTCAGCTTGAGTTCCGCTTTGTTAGAAGAGTTTCCGGCATTCAGGCGGTCAACTTCCTGCCGAACGCTTGGCAGCAGAAGGGGCATGCGTGTCAGTGGAACAGCCCCACATTTCCTCCAACATGACAGGTTCCTTTGTTTCGAAAACGCCCTGTCAAATGTGTTCTCCATTTTTGCTCCAGTGACACGGTCCACTCCACGAAATACCAACAAGGCCAAATCAGTAAGGACCACTGGAATTTTCCACGGTTGCCTTTTTTGTGACAATAAACAAAGGTTCCGAAGGTAGATCGACTTGTACAGTCCATAGCTCTGATCGGTTTCCTGCGTCACTTGAGTTGTGTTGGGCACACCTGACATAAGGTACATGCCTTTAAGTCGTAGCTCCGCGAGCATGTCTACGTTCGTGCGACCGGGTCCACTGTCAACCTTCATGAGAACACGTTTCCCAGGAACATCTTGAATGTCTGGATACAATGGCAATATGGCTGTGAGCATGTACTTCTGCAACTCGACAGCGTTGATGCCTCCCTTCTCGTTCATGCCAAATGTGACTGGGAACTGCTTGAGTGTGTCATGACCAAACTTCGCCTGGATTCGTGGACATTTAAGAAACCAATCAACACTTATACGTTGCCCTTCGTTCGTTTTCGACTGAGTCTTCAGCTGGAAGTGGGGAGGGATTGGTTCTCCAGCCGCCGTGGAACCACAGATTACAGTCGTCTTGTAACCACACTTGTTTACTGATGTCGACCCACCGGAAACATCTGGAGCTGTGAACACAATTGGTGGACGTCCCCCACTTTGGCATGATGTGTCATCAAGGGTGCCATCTGTTTCATCTACATTGATAATTCTTTCTTTTTGGCCTGGAAAGAATGCAACTTCACCCTCTACTTCAACATCATCAGGACCTTTCTCACGGGCAAAGCCAAGATCGATCAGTGTTGTTTTCCAAGTGTCGAACCAAAGATTCAAGTTGTAGTGAGTGGTCCACTCAACACGTCTCTGTTCGATAACATTTGCTTTGCCCGCATCGAACAGATGGGCCGTTGCATTTCGAAGCTTACGAGTGAGGTCATCTCGTGTTTTGCTGTGTCCTCCCATGTTCACACAGGCATTGACTCTAAGTGATAAAGTTCTCAAAGAGGATTGCTCTTTGGCATGAGACTGCTCCAGCTTCAAGAACGTTGCGCATGCCCATGTCAAAGCCGTAAACACAGGCTTTGGCAAAGCACCGACGGGTCCTCTCTTTTGTGGTGACACGTTGACAAGGCCTTTTCTGACATGCGCAGCTGCAGTCTTGTGGCTGATGTTGGAATCACAAAGGATGTTGACCTCCTTAACTATTTTTACAATTGAAGTTCTTTCTTTATGACCCCTTGGGTAACTCTTGTTCTTTTGGATTCACTTTTCCGGAATCGATTATTCGATACTTGACTGGTCCCCAGCCCTATAGTAAAACAGTACCCAACCACGCAGTGAAAATCGCGAAACGCAATATCAAATCGCAGCTACTAGCTAGCTGTACTACCCTTCTTATCAGTATGTCTCTCTTCAGTTATCCATTTGCCACCGACAGGAGCAATTGGTATCCCCATTGTCAGTTATCTTTATCCACTAGAGTCGATTTAGATTATCAGTGCTGTGATGACCCGAAAATGGGCATCCTAAACGTCGTCAACGATATCTCCGGCAATACTCAACCCCTGTTGTTGCCGATAGCAGTTAATGTATGCTACAAGCTACTATCTCTTCAGTCATGTCCTTGGAACAACCAAATTCCTAGTGTAACAGCCGTTGCGAGCGCCGGAAGGAGCCCCATGGTCCCTGATTTTCGATCCTTCATCGATCAACGAGTTCGCGGCTGCAGCCAACAGCCTCAGTCGTGCATGCTGCGCGCGCAGTGCGCGCAGTGGAATTCGGCGCTCCAGTGCCTAGTCAAGAAGCACACAGGCTCCATCACTGCTACTAGTAGCAGTGTGGGCCTACTGTGCACTCCAGTTAGTAGCTATCCCATTAAGGATAGTGATAGAGCACTTTTTCGAACCGCCGTGAAGTCCCCCTTCTACTATTTTCTCTATACTAAAATTATGTACTGCTTCTACACGAAACCTACGTAGCTTCCTTGAAATACGACAAGACAAAAACACTGACAATGGGCACCCCATTAGCCCCTGTTACCGTCGGTCGACGCTACTCTACTCCATCTTTTGATAGCTCTATCGCCTCTGTAACACCAGGCGGCAGCGATGCATGCTTGTTACTTTTGCTATTGCTTTGTTGGACCACGAGATGTCAACGACGACGTCTTTGGGTCTTCCTACCTGTTACCCTGTTACTAATTCAAAGCCAAAGTCTTCACTATCAACCACCCTCGCCCTCGCCCTCGCCCTCATCCTCACTTTCGACACAGCGTGATGTCGATAACAACCACACTCGGTTGTGGAACCCAGCATCGAGACGAGTTTGGAACCCAGGCATCCCCGCAAGTAGCGAACGAACCGGGTTGGCTGTGTTATTGGATTCGAGGCCAAGCGTCGAGTCATCGACAGAAAACGCCGCCGATACTAGTTACACGTCAAGTCAATATTCTCTCTCCACAAGTGCTTTGCCAAAACCAAGATCGAGCTGTTCGAATACTTGGGCAGTCAATTCCATCGCGTCCACGGCATTGACAGTTGCTTCCTCGAGACCGAATGTCCAACGCTACTGTTACTGCAACAACAACAGTATCTACAACCACTTTGTCTGTGTCGCCGATCCGTGGTATTCGACAAGGCAGCACTCTATCTGTGCCATTGATACGTCCGATACTCGGTACGAGTCCGGGAACCACTCTCTCCCCACAAGTCGAGTCTACAATTGGTTCTATTCTTGCTCAGCCTCCTGTGCTTGGAATTACACAAGGCAGTTTTATCTCTCCATACGCCCTTCGTGTGCTCTTAGCTACGGCCGAAGAGTTGGAGTCTTCAAGCAACAATTCCAGCAAAACAACAACCGAGTCGTCGAGTCATTGAATCGTTACTGCGTCATAGATTCAAGCCCAAGTACAGTCAAGTCCACCTGGTGTTGCCGTATAGTCGAATCATTGGTAGTTAAGTCATTGAATCCGACTCCTACAGCCAAAGCATCCAAGCCGCCGTCTTTGAGTACAAGTGCAATCAAGTCGGAGCTTCCAATCACTTTGGCAGCTGAGATCAACTCCAAGTGTTACCGGGTAGTCAAGTCATTGAATTCGAATCTAATAGCCAAAGTATCCAAGTGTTACCGTGGCATTAAGTACTTGTCTCCGAGCCTATTGAATCCGAATCCAATATCAGAAAGACTTTATCGTTCTGTTGACTGTTGCCGCCGAGTACCTGAAGAAAATCCAAGCTTGTTGCCATCCCTTGACAGACTTGAAGAAAGCGAGGCCTCCAAGTTGATCCTAAAGCCTGGCTTCCTTTACACATATTCTGTCAACTCGAACACAGTTACAGTCACAGATTCCAGTGCTATTGTCATTATGGCTCCAAGACGCCAACCCCAACGGGCAGCCCAGCCGCAACAGAAGACCCCGGCAGCTCCATCATATGCCGCGGCTACAACATCATCTTTGGCAGCAGCAGCAGCAGCAGTTACCAATCCCACTCCGGCAGAAGCAGCGGTGCTCGGAGGAGGCACAACTGGACCTGCCATCAGTGGAAACACTGGTTCCAGGCCCCCTATTGCTGCCAGCAACAGCGACCCCAGAACCAATATAAACTCTGAAGGCAACACCAATATTTCCGACCTCAAGATTTCCGATGACATGGATACTCGGGCTGCAGCATCGGCCAAGCGCCCTGCCGATTCACCCTCTCGCGTCATTGATGAAGTGGACCCCAAGAAGAACAGAGATTCGGCAGCTACGGTGATGGATGCGGAGTCCGATGTAGCCGACTGGGATATCTTTGCCCCCCCGGAAGATCCCATGTGGCCAGAGGAGACCAAGAAGATCTCAACGCGTCTGAACGACAAACATTACGGCCGCATCATGGACGGTTTCACAGAAGAGGAGCGGAGGCTGGCCAAGAAGAAGTTCGAGGGAGTATCGAAGCAGCCGGGACCCGGAATAGATACAGCCGATTACCTTGCCCACAAAATGCCCGATCTCCTGGGTGGAATCGCACAAATTCTGATAGAGCGAGAACTGACGATCGAAGAACACCGGAACATGCTGGACCACGGCCTGCCGTTGGATACGTGGTACCGCGGCTTCACCAAACTTGCTCGCTGTACATTCACACCAACGGATTACCTTACCGAAGAGGACATTCTGGAGTGTCGGATTCTCATGTGTCGCCTGGCGCACACAAATCCAGGAAAAATGTGGGATGTTCGCAAGAGCAGTATGCACGCAACTGTGGA
>ENA-ORBV01017534-ORBV01017534.1-microbial-mat-metagenome-genome-assembly--contig:-NODE-17534-length-10223-cov-5.907353_pt1 | contig 10223 bp, 9 predicted proteins | sample MGYA00237777_ERZ505514 | MGnify/ENA primary metagenome ERZ505514 (study PRJEB26160, sample SAMN06269048) | microbial mat metagenome | isolation source: Oligotrophic lake microbial mat | place...
GGCTCGGAGATGTGTATAAGAGACAGAGTGTGTACTACTCCAGTACGTACGGTACGCGGTCTGCCCACCTTCGTGACCGAATGAATCAATAATTACTAAGTGTCGGTATGGGGAATGAATCAATAACTACTAGTACGTCGTACCGGTATGGGGAACGAAACTAACATCATCTGTCCTCGCAGTACCGGAACGTACAGTACGGTACCAGTATGGAAAACTTCATAGCGCGACTTGCTACTCAACTGTGCTAGTAGCGCTCTAGTACCTGGTACCAGTACAATAGTGCTGTCCATTTTGCTCTCAAATCCGGTCCTACTAGTAGCTAGTAGGTAGCTATCTAGCTAGGCCTCTAATCTGTGCAATATCCTCACAAAAATAAGAATTCAACTGCTAAAAACGTGAAGTTGACATCAGATAGTGGTTTAAATAGCTTTTGTTGACAGAATGATTTCATCTCTCTTTTTTTTTCATTCGCAAGGAGAGCGAGAAACAATGTCTAATCATAATCAGAGTAGCATCAACATGCCTCTCATTGGAACAGCCGTTGTCGACTACAGCATCTTCGGTGGATGTTTGTTTCTGTTTCAGACGCTTCAAGGCGATGTTCCTCTTTCAGCAGTTCAGTCTGTTTTGTATCTGACAACACTGCTCAATGTGATCCATGCACGCGATTATTTGTACCTTTACATTTTGCCGCACAGTGTGACGGCCGCAGTCAAACGTGATTATTGTATTACGTGGTGGGATCTTTACTTTGTGGGAAAACAATATGTCCTGTTTTTGGGATTGACAGGTGCTTTAACTGCTGCAGGTTTCTTTCACCTTGACCCCATCAACCACGGCAACTCTGCTTTTTCAATTTTTCTTCAAGGTTATGCCATTGCCATGCTCAAAGACAATACAGGTATGAGATTCTTGCATCCTCTCATGCATGACCCTCTCAATCACGGCAAGTGGTGGAAGATCCATGCCGAGCATCATTCCGTTCACAAAGATTTGCGAGTCATCACCACGTTTCATGGCGACTGGTCCGATTTGATCCTCGAGACGGTAGGAGGGCCGGTCTTATACTTGGCATTTCTTGGATTGACGGGTCAAAAAATGTCCATGCATTTGTTTGCTTGGTTCGGCGTCGTTTGGATGGATATCAACAGCCACTCGATCAATCCCTACACGGTTCTGTTTTGGAACCCCATGCTGGATTATGTTTTCAAAGCCAACATTACCCACAATCTGCACCATGCCTTTAACAATGATCCCGAGTATATGATGTTTCTTCCACTGCATCACATTTCCACAAAACGTCGACAAGCCGATCTGGAACGATACAATCAATTAATGGACACACAGGTCAACTTTTCGTTATTCGTGCCCACTTTACGAAATAGAAAGCAGGTCTGAGAAAGGCACAAAGTATGCTGCAATAGATGGAAGCTTTTTGCTTCTACGAGCGGCACCGGCTTTGTATAACTTCCTACAATGTACAACAATTCTTCGTCTGGCATATTACACGCACCTGTTACATGGAGCTGGTCTACGACGCGAGAAAGATCGGCCCAACGAGACAGAGCCATGTCATTGGTCCATAAACTAAAAGTATAAATTTTTATATACTATGATCCTACTTGTCTTAAGCAATCTGTAAGCACCGCAAAAGCAGTCAAGATACTGCAGGCCATGCATCATGAGATAGCCCCATCCGATGCCGCGATGATGATATTCGTGATTGTAGACGCCCGAAAAAGAAGGAGACGGGATAGAAAAAGTGTGGAGTGACGAGTTGTGGATGGAAGATGAAAAACGTTAGCAAGATGGCTAACGAACAGAGACTTCAACGCGACGAGTACCAGGTAGAAGCACTGGAATTCGGTTCTGTTGTGCTGTGGTCCTCTCGGAATAGATATCGGCTAGTTCCACCTCAATCACTCTCTTTTTTGTCTCTTTGGGTTGGTGCTTTTTAATGAATCTGCGATATTTCTTGCGGAGAAATACGGGTACAAAACTGGACAGCGTAGACACTGCCAATTCCATCACTCGCAGACCAATGCTAGTGGTGAACGCATGCCTCGCTCCAGCGTGAACGAGGTGCCCTTCCGTTATTAGCACTCGATTATCTGGTCGTTGTGGACGATAATCCACATGGTAGTTTGCTGGGGCAGTAGCATTCCTCCATGCTAGGCCGTTGGTGGTTGCGTGGGCTGGAGTTGGTGGTTTCGTTGGTGGTTTCGCTTCCATACGTTGCGTTTGATGGCCTCCAGCATAATTGATGGGAGTGGTAGCTGTGGTAATAACTGAGATGGCATCATCTTCCGGAGGTGTTGTATTCAAAATATCAATGGGGGATTTCGCTGCCTGCATCAGTGAGGTATTTCCGGCCTTTGAATGCGTTACACTCAATCTGTCCACTTCATTTTCCATAAGCATGGCGGGAGAGGGGGGATTTTTCGTTGCCTGCATAACAGAGGTAATACCATCTTTCGAATGGGTTACACCCAAGTTATCAACGTTGCTTTCCACATGCATGGCGGGAAAGGGGGAATCCTTCGCTGAGTTAACAACTGAGGTAGTGCCATCTTTGGAATAGGTTACACTCAAAATGTCAATGTTATTTTCCTTCGTGGAAGTACCAGATTTCGAAATAGTGACACTCAAAATATCAATGTTGTTTGCGTCGGGCGTCCTATTCATGGAAATCTCGTCATAGGGTCTGTCGATGAAGGAAATGACAGAAACATCATCGATGGTGCCGATAAAGCTAGAGGAGCAAATAGACGACTCTTCCAAGTTTACCTCTTCCATGTCCCATGATGAAGCCGGTGTTACTCGCATGTGATGCTTTTTCATATACTCATCTGCCTGTAGAATCATGGCAAGTGCCCTGTCACGTAAACCCCTTTCAAACGAGGGGCTGCGAGTAAGGACCGCATTAGCACTACTGGCACCCGCGTCGCTACTAGAAATACTCATGGCTGTTTGGTGATTCCACCTTTTATTACAGCGTGAAAGTTATGTTTGGTTATTCGAAAGATAAGGATTGGTCGTTGGCGGCGGGAGTGTCACGGTGGCAGCAGCTGAGACTTCCTTTCAAAACCTGAGCAACTGAACACTCGGCGATGGATGTGTTTCAGCAGATACCTGTAACCAACCCCACGACAAAATCCCAAAGCTTCATTAGATTTTAAGTCGTGGTAGCGGTTTCAATCCTGTGATAGCCTGTCACGGATGTGATGTTGATATACTCAATGGGCGCTCACTTGCCTTTCGATCTATGACGTCACTCAATAAGCCCAATGCAAACAGCTCATTTTTTCTGTGATTGTGAATGAATCATTGATATGCTCAACAGACTGTCCATCCGATTGCCCTACGAAATAGCTGTAGCTAGAGACAATTACATTACTGTATCGAAAGCTCAACAATCACACCTGCCAATTCGTCCTTGTAGAGTTTCCCAAGTAGAGCATCGAGGGTCCGAAAGAAAGGAAATCCATTGTTTGACAGAATCGGATCTTACCAGAATATCAGGCAATCTTTGTTCGACGAATACAGGGCAGCAGCATCAACTACCTCCACACAGTATTTTCGTTGTTATTGACGGATCGGTTAATAACAAGATGTATCCCAGCATATTTTGGCTGTTGATCCTATGGAATGAACTCAGGGCTGCTTATTCCTTCACGGCTCGCCCGATGCTCTCCATCGGACAATCAACAGCATCGAGGGCCGAGTGGCTTGTACAGATGCAGATGCAACGTCATTCTGTCGAATCCTCCAGAAGAGACGCCTTAATCCCCATCATGGGGTCCACAATAGCGGCAATATTATCATCCGTGCCATTACCAATTCGTGCCGCCGAAACCATTGGGAAATCGGAATATTGCAATGACAGCCTCTGCTTGGGAGTCTGGGATGGTCTTTTGGCCGACTGTCCCCATGGCGGGGGCAGCGCCTTGCGTGGGCTCAAAGGTGGCGCCGGCTGTGTCTGTTCTCAAGATGATACTCCAGGAATCTTTTCCGAACCGTACGTAATTTTTTGTTTGAATCCGTATTATTATGACATTGCATAATTTCTCTAACGTTTCACCATGCGTGTCTTACTCAGTTGGGATTATTCCGAAGCTCCCAACAACTCCTTGGACTGGCAAGATCAAATGAAAGTTCTAGTGCCTACCATTCAATTGGCAAGTGCCAAGCGAGGTGACCGGGTCGATATTCTATTGCAAGAAGGCCGGTACCTTCGAGTCAAATTCATCGACAAGGCATCCGGCGAACCATCCATTGGTGAGTTTTATTTTACGCCCAATGACACGACCGTTCAATACCGAGTTGCTTCGGCCGGTGAGTCCAGTTTGGGGTCCTTGAAAAATATGGAGCGATGCGAAATGATTCGCAAAGAATTGCGGTACTTGAAAATTCCAGTCCTACGGAACCGATCACGGACCTTGTTTTTTGGAGAATCCGAGTTGGATACCTTTGGGCCAGGATCGGCCATGTTGGGGCCGCCGGCGGAAATGTCCGCGGGAGAACTGGAAGGACGTGGATCGGATGACGTGGATCCGAAAATGAAAATTGATTTCCTGCAAAAATTTCCTCTGGCAAGATAGAAAGACGGATGTGTAAATTGAATGAATCAATCTGCTTGTGTCCTTCAGTTCAGTTAGACGAGAAAAACTCCACGTCCCAACTCTTCTCGTAAACAACAAAGAGGTGTCAAGAGTTTCCTTTAGTTGTGTTCATTCCTTTGCCGCCACTACCAAACGGAACAGCGAAAATATGCAAAGTCTCTTCACTACAGAAGCTGTGGAGACTACCAGACAGCCTTGCAGTTGAACGCCCACTAGCTAGATTTAGGACTAAGAGCTAATGTGCGACGTTTGCAATCTGTATTACCGGAACCTCATGTAAGTCAGTCGGTTGTAATCACTTTTACGACCAGATAAAAACTGAGTGGACATAATTCTGGCTCAAGATGAGTGGCGGACAAAAACATAGAAGAGCCACACAATCAGTGCTATTAGGGAAGTTTATTTGCTGGGGCTACTAGTAGCTAATGTAGTGGAGTGTGGATTGTGTTGAGGCACTTGTTTAGAAGTGCTGGTGCTGGAGACGGATACTAGTAGCAAGTGATACAGGATCTGGATTCATTACAGCCCATCTCCATTTTTCTATTACATCGGAAGAAGGCGTCACCTACCGTCATGCACCTCCATCGCCTACATCGGAAGAAGGCGCCACCTGTCGCCATGCTCTTCTATAGCCATGGGCGGTGCTTACTCCTCCTCATTGGAGTCTCCGTTCTGGCTTTGTTGACTGCAGCCTTTTCGTTACGAAACATTGACAAACATAGTCACACTGCCAATAATACCACGGCCCCTCTTGGTCCCAATAATATTCATGAGTCCTACCATGATGATGCCAAGTCATTCTTGTGGAACCATAAAGACTACGAAAAAATGGCCGAGCTCTACCAATTGGATTCGGAGAAACGAGCACAAATGACAGAATTGCGGCAACTGCTGAGGGATATCCATCATTGGAAGAATGACCCGTTTGAGGCGTATCGGTTTTTGAAAGAGTACCAATTTGACGTGGAAAAGGCGGCTACCAAATTCCGAGACATGGTGGCTTGGCGGGTATCCACAGACGCCGACAGCTTTATGGATAACTACGGCGAACCACCCGACATTTTCCACACCATGCCATTTTTTCTCCTCAAGGGCATGGATAAAGATGGAGATCCAATCTATGTGTGGAGGCTTGGCCAACTGGATATTCCAGGATTTTTGGACCGGGTCGGAGAGGCGGGCATGAAAGCCTATTATCAATTTACTCAAGAAATGATATATACAAGGGATCATGGCATCCTCGAGGAATGGAACTGGCAACGCAAGTACTACGAACCACTGAAGAAGGGAAAACGCTTTAAGGAATTGACGTTGCTCGTTGATTTGGAGCACATGAACACAAAACAGTTTCGAAAGCAAGCCTTTTCCTTTTTGAAATATGCAGGCAAAATAGGAGGTAATTCTTCGTACGATGATTGAATCGTTAAAATTCTTTGGACGTTCTTAATAGCTCAGACCCTGACACACCGTCTTTCTGTCTTCTTTCTCTTACAGGAGATTTCTACCCCGGATATACAAAGAGAGTGATAATCATTCGGGCACCATCGGTTTTCACAATCGCCTGGTCCATCTGCAAACACTTTTACACTCCTCACTTCAAAAAGATCTTTACGTTTGCGAACAATGGTAATTACTTGGATGTGGTCGATGAATTCATCGATCGAGAGGTCTTGCCTCCCATTATAAATCCAGAGACTGGAAAAGGAACTCCCATGCCTGGCTATTTTGAACAGGTCCACATGGAAGGAGGTAAAATCCCCCAAAACTATTATTACGATCATGGTGATCGAGCTTGGGCATCACCATCCTGCAGCGATGAATGAAAACTGCATGGAGCAGGACAGCAGTGCTTGTCGATGGATGAGGCAGCAGGGGCGAGGGGGGGCTAGCTAGATACACACCTTGTTCTTCCGGCAGGTTCCCATGGAACCACCTAACCCACTATAGAACTTCAATAGACAACAGTTTTGAAAGAAAAGATTGCGAATAAAGAATAAAAAGAAAGCTCCTAAACTTCTAAAGATCGACAGAGCTAGTGTGCGATCCTTTCAACCGATTTTGCTCACTTCCCCCAACACCAGCCGCACAAACAGCAGCAACAACACCATCACTTGAGTTTTTACTTGCCACTGCCACTGCCATAGTACGAACTAATAAAGTGTGATTATGTTCTCATGACACTGTTCACAGCAACCAATGCGTTGTTTGGTGATTCCTATACTACCCCCCATTCGCGTTCTATCGTTGGCTCTAGAGTGACATCGAAAAACAAGAACGGAAATATTAAAAATAACAACAAAACCAATGCTGCTGCCCATCGACGAGTAGTGAACGGCAGTGGCAATTTCTTTGTCCACGCTGAGGATGAAGCGACTTCCACTGTCGGCGTCGGCAGTGGCAACACAAATAAAGAGAGCGACGAAAACAAAATCATCAAAGAATATCATGATGACGGTTTACTTGGCTTTTTCTTTAGCTTCATGTTTGAAGATCAACTTTTAGATCACGAAGATTTGGACGATGAAATTATGAGTTATCATCACCCTGACAACAATGATGCCGAAGCCGTACCCCTTTGCAACCCTCTCAATATGGCTTTGTTTGTGGCATATGCCTTGACGACGGCTGCCACGGCCGTTCCCGTGACACTCATTCCAGCCATGAGTGATGCTTTAATTTTTGGTGAAAATCAAGATCCGGCTGCCTTTGCTCCCCGTGTGACTGCCTATGCCGTCTTGGGAACGGCTTGTGGAAAATTTCTATTAAGTTCCATGGGAGATATTTGTGGTGCACGACGAACGGCCGTGGCTTGCTCCATGTTGCAGGCAGTGTCCCTCCTGGCCATTTCCGTTTGTCAGACGGCCAATGCTGCCTCGTGGGCTTGTTTCTTGGTGGAATTTTATCAATCCGTCCAATGGCCATGCATCATTGTCTTGCTGGCAACCCATTATCGACGACATGGAAATACGGTTTATGAAGGAGGTATTTACGTCACATCCTTGGCATCAAGATTTGGTGTTTTGTTGGGCATTCCACTTTGGTCGTCCATGTTGCTGCGGAATACCATCCATTGGCGTCTCGTGGCAGTCATTGGGGCGTGGGTCAGTTTGATCGCTTCGTCCATTTTTTACCTCTTTGTCAATGATTCACCATTGCACCAAAATGACCCCCAAAATCCCATTGACCCACACCTCCTTGAGCTATTTCATCGGAAAAAACCAACTATCTCCAATTGTTTTGGCTTTGTGCTATTGGTTTTTCAAAACAATGTGTTGCCATCTATCAGGCACGTTCTAAAAAGTCCAGCCTTTTATATTGTGGCATTGGCACACACGGGATCCTCTGCCGTCAGGACATCGGAACGAATCTTGGGCACCTACTATATGGATACATCCCTCGGGACGCTGTCGGAAAACCGAGCGGGAAGATTGGCCGTCTTTTTGTCCTTTGGAACCATTGTTGGTTTGACGCTCGCGGGTCGATTTTATACCAAGGGCACGGAACGAGAACGAAAACGGCTGGTCACCAAACTGTATATAGCAACGATTGCATCTTGTTACATACTAGCCATTCTCGCTATTCCATGGCTGCGCAATACCTTGAATGCACCTCAACTTGTATTGATCTTTCAACTCATGGCAACCTTTGTCATGGGCTTTGGAATTGCCGTACAACTCTACCAGATTCCCAGTTTGGTGGGAGCCACCTTTGGTTGTGACAAGGGTTTGTACTCCGGCTATACGGATGGAGTTGCGTACGGACTGTCGTCTCTTTTGTGGCGCATTGTGGGAAATTCGGTTCAGAGTGGCCAGGAGCAGAGTGATGGGTCGGGTGGTGCTGGATGGGCTTACGGATTTGCGGCGGTTGCGTTGATTCTCATCATTTCAGCCATTCTCATGGTGGAATTTATGGAGCACTACTTTGTTCGACCCGGTGCCAGAGCCGCTGGAGGGTACGAAACCATCATGTTTGCCTAGCTAACTAACATGGAGCCACGATCATGGCGGATATGAGAGACAAAGGACGATGGTTTTACTCTGAAGTACAGGCAGTGGAGGAAAGCAAACATCAAGTCAACAAGTCTGGCCTTAAGGCCGACAAGAATTCGGTAATGATGGGGTTGCTTGAAAAAAAGTATACACTACAATTCACTCTACAAGGACAAGGTAAATACTGGTTTGTTTTTTTCAGAAAAAGTAAATGGCACAATGCACCAGTTGCTTTGGAAGCAATGCTGCAGCGAAGTCTGACATCCCAGCCCCCAACTACTAGACTTTAGCAATACTGGGCCTCCTTTGAACCGGTCTATGCACAATCCGCTCATGGCTTTGGACGTCATGCTGTGGCGAGCGTTGACTTGGCAATCTCCGCCTACAATGACACCTTAGGGATGGGGCCTTGAAAGAAGTCTACATGGCAATTGATTCATCGCTTTGGAAGTGATGTTGAAGCAATCCCTGTCATGCCAAGCTCCAACTACCAGGACTTTTTCCAAGCTCGGTTGCCAGTTCGAGAGTGACAAACACAGATTCGTGAAGGTTGAACAAAACGACTTTGCGAGCCATACTACCAAGACCAGTTTCGATACGGTCGAAGACAACCACCTGGCAGACCATAACCAGTTTTGGCCTGGTTCGGTTACGGTCGAAGGCCACAACCTAGCTGGCCGTACCGGTATGGACCTAGTTTGGCTAGGGTCGAATAGTGCTTGGTATACTTGTATAGAATCGATAGCAGTTGCCGGCAGCCAAAACAGAAAACAGATGTTTGGTTTGATATCGTTCCCAGGAACAAAGAGCCACTTTATTCATCGAGCCACATATTGGGTCAATCGATATTGCCGGTAGCGGATGCACACAACAAAAAACATTGCTTTAGATCGTTCCCCGGAACAGGGAAACTCTCCATCCGTCAAGTTAATATATAAAAAGCATTACGCTAGTTTGCTCAAGAATCCAGGAAGAAAGATGTCGGTTCCAGTCAGAACGCAACGTCAGATTATAAAATAACTCGAAGAATCTCCATTCCGTCTGTCCTCCCGCAGGTCGTATAGAATGAATGTTCATTCAGCGTTCATTAAGGTATTCCAAGAAGAATGCCTCTTGTCTATCTACCAAGACCAAGTCGTCCAAGTGTGCCACACAAAACAAACATGAATTGTGCACCACAAACCACACAACAGACATCTTGAATTCTGGACCATCTTTCTGTGGTTTGGACAGGGCAGATCTGTACATTCTATTCGTAGCGGAGCGAGTTTTTAGCCACTGGTTAAGAACTAGACTACTAGTAGCTAGTAGATGTTCATTGAAAGAAATCTTGTGGATAGCATCCGATATCTGTTTCTACTCTTGTTTTGCGGCTGACGAAAATAGTAGCATTGCCGCCTACTAGCTAGCTGATAATAATGGTTACAACTACTAGCTATAGTACTACTTCATAATACTACAACTCCAGTACGACGTACTAGCTAGGAGTGAGTGGTATTCGTAATAATCTTTCGCGATTGTCAATTGCCCAATTGCTGTCTCTTATACACATCTGACGCTGCCGACGAATAGAGAGGTGTAGATCTCGGTGGTGGGCGTATCATTAAAA
>ENA-ORBV01017535-ORBV01017535.1-microbial-mat-metagenome-genome-assembly--contig:-NODE-17535-length-10223-cov-4.259610_pt1 | contig 10223 bp, 11 predicted proteins | sample MGYA00237777_ERZ505514 | MGnify/ENA primary metagenome ERZ505514 (study PRJEB26160, sample SAMN06269048) | microbial mat metagenome | isolation source: Oligotrophic lake microbial mat | place...
GGTGCTTTGCGTATCACGGTGGTTCTCTTGGTGTTGCGCTTGATGAAAGTCATTGATTGATTGATTGAAGCAAGAATGGTAAACGGCGTTTACTCTTGTGTCAAACGGTTTTCGACGATTTTCCGTTTTGTTGTTTCATCGCATCACGCATAGCCCGGGCAAGGTTCTTTCGGGCATCAGGGGTGGCCAAGTAAACCTTTTCGGCAAGCTGAAGGAACTTCACCAGCCCGACAGTTTTTTCCTCCTCATGGGAATCATCGAGCCATCCTCTGTTCTTCTTGCAGAGGGTCTCGATCTGGCGGGCAAGCTTGTCGCCGATGGTGCGCGCACCTGATTTCATCCCCGAAAAGTAAGTGTTGTGAACCTGAATCATCTCCGCGAATTCGCGGTCCAATCCAGTGATCTGCTGAGAAGGGGCAGATGCCATACGCTGGGCCACGTATACGGAAAAAAGCTTGAGCAGATTACAGCGACGAATGGACGGCAGGTCTGGAAATTCCATAAGGCGATTGTCCCATGGTGAACGCCGTTAACTTTCTCTACCCACCACTGCAAACGTTTCACCGCCTGGCGGAACTGCCTCCAGCCCGGATGTAACGCGACTGCAAATCTCCAACGCTGTCTCGATCTGCACCTGCAGGATGCGCCTATGCTGGGCGCACATGCGAAAAGGCCTCGCAGGGATCACCCTGCGAGGCTTGGATTTGGCAGGCGGTAGACGACTCGAACCTCCGACCCGCACCATGTCAGGGTGGTGTTCTAACCAACCGAGCCACTTCCCACCACGCCTCACGCCCGATGGCGGGAGCGTCGTTCCAGGCGCCGATTTGATCATCGGGCGCGGCGGCGCTGGCATCGAATTGCACCACCAGCTCGTCCAGCGTGTATTTGTGTGCCGGCCGGATCAACAGCCCTTGCGCCGAGGTTTCCAGCTGCACGGTCTACCCAGACTGCATGTGCAGCGCCTCGCGGACCTGTTTCGGAATCACCAGGCCGACGCTATTTCCAAAGTTCCTGCGGACGGTTTTCATGAGAAGGTCCCTATGGTTTTACTTTGTCAAACGATAGGGAAGACAGAGCGCTAATTGAAACATGAAACGAAATTTGACATGGCCCCGGATTGCCTTGACACGCAATGCAATTGGATATCTTCAGGATATCTAATTTCAGAGAATCCATTCATGGCCATCCGCAACTCCACCCACCAGATTGCGTTCCGCTACCGCCCCGCAGACAGCACGACCGGCGTGACCCGTGGCACCGCCAAGCGCCTGGCGGAATTTTTGGGTGTCGACGAGACCCAGGCCATTCATCTTGCGTTGCACGACATGGCAGTGAAGCTGCTGCCGCAGTACGAAGCCGATGGCGGCCCGCTCACGGCAGGACAAATGCGACAGATCAAGAAGCGCGCGCCCCAGGGCGAGAAACGGTCCGTGCGCTCCAGCCTCTTCGAGGTGGAGCCCGCATGACCTCACAGTGGTGGGCCGAGCCCACCGCCGGCGAGATTGTCTGGTGCTATTTTCCTGACGACATCCATCCTCGCCCAAAGCCGCGACCGGCACTGGTCTTGACCGTGTTTGATGACGACGCGCCGCAGTTCACCGTGCACGTCGCCTACGGCACGGGCCAGCGAACTACTACCCTGCGCCGTGGGGAGTTTTCCATCCTGCGTGATCGCAATCCGGCGGCATACGAGGCCGCCGGCCTGAGTTGCGACACGAAGTTCGACCTCGCGCAAGCCATTGATCTTCCGTGCACCACCGAGTGGTTCTCGGTGCCGCCAGCCGCGCCGCACGGGCAGACACCGAAACTAGGGACGCTGCACCCGTCGCTGGTGCGTGCGGTGCAGGCGGCATTCCGGGCGACCACGCTATAAGCTCACGCCTGTCCGTCGGGCAATTGAACGCAATGATGCCGCCAAATGCCGAGGTTGGATCGGTTTGCAGAGCACGCCAACAGGCCTGCAGGGCTGACCCCGCCTCGGCCACGCCGCAGGGGTTGGCATGTTGGACGATCACGCAGGCCGGAGCAGACAAACGCTTGACACATTCCCACGCCGCATCGGCGTCGGCGATGTTGTTGAAACTCAACTCCTTGCCCTGCAACTGCACTGCGCTGGACAGGGAGCCTGGGGCGGGAACCAGGTCGCGGTAATACGCTTCATGCGGTTGGAATGCCTATCCGTAAAGCCGTTTTGGTTCGAACCCCTTTCGGGGCGTGGTTGTTCGTTATGCGGGCGATTCGCTGCGTTGCGAAACCAGGGAGGGCCGCGGTCGGCCTCGGGTTTTGCGCCTTGCGCCTCATCCCGCAAAACCCCCGCCGCGCACGGCGCAAGTTATGCAGGGCGTCCCTACACCAGCCTGCGCTTGATCTTCCGGTCCCAACTCCGCGTCAGGATTTTTTCTTTTCCCTCAAACGCCTCCAGCGTGCCGGTGACGTGCCAATGCGTTTTCGTGGCGGTCATGGACGAAACCGTTTCGGTGCGCACCTTCCAGGCGCTGCGCGAACGCTCTTCGCTCCAGTGGAAGTCGGCTCGGGCCGAGAGCGGATCGTCGGGGTGGATGGTGTAAGTCTCGCGGCCGCAGGACCAGGTCGTCATGCCGTGTTCGGCAATGGTGCTGCGCCCGAAGTCGTCCACGATGGACAGGCGCTGCACACCAGTGCGCTGGTCCGTCGCCAGTTCGCGCTTGTGGAAGGGCTTGTCCACTTCGATCAGTTTGACCGGTGCTGCCGCTTGCGCAGGGGCGAACTGCGGCGCCACCTCGCCGCGGCGTGGCAGGCGCACTGGAATGTCGATGTAGCTCGACGCCGCATACACGGTAAGCGTTACCGGTTCGGGGGTGGGCCAGATCAGAGGCCAGTAGGCAGTGGACAACGACACGCGCAACTTGTGGCCCTTGGGAACGCGGCTCGCCACATCGTCGAGCTGGATGCGGACGGTGTAGGCGCGTCCAGCTTCCAGCGGTTGCGGCTGTTCGTGGCCGTCGCGGTGGCACAGATTGAACACCGCGTAACTCAGGCGTGACACTGCGCCGTCCGGCCAGACGGAATTGAGCCGTACCGCCACATGCGCCACCGGTTTGTCTGCGCTCACTTTCAGATGCAGCACCGCAGCGCCCATCAAGTCGAAATCGCGCGTCAGCGGTGCGCTGTCAAAGGTCAGCGAGCCGGAATCGTCCCTGCGCTGGTCGCCCGGAAACTCCGGGCCGAGCCAGATGATGCAGTATTCGCCGCTGTCGGCGCCGACGGTTTGTGGTGAAGACAGAGTGAGCTTGCCAGCGCGCCCCTTGGTGGGCGCCAGGCCGTCGCCATTAAGGTACATGCGCCGCAATTCGTGCCGGTCGCCCGGCCATACGTCATCGCTGACCCAGCGACCGGGGATGTCGGTAACCGACGCGCCGGGCCGGCGCGCGTCCATGATGTAGGTACGGTGCGCCGGGTCTTTCTCGACGCCGGTGTCGGCCCCTTTGAGCCAGTGGTCCCACCAGCGCAGCGCCTCCTGCAGGAAGCCAATGCGCGGCTCGGGCACCGCAAAGTGCGGGTACTTGTGCGCCCAGGGGCCGATGATGCCCTTGACCGGCGCCTTGACGGTCGCTACCAGCCGCGGCACGGCATTCGTGTAGGCGTCGTTCCAGCCGCCTACGGCCAATACGGCGGCGCTGATGGCGCCGATGTCTTCATTTACCGAGCCGTGTTTCCAGTAGGCGTCGCGGTGCGGATGCTCCAGCCAGGTGATCGCCAGCAGCGGCTCGGCCTGCAGCCGCTCCAGCCACATCGGCTTCCAGCGCTCGCCCACCAGTGCCGGGTCTGGTGGCCGTGACGAATACGCGAACATCGTGGCCGACCAGCCCATGTTCTCGCCCAGCAGGCAGCCGCCCTTGTAGTGGATGTCGTCGGTGTAACGGTCGTCGGTCGAACACAGCGTGATGATGGCTTCCAGTCCCTGCGGGCGCAGCGCCGCGACCTGCAGGCTGTTGAAGCCGCCCCACGAGATTCCCATCATGCCGACCTTGCCGGTGCACCAGGGCTGCTGCGTCAGCCAGGCGATCACGTCACAGGCGTCGGTCAGCTCCTGCTGCGTGTATTCGTCAGCCATCAGCCCGTCGGAGTCGCCATTGCCGCGCATGTCCACCCGCACGCAGGCGTATCCATGGCCAGCGATGTACGGATGGGTGAGCGCGTCGCGCACATGGGTACCGTCGCGTTTGCGGTATGGCAGGTACTCCAGGATCGCCGGCACCGGCTTCTTGTCGGCGTCCAGCGGCAGCCAGAGTCGGGCCGCCAGCCGCGTGCCGTCGGGCAGGGTGATCCAGCTGTTGGGGATTTCGCGGATCTTGCGTGGGAAGGATCGGACGGTTTTCATGCAGTGATCCCGGTGGGAGTGGCGAGCGAGCGATGACTCTAACAGGCCACCGGATGCAGGCGTGGCCTGCCGGCGAGACTCAGGGTTTGTACGGTTGTACAAGAGATTTGTACGGGCGTCTAATTTGCGCCATCGTGGCCCATTCCATCGCAGACGAAACACAAGTCGACACGCGCCCTGACCGCCGGCAGGCGATTCTGCTGGCGGCAGAGAAGCTGCTGGCGCAAAAGGGCTACCACGCGGTGTCGATTCGCCAGATCGCCCAGGAGGCCGGTGTGCCGCTGGCCCTGGTGGGTTATTACTTCGGGCCCAAACAAGCGCTCTTCCATGCCATCTTCGAGCGCTGGCAGGGCACCATCGAAGAGCGCCTGGTGCTGTTGCGGCAGGCACAACAGGCGCGCCCTGGCCGGGTCCGGGTGCGCTGCATCGTCGAGGCGTTTCTCGAGCCGGTGTTGCGCATGCGCGCCAGCGCCGAGGGCGAATACTACGCCCTGCTCGTGGCGCGCGAGCTGGCCTATCGGACCCCCGAGGCCGACCGCGTGCTGGCTGACTACTTCGACCCGATGGCCCACGCGTTCATCGACGCGTTGTGCGAGGCCTGCCCGGGCAACCAGCGCGGCGACGCTGCCTGGGCCTACCAGTTTGCGCTCGGCGCGCTGATCCACCACATGAGCGACCACCGCATCACGCGCCTGTCGCGCGGTGCCAGCCGCGCCAACGATCCTGCCGCCGCCGTCCTGCTGGTCCGTTTCATCACGGACGGCGTGTTGGCCGTCCTGTCGCCCGCCACCCGCCGATCCACTCCGTCCAAACCCTCACCCTGACTTTCATGATGCCCACTCTGCACCCCGCGTCATGAAAGTTTTTTCACGTTAACCCCAAGGAGACCCTTCCATGCAACGACGTTCCTTCCAGGCCACCTTGCTGGCCACCGCCATCGGTCTGTGCAGCACCGGCGCGCTACAGGCGCAGCAGATCATCAAGCTCACAGCCACCGCCGGGCACCCGCCGGTGTTCCCGTGGGTAAAGACGATGGACGAAGTCTTCATTCCCGAGGTGGACAAACGCCTCGCCGCCGCCGGCAACAAATACAAGGTCGAGTGGACCAAGGCCTACGGCGGCACACTCATCAAGCTGGGCAGCGAGTCCAAGGGAGTGGCCGATGGCGTGGCCGACATCGGCCTGGTCAGCACCGTGTTCGAGGCGGCCAAGTTCCCGATGCAAAACGTGTCCTACTACACCCCCTTCGGCAGCGAGGACGTGGGCGTGGTCAGCAAGACCATCGCCGACATGCAAAACAGCATCCCGGCCATGGCCGACGCCTGGAACAAGTCGGGGCTGACCTACCTCAGCGGCATGGCGCTCGACACCTACCATGTGTGGACCAAATTCCCCATCACCCGTATCGAGGACCTACAGGGCAAAAAGCTCAGCGCCCCCGGCCCGGCGGCGAACTGGGTCAAGGGCACCGGCGCGGTGGCCGTGGCCGGTACGCTGAACAGTTATTACGAGGACATCAAGTCCGGCGTGTCCGACGGCGCCGTGGTGTTTTCCACCGGTGCCTGGGGTGCCAAGTTGCACGAGGTGGCGCCGTATGTCACAAAGATCAATTTCGGCTCCATGTTCTCGGGCGGCCTGGCGGTGAACAAGTTGCGGTTCGAGAAACTCCCGCCCGAGGTGCAGAAGGTGCTGCGTGACGCTGCCGAGGAGTGGTCGGTGCAATACGCGCGGGCGCAGACCGCGGCGGTCAACACCGTATTGCAGAACATGGGCAACGCCGGCGCGAAGATCAGCGAACTCTCGCCCGCCGAGCGCAAGCGCTGGGCCGACGCCCTCTCGCCGATTGGAAAAACCTGGAGTGCCGACGTAACTTCCAGGGGGGGTCCTGGCCAGGAGGTACTCAAGGGTTATATCGACGCGCTCAAACGCTCGGGGGCCCAACTGCCGCGTGACTGGGTAAGCAATTGAGCGTGGCCCCGATGTCCGACGCGCCGGTGCCCGTTCCGCAAGATGCCTACGGTGCGCCCTTGCCCTGGCAGTTCCAGCGCGTGGGTCGCGTCCTTAACGCGCTGGGCACCTTGTGGATCGTGGCATTGATGCTGCTGATCAACACCGATGTGCTGGGGCGCAACCTGTTCAATGCACCCGTACGCGGTGTCACCGAACTGGTGGCGCTCTTTATCGTGGGAATCGTGTTCCTGCGACTCGCCGACACCTTGCACAGCGGGCGCTTCACACGGGCCGATGTGTTGCTGGACCGACTCAAGCGCACCCGGCCGATGTGGGCGGCGCGTCTGCAGGCAGTTTTCCACCTGGTCGGCGCCGGGTTGATGGCAGTCATCCTGTGGGCGTCCTGGTCACCACTGGTCGAAGCCATCAAGATCCGCGAGTATGTGGGTGCCATTGGTGACTTCACGGCCCCGGTCTGGCCGGTGCGGCTGATCATGCTGGTGGGACTGGCCGCGACGCTCGTCACTTTTGTGTTGCTGGCCTGGGCCGACTGGCGCCGTGCCCGGGCCATGGCGGGGACACGATGAGCGCCGCATGGATCGCCAGCCTGTCGCTGCTGCTGATGCTGGTGCTGATCTGGGGTGGCATGCATGTGGCCGTGGTGCTGGGGCTGGTGTCCTTCATCAGTGTCTGGCTGATCAAGGCCGACGTATCGGTGGCTGCCAACCTGCTGGCGGGGGCCGCCAGCGACGCCGTGGCCAGCCACATCTTCGGCGTGGTGCCGCTGTTCGTGCTGACCGGTTTTCTGGTGGCCAAGGCCGACATCGGCAAGGATGCCTTCGAAGTGGCCAACCAGCTGTTCCGGCGCCTGCGCGGCGGGCTGGGGATAGCCACCGTTGCGGCCAACGCGGTGTTTGCCGCCATCACGGGTATCTCGATCGCGTCGGCCGCCGTGTTCACGCGCGTGGCGGTGCCGCAGATGCAGCGTTTTGGCTACCGCAGTGATTTCGCCACTGGCGTGGTGGCGGGCTCGTCGGTGCTGGGCATGTTGATTCCGCCCAGCTTGTTGATGATCCTGTATGGCTTTTTGTCCAACCAGTCGGTGGGCGACATGTTCACCGCCGGCATCGTGCCCGGTTTGATACTGGCGCTGGCTTACGCCATCGGCATCGTCGCCATGGCCACGCTGCGCCCCGGCATGGTGTTCGAAGGCGGCGCGCCGCGCGCTGTTGCGGTGGGCGAACTGATGCCTGTGCCCGAGTTGCTGATGAAGCTGCTGCCCAGCCTGGTCATGATCGTGATGGTGCTGGGTGGTTTGTACGCCGGGCTGTTCACTGCCACCGAGGCCGGTGCGGTGGGCGCGGCGCTGGCGCTGCTGATTGCCCTGCAGAAGCGCAAGCTCAACGCCGCCAGCCTGTGGAGCGTGTTGATCGAGACCGGCCATGTCACGGTGGCGGTCAGTTTTCTGATCATCTGCGCCAGCATCTACACCCGCATGCTCGCCATGTCGGGCATGCCGCAGTTCCTGGTGGAGCAAATGGCACACGCCGGCCTGGGTTCGGGTGGTTTCCTGGCGCTGTATGTGGCGCTGATCATTGCATTGGGCTGCATCATCGACTCGTCTTCCATCATGCTGATCGTCCTGCCACTGATGTTGCCGATTGCCCAGCAGTTCGACATGAACCTGGTGTGGTTTGGGGTCGTCACCGTGGTGGCAGTCGAGATCGGCCTGCTCACGCCGCCATTCGGGCTGTCGGTGTTCGTCATCAAGAGCACGCTGAACGATCCGCGCATCTCCCTGGGCGACATCTTTCGCGGCACGGCGCCGTTCACCCTCATCATGTTCCTGGTGCTGCTGCTGTTGCTCGCGTTCCCCTCCATCAGTCTGGTGTTGCTCAAATGACTGCTTTTGAGACAAACCCACTGGCCGGCTTCCAGGTGGATCGGGCCGGCATCCGCACCATCGGCACCGATTTGCAACGGCCCGAATGCATCCTGGCCGAGCCCGACGGCACCCTGTGGGCGGCCGACGCGCGCGGCGGTGTGACGCGTATCGCCGCCGATGGCTCCCAGCGTTTTGTCGGCCAGCGCGCCGATCCGCGCTTTCAGAGCGCCAGCGTGGCGACGGCGAATGATTTTGAAGCCAAGTTCACGCAGGGCACATTGCCCAACGGGCTGGCGTTTGCCGACAACGGCGACTTGCTGATTTCCAACTTCGGCACCGATCTGCTCGAGGTGATGACCCGCGACGGCGACACCCGCACCTTGTTCGACCAGATCGACGGCCGGCCGATTGGCAAGGTCAACTTCGTGCTGCGCGATTCGCGCAACCGGATATGGGTCACGGTCTCGACCCGCGTCAACCCCTGGACCCGGGCCGCCAGTTCCCGCGTGCAGGACGGTTACCTGGCGGTGGTGGAGCCGGGTCGCGGCATTCGCGTGGTCGCCGAAGGTTTCTATTTCACCAACGAGATCCGGTTGGATGCGCGCGAGCAGTGGTTGTACATCGTCGAGACTACCGGCCCGTGGATCACGCGCATGCGGCTCGACGAGACCTCTTCCCGGGGCGTACGGCTGACAGACCGCGAGGTGTTCGGCCCCACACACCTGGGGGGTTATCCCGACGGCATCGCTTTCGACGCCTTTGGCAACCTGTGGTGCACGCTGGTCATGGTGGACCAACTCGTCGCGCTGACGCCGCAGGGCGACAAGATGTTGCTGCTCGACGACGGCGACCCGCGTGCAAGTCGCAACCTGATCGACCGGATGGCCGCTGGCACGGTGACGCCCGAAGACATGGGCCGCGCGCGTGGCACCGTGGCCCCCTGGATGGCCAGCATTACCTTTGGCGGGGCCGATCTGCGCACCGTGTATCTGGGCAGCCTGCTTGGCACCACCATCCCGTATTTCCGCTCACCTGTGCCCGGCTTGCCGATGGTGCACTGGCACGAACGCCGCTGAAGTCCGCGTATCCATCCAACTTGAGACCCCTGCCATGCCCCGCAAATTTGTCGACCTCTCCATCTTCCTCGAAAACGACGTCGTCAGCGACCCGCCAGCGTTTGCACCCAGGATCCAGTACTTCACCCACGACAACACCTTCGCGCAGATCGAACCCTTCTTTCCGGAGCTCAAGAAGGAGGACCTGCCCGACGGCGAAGGCTGGGCGGTAGAACTGGTGCAGCTCTCCACGCACAACGGCACCCACCTCGATGCCCCCTACCATTTTCATAGCACGATGGACAATGCGCTGGGCAGCAAGAAGCCGGCCATCGCCATCCACGAGGTGCCACTGGAGTGGTGTTTCCAGCCCGGCGTCAAGCTCGACTTTCGCGCGAAGGCCGATGGTTACGTGGTCACCGCCGCGGATGTCGAAACCGAGCTGGCGCGCATCGGGCACACCTTGAAACCACTGGAGATCGTGGTCATCAACACGCGCGCGGGCTCGCGCTACGGCAACAACGATTACGTGGCTGCCGGCGCCGGCATGGGGTACGAGGCCACCATGTATTTGCTGGAGCGCGGCATCCGCCTGACCGGCACCGACGCCTGGAGCTGGGACGCCCCGTTTGTGCACACCGCAAAGAAATACGGCGAAACCGGCGACGCCTCACTGATCTGGGAGGGGCACAAGGCCGGGCGCGACATTGGTTACTGCCATATCGAGAAGTTGCACAACCTGGAAGCCCTGCCCGCAGATGGCTTTTTCATCTCCTGTTTCCCGCACAAGATCCGTGGTGCGTCGGCTGGCTGGACCCGTGCGGTTGCGATTTTCGATGACCCTTTGATGGCGTCGGTCTGACCCGACACCCCGATGACGCTAAACCACACCCACAACCCCGCCGCCACCAGCTGGCTTGCCGCCGCCAACGGCCACGTTGACTTCCCTCTTCAGAACCTGCCCATCGCC
>ENA-ORBV01017536-ORBV01017536.1-microbial-mat-metagenome-genome-assembly--contig:-NODE-17536-length-10223-cov-3.654938_pt1 | contig 10223 bp, 6 predicted proteins | sample MGYA00237777_ERZ505514 | MGnify/ENA primary metagenome ERZ505514 (study PRJEB26160, sample SAMN06269048) | microbial mat metagenome | isolation source: Oligotrophic lake microbial mat | place...
GGCTCGGAGATGTGTATAAGAGACAGGGGTAGGGATCAGCAGAGCGGTGGAGTGGCCGCTGCGGTTCAGGGGGAGGCGGTAGACGGTTGACGGACTCCCGGCCATTAGCGCCATCGCGGTGTACGGCGGCGATCGCGCGTTCAGTTCACGGTGAGGGTAGGCCGTGAACGATGAACGGATGTGTGGTGGCGGCTGGACAGCCGGCGACGTGCGAACGCACGATTGTACTGCGCGCTGACCTCGCTGCGTTATTTCCGGCGCCTGGACTCGAGGAGACGTTTATCATGAACTCCGCCGGAAACTGCACGGATTGACTTCAAGAACCGGACGCGAGTGAAACGGCTTGGCCAAGAAGTGACCGAGTAGGTCGGGTCACGAAGGATAACTGCCGCGTGCTCACTGTAAATGCGACACAGGGTCCGCTGCGGATCACACGTCGTCGCTGAGCGGTGATGTAAACAGACGGCGCCGTTCCAACCTGGAACGGCGCCGCCATGCTTCAAGACAGCGTCCGGCAAGTAGCAACGAACGTATCGTCGCTGGAGGAACTACGCGCGACGACGGCGCCGAACCACCGCGAGCCCGAAAAGCGCCGACCCAACCAACACCATCGTGGACGGCTCAGGAACAGTCGTGATTGCACCCGTGACGGCCGCATCGATGTACAGTCCGTCCCACATCGAGTTCCCGGAGTAGGCGACAACTTCGAGGGTGTTCAAACCCTGGTTAAAGAATGCGGAGCCCGTGCCCACCGAAAAAGCATTATTGCTGCCGTAGTTAGCTTCAATGAAGCCGCTTTGCGGGCCACCGGCGACGATCAGATTGCCGTTCAGGAAAAAGCCCGTCTGGTTATCGGCCACGCGCCAGATCCCCGCGAGCGCCACGGTCGACAGATCGTAGCTCGTCAGGTCGAAGGTTCGTGACAGCCGTACGGCTGTGGTCCAGTCCGATCCCCAACTCGTGAACTCGCTATTGGCCCCGACGTCTTGCGATGGATCGGTGATCCAACCGGAGTTCGGCCCCACGGTCTCCATGCCACAGCACTCGTTCGCGAGAGATCCACGCATGGCGCTCGTCTGCGAACCCGCGCCGATGGCGATTTTCCAGAATGGGTCCAGTGCGCCCCGGGCGATCACGTTGCCACCGGCATCGACACCCGTATTGAGGTTGATGACCTGCGCCTGCACAGCATTGGCCGCGATGAGCGAGCCTGCGAAAACGACCACAACGGCGATTGATGAGCGAAGCCATCTGAGCATGTGACATCCCCTTGTCAGAGTGTTGATCAAAAAGTGCCGCCTTGGTGCGACACACTGATGGGCGTACGCAGCGCTCCGCGCGTATGACATAAACGGCTCGGAGTTTCGCACGCGGTTGGTGGCCAGCAGCAACGCACGCCTCTCAGAAGGATGGCTCGATACGCGAATGACCGACTCGCCTGGCTTCGTACACTCGACAGTGGCCGGTCTCACAGAGATGCACAGCAAGGTTGATGCCAGCTTGCAACGTCGCCAGCTTCGATCCCCCTACCGCCCCAGATACATCGCGTTGAACAAGAGCCGGAACGTGCCGTACGCCTGCGCGCGGTGCTGCGGCCGAAAGCCGAACAACACCGCGTGTCCGCTGCCCACCTTCACGCGCACCATCGCGGCGCGACCCGCAATCGTCTCGGCGCCGTCGAGATAGCCGCTCATGAGTATGTCATCAGCTTGGCCGGGATAGCGCGCGATGACCTCCGCCGATCCGTCGGCTGCGAGTTGGAACGTCACGCTGTTGGTGAAGTATACCGCCATCGTATCGCTGGCCCCTGCGGCGAGTGGATGACGTGTGCTCACCAGCATGCGCAGAATTGATCCGGGCGCGTACGGCGATGTGCGCGGCGCCGCCACAGCCGCCTGATCACCACCGGGATTTGCCTCGCCGGTACGATTCCCGCCGGCGATGATGCGCAGTGGTGCGCTGAGCTGCTCCACGGCAAACTCACTGGCGTGATCGAGCAGCACGAGCGTGCCGCCGGCGCGCGTGAACGAGGTGAGTTCGCCGAGTCCGCTCTCGCCGAGTCCGCCGGCGTAACGAGCGGGAACCTCGCGCGCCGACATGCCGTCGCGCATCTGGCGCAGTGGCATATCGGGCACCACGATCACATCAAACTGGCGCGACAAACCACCCGCGCGCACCATGGAATCGGTGAGTGATGTGAAGGGCACGCCGAACTGCTCGAGCACCCAACGTGTCCACCCTTCATCCATGTTCGCCGTCCACGGCTTGTACAGCGCGATCCTCGGCGCGCGCACCGGCGTGCCGGCGGGCATCTTCGCCACGGCCTGTACCTGATGCGCACATACCGGTTCACCGCCGAGCGCACCGGCGGCGGGCAAACGGTCCAGAACAATCGTGCCGGCGGGCAGGGAGACACCGCCGCGAGTGTTGATCGCCGACGTAGACGACCGAGCGCGCACACCCGCGCGCAGGGCCCGCGCCAGGATGGAATATGAGCGCGTATCGCGCAGATCAAGCGCTACGGCGCCGCTCACATTCGCGGCCGTACAGGTGGCCGCGCGGTCATCGAAACCACTCACCGCCGCCGCCCGCACATCGCGCAGCGGCGCATCGGTGACCGCCTCCGCAATGACGCCGAGCTGCATGGGCAACGTCCAACCGGCCACATCATACGGTGGGTCCACGGGACCGCCGGGGTACTGCTCCATGCGCGGGAAACGCTGCACTTCGAGCAGATCCTTGGCGTGCGCGCGGAAGGGCTGCGCCATGGGCACCACGTATGAACCCGTGGGATACTCGCGGCCGTTCGCGCGGAACGGAGCGCTCGATTTGCTCACCTCAACGCCGCCGATGCGCAGCACTTCAACCAGCCGCTGCACAGCACTCGCGTCCCGCTGACCCGAGGGAATCACGTACGCGTACGGAGCCGTATCAGCGCCGAGCGCCAGCTGCTTGCGCGTGAGCTGCACCTGATTGCGCACGAAACTGAGTCGCTGCGTGCTCGCGAGCTCCACGAGCGCTTCGGCGGCGATGCCCTGATAATCCATGATGTCACGCAGTCGCCAGGTGCCACCGAGCCACGGATTCGGGAAGTTCACTTTGCGCTCGTACGTGGGCAGTCCGCGCGGATGCCCGGTGAGCTCGTCGAGCGTCTGCGTGATCGGTGTGGCAATACGTACACTCGCCGCTTCGGAAAGCAGCCCCACCATATTGTGACGCGTGGGCGTGGAGCGCGCGCCGCCGTGCCACCAGAGGTCGTACGTCACCCCGTCGCCCACACCCGTTTTGCCCGCGACTTCGAGCGCAAACTGCATTTGCATGCCCACGAGATTGATGCTGCGCACGATCAGCGGATCGAGATTGCCATTGATCGGATCCACATGCGGCGGCACGGTGAGGCGCATGCCACGATTGCCCTGCTGATGTACATCATAGAAGACCTGCGGAAACCAGCGGCGATACAGATAGTCGGTGACCAGTCGCGTTTCAGCTTGCGTGACCATGAACCAGTCGCGGTTGTTGTCGTGCCCCGTGTATACCTGATAGAGCCACGGGAGCGGTCCACCTTCAAACGGGGTACCGACACCTTCACGGTACCAGTCGGTGATCATCTGCTGGCCGTCGGGATTCATCGACGGCACGAGCAGCACGACCACATGCTCGAGCTGACGCTGCAGCGTATCGACCGTGGCCAGTCGGTAGGCGAGCTCCATGGCCATCTGCGACGCGCCGATCTCGTTGGAGTGGAGGTTGCACGAGATGAACAGCACGACGGGCTGCGAGGCGAGCAGACGCGCTTCATCGGCGCTGCTCAGGCCGCGCGGGTCGGCGAGCCGGGCCTGCGCAGCGCGGATTTCATCGAGTCGCGCGATGTTGCGCGGCGACGAAATCGCGGCCACCACGAACGGTTTGCCGAGCGTGGTCTGGCCGAGTGTATCGAGTTTGACCTGGCCGGGCGCGGCGGTCGCGAGCGCGGCGAAGTAGCGCGTGATCTGCGGCCAGTCCGCGAGCACGCGGTCGGCGCCCACCTCCAAACCCGTCTGTGCGCTCGGTGTTGGCACCCCGGCAACCGGTCGAATGCGCTGGGCCTGCAGCGCCGAAGGGAGCGTCAGGAAACACAATGCCGCGGCGGCGCTTCGCGCGAGGTCGCGTCTGGCGATCACGCCCGGCACCACTTCGCGCCTGGCGCTCATACCCCGCGCGCTCACGTGAGCAACCCCGCCTTGCGTCCCGCCACCTTGAACGCCGCCACCACCTGCTCCAGATCGTCGCGCGTGTGATCGGCACTCACCTGGCAGCGCACGCGTGCTTCACCCTTGGGCACCACCGGGAATCCGAAACCAGTGACAAACACCCCCTGCTCAAGCAGCAACTCGCTCATCTGAATAGCCAGTGCCGTTTGGCCGACAATGATGGGTACGATCGGTGTTTCACCGTCCATCGGCGCGAACCCGGCTTCACGAATCGCCCCCCGAAACCAGTTGGCGTTTTCGCGCAACTGGGTCACACGCTGCGGTTCGGCGCGCAGCACACGCACCGCCGCGAGCGACGATGCGGCGACCGTGGGCGGCAACGCGTTCGAGAAGAGCTGCGGACGCGAGCGCTGCGTGAGCAGGTCAACTACCGATTCTGCGGCGGCCACAAATCCGCCGGCCGCGCCGCCGAGCGCCTTGCCGAGCGTGGAAGTGATCACGTCGACTTTACCCACGACGCCGAAGTGTTCGGCGGTACCGCGACCGGTCGCGCCGAGCACGCCGGTGGCATGTGAGTCGTCCATGATCACGATCGCGTCGTACTGGCGCGCCAGCTCCAGAATGTCGGGCAGTTTTGCGATGCTGCCTTCCATGGAGAACACGCCGTCGGTCCAGATGAAGCGGCGCCGCGCGTCGCGCGAGCCTTCGAGCTTGGCGCGCAGGTCGTCCATGTCGCTGTGCTTGTAGACGGCACTGCGGCACTTGGTGATCGACTTGGCGAGACGTACCGAGTCGATGATGGACGCATGGTTGAGTTCGTCGGAGATCACCATGTCGTCGGGCCCCGCGTGCGTGGGCGTGAACGCTTCGTTGGCGTTCCACGCCGACACGTACGAGAGTGAAGCCGGTGTGCCGGCCAGTTCGGCCAGTTCGGATTCGAGCTCGCGGTGCAGCGCAAACGTGCCGCAAATGAAGCGCACGCTGGCGGTGCCGGCGCCGTATCGTTGCAGCGCATCAACGCCCGCCTGAACGACGGTGGGATGATTGGCGAGGCCGAGGTAGTTGTTGGAGGAGAGCACAATGACCTCGCCGCGCCCTTCCATCTGCACGCGCGCGCCCTGCGGCGATTCGAGGTAGTTCAGGCGTTTGTAGACGCGGTCGGCTTTGAGCTGGGCGATCTCGGCGTCACTGTCGGCGATGAAACGGGCGTTGAGCATGTTGCTGCGGGCAGGGGATGAAAAGGCGGCGGAGGTTAATCCAAATCAGCCACGGACTTACGCGATCTCGAAAATCACCTTGCCGGCTTCGCCGGACTTGATGAGATGCATGGCTTCGTCCACCGCCTCGAGCGGCAGGCGATGCGTGATCACCGGTGTGGGATCGAAGGTGCCGGCGCGCAGGAACCGTGTCATCTGGTGCCAGGTGTCGTACATGCGTCGCCCCACCACGCCGTAGATCGTGAGCCCCTTGAAGATGATCTCGGTGGCGAAGTCGATCTCGATGGCGCGGTTGGGAATGCCCAGCATGTTGACGCGTCCGGCGGGCCGGGCGAGCGCGAAGGCCTGATGCACCGCGCTCGGTACGCCCGACATTTCGAGCACCACGTCGGCACCGTGTCCATCGGTGGCGGCGTATACGAGCGCGGCCGCTTCGTCGGGATGCACGGCGTCATGTGCACCCATCGTGCGCGCCAGTTCGAGGCGACGCGGGTTCACGTCGGTGGCAATAATGCGCGCCGCACCGGCGGCGCGGCAGATGCCGACCGCGAACGCACCGATCGGTCCGCAGCCGGTGATGAGCACCACGGCGCCCGGAATGTCGGCGGTCAGGGCGGTGTGGAACGCGTTGCCCATCGGGTCGTGAATACCACCCAGGTCGTAGCTGATGGCGTCATCGAGGTGCCACACGTTGGTGGCCGGCATCGCGATGTACTCGGCGAAACAGCCATCGCGATCAACGCCGATGATCCGGGTGGACGGATCGACGTGCGCGTTTCCGGTGCGCGAGAAGATGGAGCGTTCATCGACGATGTGTCCCTCCGCAGTCACACGATCACCGACCACGACGGATTCCACGAGCTGGCCGACTTCGACAACGTCGCCGGCGAATTCGTGTCCAACGACGAACGGGGGGCGACATCGTCCCTGCGCCCAGGCGTCCCATTCGTAGATGTGCACGTCAGTGCCACAGACGCCGGCGCGTCGGACTTTGATCAGAACTTCATCGTCGCGGATGCGCGGCTCCGGCACTTCGGTGAGTACGAGACCGGGCGCAGCGGACGGCTTGACGAGAGCTTTCACGATGGTGATGCGAAGGGGAGCGGGAGTGTCGCGGCGGCGCGTGGTGCGCGCCGTGCAGGTCAAAGCTCGCACGGCGTCGGGGTGGTTGGAAGGGTTCGTGCGATCCATCGCCGTGCGCCGCGGTGAAGTGCGCAGCGCGCGCGGACGAACATTTCCGTTGCATGCGGCGTACTATTCCGCGCGCGTTCTTTATACGCACTATTGCGCGGTTGAAATGTCCACACGTATATTCGCGTCAGTTCAACAACTTACGCGCGCTGTCCACATTGGCGGCCGCGATCACTGAACCCCGGAACTGCGTGGCGATTAACCGACGCGAGTTTCTTCAAGGTACGAGCGCTGCAGCCGCAGCGTTTGGACTGACCGCCGGCGCTCCGTCGCTGCTGTCAGCCGCAGGCTTCGCACCGCATCACGTTGCACGTCCGGGAACGCCGGGCGACGCCGTGAGCCGCGACCTCGCCTTACTCGCGCTCGACGCCGCAACGTCCGCCGGTGCGTCCTACGCCGACGCCCGCATCAGCCGCAACAACGTGCGCAACGTCAGCACCCGCGAGCAGCGCGTGCTCGGGCTGGTGGACAACGAAACGTTCGGCATCGGGGTGCGCGTGCTCGTGGGTGGCGCGTGGGGATTCGCCGCCACGCACGATCTCACACGTGACGAAGTGATCCGCGTCGCCCGGCAGGCCGTGGCGCAGGCGCAGGCCAATCGATCGGCGCAGCGTCGTCCGGTCACGCTCGCGCCGGTCACGCCCACACCCGAGGGCACGTGGCGTTCGCCGGCGCGCATCGATCCGTTCGATATTGCGATCGAAGAGCAAGTCGGATTGTTGCTGCAGGCCAACGAAGCCGCGCTCAAGGTGCTCAAGCCCGGCGGTCGCGGGATGGGCTTCGTGAACTCGTCCATGTTCTTCCTGCGCGAGGAAAAAACGCTCGCCACCACCGACGGCACGTTCGTGGTGCAGACGATTTTCCGCGCGCAGCCGAGCATGACGTGTCAGGCGGTGAACGTGTCGGCCGGCGATTTTCAGTCGCGGCAGAGCACGGACATCCAGCCCATGGGTCGCGGCTACGAGCATGTGCTTGACGCGAACCTGGTCGTGAACGCGGAGCGGTGGGCCACGGAAGCCACGGAAAAGTTGGGCGCCAAGTCGGTGGATGTGGGGCGCTACGATCTGGTGCTGCACCCCACGCATTTGTGGCTCACGATTCACGAATCCATCGCGCACCCCACCGAACTCGATCGTGCGCTCGGCTTCGAAGCCAACTACGCCGGCACCAGTTTTGTGGCGCCGCCTGACCGTGTGCTCGGCTCGCTCAAGTTCGGACCCGAGTTCATGAACGTGCAGGCCGACCGGTCGCAGGATGGATCGTTGGCCGCAGTGGGTTGGGACGACGAAGGGGTGAAGCCCGACGAGTATCTCATCGTCAAGAACGGCATCATGAACGACTACCAGACCACGCGTGAACAGGCGCCGTATCTGGAGTCGTGGTATCGCTCGCAGGGTCGCGAGGCGCGTTCGCACGGCAACTCGTACGCGCAGAGCTGGGCCGACGTGCAGTTCCAGCGCATGCCCAATGTGTCGCTGCTGCCGGGCGAACGCGATCTGGTGTGGGACGATCTCATCGCCGCTACCGATCGTGGCATCGCCATCGTCGGCGACGGTTCGTTCTCCATCGACCAGCAGCGCTACAACGCGCAGTTCGGTGGCCAGCTGTTCTATGAGATCCGCGGCGGCAAGATCGTGGGTATGCTCAAGGACGTCGCGTATCAAATGCGTACGCCGGATTTCTGGGGTGGGATGGATATGCTCGGCGGCAAGCGTAGCTACGAACTTGGTGGTGCGTTCGGTGACGGCAAAGGTCAGCCCGCGCAGTCCAACGCCGTGAGCCATGGATGTCCGCCCACGCGCCACAAAGCCGTGAACGTGATCAACACGGGACGCCAGTCTTGAGCGGGCCGCGCTCGTTGTACTCGGCGGCGATGGCGCCGCATCTGTCGCGGGAACGGGCCCAGGCGCTCACCACGCGCGTGCTCGGCTTCTCCACGGCCGACGAGATGCGCGTGAGCGTCGACTCCGGTGCGTCGGCCAACACACGCTTTGCCGTGAACCAGGTCTCCACGGCCGGCGACAATACCAACGTGTCGATTACCGTGCGCGCTGTGTTCGGCAAAAAAGCCGGTAGCGCAACCACGAATCGCCTCGACGACGAGTCGCTGCGCGCGGTGGTGAAGCGCGCCGAGTCGCTGGCGCGCCTCGCGCCCGAAGATCCGGAAATGCTTCCTGAGCTTGGGCCGCAAACGTATCTGAGCGGCCGTGGGTATTCGCAGAGTACCGCGGATCTCGATCCGGCCGGACGCGCACGCGCAGTGCAGGCGATTACCGATCCGGCTGCGGCGGCGGGGTTGATTGCCACCGGTTATATGGAAGCGAACACCGGATCGCAGGCTGTGGCCACGTCGCGTGGCTTGTTCGCGTGGAGCGAGCAGACATCATCAGCGCTGACGACTACCGTGCGCACGCCCGATGGTACGGGATCGGGTTGGGCCGGGGCGACGCATCACGACTGGTCACGCATCAACGCCGCCGAACTTGGCGCGCGGGCGATTGATAAAGCGCGACGCTCGGCCAATCCGGTAGCGGTTGAACCGGGTCGCTACACGGTTGTGCTTGAGCCGACGGCCGTAGGGAATCTGGTGCAGCTCATTGCCGGCGCGGCGCAGGCGCGTGCGGCCGACGAAGGGCGTTCGTTTTTTTCCAGACCGGGTGGTGGAACGAAGATCGGACTCAAGGTGGTGGATGAGCGCGTCACGCTGCTCTCCGACCCGATGGATCCCGACGCGTACGGCAGCACCTTCGGCGGTGATGGTTTGCCAACGAGCAAGATGACGTGGATCGAAAACGGCGTGGTGAAGAATCTCGCGTACGATCGGTTCTGGGCGCAGAAGCAAGGCGTGCAGGCATCGGCGTTTTCAGGTTCGCTGCGCATGAATGGTGGCACCACGAGTGTGGAGGAGATGATCGCGTCGACTGAGCGCGGACTCCTGATCACCCGCCTGTGGTATATCCGTCCGGTAGACCCGCGCACGATTCTGTACACGGGGCTCACGCGCGACGGCACGTTCCTGATCGAAAACGGCAAAGTGACGCGTGCAGTGAAGAATCTTCGCTGGAACGAGTCGCCGATTTTTATGCTCAACAACGTTGAAGCGATGGGTGTACCGGTGCGTGTGAGCGCCAGTGAAAGCGGCGGGCCAGGTCAGGCTGTCGTCGTCCCACCACTCAAAGTTCGCGATTTCACCTTTACCAGTCTTAGCGACGCGGTTTAAAAACGTGACGTCGTGCGTGTTGACGACGTCCATCCGACAACCGTTCGCCTTGCTGTGCGTGCACGTCGTTTACGATGCGCATGCTCAGCGTATCACCACCGGGAGTTCGCTCCGCATTACGGACGGTGATACGTCGCTCGAGTCTCCACCGGGGGAGACTGGGCACACCACCCTCCTCGTGAGGAGTATTTCAGATGTCACCAGCCAAGAAGGGCGCGCGCAAGAAGACGGCCAAGAAGGCCACGCGCAAGACCGCAAAGAAGGCCACTCGCAAGACCGCGAAGAAGGCCACTCGCAAGACCGCGAAGAAGGCCACGCGCAAGACGGCGAAGAAGGCCACTCGCAAGACGGCGAAGAAGGCCACGCGTAAGACCGCGAAGAAGGCCACTCGCAAGACGGCGA
>ENA-ORBV01017539-ORBV01017539.1-microbial-mat-metagenome-genome-assembly--contig:-NODE-17539-length-10222-cov-3.853228_pt1 | contig 10222 bp, 5 predicted proteins | sample MGYA00237777_ERZ505514 | MGnify/ENA primary metagenome ERZ505514 (study PRJEB26160, sample SAMN06269048) | microbial mat metagenome | isolation source: Oligotrophic lake microbial mat | place...
GTCCATGCCCACAACCACATCCACAACCACACCCACACCGGGCAGCCGGATGCGCTGCCGATCGATCGTCTCGGCAGCAGATCCTTACACCTATCTCGGCGTGAACATGTACCGGCTGATGGTGACGATGGGCCTCGGCGACACGCATGAGCCTTGCTGGATTCATCTCCACGTCTCCAGCAAGGTCCTGGGTGGCTACCGTCCCGTGATTGGCGATGAGATCGAAGCCGAGGTGGCGGTGCAGGGGCATCTGCTCTCACTGGCACCCGTTGACCAGTGCAAGCCAGAGGACCAAGCGTACTACGAAGAAGAGGCCGTCGAAGCGTTCGCCTACGCGCTCAACACCGGCTTCATCGGCAGGCTGGCGCCAATGCTCACCTCAACCGTCTATTACGAGTCGCCTGAGCTGACGGTCTTTCAGGCGGGCGATGCCGATGTGGTCGCTTACCTGCATCAGAGCCTTGACGAGATGGCCGCCCAGGGGAAGACGCCCTTCGTCGAGATGGGCCAGCACCTGTCCTACGATCCGCCGCGCCCCTGCGCCTTGATCGCCTTCGACGATCCCAACAAACACACCGGCTACGTCCTCTTCGAAATGGCATACGGTCGCATCAAGAACATCATCGTTCGCTGGCACACCGCGCACAACGTCGCCCAGATGACGCGCAGGCTCGGGCGGTATCCGCAGTGAGGGGAGGAATCGAGGCTTGCGAATTTTTTCAACTAGGCTCACCCTCCACCCGACCGCTTCAATCGCCTGCCACTCCTGTTCACTCGACCTACTCCCGCACCCCGCCCCAATCCACCCTGTAGAATCACCCCCTCATGGCAACCAAACCTACCATCCACCGCGCGACGATCGAGCTTTCGGACGTCGATCGCGGCGTTTACGAGAAGCTGCAAATCACCGTTGCGCGGGCTGACTCCGAGACCGCCGAGCGGTTGATCGTGCGGCTGCTGGCGTACTGTCTCTGCTACGAAGAGGGCATTCGATTCACCGGCGGCGTGAGCAGCGGCGATGAGCCGGATGTCTGGGTGCTGGACTTTCAGCCGGGGATGGGCGAGCGCGTGAAGCTGTGGATCGAAGTGGGACTGCCCGAGGCCAAGCGACTGCTCAAGGCCGCCCGCCACTGCAAGCGCGTCATCCTCTTCGCCTACGGCAAGAAGCGGTCGAAATGGGAAAGCGATCACCTGGTGGAACTGGCCGAGCGCGACAACATCACCATGCTCGGCATTGATCCCGCTGCGATCGCCTGCCTGGTCGATTCGCTTGACAGGCAGATCACCTGGTCGCTGACCATCAGTGGCGGAACGATCTACCTCACCTCGGGAAAAGAACACGTCGAGACTACGCTCGAGCATGTGGTCGGCCCGCCGCTATTCGATGAGTGATCAATCGAGGCATGTCGCGGTCCCTTCAACGGTGCGGGAGGAGGGTTCGCCGATACTCAACGGGATCAAGAGCGTGTTCAAGCTCGGGAAAATGAAGGGCGACTCACCGCTGCCAGAGAATGAGTCGGTGCAGGGCGAGAAGGTGGTGACGCTGCGGAAGGGATTGGCGAAGAACCAGGTGCGAGAGGGGAAGTTTTAAAGGTGTCCAACTTGCGCAGGGGGCTCAGCACGCGAATGACTGACTCCTGATCCCTTCTCTCATAGACACTGGATTAAGCAGAGGGGCAGATCCCACTGAACTCAGTAGAAAAACCAAGTTGCTCCAAGCAATTTGCTCGCCATTGTCTCTGTACATACCATTCAAGCCCACATGATTTAGCGCCTGTTGAATACCCTCCATGATGAGGGGGCTCGTCTCGGGTGTGCGGGGGCGACTTTACAGCCATGCTAAGCCAACGTGATGTATCGTTTGCATGGACTCTAACCAACAAGCCATCCTCCAGTTCCTTCGATCTCAGCGCAAACCTTGCGCGCCTTCTCGAATTGCAGCGGCTCTCCGGCTGACCCGTCCCGTTGTTTCGGCAAGTCTTCTAGTGCTGCAGTCGCAGGGTTATGTCCAACTAACTCATGGGCTATGGGCGGCTCGGGGGATGATTCAATCGCCACCCCCACCTTCGAACTCAATTGGCGGTCCGGGAGTTGGTATTGGACGGAATCAGGTCGTCAGCGGTGCAGCTGTGGATTCCAATTCTCGTTGGAGTGACTTTCGTCGCTTGTGCCTTTATTACGCCGAGTGTTTGAGGTTAGATGAGAGGCCCTATATTTCGGCTTACGCCGATAAACGCGGAGTCGCATGGGGCGAAGTCGGGGGATCAATTGACTGGCGTGCCCTGAGTTCGGGGCATGAAATCTCATTGGCAATGGATGAGGAATTGCGGAAGGTCATCAAGTCCAACGAGCAGGCGAGGCAATCACCTCAGATGGTGCTTGGCGTGGCAATTGATGTGTTGCCTTCGGATGACTACAAGCTGATTTCGCCGATCCTACTTATCCGCGTTCAGGCGGAGCTTGACGGTGATGTGATTCGCCTCATACCGATGGGACAACCAGAGGTGAATCAAAAATGGTTGGAGCTGCGTTTCTCCAAGCTGAATACCAGGCGCGATTTTATCGAGGGGCTTGGTGTTCTTCCGGTGGCGGAGTCGCTCAGCACTGAGGGTGACGAAGAACTGGAGGGCGCAGAGCCCATGCTTCTCCCTTCACTCGATGAATCCGCTCAGCAACTATTCGAGAAAACCAAAAGTTGGTGGAAGGAGTATCCCGATCTGGATCATCGCCCCAAGGCACCGTCTCTCGAGGAAGTGTCGGAGAGAGGAATTTACAATCGGGCTGTTTTGATGCCGATTCCGGGTCTGAAGTATGCAAAGAAGCTCTGCGGAGAACTTCAAGAACTGGCATATCGGGTCAGCGACGCCGATTTAGATCAGACCGCCTTAGTTCATATCTTCCCAAATCGCCCGTTAGAAGCAGTCGCAAGTGTTGATTCACAAGCAGTAGGCACCATGCCGGTCGCCGAGTTGACTCTTATGAATCAAGATCAACGGGAAGCATGTGAGGCCGCGTTGCGTGACCCGCTTGTCGTGGTGACAGGGCCCCCAGGAACTGGGAAATCAACCGTGGTTCAGTCGGTTCTTGCAAATCTGACGCTGCAGGGAAAGACCGGTCTTTTTGCCAGTCGTAATCACCGGGGGATTGACGCGGTAGAACCCAGACTCAATGCGGTTGTGGATCCGGAAGTGTTGATGTTGCGGCCGGTATATCCGTTTGATGCCAAGGAGCGGAGATTCGATTGGCAGAAGGTCATGTTAAATCTGCTATGCCGTCCGCAGCGTACTGGAATCCTGAAAGAACGGAGCGCAGCGATCCAGCAGGTAGACGAGCTCTTGCGCCAGCACGAGGAGCTTGAAGGTACCTATCGAGACCTTTTGACTCGCCGTGATCAGTTGTCTGAACTCAATGATCAGATTTATCAGAAACGACGTACTCTGCCAGCGTTGCTTTCCAGTTTGACGGCCAAGGAACTTGGTGATTTGCAGGTTTCGGATCTTGCAAAACTTGATCGCCGCATGCGTCGCTGGCGACAGTGGCCAGCGTTTCTTCGCTGGCTTGCCGGGCCGATTGTGCGTTGGCGCTTTCAACGAGATCTGAATCAAGTTCTCGATGCGGGGAGGGGCGATCGAGTGTGTGCAGCCTTGAGCGGTATCCGTAGCGCCAGGGAGTTAGATTTACTTTGTGAACTTCTTGCCCCTTGGTCCGTGTTAGCGGACGTTTTTTCAATTGAAGAAGAAGCTGCATCCGTCGCCACACTAATAGCATCAAAGCCGGAGCGCAAAGTTCTCAATCAGCAGTTGGAGGAATTGCAGGCCGAAATAAAAGGTGCCGTTGTTGGAGCATTGAAACTGGTCAGCGAAGCGGCTGGTGCCAGTATTGCCCCAGAGATGCGAGAAATGTTCGCCAAGATTCGCGCGGGGTTGGCCAACCGAGGTTATGACCTGAACTCCGATGACCCATGGCTGAAGGAACTGAACAAAGCCTTTCGGCAGGTGATGCCCGAACTGATCCGTCACTACCCGCTTTGGGCCGTCTCCAACCTGTCGGTGTCAAAAGCTCTTCCGTTGGTGCCCGCTGTCTTTGATTTGATGATCCTAGATGAAGCCAGTCAGTGCGACATTCCATCAATGATACCACTGCTGTACCGAGCCAAGCGATGCATGGTCGTTGGGGATCCGATGCAGCTGCCGCACGTCACGCAGATTAAGCGTGACGCCGACATGAATGTGCGCAAGCGTTTTGGAGTTGACAGTTTTGACTTCGAGCACATGAGCTATGCAGCCAATTCTTTGTACCACTTGGCTGATTGCCGCCCGCATAGGAAGCTGATTCTGCTACGCAGCCACTACCGATGTCATCCCGACATCGCCCAATACTGCAACGATGTCTTCTACAAGAAGGCTCTATGGATCCGGACCAGCGATGACAACGTTCGAGCCAGGCTTGGTCGTTATGACGGTCCGCGTGGTTGCTGCTGGACTCATGTCAACGGTCCCATCCAGCCAGCCTCTCGGGGTTGCTGGAGTCCCAGCCAGATCGAAGCGGTTGAAACGGAGCTCCGCAAACTACAGAGGCAAGGCTTCGCGGGTACCGTTGGTGTAGTAACTCCCTTTGCGGCGCAGGCAAATCGGATACGTGACCATATCCATGCACACATGGACCGCGATCAGCTGAATCGCTGGCAGTTTCTTGTAAGCACTGCGGATGGATTCCAGGGTGACGAACGGGACTTCATCCTGTTCTCTTTGGTCGGCGGAAACGATATGCCTCGGGGCTCATTGGGCTTTCTTCAGGGCAATGCGAACCGGTTCAATGTCGCCGTGAGCCGGGCTAAATTGGTAATGCACGTTTTGGGTGACAAGGTGTGGTCAGAGCAGTGTGGTATCAGTTACGTTTCAGAATTGCTGCATCGCTGTCAGGAATCGGGCGTTGCAACAAGATCGCGAAGGGTCCGAACGGATCTGATCGGGCCTGTCTGGGAGCCACGGTTTGCCGAAGCCTTGAAACAGGCAGGTCTTCCGGTGGAGCAGCAGTATCCGGCAGCCGGTTATTTCCTGGACATCGGGTTGCTTCGGGACGGTCTTAAACTGGATGTAGAGGTCGATGGCGAATGTCACCGTGACGTGATGACTGGCCGGCGAAAGATAGACGATATTTATCGTGATATGATTTTAAAGTCCTTGGGCTGGCAGGTGCTTCGGTTCTGGGTGTACGAACTTCAGGAGGATTTCGATGGATGTGTCCAACGAGTATGCGCCGCTTTCAAGCAGTAATCGCTTGTCTTCTCCGGCACCCGGCTCTAAGCCGCCGAGGCATGAACCACCTTTGTCACGAGTCATGTCGTTCCCTCTCTTCTGGCTGGGTTTGATTGTGTTGGCCGCCTTGGTCATTGGCGGGGTGGTCGGGCAGATCTTTGGCCTTAAGAGCATTGAAGCCTACACCGAGCTTCGAGGACGGCTCGTTGCAGTGCAGGGTGAACATGACCGTCTAACTGAAGAGAACAATCGACTTTCCTCGGCTCTGCCCGCTCTGCGGGCCCAGAAGCAGAAGGCTGAGGAGGATTTCACAGTCGTCGGTGACCGACTCAAGGAGGTGAAGGAAACGGAGACGTCGGCGCTGAATTCCTTGGCAAACGCTCAGTCTCGGCTTGTCAACCTTCAAGAAGAACAGAAGCGAGAGTCGGCCGCAAGAGATACCGCAGAGAAGGCAAAGAATGCGGCCAACGATCAAATCACCTCACTCAACAATACGATCGGCACATTAAGTACCAAGAAGGCGAGCTTGGAAGAATCGATCAAACCACTTGAACAAGCACGCTCCGTCTTGGATCGCACACTCGCTGACCTGCAAACCGAAACCAAGACGCTCGTGGACCTCTCTGCTCAGGTGACAGTACAACGCAAGTCGGTGTCGGGTTTGACGCAGCAGGCGGCAGTGCTTCAGGAGGAGGTCAAGACTCTTCAAACGCGGAAGGAAGCGATTGATGATTTGAAGGATGACATCGCATCGCTTCAGAAGGAGCGAGACCAGGCAAAGCGCGATGGTGCAGTTGCTCAGAAGGAGAAGGCTGACGCTCAGAAGCAACTTGCTGATGTTAAAGAGGAACTCCAGACGACATCGGGGAAGCTGCAATTCGCCCAGTCAGAGTCGGATAAATTGAAGACGGCCGCGGCGGTGTTGCAGGGAGACTATGACACGAAAAGTGGCGAGGAAGTTGGCTTGACAAAGGGTATTGGTCAGATGCGGAAGGATCTGGCCACGTTGAAAGTTGAATTGGCGACTGCAAAAGAAGAAAGGGATACCCATCAGCAAGCGGCAGCTGTTTTGGCTGCGGGTGTGAAGGTGCAAAAGCAACGGGTTGATGAATTGAAGGAGGCATCCTTGGCATTGGAAGCCACAAAGGCGCAAGTGGCCTCACAAGAGAAGGAAGCGGCGCGATTGACAGCTCAGATAGCGCAGAAGAGTCAGGAACTCGCGAATCAACAAGCGGCGGTGCGCGACGCTATTGAGAAGGGACCATCACTTCGGGAAGTACTTGACGCACTTCAGAAGGCGATCGACGCTCAAAAGACGCGTGGTACCTCAGAATCGCCCAAAGAAGAAAACGCCAAGCAAAACAACGCTGGCGCGGGGAACTAATTTATGCCCAATCTGCTCTATCCCTACTTAGTTGGCCTGATCACGACGGTAATTGTTCCGTTGGTGGCCATCATTATGTATGTCCTTAGCTATCGGCGGTTCCTTGAACTAGATCGTCAGCAGAAGCGACTTCCTTTGGCTACCCGGTATGAGGATCTTGAATTGCGTGTTCAGGATCTGGAAGTCCAAAGAGATGAGTTAGAGGCCAAAGTCTATGAAGCTCGGGAGCTAATGAAAGAGGCCGAGCGTGAACGTGCTTGGATGGAGCAGCATCGCGCAGAAATTCTGCAGATGAGGGAGGAACAGAAGCAGCTCAATGCGCATCGCACGGAGTACGAGGCGGTGGTCACAAAACTGGCCGATGCCAGAGAGAAGCTCGATCAAGCATTAAAGGAGCGAAGCCAGGCAGACTTTGAATGCAGCATCTTGCGACAGACTCTAGTAGCCGAGAAGGGAAAGTTTGAGGAATTGAAGGAGCGTGTCGCAAACGCATCCGAGCAACTCAAAAAATTGACCGCTGATCTTGACACAACGCGTAAAGAGTTGGACGAGGCCCGTCGCAAGCTGGAAAAATCTGAAGAAGCTGCCGCAGTGGCTGAGAGAGCTGCCACCTTGATGCGCATGGAACTTGCGACGCTCACGCGGGAGAGGAACGAACTTGAGGAACATGTCAAGCAACTGCGTGAGCAGGTAAAGACGAGCGAAGCGAAGGCGTCGCAACTCCAGGCGACATGTTCTGGGCTAGACGCACAGATCGAGAGTAACCAAGGTTTCTTAGATAAACTCCGAGCGGAGCAACGCTCGCGTGACAAAACGCTTTTCACCGCTGAAGAGTCTCTCGTTGAACTTTGGCAGCCGGCAATTGCCTTGGGTGAATATAAAGGGGTGCTGAAATCGCAGGATGAGCGCAAAGCATTGGATGGAGTGCGTAATTATCTTAAATCCCACGGACTGCGATTTCCCAAGAGGGTTATTGACGCATTCCACACATCATTAAAGGTCGCCAACGAAACTCCACTTCTCGTGTTGGCGGGAATTAGCGGAACGGGTAAGAGCCTGCTGCCTCGTCGCTACGCCGAAGCGATGGGTATGCATTTCATGAACGTGCCAGTTCAACCACGATGGGATGGCCCGCAAGATCTAGTGGGATTTTTTAATTACTTGGAGAATCGTTACAAATCGACTGAGTTACTTCGAGCCCTGATTCAAATGGACGAGCACTGCGTCGATTGGGCCCCGGATAGTTATGACGCCTTTGCAGATGATCGACTGTTGTTGGTACTGCTCGACGAGATGAATCTAGCTCGTGTCGAGTACTACTTCAGCGAGCTTTTAAGCCGGCTTGAGACCCGACGTGATATTGATCCGGCGCGCGAAGAGGATCGTGTGAAGGCCTCTTTGAGATTGGACATTGGTGACACAGGCACTGGCAAGCCGCCGCTGGTTTTTGTAAATCGCAATGTGATGTTCGTGGGCACCATGAATGAAGACGAATCAACCATGACCCTCTCGGACAAAGTGGTCGATCGTTCTGGCATCATGCGATTCGGCCGGCCCCACAACCTGACAGGCAACGATGCCGCCAGTACGAACGGCAGTCCAGAAACGCACAGAGCAAAATCCTATCTAAGCATGGCTACATGGACGAAGTGGATTGAAGAGGGGCAACGCCGATCGCTTCCCGAAGAGATCGATCAGCAAATCAGTCTGCTCAACGAAGCGTTGACCCTGATAGGCCGTCCCTTTGGATACCGCACGCGAGACGCAATCCGCGCCTATGTTCTTCAGTATCCCGATCGTAGTGAGCCTGGCCTTCGAAACGCCATGGCTGATCAGATTGAGCAGCGCATCCTGCCCAAGCTGCGTGGCCTTGATGTTACCGAAGACAATTCTCAGCGTGCGATTCAAGGCATTCTTGATCTTGTACGCACGCTGGAAGACAAACAGCTTGGAGATGCAATTGAGCGGGCGAATGCTGAGATGGGAGGGCATCTCTTCGTCTGGACCGGTGTTGAGCGGAAGGCGGAAGAGTAAATGGAAGCCGTTGATTCCATTGCAGCAGCTTGTCGGTTGCGCCGGCTTCCCACCGGGCTGCTTGTCCTTTGGACCCCGCCCGATATTCAGCGATGTTCCTTACGAACGCCCCGCACTGATCTGCCTGTGTTGATTCGCACCCAACAGTCCGTTGCATTTGAGCTTCCTGCACCTGGTAAGCAACGAGAAATGGATGGCGACGTCCTGATCGATCTCTGGAATGGAGATGGCCACATAGTTGCAGAGTTTCCGGTGAGACTGATCGGGGGGCTCTTGCGTCCAACCTGGGACGCAACCGATGATGACCTAGAAAGTAACGAGGAAAACCGCGTTGAGTTGGGGGTTGAGCGACTCTTGGGTTATCACATCGAGAGGATCAATGAGATTGTGTATCCCAGCGGGAGCAGGGGGCGCAGGCCCAAGCGAGCGGAGGGGCTCACAATTGCCCCATGGCCCGAGAGCCGGCGGACTTACTGGGAAAGAGACGACGAAGACGGTCCATTGCGACTGATTGTTCGCATCGCCGAGGAATGCGCCGAGACGCTAGGCCGCGTATGCACGAGCCCGCGCAAGGCACTTCGGCGAGTTCGTCAAAAGGAGCGTTTTAACCGTGTCCAGCAAATGGACGACGCCTGTGTCCGCTGGCTGATTCGGCAGCCGGGAAAAACCATCATCGAGAAGGCGGGGCCCCGCCGGGAAGTGATGTGTGTCGTCCGATTGGAATCAGCTGATACACCTGAGAACAGGGTGGTGCGCGACTTCGTGGAAAGGTCCATTCGTGAGTGCACTCTCTATCTTCGATCAAACGGACACCGCAGACAATCGAAACGTGTTCAAAGTGTCAGGAAGTTCCGAGTGAAGCTGATCGGGTGGATGCGGCATAGCGACCTGCAATACGTTCCCTTGCCGACGGGCATACCGACTCCCAACTATGTCCTTCAATTTGATGATCGCTACTCGGTAATCTGGCTCTGGTACGACCGTTTGCGTCGGCAACAGATTGGGGCCGAAGGCGCTTGGCGTTGGCGACGCAGAATGCTGGTGGAGTATTGTCGGCTGGCTCTTGCTGAACGCCTCAGCATTTGCGAATCACATTATGGTGTTCGGCAGCAACTATTCCTGAGAACGGACGCCGACCGCGGCTGGTTCCTTGATCCGCGATCCGAACTTGGGCTATGGCAAGTTGGAAAGCACGAGATGCGCTCCAGCCAGGCCGAGTTTGTATACCTGTTGAATAGTGACGAGTTGGCCGATGCCTCGGCGGCTGGTTTGATTCATGCAGAGTTAGCCTCCTCCTGCGCCGACCTCGTTCTGGTTCGTGTGCGCCCCTTGGAGAGGATTGTGGTCTCTGCCGTAGCCATCTACGTGGACTATGCAGTCGACACAGATTCTCGAAACTTGCTCCAGAAGGCAGCAGAAGCTTTGGCGGTAAGCTTTGATCGGACCAACATGCCAGGTCAGAACAGTGTCGCGATCATGATGGGTGACCCCTTACTAGCCCCCGGCATGGGGTGTCAGATCTCCACAAAAACGACATCCTCTGGTC
>ENA-ORBV01017540-ORBV01017540.1-microbial-mat-metagenome-genome-assembly--contig:-NODE-17540-length-10221-cov-5.877267_pt1 | contig 10221 bp, 9 predicted proteins | sample MGYA00237777_ERZ505514 | MGnify/ENA primary metagenome ERZ505514 (study PRJEB26160, sample SAMN06269048) | microbial mat metagenome | isolation source: Oligotrophic lake microbial mat | place...
GTATTTTTAATGGTTTTGCAAACAGGTTATGAAGGCAAAAGACGTGTTTTTTTTTTTGGGATGACGAAATTACATTAGTTACCCTCTTAGTTTAGTTCATTTCTAAAATTATAATTTTCATTTACAAACAACTCAAAAGGCCTGTAGCTTTTAGCGTAGTGCACAGGACTGGATGAAACATCAAGGTCCAAATAGAATGACCCATAACTTTATTTGAATCTACTACGACGTAGCTAGTTAGATGGATGTACAGTAACAGGAGGAGTGATAGTTAGATAGCTCAACACGAAGCCCTTTTCAGATTTCAAGAAATTAGATTGCACGAAGTCGGAATATTTTCAACCACTGGCTTAGAAGTGCTGATGATGTACTGTATGGGATAGAAGTACAATGACCAAATAAATTCCTGCAACACTTCTAAGTATGGCGTTTATCAAGAGGAGGAAGCCCTATCAATATCGCTGGATATTTTCTCTTTGTTTCCTGGCCGCATTGGCCACTATTTTCGACGTTCGAGATTTGTTGGTGCCACTGAGTCATGAGCACACCATTGACGTCGAGAACCAGTCCTCAGAATCAGTTATCCTCACAAGAATTAAAATACACACAGGCTATCCTGAACAGTGGCGTTTTCCAGTCGAGCCATCGGATCAAGCTCCTTTAGTATCTACTAGTTACGTAGACAGTGCAGGCAGTGGCCGACACGCCTGCACTTGCTTAGACTCAGCAAATACGCAAAGTCCTTTACCGCAGATGGCTCAAAAGAATGACGGAGATTTCAATTTCCGCTGGCTTCACATTCCTAAAACAGGAACGTCCCTGATCATTACTCTGTGGATCCATGCGACTTCTTTCAACGACAGAAACGTTCCACAAGCGGTCGACACGAACATCGCCCCTTATTTTAAACCGGGTTGCAATTTGTGCTTTGACTTCGCATTCATGCAGAGATACCCGCTCGAATTGTTTGCTCACGATATGCATTTAAGACGTCCTTTTGGTGAGTTTGGCAAATGTTAACGTGCCGCGTACTTCCGTTGTTGTAAATTCAACCCCGTTCATCGTTTCGCCTAGATCTTATGAATCGCACCTTACTCATCAAGTTTCAATCACCCCTTTGGCCTCGCACCCAGCCAGTCTACACACTAGTCATGAACCACTTGGTGCACTTCCAGTCGATCGGGATGAGACTACCAACCAACTGGTTATCTTTCGGGAACCGCGGGCCAGAGTAGTCAGTGCTTTCGACAACAATATGCACTCTTACGGAAATTTAGAGGAACATGAAATGATCAAAGAAACATGCGCAAAGAATGTCACGTGTTATGCGGCTCGGCCAGGGCAATTAGTGAGTCATTGTGGAACCCATGAAACCGTTGTAGCGTGCATCAGTGTGTTATATTGCCAATCCTTTTCTCATCTTTTTTCGTCTCAGGGATGTATGTTGCGCATGTTGACAGCAGCTACCTGCAGCGTCCCGGCCAAGAGTCCACATACTATGAGTTCGGCCTTGCAAACCTCTCCAGAGTTTCAGGAGCGACTACGCATGGGCAAGGCAGCCATCCAGAGTATGGCATTTATCGGTCTGACAGAAGAATGGAACGAATCTCTTTGCCGCTTTCACAAGCAATTTGGAGGGAGGCCTCGCCAAGCTCAATTTCAAAATATCCGCAAAGGTTCCAAAAAGAGCTCTGTCGCCGACCTTTCTCCCACCTACAAAGATCCAGCAGACGAAGCCATTTATCAATTTGCAAGGGAAGAGTTTGATAGACGAATAACTGAACAAGGGGGAAGGTGCTATCAGTTCCTTGAGCGACCTGCTGGGGAGATGGATGGCGACACAACGAGTGGTTGTGTCGCGAGAACGTGTGCAGAGATGGGGAAACAGTGCGGAGAGTGGCCAGACGGGTGTGGTGGTATCCGTATATGTGGAATCTGCAGTATGGAAAAACGTGATTCCTTGCCGGAAACGTGGAGACTGCAATGCAGCCCGGAAGGGGCATGCATTCGGACGTGCCCTCCGTGGGAAGAAGCCGGCCTATGGAATAGACCGTTTCAGGATGTTGATGATTCAAAGCTTCAAGAAAAGAAATGGAGATCCAACCTCAAAGGTGCACCGGAAGCGGCAGTCAGTGCAGCTATTACAAAAGGCGATCTACACGTGTTTCCTACAGACGCTATTCTTATGTGTGTTGGTGCGTGCACAAGGCAAGATGAGCCATCTCTTTCTTTTGCATCCAAGTACTGTATTTGTGGGGAGACCCCAACCGATTTTCTACATATTGCACCAACAGCGGCTGAGTATCAAGATATCTACAACCTTATGCCAGCAGTGCACGTGTTTAAAAGCAAACCATACAAAGCCACGTTGCGACGTTCTGAAACTCAACCCAAGTGTTGTCCACCTAAAGAGAAAATGCAACAAGACGAAAAAGGGATACTACCTCCACGCAATACTTGGCGAAAGGGCATACCGTTGGCCGACTTTTACCAAGCCTACTATTTGGGTTGTGGAAGTCGGCCCCAATGCGAGAAACTTGGACACGCGCACGGGGCGTCGGTGGTTTCATACGATTCCGAACACCATTTTTGTTATCTGGGGAGAACCCACCGAACGGAAGTCGACGATGTCTTGGATCATGAAACACGCTATCATCTTGTATTATCGTCCCCTTAAGCTGTGCTCCTTGGTTAGATACATTGAAGTTTGACCATGCGAACACCCCTGATGATTGCCAAGAGTGGTTGGATCAAATATGTCTGGTATCCTGGGAATAAATTTGCGCCCCCATGCAATATTGACAATCTATCTTGTTTTGTTTGATGGCCCCCTCAAAACGTGGTCAATGTCCAAAGGTTGCAGGTTTTCGAGAATAGGTGTTCATCAACCAATGGGATGGTACTCACACCACATACCACCAATCGGATTAGATGCGCTTGGTTTGATGATGCACGTAACCCATTCCAGAAGAAAATCAATTTATCCCAAGAAGACAACGAATCGTTCAAAATAGCCATTCCTTGCTCAAAGCTGGCTTCCGGTCTTTTCTTTCCACTCGGAACGGGCTATTTTCGAAAGCTAATAAACCAATGAAAGTACGTATTCGATTGTTTTAAAAACCTAATAGCTACTACAGTACAACCACCTGCTAGACAACATTACATGTACTAATCATAGCTAGCTAGTAGGGTAATGTGCTTGTTCCAGGGACCACCCACTGACTTGGCTGCGATAGTACATCAAGGATTCTAAAATTATGACGGAACTACTATCAGTGCTCTAGCTAGCTAGCTAAGAGAGTTGTTTTTTCACTTTTTGGCTCGGAATTCAATCGATATCCGAACGTTAGTCGTAGTCCAACCAATTAGACACGATTATAGTAATCGCACAGCTGTACCGCGGGAAGTCCTACTACGAGGTACTAGCTAGACCCGGGGGGGGTCTAGTAGTACTAGTATTCATTTAAATGCACATCGTCATCAATCACGTGACCACCGTCACGCTTACTCGTGATCGGCTCACAGCCGGACGAGCCGAGACACTCACTCTCACACATACAAGGAGCATTGTTCAAAAACCAACACAGTATGGTACTGTACGGTACTGTACGGTACTATTACAATAGCTACACTAGCTAGCTAGTACTTGTTTGTACTCCGACTTCACAGGTTCCACATGCACTGACTGAGCGACCAGCAGTAGTGCTTCTTTCTTTTTGAGGAATTCATTGGTAGCACTCGTAGTAATTTACATGTGGCAATAGCTTACGTCGACGATAGAGTTTATGCAGACAACTTGAATACAGACCATGGACGAGTCCACCCAGCGTCTACTCCCAGCCGGTGGGCATGACAACGAAAATTGCAATGCACATAAGACAAAGCGGCAGCCTCATCACCGACGATCCCTGTCACATGGCTCCATTGAATCCTGCAACAGCAAGACCGGCAATAAATGCGGTAAAGTTCGTAGAAAACTCCAATGGTCCATGAAAGATTTGCTACAAGCGACTTCATTGATGACTATGGAGAATGCGTCTGATGCCATCAGCGCTCGAACTTGTGCCACAGAAACTAGTCCTGACTCGGCACCTCACCAATGCAGCAGCACATCTCCTACCGCTGATCTCAGTGTGACAACCCAAACGACCTCCCAATACTCCAAGAGGAGGTCGCCATTACGAGAAACGAATGAACTTGTGGTCGCCGGCAAGAACAAGAAAGTGTTACCATCCTTCAGAGTGTCCAAAGCGAGTGGTTCTCAGCGAAGACTTATCCCTCGTATAGCTAAGGCTGTGCTGGAGCGCATGCCAATGGAACAAAAGAAACCCCTGGTTCTGTCGCCATCGACTTTGCAAATGGAAGAAAACAGATTGGCACTGACAGATCAGACTGTGTCACCTGTGACCAAATCATTTAATTTGTTATTTTCCGATGAGGGGTCGCATGCTAGTAATTCAACAACCATGACGCCCATTTCTCCCATGAGATTACCGTTTGAATGTTTTGAATTTCCCAACGAAATCCACGCGATGGAACCCCCACTTCTTGACCCACGTGAACAGGAAGTTGCAACAACGGGCAAAAAGGACGCCATCGACGACGACGACGACGACGAATCAATACTGTCGACTACGTCCTTTTCCAGTAATGACATTTCCCTTGCACTATTTCCAAACGACAACTCTAAGTCCAAAGCTACCTCCCCTCTTAATTCGAGTCCGAAATTGAGTTCGCCGCCCGCGTTACAACAATCTCAGAAACCTAGTCCCTTTGTATTAGAAAAAAGCCTTTCGGAGAGCAGTTGCGGTGGAAATACCAACCCAGGAAAAGACTTCGAAATGTCCGACGGTGAAGCAAAGAAGAAATCCATCTCGGAAAACCAGTTGTCCGAACCAAAGGGTTGCCAGCGCACCTCGCCTGCTGACAGCCGAACCAATGTAATGGAGGAAACCAGTGTAATGGAGGATAGTGAAAAGGAGGCCCCCCCAAAACCTACACCTACCTTATCTCCTCTTGAAAAGACAGCGCAAGCTCCAGAGCCAGGTGCAGAAGCATTGTTGGTTGCGCGACAGCAACCAGGCGGTGATGAATCATTGGTGCATGCACTTGTCGTGGGGGCCACGAAACCGCATAAACCTGATCTACAGAAAAGTCAATCTGAGAGAGCTTATTCGAAGAAGAACGCGTTCGCTCTGAACTCTGCGTCGACTCGATCCATGAGAACAATCATCAGCAAATCGGTTCCAGTGGACGTGGACGATGCGAAATTCATCGACGTTGAACATAACCTGCCCGTGATTGAACAAATGGCCAAGAATTATCTCGAACATAAAGAATACGACGAGGCATTAGACGCATACAAAGAAATTTTGCGGGGCTACCTGGAAAGGCATGGCTACGAAAATGCTAACGTTGGGTCAGCATTGCAAACCATCGTATCGATTCAAATGAAGCGAAAGAATTATGATAAAGCAATTCAGACTGGTCGGAAGGCAGTCTATATCCGGAAAATGGCTCTTGGAGAAGAGCATCCAGATGTCGCTGCGAGTTTGGTCCAACTAGGCCTTTGTTGTTTTGAACGAAAGCAATACGAGTCGGCCATGGAATCTTTTCAACAAGCCTTAGCAATCCGAAAGAAAGCGCTTGGTCCGCGTGATCTCAAGGTGGCAAAGATTCTCAACAACATGGGCTGCACTTTCAAACAGCTCCGGACGAATGGTGAGGCTATCTTGGCTTTTGAGGAGGGCTTGGCGATACAACGAGATGCGCTCAAAAGTATTTCTTGCAGTGATAGTGCGCCACACTCGGATGCTTTTCATAAGCTTTCCCTTTCCATTGCGGCATCGTTGTCCAATATCTGTACTGTCAAACTATCGCTTGGGCTGATCGATGAAGCTTTGGATGCTCTCCAAGAAGCCTTTAAGGTACGTCAAAGCTGTAATGCGTGTTTGTTGCTGTTCTTGTACTTGAATATTCTCTGTGGTGCAAACCTAAGACCTTCTTTTGAATGTTGTAGATTCAGAGTTCCATACTCGGAGACGACCACCCTGAAGTCGAAGAGGCACGAAAGGGGATAGAATACATAAATCAAGCAAAGGCTCGCCGGGCGCTATCCGAGCCAACTGAGGTTGTGGTACGAGACATCACAATTAAGAATATCCCTCGTGTATGCTGTCTTTCTTCATCTTCTTAACCATTGCTTCTCTGTTTTTATGTTGGATTTTATCAGGCTCAAACTGACGAGACCGACACCACTGCCCTGATCCCAGCGATGCAGGCACAAAGCCATCAAGATCGATTGCCTGAAGTCACCAGGATCACCTTGTGAACTCATAATCTGGCTCTCGTCGGCCTTCATCTGCCTAGAATACATTATACGAATACATCACGTTTTGCACATGACGAATTATAGACTTTGTCGCCATCAGGTATAGATTTATACAAAGCTTTAAAAACTGATTGTTCGATCTAGTAAACATGGCTGTAGAATTATTTTAGTGCAGCCTTACAATCTTTGCTCGTAAGACTATCATCCACTTGCCACACAAGCTGTCACGGCCAGCTGTGCAAGGATTGGCGATGTTTTGGCTCGAGGCACATCATCTTCGGTGACCACAAGGAGTAGAATGATGAAGGAAGATGCTACAGATGGCTGTACCAAAACCATTGCTCTGTTTTCTCTCGCACGAAAGAAGTATCGACCACTTCTAACTTCGCTTGACGTCGCTTGCCTATTCCACTGCCTTTGCACTACCGCCCTTCCCCAGACTAAGTCACACATATTGGCAGGGATATGTTGCTATTGCAACACTTAATGCTTACGGGATTGGTACGTGGTGGGCTATTGGCTTTCTGCCGGCGACGGGTTGGTCGTTGACTATAATGGATTCACTCCATGTTCCGCACATTTACTAGTAGCAAGCACGTGTTGTAGGCCGTTAAAAGATGACAAAGAAATGAACATTAATCTTTCGGAGATGAATCTCTACTTAAAGTTACAATTTATATAGTAAAGCAGAACACACAAACAAAAACGACATGCGCTTTCACTATTCTCCCGACGAAAGCCAACCATAATTCCTCCCGTTTGAACACCAACCGATACATACAATTACAATCCTTTGGAAACCTCCACCTATCGTCTCAAACGACCCAAGAAGCCCCAGACAGTCCAACGATGAGAACAGCAAGATAGGAGATCGACCAGACCGATCTACAAGCTCTTGTCCGCACTTCGAGAGACGTTCAAAATCAATCCCAGACTCGCTCCACGTTAGCCCTCTGATTTGCTTCTTTTCGCTCGTGATTAGCTCCATGCTCCTTTTTTCCACAAACTCAAAATTGATTTATCAAACGACGGCGCAGTGTAAACCCCAAAAGGACTGACACGACTGCAGATACAACCAAAGATAGTTGTTGTTGTCACGTTTGAGATCCAAGCCTCAAGCCTGACCTCCGTTGCCGCACTTGGACATATACTTCTCCGCAGTGTGGCACACAAAAGAGACGTCATCTTGATTCTTGTATTTATGTTGAAGGCACTGCGTCATCATGGCTTGAACTTCATTGCAGTTGCGGAGCGTGTTGGTATTCAACATGCTTGCGAACAGTGGGTTGTATTGAGTTTTGCGTGCAACCATTTTAGTAGTAGTAGGGCCTTGTTCAGATGTGGTTGACTCGATGCTGGAGACAGAGTTAGAGCGGTGGCGACGATCAGGTTTTGCAGTGTTTTCCATTGTTATTAAAAACGATAACAGTAGAGGATTATTGCCTTCGTTGATAAAAATGTATGGACTGAGAAAGGGAAAAAAAATTGTGCTGGCGTGTGCTTCGAAAGTACACGTAATGTGCAAAGAATGAGACAACTGTTGAGAAATGTATGAATCTCGTTGGCCTCGTCAACCGCTTCGTCAACTTCAAATCTGCAAGCTTGTCTGAGTCAATAATTGAATCTGGACAACTAAACGGTCGCTGAATTCTTGCGAACAGAATATGGCGTTCTCGTGTGCGTGACGCACCCCGAAATTCTCACTTCTGTTCTGTCGGACGTCCAGACGAACCTGGTATTCTCGTACGTAGGGGGGGGTTAAGGGTTGAGGATATTTATTTATTTCTCTCCATTTTGGGGGATTTCGTAACGATTCTATCTTCCTCAACAAGATAGCACCAGCTAGCTAGCAGCCCAACTGATACTAGTAGAACAGTGGCTCGATGGTAGTAGAATGCTACTACCAGGTAGCTAGCAGCAAAAGTAGTAAACTAGTAGTAGCAGTAGTGATAGCAGCAACAGCAAAGTTGTTCGATTCCTGCTTCAATGAGGACTTTTTTTAATTTCTGAATTGCATTGGCGTTATCGATGAACTACTACTAGATTACCATACTAAGATCTGAAGGAAAATTCCCCTATATTTTGTTCTGCGTCATCAGCCTTTTTTCTTACAGATGTTATTGGTTGACTAGTTAAGGGCGATTATTAATGTGTGAACTGTGTAGTGTGCCGCGCCGCCACAGCTAATTTTATCCTTTAAGCGTACCAAGCAGCATAATAGACAACTTTTACGTCAAGAAAGCTTCGACCCAACTAATCTGCCGCTTAGAGATGCTTTTGGGCCTTTTTTTGTGCTATTTTTTCTTTGTAGGAAATGCCAGAATAGGATCGTTCTTGGTTTTTCCCTTTGTCTCCATACTCTTTAAAGATCAGCATCTCCTCAGGTGATGTCTCGAGCAGGTCTCGCTCGTTTTCCCGCTGTTCTAAGAGGTGAGGGTTTTCCGGTGGCCTTTTGATTTCTTGGATTTGAGGGTCGTGGAAGACCGAATTGGCTTTCTCGTCATCTCCCGCGATACGTGCTACATTACGCGTTTTGGAATCGAGCTTGAGTTTAGCAAAATAGACATCCGCTGCGGTACTGATAATATCGGCGTCTCGGTTTCGGCCAATCTTGCGTCCGTCGAATCCAATTCCTGGTGGCAAGTAAGGACTATTATGCCCCTGCATGTTGTCGCCATAAGGATAGTCTGGTAGTTGTTGTTGGGCGTAACTCGTTGAACTATAACGCTGTGCTTGCTGTTGTTTCAACATGATTTCCCGGAAAAGCCGCGCCTGTTCTTCAACGGAGAGGTCCATAGCGTTGGGTGAAATCTGAAGATTTGGCTGTTGTTGTGGCTGCAGTTGCTGCTGCTGCTGTTGTAGGGCAGATGGCGGCAATTGCGCCTTTTGGCGCGCTCTTTCCATCAGACTGCGAAACATTTTGCCGCCCTGAGACGCTTCCTCTTCTGCTGTATGGGACGCTTTGGCTCTGGCCTTCATTTCGTCCGTCATAGTGGCGCCCTCGATGTCTCCTTCCGGCAACTCATCTCCCTCCGGTTGAGCAATTGCCCCCATTGGCTGCTGTTGCCCCATGGCACTAGGTGGTGGGGCACTTTGTGCGTACGGATCTGGAGGCTGCTGGAATTGCTGTTGGCCGTAAGCATTTGGAGGCTGCTGAAATTGCTGCTGTGCGTAAGGATTCGGAGGCTGCTGCATTTGTTGCGGGTATGCATTCGGGGGTTGCTGTTGTGGATAGGGACTTTGGGGTTGACCAAAAGGACTTGGAGGTTGTAGTTGTTGCTGCTGGCCATACGGGTTTGCTTGCTGTTGGCCATACGGGTTTGCTTGCTGCTGGCCATATGGATTTGCTTGCTGCTGGCCGTATGGATTTGCCTGCTGCTGGCCATACGGATTTCCTTGCTGCTGACTATATGGGTCATTTGTGGTCTGTGGTGGCGGCGTCGGTGCGTAAGCTTGTGGTTGCTGAGCATACTGTTGTGGATTCGAGCCAGGCATTGAAGGAGGGTAACCTGGCTGCGCATATTGCTGTGGATAAGCATTTGCCGTCATACCTGGCGTCTGATTTTGCTGCTGCGGGATGGATGCCGGTGGAGTAGGATTGCCACTGTCGTTGCTGCTTTCCTCTGGCCTTCCATAGCGTGACATACGAAAGTATGCGTCAGTGGCTTCATTTTGATCGTCTGCTGATTTTCCGAGGCTATCAAGAAAGCTTTCATTGTCCCAGCCAGTGCCACTCACTGACAACATTGTTTTCGGAAAACCAAGTCGAGCTGGGGACGACGATGAGGTGGAGAGGAAAGCTTTGACAAAATCTGTTGCCCTGTCTCTTATACACATCTGACGCTGCCGACGAATAGAGAGGTGTAGATCTCGGTGGTCGCCGTATCATT
>ENA-ORBV01017541-ORBV01017541.1-microbial-mat-metagenome-genome-assembly--contig:-NODE-17541-length-10221-cov-3.725158_pt1 | contig 10221 bp, 10 predicted proteins | sample MGYA00237777_ERZ505514 | MGnify/ENA primary metagenome ERZ505514 (study PRJEB26160, sample SAMN06269048) | microbial mat metagenome | isolation source: Oligotrophic lake microbial mat | place...
GAAATGTACCGTGCTGCTCAACGCGATTTTGACAGCTATCTTGCAACCGCGGACGCGCAGGTCAATCGAAGCATCGTGTATTCCTTTGACGAGGACCTATGCAACGAGGGCGAGACCAAAAAACCCTCTGAAGACTTTGGGCATCCGCCGTCGGTCGAACAAGGGCCCAAGTCATGACGATTCCGGAGCTCTATACGTACATCGTCACTACGTTCGATGTGATCTTCACGCAAAAGGCGCTGGAGAAAGCCGCCGCCGCCGTTGTCGACCAGTTTCTCGGGGAAGGCCCGACCGCGACCGAACTGGTGCGCGCCAAGGCGCGGATCGCCGCTTCGGAAACATTCGCGCGCGACAGTCAGGTTTCGATGGCCAACTGGTATGGCGGCCAGCTCGTCGCGGGGCAGACGATCGAGCAGATTCAGGCGTGGGACGATCGCGTTCGAGCGGTGACGGCCGAACAGGTGAAGCAGGCCATGAATGCTTACATGACGGGGGTCCATCACGTCGATGCGACGCTGCTGGTGGAGACCCAGTGATGCGTTCCCTGAGTTTTGCGGTCTGTCTTGTTGCGCTGACGGCCTGTTCGGGCGCCCGGACGGCGGAAACGCCTGCGGATACATCGGCGCTGGCAGACATAGAGGTCGTGACGTCGCCAGGAGGCGTGACGGCGTGGCTGGTCTCCGAACCGTTCGTTCCGATCATCGCCATGGAGATGGCCTGGAAGGGCGGCTCGGCCGTCGAGCCAGCGGGCCGGGACGGGGCGTCATGGATCCTTGGCTACATGATGAATGAAGGCGCGGGAGATCTCGACAGCCAGGCGTTTGGCGCGCGCATGGAAGATCTCAACATGAGCTTCGGCTGCAGCATCAACGGAGACTGGACGTCGTGCTCGATGAGCACTCTGAAAGAAACCGGCGCTGAAGCCTTCGAAATGGCGCGGCTGGCGTTGTCGGAACCGCGTTTCGACGCTGAACCCATCGAGCGCGCCCGTCGCGAACTGGCCGTCTCGGTCGCTCAGTCGGAAACCAACCCCGGGGTGATCGCGGGGCGGGCGATGAACGCGCACATTATGGCGGGTCATCCCTATGGCCGATATCCCACGATGCCGACCGTCGCAGCGATCACGCGCGAGGATGTGACGTCCCTCAAGGGCACGCTGATGTCGAAGGACCGGCTGCTTGTCACGGTCGTGGGCGACATCACCGCCGAGGAGCTTGCGCCGAAGCTCGACGAAGTCTTTGGCGGTTTGCCGACAACCTCCAAGGTGGCGACCGTGCCCGACGTGGTCGCGCAGCAGGCCCCCTCTGCTCCGATCGTCAAGCCTCTGCCCATACCCCAAACGCTCGTCCAGTTCTCCGGACCCGGCGTGAAACGGGACGACCCCGATTTCTATGCGGCCTACGTGCTCAACTACATTCTGGGCGGCGGCGGATTTTCCTCGCGCCTGATGGACGATATACGCGAACAAAAGGGACTGACCTACGGCATCGGCACGGGGCTGTCCGCCCAGCCGCATCTGTGGCGCTGGACCGGCAGCGCATCCACGATGAACGAGAAAGCGGGCGAAGTGGTGCGCCTTACAAAGGAACACATCGCCCGGCTGGGTTCGGAGGGTCCGACCGAAAAAGAGGTGGCGGACGCCAAAGCCTATCTCACCGGCGCCTATCCGCTCAATTTCGACTCCAACGCAAAGATCGCGCGCAATCTGATGCAGGTGCGGCAGGACAACCTTGGGCTCGATTACGTGACCCGGAGAAACGATCTTATCAACGCGGTGACGCTGGCGGATCTGAAGCGGGTCGGCGAGACCTATCTCAAACCGGAAGCCTTTACCTTCGTTCTGGTCGGAGAGCCGACGCTTTGACTCCATAGCCCACCTCTGGCTGTGCACGGATTTTGGCGGATCGGGCGCTGATTTCCGGCCGTCGCCGGGTTAGGCTGTATGCATGCCCGAATCGGTTCTTCTGCAGGCTAGACCCCGTGGCGGCATCAAGCGGCTGCCGGCCGATGCCGTGAACCGGATCGCCGCCGGCGAAGTCATCGAGCGTCCCGCCGCAGCGATCAAGGAATTGATCGAGAACGCGCTGGATGCGGGCGCCCTTTCCATCAGGGTTCGCATCGAGCAAGGCGGGCTGCGGCGCCTGGTCGTGGAAGACGATGGTCATGGCATGGCGCCAGGCGAATTGTCGCTTGCAATCGAACGTCACGCGACTTCGAAACTGGCGGTGGACGACGACGGGCGTGTCGATCTACTCGACATCCGCACGCTGGGGTTCCGGGGCGAGGCGCTGCCCTCGATTGGATCTGTCTCCCGCATGACCATCCGATCCCGGGCCGAAGGCGGCGACCGCGCGTTCGAACTTGCTGTAGAAGGCGGGCGTGTCGAAGATCCGCGTCCTGCCCCGTGGCAGGGGCTGGCGTCGCAGGGCACGATCGTCGATGTGCGCGATCTTTATTTCGCGACTCCGGCGCGGTTGAAGTTCATGAAATCCGAACGCTCCGAATCTCTTGCGGTCGCGGATACGGTTCGCCGGCTGGCGCTTTCGCGGCCCAACGTGGCCTTTCATCTCGAAAGCGACGAGCGCACGCTGGTCAGACTTCAGGGCGAAGCAGGAGATCCTGTGTCCGCGCGATTGAGGCGGCTGGCCGCTATTCTCGGCGGGGAGTTTCGAGACAACGCCATCGAGATCGACGCGGTGCGCGACAATGTGTGCGTGGTCGGGTTTGCGGGCTTGCCCACCTTCAACCGGGGCAGCGCGCAGCACCAGTATCTGTTCGTCAACGGACGGCCCGTGAAGGACCGGCTGATGATCGGCGTCATCCGCGCCGCCTACCAGGATTTCCTTGCACGGGACCGGCACCCGATGGCGGCGCTATTCCTCGAGCTGCGGCCCGAGGACGTCGATGTCAATGTCCATCCTGCCAAGACCGAAGTGCGTTTCCGCGACCCCGCCAACGTCCGCGGACTGATGATCGGCGCACTGCGCCACGGGCTTGCGGGGGCGGGTCACCGGTCCAGCACGACTGTGGCCGGCGCCGCGCTGGGGGCTTTTCGTCCCGGCGTCTCTTCCTTGCCTTGGGGCAATGGCGGGACAGTCGGGTCGCCCGCACTGGCGCCGGCCGTGGCGGGCGGCGGTCAAGGTTTGCGGGACGAGCCGGGCGCGTTCTTCCAGGCATTCGCTGGCGACCACAGCGGACGCGTGGAGCCCGTCGATGGGGGAGCGGAGCATGGACCGGTCGTGGCGCCCCTGGGCGCGGCCCGGGCCCAGCTGCACGAGACCTATATCGTCGCCCAGACGGCGGACGGTATCGTGATCGTCGATCAGCACGCCGCGCACGAACGCCTGGTCTACGAACGCATGAAAGCGGAGATGGCGTCCTCCGGAGTCCGACGACAGGCCCTGCTTATCCCGGAGATCGTCGAGGTCAGCGAAGAAGAAGCGGAGCGCGTGCTTGCCCGGGCCGGAGAGCTGCTGGACCTCGGCCTCGAAATAGAGCCGTTCGGGCGCGGCGCCCTTGCCGTTCGTGCAACACCGGCCCTCTTTGGTCCCATGGACGCCAAGGGTCTGATCCGGGATCTGGCGGACGATTTCGGCGACCATGACGCTGGTCCGTTGCTCAAGGAGCGCATGGAGGAGATTGTTGGCGCCATGGCCTGCCGGGGGTCGGTGCGGGCCGGGCGGCGTCTGTCAGGCGACGAGATGAACGCGCTGCTCCGGCAGATGGAGGCGACGCCGCACTCGGGCCAGTGCAACCACGGACGCCCAACCTATGTCGAACTCAAGCTCTCCGATATCGAGCGACTGTTCGGGCGACGGTAGGTGTTAGCTTCGGGGCAGTCCTAGCGCCGTCTCGATCTCGCGCCAGTCGACGAACTTGAAGTTCTGAGCCTGAGCCGGAAGCGTGTTGGCGTCGTCTTGCGCCACGAAAATGCCGCGCGGCAAGGTCGGTCCAAGGGGGGCCGACGCGATCTCGATCCCATCGGTATGGCTCACCCCATCGATACTCCCGTCTGTGGATGGTGCTATACGGAATGAGCCGCGCAACGCGTTGGGGGCCTTGCGATCATAGACCAGGTAGCGGTCGGCTGTCTGGGAGGACGCGACCACGTAGCCGCCGCCGTCCGCTCCCCGCCACAGGGCGACGCCCTCGACATCCGCGACGAGGCCGGAACCGGACTTGACCCGGTCGATCAGAGTGCGGCTGCGCTCCGTTTCTCCTTCATATTCAATGCGCCAGAGGCCGGTATTCTCCTCCGAGATGAAGATCGCGGCATTCTCCTCGTCGATGACGCACCCTTCCATGACTTCCGTGAATTTCCACGTGGCCGCCAGGCTTGGCGCGCCGTCCGGCGAAAGGCGATACACCTGGACCTCGCCGTCCTTGTAGGGAATGGCAGCGAGCCAGCCTGCAGCGTCGTCGCCCATGCAAAAACCGTAGGGCTCGATCTTGCCTGTCGGCGTGAAGCTTTTCGTCGTCGCGATGCCGGTGGAAGCATCGATCGTGAAAAGAGCCAGCGTGCTGTCGGAGCGGTTGCTGGCGCCCATCAGGTCAACCCGCGTCCCCTCAATCATGACCTGGCTGCGGATGTCCGCATTGTTCAGCAAGCCGACCGCGCTGCCCTGAACCTGGCGGCCCGACAGATCGTAGGCGTAGAAGCCGGCTTTTTTGTCCGTGCCAAAAACGAGCGAGCCCGCCGGATCAGCCGGATTGAGCCATATCGCGGGATCGTCCGCCGCGTCCTCGCCGCCTGCCGTGCCGACGGGCGGCGTTTCTGCAAAGGGTCGTACCATGGCCGGCGCCGGCGCTACGACTCCCGTGGCGCAGCCGACGAGCATCAGTCCGGAAAGCAGCGCCGCCGATACCGTGACTGCGCTGGAGCGTGGGCGGACATACATGGCGCGGTCTCCCTGTCGTGGACGTCCGTGCTGTGCCGGTGCGCTGTGACGGATGGATAACGTTTGAATGACGCTTTGATGAAGCGTCCCTCAAGCAGCCCGGACGCACTCGCGGACAGGCCGGAAACTCATCCTGTGAATGGGACTTGGTCCCAGCCGCCGCAATGCTGCGAGGTGTGCCGGCACGCTGTAGCCCTTGTGGGATGCGAAGCCATACCCAGGATATTCGAGGTCGAGCGCGATCATCAGGGCGTCGCGGGCCGTCTTGGCGAGGATCGAGGCAGCCGAGATCGCCGGCTCCAGCGCGTCCCCGCCGACAATGCAGCGCACTGTGCAGGAAAGCGGCGGGGGGTCGTTGCCGTCCACCAGCGCGTGGGTAGGCGCTGTCGCCAAAGCTTCGACGGCGCGCCGCATGGCCAGGAAGTTGGCCTGACGGATGTTCAGCGTGTCGATCTCCGCGACGCTCGCCCAGCCAACCCCCCAGGCGACCGCGCGTGCACGAATCCTGGGAGCCAGGACTTCGCGTTGGCGTTCGGTCAGCTGCTTGGAATCTGCGACACCCCTTATGCGCCGCCCGGCGCGCAGAATAACGGCCGCCGCGCACACGGGACCGGCGAGCGGCCCCCGGCCCGCCTCGTCGATACCGCAAATGATCTCATCAACGAGCATGAATGGGGTTAGACATGAGTCTCCAGAGGTCGCGCAACTCGGAGATCGCGTCATGTCCACAGCCGACGTTATCCGTATCCACAAGATCGGCGGGCCGGAAGAGATGAGGTTCGAGACGGTTGACCTGCCGGCCCCGGGACCCGGCGAGGTCCAGCTTCGCCAGACGGCGATCGGGCTCAACTTCATCGATGTCTACACGCGAACGGGTCTTTACCCGGTCCAGCCGCCGGCCATTCTCGGGGTCGAGGCCGCTGGCGTCGTCGAGGCGATCGGCGAGGGGGTGGATGGACTCAAGCCGGGCGATCGCGTGGTCTATAATGGAGTTGCGGGCGCCTATGCGTCCCGCCGCAATGCGCCGGCCGATCGTATGGTGCGAATTCCTGACGCCGTGACGGACGAGGACGCGGCGGCCGTTTTCCTCAAGGGCCTGACCGCCTGGATGCTGATCTTCGAAATTCGCCGGATCGAACCCGGCGAAACGATTCTCGTCTGGGCGGCGGCGGGGGGCGTGGGCTCCATCCTGGTACCGTGGGCGAACGCGCTCGGCGCGCGGGTTATCGGTGTCGTGTCCACGCCCGAAAAAGCCGATCTCGCTCGTGGTTATGGATGCGTCGAAACGATTCTCGCGAGCGAAGATGTGTCAGCCCGCGTCAAGGCGTTGAATGGCGGAAAGGGCGTCCCGGTCGTCTATGACTCCGTCGGCCGATCGTCGGCGGAGGCGAGCCTCAGATCGCTGGCCGTTCGGGGATGGTATGTCACGTATGGAAACGCATCCGGTCCGGTCGATCCCATTCCGCCGGCCCGGCTGAATCAGGGTGGATCGCTCGTCCTGACAAGGCCGGGCTTGTTTCATTTCACGCACAGGCGCGCCGATCTCGAAAGAGGGGCCGCGGCCATTTGGGGGGCGATGCGATCGGGCGCCGTCAAGGCCGACGTGCGGCAGCGTTTTGCGCTCAGGGACGCCGCCGACGCTCATCTTGCGCTCGAGAGCCGGCGGACGACCGGTGCGACGATCCTGACGCCCTAAGCTTCAGCGGCTTGCAGAAAGCTGATCCGTGCAGCGCCGTAGACACGCTCGTCCTGTAACCTCCAACCCGGCGTGACGGGCGCCGCAGCGTCGGCTTCCGTCTCAACCACAGCCAGCGCGTCGGGTGTGGTCCAGGCGCCGCGTTTCAACTGCTCCAGGGCGGGCGCCGCGAGCTCATAGCCATAGGGAGGATCCATAAGGACGAGATTGAACGGGGCTCCAAGGCCGGCCGGCTTTGCGCCCAGATCGGTGGCTGAACGACGATGAATTCGTGTCACACCGAAAAGTTGAAGGGTGTCGGCATTGTCCCGGATGCATCCGCGCGCCGCGCTGGCGGTCTCGACGAACAGGCAGAACGAGGCTCCGCGCGACAGCGCCTCAAGCCCCAGCGCGCCTGAGCCCGCGAACACGTCGATCACGCGGGCGCCCTCAATCTCCGGCGCCCAGTCGGCATGGGCCAACACATTGAAGATCGATTCGCGGGCCCGGTCCGACGTGGGGCGCGTCGTCGTCCCGTCGGGTGTCCTGATAGCCCGGCCCTTGAACCTGCCGCCAACGATTCGCATTGGCGAGCTTGTAGCACCGCGCTCCGCAATGCGGGAGCCGAGGTGCGGTCCCGCGCGGGAAATGCTATGGCGCGCCCATGCAATCCGAATTCGACTTGGCCATGATGGAGCGCGCCCTCTTGCTGGCGCGGATGGCCGCCGACGCTGGCGAGGCGCCTGTCGGTGCTGTCCTCGCTGATCCCGAAACCGCGCAGAAGGTCGCCGAGGCGCACAATCGTCCGATTGGATTGCATGATCCGACCGCGCACGCGGAGATTCTTGTCCTGCGGGCTGCGGGGGCCAAGCTCTCGAACTACCGGCTCACGGGACTTAGCCTCTATGTGACGCTCGAGCCGTGCGCGATGTGCGCCGGCGCGATTTCGCACGCGCGCATCGGACGGCTGGTCTACGGCGCGGCCGACGCGAAAGGCGGTGCGGTCGCCCATGGTCCGCGATTCTTCGAGCAACCGACCTGTCACTCACGCCCCACAGTCACGGGCGGCCTGCTGGCTGAAGCGTCCAGCAATCTGCTTAGGGCGTTTTTCCAGGCGCGCCGGCGCTGACCGGCTCCGGCGAATCAGTTCGTCAGCACGGGGGCCTCGCCGCCGAAGATCGGCTTCCATTCGCTGCGAAGGTCTTCCATAAAGACGGCCTGCTGGATCGTCAGTCTGTAGGGTCCCTCCGCATGAGAGCCGACCGTGTAAGGCGCGTAGTAGACATAGACGCCTCCGAATGCTCCGGCCTTGTCGGATGGCGCTAGCGCCACGGCGGCCGCCTCGGTTTTGGCGTTGGCCTCCGGTCCGATGCAGACGATCGGTTCGTCGAAGATGGTAGCGGAATGGATGGTCTGCATCTTGGCGGCTTTCAACGCCTCGCAGATCGCGATAGTCATCGCTGGAGAAGGTGAGCGCTCGCGCAGCAAGAGGTCCGAGAAATCTATTTCCTTGCCGCTGCCGCGTCTGGCGATGTGTGTGTCGAAGAACAGAATCGGGTGGGCGCCGCCTGTGTTTTCGCGGGCTTCCCCGGCGAGACTGACGAGGTCGCCGGCATTGCCCGTGTAGTTCCAGCTGATTTTCACCTCCCAGGCGCCGGGCTCTACATCTTCTCGCTTCAGCCTGTCGTAGTCCGCACGGGCGTTGACCTTTACACGAGCGAGATAGCGCTCCGCGTCCTTGCGCAGATAGGCGAGCACGGGGTCGTCGATGTCGCCTGGCGGCAAGGTGGCGGCGAATGAGAGAGAGTCGTCCCTGAAGACGACTGCATTCGGTTCCGACCCCCCAAAAGACGCACTGGACGCAGTTGCTGAGAGGTCGGGCCGTGTCGATGGGTTTGTGTCGGGCGCCGGCAAGGTGCGCGAGCTGGACGCGCCGGGCTCAAGTTGCACCATGTCGGGTCCAAGTTCGAGCACCGGAGCTTCTTTCGGGACGGCGTCGTCCCTCGCAGCCCCGAAAATCACGGAGATACCGACCAGCATGGCGACGATCCCCGCCGCGACGGCCACGCCAACACGTTTGGGCGCCTTGAACTGCATTTGAGATTCTCCCGAGCCGCTCGCGGCTCGACTATCGGCTAAAATCGGCCCGCGATGAAGGCCCAGGCGACAAAGAGCAGAATGCCTGCGTCCCGATTGGCCTGGAACAGGACGAGGGCGAGCCGGCTATTGTCCGGATCCAACCGGGCGGCCTGCTGCGCCAGATGTAAAGAGAAGGGCAGGGTCGCCAGCGCGGCGCCCCACCCGCCGGACAGAAAACCTGCTGACCCGACGAGCACAGCGCACGCCGAGTAAATTACCCAGATCGCCGACTTGACGTGTGCTCCGAAACGCAAGGCCGTCGACTTTACGCCGATGAGCGCGTCGTCCTCGCGATCCTGCAGCGCGTAGATCGTGTCGTATCCCAGCGTCCAGAGAATCAGCGCTGCGTAGAGGATCCAGTCTGCGGCGCTCAGGGTTCCGCGCGCCGCAGCCGCAGCGACCAGCACGCCCCAGTTGAAGGTGAGGCCGAGCCAGATTTGCGGCCACCAGGTAACGCGTTTCATCAGAGGGTAGAGAGCGACCATCGGGATCGAGCCAAGCGCCACCCATCGCGCGAGAGGAGGGAGTGTCAGAAGCACTCCCAGACCGATGAGGCACTGCGCCAGCAGCCATATCCAGGCGTTGCGCCTTGTAAGGTCGCCCGAGGGAAGCGGGCGCATCGCCGTGCGCGCCACTTTCAAATCGATTTCGGCGTCGAGAATGTCGTTGTAGGTACAGCCCGCTCCACGCATGGCGACAGCGCCCAGGACGAATAATGCGGACAGTCCCGCATCGCCTGTCAGGAAACCTGTGTCCTGGCGGGCGAGCGCCAGCCCGGCCAGGCAAGGCAGGCCGAGCAGCCAGAAGCCCGCAGGACGGTCATACCTGGACAGGCGCAGATAAGGCCGCGTCCACCTCGGCGCCCGATTGACCCAACTGTTCCGCCGGGCGTCTGGCAGACCAGCCGGAGCGGCGACTTGATCGGCTTCGTTCACGAGGTCGGACCCTTGCGCAGGAATGATAGAGCGATATAGCGCAGGACCATGAGCGCAACCCCTCGCCTCTTTGTGGAAAGCGACCTGAGCGAGGGGAGCGAAATTACTCTCGACGCTGATCCGGCACACTATCTGGGGCAGGTGTTGCGCCTCGGACCTGACGATCCGGTACGGTTGTTCAACGGTCGCGACGGCGAGTTCGCATGCCGGATTCTGGAGATTGGCAGGAACGCGCTGCGTGCCGTGACCGAGCGCCGGGTAAGGGTGCAGCAGGGCGTTCCGGACCTATGGCTGGTGTTCGCGCCGCTGAAGAAAACCCGCACGGATTTCGTGGTGGAGAAAGCAACCGAACTCGGCGTCCGGGAGATTCTTCCCGTCCTGACGCAAAGGTGCGAGGCCCGGGCAGTCAGAACCCACCGCCTCCAGCGAATAGCGGTCGAGGCGGCCGAGCAGACGGAAAGGCTCGACATTCCGTTGGTTCGAGACGCGGCTGATCTGGGCGCCGTGCTGGCGAGCTGGCCCTCCAACCGTCCCTTGTACTTCTGTGACGAGGCGGGTGACGAAGGTGAGAAGC